>OFGD01001183.1_pt1 | contig 13891 bp, 11 predicted proteins | sample 1521671 | NCBI WGS metagenome assembly OFGD01 (sample SAMEA3504114, study PRJEB24116) | mouse gut metagenome | biome: mouse gut; feature: mouse-associated habitat; material: faeces | place: Denmark | collected 2011 | reverse complement strand
TTGCCGTCCGCGGGTCCATGTGGTACTTCCGTCCCAGCTCCACATAGCTCAGCCCCTTTTGTCTGTCGCTTCGGATATCCATCCATTGTGCTCCTTTCATTTCCTGACTCCCTTTCCGGACGCGTTTTCCGTCCTATTGGGAGTCTATCTTTTTTCCTTCACCTCCGCCACAATTCTACATTTTTTCCTCGGCGTTTTCTTACATTTTAGCACTGGCGTTGACACCCTGCAGTATTTCAATCAACCCACCCGCAGGTAGCCTCCCTTTTGCCGCAGGCAAAGGGGGCGCACCAAAAAAGAGAGACAGGCGCCAGCTTGTCTCTTTTTTGTAATAGTGGAACACTATAGATAGTATCAGCAGAACACAACATTTTTGTGACCTGCATAAGTAGTAGCCCTTTTATGAAAAATTTTATAGAAAGAATATCGCTCAACGACTGATACCAGGACAAACCATTTAACTGGTCAACTGTTCATAAAATTTTTCAAGTTCGCCAATTACTAATTGAGTAATTTTATGATATAGGAAGGTTCTTTCATTGACTCCGTGTTGTTCCAATGTGTAGAACAACTTTTGATTAAAGTCATATTCTTGGTTTTTCCTTAAGAATTTGCCTAATGGAACCTTTGCAAGTAACTCTTTATTGCACAGTTTATAAACAACAAATGATACACTCATTTTATATCTAAGTATTACAACGTGTTCAATGTCCAACACACATTCAGATAATAAAGATATATAGTGCAGAGATACTGGATATCTGATATATGGGATACATCCGTATTCTACACACGAAACGATAACATCGATAGCTTGTTGTATGCACCCGAATACAAGCATAAAGAAATTATACGAATCTGGTTTATTTAAATCTATCATATATTGTGTCTCTGCTAATGCGGACTCAAATCTTTTCTCAAAAGGCAACGATGTATCGTCATCTTCTGAAAATATTACCAGCTCCCCAATATCTTTACGAGCATACTGGATAATATCTTCAAGGCTATCGCATTTTGAAAAATAATCGCTTAAACTATTTACACTATTGAAGAGACTGGTAAATGCCTGTTCTCCAACTTTATAAAGAGAATTATAAGTATTTAATTGGTTGAGAAGTCTTAATGGTAATATGAGTATTTCTTCATGAACATTTTCTAATAGCTTGAGATTATCCTCTGCCGTTATTCCTATTTGCTTATAGAGAAATTCTGCATCTTTGCCTTCTGGCATTCGGCTTCGTATCTCTGCATACTTACTTAACGGATCATCGAGAATATGTTTATCTCCCATTAGTAAAAATGGCAGATGTTCTTTGTCACTATAATCCATGTATGTAGCAGCTGTGAAGACATAGCTGTTTTCTCCTGGAAACCACGCCTTCAGATATAGCTGCACTTCTTCAATATGACGTAGCCAAAACAAATTGAGTTCATCTAATGCTTCTGGAGCATGGCTGCTTTTGAGCTTCGGCAACAATGCCGTAAGTAATTCTTTATACTCTGTTTGGATTAAATGGATCTTATTCAACAATAGGTTTGATTTCAAAATTTATTACCTCATTTAATAATTGTTCCGGAATACCATAGAGTTCGTTCAAAAAAGTCACTGTTTTGTTCATGACCATAACACAATCTGGCAGAACTGTCTTCAATCTGGCTATGCCCTCAATATCCGGTATACAATGATATTTGTGAGCCGGATTATCGCATTTCAACAGAGAAGATTCACGAATAGCCCCCCATAGACCGTGTTCAAAAGAAGAGTCATAGTCATAGTACAAGCCAAATAAATCTTTCTCTGTAACGCTTTCAGCTTTAAGCCTTATGTTTTGCTTATCAAAATATTTAGTATCCATGTCAATAAATTCTTCGCCCTTAAATTCATTAACCAATGCTTCGATATATTTTGTATCAAAGTGAGACTCTTCAGAAACGCTGCTTTCTCTATGCCGAGCTAAAACCAGCTTATACAATCCCATACCGTAAAGCTGATAATCACGCCAAATATTATCGTGAGAAGCTTCATTTTTTACGAGATATTTCATCATAATATAGTCTTCTATCAAAATACGCACACAACTCCTACCAGATATAGAGTTAAATAATTGATGTTCGTAAATTTCTTTTAAACGCTTATAAGAATATGTTGCAACTCCAAGCAAAACATTCATTTTTTCATTGAGTGGATCAGTCGCTACAAATAGTTCTGAGAGATATGCGAATACATCATGCAGTTTTTCCATATATGCTGTGATGTTTCTCCTTTCTTCCGGGAACTCAATAGCGAATACACTACAGTCTGTCATTTCACTCGCACACCTCCAGAATTCTTTCAAATATTCAGAGTCAGCTTTTTCAAAAGTTAATATCATCATTTCCTGAGCGCGTACTGTTGGACGAGCCATACGCATTATTTCGTCAGTATGCTTAGATACTGGATAAGCCTTCAGTAGATCCAACTGATCTTTTAGAAGATGTACTTTTCCTGAAAGTAGATTAAAATAGAGGGCCACAAATCTAATATCAGTTGATTCATTGGATTGGTGATCCATTATATCACGCATAGTCTGAGTCAATAATTCGCATCTATCATCAATGCTCTGCTCAGGGCAATAAAAGCACTCGGCAAAAACTGGTGCTCGGCTGGCTGTAAGATAAATAGTTAATGGAGCAAGTGCCTCCTTTGCATCAGTACTAACGATAAAATCAAAAAATCGTTTTTGAATGGTAACATCTAATTTCAATATCTGTGACATTCTGGCTGTATATAGTTCAGGAGCTAATTTATGAAGGGAAGATATAATACTGTACAACTTTCGTAAGCCTTCTTCTCGACCGAAGCACTTGAGTATCAATCCAATCCAAAGGTACTCTGGCATCCGCCCGTATGTCCATGACTTTTCATCTGATAATTCTTGCATATTGGGTATAGAATTTATTGGAGTAATAAATTTGCCTTTTTTGAAGGTATGATTTGATAACTTACTATGCCCCATTCTTTCGCCCTTTCATGTATTCAATGTGTTATTATTGTCTCGACGATATATAATCAGGATTTACCTGCATAAACAGTTTTTAACTCACAATCTTCGGGTGATGCTGTTGTATGAGATACCGCTCCAACTCTCTGCAGCTTTCGAACTGCTTGCCCATCGGCACATTTTTCACAAATATCTTCTAGAGCAGCACATCTCAGCATACTCCTCGTTCCTGAGTAGTTTGCTGATTGTTTCCTGACTCCAGCGATCCTTGCCCGCAGGTGAGGAAACCTTTCTATCATAGAGCCAGTCAGATATCGCACTAAGACTTTTCCCTTCCACCCTCATTTGGAATATTCTGCAGACGATTTCAGCATCCAGTTTGTCAATAGTCAGTCGACCATCATTGCCCCGTTTGTATCCATGGAACACAAAATCCACATAGCCGGAAGTCCCCATTCGGAATCCTTGTCTCACGCCCTATCGGATATTCTGACCCATGTGTTCATTCCTGCTTTGAGCAAGGGTGCAGAATACAGTGATCAACATCTCCATTCTCTCATCGTGGAGCCACAGGTTTCTTCCCTGATGTAGACGTCCACACTCAAGTCTCTGAGTTCCCGAAGGGCCCGCAATATATCCAGCAGGTTCCGTCCTAAGCGGCTGAAAGATTTGACGAGAATCAGATCAACCTTTCTATGGCAGCAAAGTTTCATCAGGGTCTGAAATTCCGCTCTGTCTTTCATATTCAATCCAGATACTCGCTTAGAGAAATCACCTGTATTCGTCCAGTTCGGATTCCTGTAGATATATTGCGTGTAATATTGCTACTGCTGCTCTGTTCCTCCTGCCATGTACTAACCCGACAGTAAGCAACTACACGAAGACGCTTCTTTGTGGCAGGACACCTACCTATAATGACAGGCGTTTTGGTCAATTTTTTAAGGCAACATCCTCTACGATAATTTTCTCTATTTTAATTTTATCAGAATATCATCTTAATAGCAAATCTATTTTCTAAGATATTACTTCGTTTTTGCTTTTCTTTTTGGACTGCCTTAAACATCTCGTCAGAAATAATGGCCTCATGGGAACCGGTATAGAGATACCGTTCCATGGGGCCGTTGTTTTCGATTTGGACAGTTCCAGTGCTGATTGTCTTCTGTAGTATTACCCGCCCAGTATATTTTTCGTTAGAGAGCAGTTTGTTGATCGCTTCCCGATTCCATTTGGGTCTGCCGGTGGGGGAGGGGATGCCCTGCTGCTCCAGCCCAGAAGCAATTTTCCCAAGGCTGTCACCTGCAAGATACCGTTCAAATATCCAACGCACTACTTTGGCTTCTGGGTTCACCGCCAATTCACCATTAGAGCCAACTTCATATCCATAGCATTTGCGGTGGGCCATTTTGGAACTGCTGTTCTAGAACCCTTTTCGGAGACCGTTCTTGATTGTTTCGTTTTCTGTGTTGCGTTCATTTTAAAGTTCCTTTCCAAAATAAAAATACCGCAGTGAAATCACTGCGGCGCAAAGGTTTTATGTGATTTATATATAAAAGTTGACAGACTACCCTCCCCTTGATGTAACCTATCAACTTATCTTGCAATAAGCTGACAAAGTTGATTTTTGACTGAAAAGCTTACAGCAGAACAGGCTGCCGGGAAATGTGAAACCGAACCCAGTGTTTGCATCTCATGCTCGATATCGATATTTGCATCGAATAATGACAGGTTTCAACTTCTTCTGCATACTCCTAATGAATTCTTTTTTAGGAGAGATAAAATATGCGATGGAGTACAAAAGAAAAGCAATTGTTGGTTGCCCGTTACCAGGCTGGAGAATCCGTGGCGGAAATCTGCGCTGATACAGGAATCGCAAGAAGCACTTTCTATACCTGGATCAAACCCTACACGACAACTACAACAGATTCCGGCTATGTGGTCAGCCAGCAGGAATTTATCAAAATGAAACAACGGATTCAAAAACTGGAGCAAAAAGTTGAGATTCTACAAAAAGTAGGCTGCACTGCGTCCGCCCCACTTCAGGAAAAATTACAGGAACTCGCTAAATTATATGGCCAGTACAGTGTCCATGCACTATGTGAGGCCCTCTGTGTTTCCCGTGGTACTTTCTATAACCACATCTTCCGAAGAAAAGAAGTGACTACTTATGACAAACGCAGGGCTGAAATGAAAGAACATATCAAAGCGGTTTTTGATGAAAACCGCCAAAGATTTGGTGCAAATAAAATCGCCGCAGTATTGTCCGAGCAGGGAATCCGCGTCTCGCCCCAATATGCTGCGGAACTGATGCGTGAAATGGGTCTGCAAAGTGTAAGGCTCTACTCTAAACGGGACTATCAAAAGCAGGAACGCCTGGCCAAAAAGCAAAATCTCCTCCAACGGCAGTTTCGAGTGGAAGCACCTAACTGTGTCTGGGTCAGTGATGTGACTTGCTTCAAGATCAATCATAAATACCTTTATGTCTGTGCAATCCTTGATCTCTTTTCCCGAAAGGTCATAGCGCACAGAGTATCCCCGAAGAACAGCACCTATTTGATTACTTCAACATTCAGACAGGCATTTCAAAGCAGAAACGCTCCCCAGTCTCTGATATTTCACAGTGACCAAGGAGCGCAATACACTTCAAAAGCATTCCGCAAGCTGCTTCGAATGAACAAGGTTGTCCAATCTTTTTCTAAATCTGGTCAGCCCCACGACAATGCCGTCATGGAGTCCTTTTTCGCGTCCATGAAACGGGAAGAGATCTATCGAACACAGTACAAATCTGAGCAGCAATTTATAAAAAGTGTCACTTCTTACATCGAATTCTACAATACCCAAAGGCCACACAGCACACTTAATTACAAAACCCCAGATCAACTTGAGACTATCTATGAGAGCAAAAAAGAAACCACAGGCTGATTTAGACAAGGGGTTCAAAAGCGGCAATTTCCCCATTTTCAATCATAGATTTCAGAGATTCCGTCATTGCCTGTCCATCTTGGTTACCCATGAAGAAATATAGAAAAAGCCTGACAACACAAGCGTTTTCAAGATGGAATGAGGATAGAAATATTGGACAGTCCAAATAAACTGTTCAATACTCCTACCCTCATTCAAATGGCACGCCGTGAGGGATTCGAACCCCCGGCCTCTCGGATGCGAACCGAACGCTCTCTAAACAGAGCTGTGAGCCCGTATTTTACTATTTTTCGTAACTTTTTGTCAACTTTAATTTTTCTCTTGGTGCTTTGATTTCTGCATTGCTTAGCGGACCACTCGCCCTCCCAACTGAGCTAATGAAAATTTTTTCTAGGAATACTGGTAAATATCAGAAAATTGGGCGTTGAGAAATTGAATGCTACCCACCAGCCATAGACAGTTTTACACAGAATTGTCATAATGGAAAAATCTTTTAGAAACTGGAGGTTCCATTATGCAGATGCTATCAGCACTTATTGCCGATTATCTGGAAACCGGCGAATACGAAAAACAACTTTCACCAGATACGATAAAGGCTTATCGTATCGACCTACGGCAGTTTTTGGACTTTACTGGTGGAGAGTGGGCAGACAGGAACATGTTGAACCAGTATATCAAACACCTCAACCAGCATTTTGCTCCCCGTTCTGCCAAACGTAAGCTGGCAAGCGTCCGTGCTTTTTATCATGAGATGGAGATATGTGGAGAATTGGGAGAAAATCCTTTTAACAAACTCCACATCCGCATCCATTCACCACAGGAGCTTCCACGGGTTATTCCCGAACAAATTGTACAAGCCCTTTTGCAAAGCGCCTACAATGCCTATATGCCGGGTTGCCGGGAAGTTCTTCGGGATATTGTCGTGCTGGAGCTTCTGTTCAGCACTGGGCTTCGGGTTTCAGAGTTGTGTGCGCTGACAAGAAATACGTTTCTGTTGAACGACAGCGGATTAAGACTTCTGGTTAGAGGGAAAGGCCGAAAAGAACGGATCCTTCAAATTAAAACACCTGAATTACTTCAGTTGGTAAAGACGTATTGCGATGCGTTCTCTAAAGAAATTCAGGAACAGGGAGTTATTCTTTTTAACCAGCGGGGATGCCCTCTCTCCCCACAGCCAGTCCGGCGAATTATCAACAAATATCTGGACCGAATTGACGGAGCCAGCCATGTTACACCTCATATGTTTCGCCATACATTTGCGACTTCACTTCTAGAAGCCGGAATGGATATCCGATACATCCAGTCTTTGCTGGGTCACAGCTCTATCTCTACTACGCAAATCTACACCCACGTATCATCCAAGCAACAGACCTTACTACTGGCTGAAAAGCACCCAAGAGGCAAGATGTCATTCTCACTCAGCTAATTTGCCAAAGGCCACCAGATTCTGGTGGCCTTTGCCCATACGATAGATAATCTCAAATTATCGCTCATTCTACCAATTTCACACAGGAGGTGACAAGTTTGAAGCCCTCACTATTAATTGGCTTTACATATGATGTAAAGGAGGACTATCATTTCCATTCGCAGGATTGGCGCCACTCGGATTTCAGCACCTTGGCAGAAGTTGCTTCTGTCAAATCTTTGCTTGAGGAACTGGGACATCAAGTATTTCTGATTGGGAATTATGAAAAACTTTACAACATGCTTTCTAACGGAAAACTCCCTCATATTGATACGGTATTCAACATCGCAGAGGGTATCAACAGCCGAAACCGAGAAGCGTGGATTCCCTCTTTACTGGAGATAAACCATATCCCGTATTCCGGTTCTGATGCGTACGGCTTAAGCCTTACCCTCAACAAACTGCATATGAAGATTATAGCGGAACATCTTGGAATACGTACAGCTCCATACCGCGTCATTACCTCCATAGAAGATGCGAAAACCGTATGGAAAACGTTCCCAGGGCCGTGGGTCCTGAAGCCTAATTATGAGGGAAGTAGTTCTGGAGTAAGTCTGGTCATGACGGAGGATGACCTGTGCGGATGCTGCCGCCAGCTCCTCCAGGAATACCGTCAGACGATTCTTTGTGAAAAATACATAGAGGGTCGGGAATTCAACGTGGCACTTCTCAACGACGGTGAGGAAACAGAAGTCATCGGAGTTGTGGAGGTCGTACGGAGGGACGGTTCCCCCATCCGTATTTTTGATGTGGAAGACAAATTCACGGACACTTGCACTAAAATTCCAGCGGAGCTTCCTCCAAAAGCAAAGTGTGCCATGGAGAGTGCAGCTCTGCAGCTCCATAAATTTACCGGCTGTCTGGACTACAATCGCGGAGATTTCCGGATGGACTCCAATGGAGAAATCTACTTTTTGGAGCTGAATCCTCTTCCCAGCATTGATGAAGAAAGTGGTTTTGCAAAATGCTGTTCGTATAATGGACGGGACCTGGGCCGTGTGCTTGAATCCATTTTGTACCGTTCTATACAGCGTTTTGATGGAAAACCCATTCAAGTGTAGTGTTATTCATAGAAGCGTACGGTTACAAAATACATCATGTTGTCCACGCATAATTTCAGTATGGGTTTTGGCGGCACATTGGAGGTGGACACGGACGGAAGCCCTAATTCCTTTCTGACACGGTGCAGCATCTGTTTTTGGAGGTATCGGAAGCGCGGTTCAACTTCCTTCAGCTTTCCACAGCGGCGCAGATGCTCGTTACAGCCATGTAGGTCATTGCTGTGATAGGCATACAGCGCCCAGTTGATTTCGTGGTATACTTGATAGACCGGGATACGATTCTCCCCGCAATGTGCAATGGAACTGTCGATCAATTCGAGCTGCTCTCTGGCTTCCGCAATATTTCCTGCCTGCAGCATACATTGGGCAATATTGGTTCGCACAGTAATTTCCGAAAATGGTTCACATTGATAAGTCAGCGCTTGCTGTAATTCTGCAATTGCATCGGAGAAATTTCTTTCAAACAGGTATTTGCACAACGCGCTTGTATTCAGGGGATACAGGATCATGGTGCTGCCATAGGAACGGAAAAGAGAGAGACTTTCCTGCAGCGGCCGGCTGATTTCATTTCTGCGGTCCAAATATAACAAATCCGTGGCAAGATTGTGCAGAGTTTCCGCCAGATTTTTAACCTGCTGATTTGCCCGGAAATAGTCTGCGGCGTCACGGTACATTGGGATAGCCAATTCTTCTCCGAATACCATACTGGCTTTTTTCAGCGTTTCATAGTATTCCTGCTCCTGATTCGACTGCTTACAAAAGTTAAGTGTTTGGATGAAATAGGACTTCTTCTCGCGCTCAGAGCCTATGGCGTCATAAATCGATGCACAGAATGACAGGACACGATAATAAGCCGGCGCATTTTTCTTCGCACTCTTTTCTAAGAACGCTTTGACATGAAGGACTTCCTCCAACGCCAGGCGGTTTTTCCCCAGCATGTACAGGCAATACGCATTGTCCAGGGCGATGTCAACTTTCAGATTTTTATCGGCCTGGCCGGCCTTGTATTGGTCGATAAGGGCCAACGCTTGTTCATATCTTCCCATAGCCATTTGACATTTTGCCTCCATCAAACGCAGCTGGGAAAGCAAAGAACCCGCGCAAAACATGTCACATAAGGATTGTGCTGTCGAAATATCCACAAGAGCACCCGTGTAGTCGGCCATAGCCATCCGATAAGATATTAAATTGGCATATGCGCCAACGGAGTTCTGGTATTGGCCGCTAAGCTGGTAGTGGACTGCTATCGAGCGGTAAAAGCTGAGCCCTTCTTCTGGTCGCAGCCTGCCCTTGAGCTGAAGCTGATTTTCAAGAGTCCTTTTGAAATATTCCGCCAATATTTCGTGATACTTTCTGATCTCCGGTTCTGACATTGTCAAGGCAATAAGATTATAGGAATCAATGGAATCAAATGTATAAATTCCGCTCTGCTCATGCTTAATCAGTCGTGAAATCTCTTCAATTTTTTGCAGCAGCTGGTCTGCGTTTGGAACGTCGAAAGGCTTACGTAGCAATTCCTCTTTAAAAACGCAGCCGATAGCAGTGGACTTGGCTAAAATATCTTTAAGCATGGGATCTAAGCGATGATATCTATGCATGATATAGCTGTGAAGCACTTCGCTGAGCAGACCTTCCGGAATTTCACAGCAAACAGTTTGTCCACTATCGCCGCGCAGATACTTTTTCATTTTTAGAAAATTAATAATTGAGTTTAGATAGAGAAAATTTCCACAGGAGGCGGAAATAATGTAATCAAGGTCCTCCTGTCTTTTGAAGGCAATGTTAAGTTCATTTACCAAGAACCGCCGAACATCTTGGGAGGTCATCCGCATTATCGGGAAGGATTTGATCTGCAACGGTGAAAACTGTAGGATTTTATCGCTATAGTCGGTTCCACTATTGTTATCGTACTCAAAAATAATTTTTGTCCGGACATGTTTTGAGAGGCTGCAGATTTGCCGGGTGATATGTATTGTATAATCGAAAAGTGCCTGTGGATAGCTTTCTACGTTTTCAAAGTAAAAGAGATGCCCCTCCTTCTCTCCACACACAGACAGGATCTTCTGCATCAGCCGCTCATCAAAGTTCAAATCATTGGATTCAAACAAAATGTCATCCTGGCAATGCAGCGCTCTAACGAGAGGCTCATAGGGATAAGCAGATGAAGGAATCGGTGCAACATAGAAAATTCCTGGATAGTCATGGAGAAGTTCGCGTATGAGGGTCCTCTTTCCTACACCGTGCTCGCCAAAAGCATACAGGATTGGAATGTCAGAAGCGAGAAAGGATGAAAACCTATTTTTAAGCGTTTCAAATTCCTCCGTATGAAAGGATGGCATGGCTGCAGGAACATCCCATTGCACAGACCGGCTCAGCTGCGGAGCAGGAGGCTTCGTGCCGCGGACTTTTTCAGCCAACAAACCGGCAAGTTCCGCAGGTGAGGTTTTTCGCCCATCAACATAACCTACGCTTTTAGGGAGGCCGGGAACATCTACACTGTGATAATCGCAGAAATACACTGGCAAGACATATTGTTGAAAATCCGAGGCGTGTTCCTGCATATTTCGGTCAAGGGCGAATTTGAATTCCAACTGCGGCCAGTCTTTATGCAAATACTCTAAAGAAATAAAGGGGACAAAATATCTGGAATCTCGGAAATATACATTCTGGAGGTATTGCGTTAGATTTTTCCCCCACAAGTTCGCTTTTTCATTGTAATCATAGAAATTAGATATTCCAAGCTTATCTAAGGACTCAGAAACCTGTTTCACATATTCTCGCTGTTCGCCAGCAAATGATAACGCTACATCATATTGAAACGTGCCTTTTCCCATCACTGCCAGCCCTCTTTCGTAGTAGGTTTGATTGTACTTCTCAACTTTCCTTCTCATAGAATAATTGATAATTTGAGATTATCCACCATTATTTTACATGATTCCTCGCTATAATACAAGTCCCAATTTGGAATCAAATATCCGCTCTCCCTTTTTATGGTATAGAAGAAGGACCTATATACCACATTGGCTACATAAGTCCTTCTTTTTGGTGGAAATAAGCGGGATCGAACCGCTGAATTTCTGTGCTGGCTGACAACTTTGTCAGCTAAATCGCCGACATCACATGAAGTGCGATGGAGACACAAAATTTTTTGAGGGTTGGGTATGTTCAACGGAGCATTTACCCTACAAACCGAGCTACAAGACCAGATTTTTACAACTTTTCGTCAACTTTGATTTTTGCGCTGTTGTTTCATAACAGTTTCGGCGTAGTTATCAAATGCAGAATACGAAGCTTATTACTACCATATATGGTAGGCAGTTTTAAGTCGGAAATGATAAAACAATGTCAAATTCTTTGTGAAAGGGAAAATAGATGGACGAGCAGAAGAAGGCGAGCCGTTTCCTGGTGATTTACATAAACAATTGAATGCGTTTAAGAAGCAAGTTGACATTTTGACAAGTGTATTTGATAGCGAATTCGAAGAAAACATCTTGTTTTGAGTGAAACATTTTTCTTTAAGAAGAAGGCAGACGGTGGGCTTTTTCGCCTTCCGCCTGCCTATATATCTTTTATCTAAGCAACGACTCATATTGGGGACGCTCCTCTTCCGGAATGCCTACGGTGGCTAACGCCTGTTCAACTGACAGTCCCATATTCTTCATCAGACCGCGGATCACTTTCAACGCTCCTTCAGTCAGTCCTTCAGCATGCCCTTCAGCACGACCCTCGGCACGACCTTTTACGCGGCCTTCCTGGAGTCCATCCTCACGGGCAGCCTGGGCAACATGGTAGTCATGGATCTCCATGACCTTTTCCTGATTAAACAATGTCACCATAATTTCCGCTACCTCCTTCTGACGTGTCATCAAAAATGGCGCCAGCACATTTTCTTCGATACACCGGCGCAACGTTTCCTCAATTGCCTTGCCGCTCCGCCCGTGCCGTTTCCGTTCCTCATCCGCAATTTTGCAGAATCTCACATACTGGTCTACAATATCTCCATTTCCTGTTCCACGCAACACCTTCACTCGGACTTCCGCATCGCCTGATCCACCGTACAAATCCGAGAGCAACAGGGTTTCTGGTACATCCTCCCTGTCACCTGTGTACACCACATACAGTTCCGGGCGTGGGATCGTAACCGGTTCTGTTCCATAGAGGTTCAGCTTCTGCTCCTCCGCGTACTCCTTATAGGTTGCCGCCAGATAGAGCAGTATCCGCAGGACGATATTGACTGAAAATGTCGACTGCGCCTCTATCAACAGGATCATCTTGTCCCGCACCTGAATTCCAATATCATTATACATTCCTGTTGTCAGGATATTTTCCAGTGTTACCAATTTGCAGTCTGCTTCGGTTACATCAGTATCCTCGGGATGGAGCGCCAGGTAGAGCTGCCGTGCATACTCCGGCTGCTTAAATATGAACGTGAAAACACTATCCTTCAGCGTGTATTTCATTTTGGACATGCGCATCCCTCCCTGCTTCTATTATAGCCGATAACTACCCGTTTTTGCAACCCTCAATCCGAAAAACTTTCGTTCACCTCGGTTCCATATACAACAGCTTCTTCTTTCAGCTTCGTCTCCAAATCATCCAAGCAAATGCCGCATTCACGGAAAGTATTCAGCAAAGTTGGAGAAATATCTGTCAAATCATACCGATAGTCAGCCTCGACAACATGGATCGTTCCACTCTCCGGATCAATCTCGCAGGCCAGTTTGCTGTCCATATCCGTTCCGGCCTCCGCCAACACCTCGGGTGGGATAGAAACCTCCGGGCGAATCTCCCCTTTCATCAGATTGCAGAGCATTTCAACATTACAGCCATCGCATTTCTCGCAGGCATTACCTATAGCAGCCAGAAGATCCGAGGCCAGCCCCTGTAATGACTCCACAGTCCGGACAACTTCCATAACCGTCATCTCCCCTGGGATAACAACTGCCGCCTGATCCAGCAGATGCAGTTCCAGTGACTGCCATTCGTTGAGATTTGCAGCTTCAATGTCTACAGCGGAGATATAAATCTCAGTGGATTCGTTCATAACACATTTTTTCATAATGTTCTCCTGAATTTATTTGATATGGATTCCTGTCTGGTATATGATACAGATAGTGAGTTTTGGCACATTGGCACTCTGGCATATATGTTGGCGGTGCTATTTTTGGGCTGAGTACACCCAGAAATTTTAGCTTTATTCTGCATCGTCCATTAACAAATGTTCAACTGCAGATTCTGCAAAACTCCCTCCTTGAGATAGGAATTCCATGCACTGAAATTAGAGGTGACCCATTAACTGACCCATTACGGGACGGACTGGGGCGGACGTAACGGACGGTGGAAGTTCAAAAAAAGGGCACAATACCCCTATTTTTGGACACAATAACACGCGGCGGACGATTCGCGCATAGTTCGGGACCAAGAGGCCGTGGGTTCAAATCCCGTCACTCGGACCACAGAGAAAG
>OFGD01001170.1_pt1 | contig 13986 bp, 16 predicted proteins | sample 1521671 | NCBI WGS metagenome assembly OFGD01 (sample SAMEA3504114, study PRJEB24116) | mouse gut metagenome | biome: mouse gut; feature: mouse-associated habitat; material: faeces | place: Denmark | collected 2011 | reverse complement strand
TAGATCAGTGAGAGGAGACTTAAATGGATATTACAGGAATAGCAAAAAGCCATCAGGCGAACCGTATTGCAACGGGAAGGCTATCATCCAAGAAGGACTGGAAGTTGTCCGATGCCCTCCGGGAGAAGATAACGGAATATGCCAGAGAGGATGCGGCACAGAACGTCTATATGGGAAATAAGGTCCTCACCCTGCGGAAAAGCGAGGTCGCCAAAGTTGCGCCGGACAGGGCTTCTCCCCGGTTTCCGGCAGATTGGGGAGAGGCTTCATGAATGGCAAAGTTTTCTTTTAGCTGTTTTTGTAAAGAAAGCCAAAGCATAACAGGAAGGCAAGATATTATGAAAAGATTGATTATATTGGTTTTATGGGTGGTTTGTATGCTGGCTTTGCTTGTTGGGTGTTCCAGTCAGGAAAATGAAATAGGAGATATCGATAATCATACGCCGATTGCTTTGTTGGATGATGCGGTTGTTTATAACTATATTGATGATGACGGTGCATTGGTAATTGGACGATATGTTCTTTCCTCAAAAAGGCAATCAGATATCGTAAGTGTGGAAGAGTTTTATATTTCAAGTGGAAAACCTACAGTGATTGATAATTCTGTTATTCTGCCTGTAACCTTAAATACAAACGAACATAAACTTTTGATGGTAAACGCTGATTCTGACACATCTGAAATGATATTTAGCGAATTTAATTCTTATCCAATGGACGCAGTTTCTGTAATGAACACAGACATTTATATGTTAAGCACCATGAAAGATGATGTGGCTACAGCAACTTATATCAGAAAATATAATGAGAATACCGGGGATATGGATATCTGCATTGAAAAACAGTTTACAGATAATACAGGTGAGCAGATAACGACATTTGCCTGTAGCAACGAAAATATTTATGTGCTGGTAAATAATATGGGAGCAGAAAATGATGTTTATATAGAAATTTATGATGATAAAAAATATGATTTACTTGGTAAGCTGTACTTTGATTCTGAATTGAGAAATTTTGTTTCCAATAATGGGATAGTAGAATTTTATTGTTTTGACAGTTACATATACATAAGGAATTTTTCAGATTATGGTGCGATAGGGGAAATAGAAAATAACCAGATAAAAACCTTTCTTAATTTGCCTAGTTTGCGTATGGCTTATAACGGTAAAAATACGCAGGATAATTATTATGGATTTTTTGTAAGAAATGGCAGAGAGCTTTATCTTTTAGATGTTTATTCTGATACTCTATATGAAACCAATTTAGATCTATCACAAGATGAAAGCATTCGTAATGCTATCTCTGATGGAAATAATATATGTATCAGTATTCTTGATGAGAGGGATACAGAGTCTTTTACAACAAAAAAGACCATTATAGTGGATTTCAATGAATTGAAAGAAAAAGCATATCAAACAAAGTGAAAAAGGCTATCCATTATATATCTCCAATAAAACACAGAGAGCAGGCTTCCCCGGTTTCCGGCAGATTGGGGAATCGGGGAGCAGGAAGAAAACCAATAATACACAAACGATAAAAGGGAACCAAGCAGAGATAGAACCATATGCCTGTCTGGTTCCCTTTCTACATATCGGTGCGGGGAGATAGCAATAGATGTATTTTGGGGGAGAGGAGGTGGTATTATCCGGAAAATGAAATGCCCGGAGAGACGGTGCAAGAAACGGGCCTGTGATATTGGGGAGACGGGTTCCGGATGGATCATTGTGTCACTGAAATGTCCTAACTGCGGCAGGGTAGTAAAGGTGTACTGGAAACCGAATGGAAAAAGATAAATATACATAGCAGGAAAGAATGGCAGGAAGGTATCCTGCTATTTTTACTTTTATAGATTAAAGCGTTTCTTTTATGGACATACTAAGGTTATCAATGGTAATTTCTGGAAATTCCCATTGTGCGGCTTGGCAGGTCTGCCATGCTGGATAACTGAATATGTACCGAGCGAGTGGGACCGCATTGTGTCGAGTCACGAATGGCCGGAGTAAAGCTAGTGAATTATTTTAGATTTCTTACAAAGAGCTTTCTCAGGGCCATTTTTTGCCTTTTTTTCAAAGCCAGTCCCACATCTGAATGAGAGCGTTCCTAACTTTACGAAGCCGTAAAGGAAGGAACGCTTTATGTCTTTTAGGAAGATCACAGTCAAATCTGGAGACGAAGAATTCACACTGGAAGTTACGGAAGAAGAATATCAGAAATATTACCGCCCGTGGTGGCAGCAGAAAAAGCATGAGCAGAGGAACCGGGAGGCGATGGAGCAGAACGGCTATACGGAAGAATCCTATGAGGAATGGAAAGAGAACGATATGCGGACGGAGCTTTTTGCGGAGAGCATGGAGGAACTGGCGGAAAAGCGGATGCTGCTTGGTGTCCTGCAGGATGCGATGGATTCCCTCCTGCCGGAAGAACGGGAGCTTGCCATGAAGGTGTTCGGGGAGGAAATGCCCCTTGCTGATTATGCAGATATGAAAGGGAAAAATCCCCGGACGCTTTCCGACCATAAGAGAAAAGTATTATCAAAGCTGCGGAAATTCTTTGTAGAGCATGGGTTTGAAATTGACAGCAGGTGACCATATCTGCCAGCAAGAGTATTTCTGTGACATTTTTTACGGGAATTGTCGAACGGTTTTTGAAAAAATATCCGTTTCCATCCACCGAAAACCGAAAAAGTGTCATTACGACAGTGAAGGGGATAGGTTTAACTGTCCCGGAAAGGAGGAACGGAGCCTATGGAAAAGTCACAGGAGCTTATCGGCATCTTACAGGCAATCAGTATCGTGGCGAAGAGCCTCGCCGCCAAGCTGGTGCAGATCGAGAAGGAAGTGGAAGCCTATGAAGCCGCGAAAGCGGCGCACGACAGGAAAATGAAGAAAGGATGGAGGCGCTGATGCGTAAGAAGGTTTTTATCTGCAGCCCCTTCCGCGGCGACATGGAAGGGAATGCGAGAAGGGCGGCTGTCTACAGCCGCATGGCGTGTGAGGAAGGGTACCTGCCCATTGCGCCGCACCTTTTATTCCCTCAGTTCTTGAACGAGGGGATAGAGGAAGAGAGGCGGCTCGGCATCGCTATGGGGATGGAGCTGCTCGCCCTCTGTGATGAGGTGTGGGTGTTCGGGGAAGCCACCGAAGGGATGGCGGCGGAGATCGCATCTGCCACAGAGCAGGGAAAGATAATCATTTTTAAGGAAACGGAGGGAATGTAAATGGGAAGTGAATTGTTAAGGATTGCGGAAGGTTTCTCCATCGTTGCGGAAGGTCTGCGGGGCCTTGCCAAAGCGGAGGGCGGCACGAAAGAAAAGACGGTGAAAGCACAGAAAGCGGAAAAGCAGGAATCTGTGGCAGAAGTACAGCAGGAATCCCCTGCCACGCTGGAGGGCATCCGCGCACTGATGGCGCAGAAGACCCAGGAGGGGAAATCGAAGGAAATAAAGGAACTTTTGCAGAAGTACGGCGCGGCGAAGCTCTCGGCGGTGAAGCCGGAGGACTACCCGGCGCTGATGCAGGAAGCGCAGGTGCTGTGATGGGAAGACACGCATTGCTTTCCGCATCTTCCTCCAAGCGGTGGCTTTCCTGTACGCCTTCCGCACGATTGGAGGAGCAGTTTCAGGAGGAATCTGGCGGCAGCGTCTATGCCGAGGAAGGCACCGCCGCCCATGCCCTTGCGGAGCATAAGCTGAAAAAGGCATTAAAAAGGCGCTCCAGGCGCCCGGTGTCTGATTACCACTGTGACGAGATGGAGGAATGCACGGACGGGTATGTGGCCTATGCGATGGAGCAGGTGGAGCTTGCAAGGCAGGAATGCAGCGACCCTGTCGTCCTGATCGAGCAGCGGCTGGACTATTCCGCCTATGTGCCGGAGGGGTTCGGCACCGGGGATTTACTGATTGTCGCGGATAAGGTGCTGACCGTCATCGACCTGAAATACGGGAAGGGCGTGGCGGTGGATGCGGAATGGAACCCGCAGATGATGTTATACGGATTAGGGGCGCTGGAACTGTTCGATGCCCTCTATGACATTGAAACCATCCGCATGACCATCTACCAGCCGAGGCTGGAATCCGTCAGCACATGGGAGATTTCCGTAAAGGACCTGATGGAATGGGTGGAGATGGAGTTAAAGCCAAAGGCCGTGCTTGCCATCAAGGGAGAGGGCGAGTACCATTCCGGCGACTGGTGCCGGTTCTGCAGGGCGAAGAACACCTGCAGGGCGAGGGCGGAGGAATATTTAAGGCTGGCGCAGATGGAATTTAAACAGCCTCCATTATTGACGGATGAGGAGATAGCGGAAGTCCTGAAAGTGGCGGACGAGCTTGCCAAGTGGTCTGCGGATGTCTACGCCTATGCACAGGACGAGGCGGTCACGAAGGGTAAGAAGTGGGCCGGCTTTAAGTTAGTCGAGGGCAGGAGCAACAGGAAATACACGGATGAGGAAGAAGTGGCCCAGGCGGCGCAGAAAGCCGGGTACACGGACATTTATAAAAAGACGCTCATCGGCATCACGGAGATGGAGCGGCTGCTTGGGAAGAAGAAATTTGCAGAGATACTTGGGAAGCTGGTCTACAAGCCCCAGGGCAAAGTGACCTTAGTACCGGAATCAGATAAAAGGCAGGAGATTGCCGCAGCAACCGCAGAGGCGGATTTTAAGGAGGAATGAATACCATGAGTAATGAAAATGCAAATTTGACAAAAGTGATCGTACCGTGCAGGTTTTCCTATCTGCACTGCTGGGAGCCCAACGCAGTGAGCGATGGGGACCCGAAGTATTCCGTATCGGCCATCATACCAAAGTCGGACACGGAGACCATCGAGAAGATCAAGAGGGCAATCGAGCAGGCGAAGAAGGATTCCGTCTCCAAGTGGGGCGGCAAGGTCCCGGCGAACCTGAAACTGCCCTTAAGGGACGGCGACATTGACCGCCCGGAGGATGAGGCGTATGCGGACAGCTACTTCTTCAACGCCAACAGCAAGCAGGCGCCGCAGGTGGTGGATAAAAACGTACAGCCCATCCTTGACCAGTCGGAGGTGTATTCCGGGTGCTATGGCAGGATCAGCGTGAACTTCTACGGCTTTTCCACCAACGGCAATAAGGGAATCGCCGCAGGGCTTGGCAACATCCAGAAACTGCGTGACGGGGAGTCGCTGGGCGGCAGGACGAACGCGGAGGATGACTTTGACGCGGTGGAAGTGGATGACGAGGAAGATTTTCTTGGATAGGAATATCAGGGCGGCGGGTGACTGCCGCCCGTCATCCAAAGTATCTACACAGGAAGGAGCCATGAAATGGGGCGAATCTTAGAAGCCGATATTGAAAGTTTCAGCGATGTGGATTTAGTTAAATGCGGGGTATACGCCTATGCGGACAGCCCTGCTTTTGAGATTCTGCTGTTTGCCTATTCCTTTGACGGAGGGGAAACACAGATCATAGACCTTGCGCAGGGGGAGAAATTCCCGGCAGAAGTGGAGGAAGCCATCTTTGATGTGTCAGTGACCAAGACGGCATACAACGCCAACTTCGAGCGAACCTGCTTATCAAAATATTTTGGGAGGTACATTCCCCCGGAGTCCTGGCATTGCAGCGCGGTACAGGCGGCCATGCTCGCCCTGCCCCGGTCACTGGAGGATGTGGGCAGGGTGCTTGGCCTGGACGAGCAGAAGATGAAGGAAGGGAAAGAACTGATCCGGTATTTCTGCGTCCCCTGCAAGCCCACAAAGGCAAACGGCGGCAGGATGCGGAACCTCCCCTGCCATGCGCCGGAGAAGTGGGAGCTTTTCAAGACCTACTGCAAGAGGGATGTGGACGTGGAGAAATCCATCCGCAGGAAACTGCATAATTTCCCCATCCCGGAAAGCGAGATGGAACTGTACCGTTTAGACCAGCACATCAATGACCGGGGCGTATTGGTGGATATGGGGCTGGTAGAACAGGCCATAGCCTGTGAGCGGCTCCATAAAGAGATTGTGACGAAACGCGCCTATGAACTGACGGGTTTGGAGAACCCCAATTCGGTGGCGCAGCTAAAGGGCTGGCTTGGGGACATGGGGATGGAGGCGGAGAGCCTTTCCAAAAAGGCAGTGGCGGAGATGATAGCGGAGACGGACGGGGAAGTGGAGGAACTGCTCAGACTCCGGCTTATGCTGGCAAAGACTTCTGTGAAAAAGTATGAAGCCATAGAGCGGTCTGCCTGTTCGGACGGGCGGGTACACGGGATGCTGATGTTTTATGGCGCAAATCGGTCAGGCCGATGGAGCGGCAAGAACGTGCAATTACACAATCTACCGAAAAACTATCTCCCCGATCTGGAACTGGCAAGAGACCTTGTGAAGCAGGGGCGTTTTGAGGATATCGAACTTTTATATGATTCCACACCGAATGTGCTTTCAGAATTAATCCGTACAGCCTTTATCCCAAAGCAGGGATGCCGCTTTGTGGTGGCGGACTTTTCCGCAATCGAGGCAAGGGTGCTTGCATGGCTTTCCGGGGAGCAGTGGAGATTGGATGTGTTCACTTCCCACGGGAAGATTTATGAAGCATCGGCATCCTCCATGTTCCATGTGCCGATGGAGGAGATCACGAAAGGCTCCACGCTCCGGCAGAAAGGGAAATTAGCGGAACTTGGCCTGGGATTCGGCGGGGCGGCTGGCGCTCTCATCTCAATGGGGGCTTTGGATATGGGGCTGACCGAAGAGGAACTTCCTCCGCTCGTGGCAGCGTGGCGGAAAGCCAATCCCCATATCACACAGTTTTGGTGGGATGTGGATGCGGCGGCAATAAAGGCAGTCACCGAGAAGCAGAAAACCAAAGTCGGAAAAATCATTTTTGAATATAAGAGCGGCATCTTATTTATCACACTTCCTTCCGGGAGAAAGCTGTCCTATGTAAAGCCACGGATGGCTGTAAATAAATTCGGGCGCGATGGGCTGACTTATGAAGGGATTTCTGAAAACAAGAAATGGAGCCGGATAGAGACCTACGGTCCCAAGCTGGTGGAGAACATCGTGCAGGGAACGGCACGGGACTTACTGGCGGAGGCAATGCTCCGTGTGGAGAAGAAGGGATACCCCATCGTGATGCACTGCCATGATGAGATCATAGCGGAAGTGCCGGAGGGTACTGGCTCCGTGGATGAGATGTGTGAGATTATGGCTGTCCAGCCAGAGTGGGCGGAGGGCTTGCCATTAAGAGCAGATGGCTTTGAATGCAGATTTTACAAAAAGTGAGGGAGAAATATATGGAGAGAAGGAATGCGGAAGGGTACCATGACCCCACAGCCTACGGCGGGATGCGCATGGCGGAGCAGAAAGCGGAAAAGGAAACTGTAAAGATGGTTTATAAGAATGGGCGGATGGAGCTTTATATCCATGAGTTCTTCCCATGCACGGCAGCGGTGGCAAGGAAGGTGTTCCCGCTGATCCGGCGCTTTGCGAAAGATGAGGATAAGGAGAAACTGAAACAGTTTTTACGGATAAAGGCACGGGAGCATTCCGGGAAGGTTAAGGCATTTTCGGAAAAAGCGGAATCCCTTACGGCAAAATCGGAGGAATGGCATTTCTACCGGAGGAAAGCCAGGGAGGAACAGGTCATTTATAACCAGTGCGTGAAAAATCTGAAATTATTGGAGGGCAGGAAGGAATGAGGATACAGATAGCAACAGGCAATTCAAGGATGGAGAAGCGGTGGAACAACGTGGAGATGGAGCTGGATGAATTTATAGAGCGAATTTCCCACACCATCCGCACGGCGGAGACCGTGGAGCAGTATATGAAAATGACGAAAGCGAAGCAGGACGCCATTAAGGATGTGGGCGGCTATGTGGCAGGGAGGCTGAAAGGCGGCAGACGGAAGAAGGACAGCGTGGAATACCGTACCATGATTGTGGAGGATATGGACCATGCAGTTCCGGGCGTGATTGAGCAGATAGAGATGCTGCAGGATTACCGCTGTCTTATTTATTCTACCCATAAGCACACGCCGGAGAATCCGAGGTATCGTTTAGCAATCCCGCTGTCGCGCCCGGTGTCGCCGGATGAATATGTGGCAATCGCAAGGAAGGTGGCGGAAGACATCGGGATTGAGATGTTCGATGATACCACCTACGAGCCGAGCCGCCTCATGTACTGGCCGTCCACCTCCGCAGACGGGGAATTTATTTTCCGGGATATTGAGGGGGAGCCGCTCAATCCGGATGATGTGCTTTCACGCTATAAGGACTGGCGGGATTCCTCCGAGTGGCCGGTGAGCAGCCGCCAGCAGAACATTGTACAGAGGGAGATGCGCAAACAGGCAGACCCGCTCACGAAGGATGGAGTGATCGGCGCATTCTGCCGGACTTACACGATAGAGGATGCGATAGCCGCATTTCTGTCAGATGTCTATCAGCCAAGTGCCATGCCGGGGCGGTATGACTATATCCCGGCAGACTCACAGGCGGGCGTGGTCATTTATGAGGGGAAGTTCGCATACTCCCACCATGCCACGGACCCGGCCTGCGGAAAGCTGATGAACGCCTTTGACATGGTGCGGATTCACAGGTATGGGGAACTGGATGAAAAGGTGGCGGAGGGTACGGAGGCGGTGAAGCTCCCTTCCTTTTCCGCCATGAGCGAGTTTGCGGTCAGTGATGAGAACGTGAAGATGACCATTGCCGGGGAGCGGATGGAGAAAGCGGAGAAGGAGTTTTCCGGGGAAAGCGGGGACTGGCAGAAGGAACTGGAGTATGAGAAACGCTCCACTGTGGTAAAGAACACTCTGCGGAACCTTCTGCTGATCCTGAACAACGATGAAAAGCTGAAAGGCATTGTTTTCAACCAGCTCAGTGACGGCATGGAGATCAAGGGCGCGGTGCCGTGGGAGCATCCGGGGCGGTTCTGGCGGGACGCGGACGATGCACAGCTTATCTCCTATGTGGATTTGAATTACGGCACCTTCTCCATGCGCAATTACAATATCGCCGTGACGAAGGCGGCGGATGACCGCTCCTACCACCCGGTGCGGGAGTTCCTCGATGCGCTGCCGGAGTGGGATAAGGTGCCGCGGGTGGACACGCTGCTCATCGACTACCTGGGCGCGGATGACACGCCATACGTCCGTGCCGTCACCCGCAAGACCTTATGCGGGGCGGTCTGCCGGGTGTTAAGCCCCGGCTGTAAGTTCGACACCATGCTTGTGCTGAACGGCCCGCAGGGCGTGGGGAAGAGTACGCTCATTTCCCGGCTTGCCGGGGACTGGTTCTCCGACAGCCTGAACTTAAGCGACACGAAGGACAAGACGGCGGCGGAGAAGCTGCAGGGGTACTGGATCATGGAGATCGGGGAGCTTGCGGGCTTGAAAAAGGCGGAGGTGGAGACGCTGCGCTCCTTCCTTTCAAGGCAGAACGATATCTACCGTGCGTCCTTCGGGAAAAGGGCGACGCCGCACCTGCGCCAGTGCGTCTTTTTCGGCACCACCAATGCGGAGAAAGGGTATCTGCGCGACACTACCGGGAACCGCCGTTTCTGGCCGGTCAAGACGCCGGGCGGGAGCCGGAAACATTCATGGGAATTATCTAATGATGACATCCGGCAGATATGGGCGGAGGTGCTTGTGTATGTGAAATCGGGCGAACGGCTCTACCTTGACGGGAAGATGGAGGACACGGCCAAGTCTGAGCAGCGTGAGGCTATGGAGAGCGATGAGCGTGAGGGGCTTGTGCGTGAGTACCTTGACACGCTCCTGCCGGAGAAATGGGATGACATGGATTTATTCGAGCGCAGGAATTTCCTTCACGGGGAGGATTTCGGGAAGCCGGACTTAAAAGGCACGGTGCGCCGTATGTCCGTCTCCAACATGGAGATATGGTGTGAATGTTTCGGGAAGGAGCGGGCGAACTTAAAACGCATGGACAGCGGGGAGATTTCCGCCATCATGGCGCGTATCGGTGGCTGGACGCCGGAGGATAAGAAAGAACGCATCGCGCTTTATGGCCCGCAGTGGCTTTACAGGCGTGAAAGCTGTTCTGTTCCAAAGATTAAAAATGATGTTGGAACGGAACAGGATTGATTCTGTTCCAAAACGGGAACGTCTGGAACAGATTTATGGAACATTGGAACACATGATAAACACTGGAAAAAAGGGGCGTGTTCCAATGTTCCTGAAATATATCTAATAAATGGAATAGGTAAAAAGAAGAAAGAAGAACGTGTAAAAGCGCCCATATGCGCGTAATAGGGATTTTTCGGAACTTCGGAACAGAAAAGGAGGCAGAACAGAATGAATTTTTATGAATGGATGATCGGGAAATATTACGGGAAGGACACGCCGAGGGGCGACCTTGCGGGGGATATGAAGCATGAAGAGGCTGGATTTCCCAAAGACGGGGACAGGCAGAGGATACTGGACTATCTGGATGGGATGTTTGCCTGCGATGAGTGCATCGCCCTGTTTAAGAGGTGCTGGCGTGATTATGAAAAGGCGGTGGCGGATGAGGGAAAGTGAGATTGAGAGCCGCCTGCGGGCAGAGGCAAAAAAGATGGGAGGCATGGCGGTGAAATTCACCTCACCCGGATTGGATGGGGTGCCGGACAGAATCGTATTGTTGCCTGGGAGGAAGATTGCATTCGTGGAGTTGAAGGCTCCGGGGAAGAAGCCGAGGCCATTGCAGATAAAAAGAATGAGGCAGCTTAAAAGTTTAGGGTTCCCCGTCTATGTGGTTGACGGGGCGGAGCAGATCGGAGGTGTGCTGGATGAGATATGTGCCACATGAATATCAGGAGTATGCAAAGGAGTTTATCGTGAGCCATAAGGTGAGCGCATTGTTTTTGGATTGCGGCTTGGGGAAAACGGTGATCACGCTGACCGCCATATGGGAATTATTGTTTGATTATTTTGACATCCGAAAAACTTTGATAATTGGACCATTAATGTTGCAAGCGGAAAAAGAAAAAAGCCGGAAACCGCTTGTAGCGTCCGACATTTTCTGATAAAATATCCATACGGGGTACTGCCATAACGGGATAGGCGGTCAGTCTTTCGATGCAAACGCAGAGGGGACTGCCCCTCTGACTACGGGTAAAACCGGGAAAGGGGGGATGCTTGATGAGTGACTATGAACTGCTGACGGTTGTCCTGATTGCTTACATAAATCACACAAAAAAGTAACCGCCCTTTTGACCGAGGATCGCGGTTACTTTTTTGGTAACTAATTTCCTCATACTTCGCATACTGATATACGCTAAAGAATTATAAAAATCAATTGCTCTGCAAATAAAAATGGTATAGGCACTCTGTTTTTGCTATAATGAAATTACCCACTAATATCATCAGCAAAAGGAGACCTATACCAATGAAAAGCATAGCAGAAATCTTCGATAATAGCAAGGAATTACTTGACAGTATCTCAAATTTTATAGACAAATATATCGGCTCTTCCCTTTTGCGGAAATGTGGCATAACCAAAGTCATTGACAGCGTTACGGAAAAACCTGCTTTTGAATACGCAGACAACCCGCTTTCCCGTCTCATAGGTACCGTCAAGGAGTCGAAATTTCTTGAAAAATGCGTAAGTGCTACGCAGCTGCTGACCGATAAGATCCTTGTCGGGTTTGCGGCGGAAAGCCCATACCGGATGTTCGAGACCGGAAATTTTTTCCGCGACTACAAAAAGGATACGTTCTACCGCTTTGACCTGATGCCCAGGGCAAACTGGGAACGCCTCCAGCTGGAGGCAGCCGGCAACGTAATCCGCGATATGGAGTCGCAGACAGATAAGAACCATACATGCGCCCTTATATTTGATGACTCCTTATATGCCCGTACCGGTGGAAAGGGGACTGACTTGTGCGGCAGAGTGTTTGACCATAATGACCATAAGATGCGTACCGGATACCGGATGATGACCGGCGGATGGACCAACGGCGATGTTTTCCTTCCATTTTCCCAGACGCTTCTTACTACCCGCGACAACAGCCTCATGGTCGGCAGGGATACCCCTGTTGACCGGCGCACCATCCGCGGCAGACGCAGGGCCGCCGCAAAAGAAAAAGGCACAGACACCGTATGCCGCATGGTCAGGGAAGCCAAAAAGTCAGGGATTCCCTTTGATTTTGTACTGTTTGACACATGGTTTTCCAATCCTGCCCAGCTTGTAGAACTAAAGGGCATGGAAGTGGACACGATTGCCATGATCAAGAAAAACAGCACAAAATACCTATGGACATCCCCTGAAACTGGTGAGATAGGCAAGCTGGATGTAAAGGAAATCTATTCCCGCAATAAAAAGAGGAGGGGAAAGTCCAGATACCTGCTTTCTGTCAATGTGACGGTAGTGGATAGCGAAGGGACAGCCATTCCGGCAAAACTCGTGTATGCGCGGAACCATAGCAACCGCAAGGACTGGGTCTGCTTCGTGTGTACGGATACATCCCTGTCCGAGAAAGAAATCCTGGAAGCATATATGCTCCGCTGGCAAATCGAGACCTATTTTAAACTCACAAAGAGTTACCTGAAGCTACGGACAGAGTGCCACAGCACGAGTTACGATGCAATCACATCGCATATGGTGATTGTAGCCATACGGTATATGATACTCGCGGTAGAACGATTCAAAAACAGCGACAACCGGACGATAGAGGAACTGTTTTACGGTGTCCAGCGTGAGATTGTCAACGAACTCATGGACTGTGCCATTGTGCTTATGATAGATACTCTGCTTGACAGCATAAGGGAGTACTATAACGCATCGGAGTGCCAGATTGCGGAACTGGTGTCTCTCTTTATCAGCAAACTGCCTGAAAACTGGAAAAATCGTTTCCAAATGCCCAAAGCGGCGTAATTTATGGTAGTATGCCTAATTTTAGTATGCGAAGTATGAGTAATTTCTAAGGACTGACCGTCTATCGGCAGTATTCCCTTTTGTGCTTTTATTGTAGCAGATTCCCCCGCATCTGTCAAACGCTGCGGAGTGTTCCGCTGAAATCATTTGTTTTATAAAGCAAAACAATGTATCTTGATGTTTTAGACATTTTCCAGTGCTTTATTCCGCACAGCTTTAGATTTTTTATATCAAGCCCTGTTTCTTCCTTAATTTCACGGATAACGGAATCATTAAAGCTTTCATCATGCTCTATATGACCGCCGGGAAAGGTAACTCCGCCCCAGCTTCTGCCGATTTTATCCTGAACAAGAATATTGCCGTTATTATCATAAATCATACACATATTCGTGAGTTCAACTTTTTCTTTTCCGCTCAATTTCATCACCAAATTAATATTATCATATAAGCAGTTTATTTGCAAACAAATAAAAAAGCCAAATGGCGCAGAAATACAAAATTTCCGCACCACTTGACAGACATTAATTAATGGTGGTTCGATATAATCTTCGACCTCATCTATACCATTCCTCAAATAAATCATATTCAGGCAATCTGCAATCAAAGGCTTTTCTTTTTTTGAAAACTGTTGTATATCTGTTAGCATTTGAATTATCATGCCAAGTGCTTATATTGGTTAAACAAGATTTGATAAACGCTTCCTTATAAACTTTAATACATTCTTGTGTACCATTGAAATTATATCCATGTATAACAACATCTTTTCCTTCGAGAAAACAATTCCTCATTTCAAACACGTCTAATGTATCGTTATTGCAATCCGTAAAATATGTATTGAAGGACGGATCAAGAAGCACCCACTTTTTCTTTTCCCTTAAATACACCTGCACTAACAGATGATTACCATAATCAGCAAATGTCTTATCACCGACAATTGCAATAGGATAGGCTTTAAAACCGCAAGCAAGCAGTATATCAGCTAAAGCTATTGCCTTATCTCTGCAGTTTATTGCATATTTGAATGGCTTTTTGTAAGAAAATTTCAAAATAGAAAGTGTATTGTCAGGTAACAGTTTAAGCTGCATACCATTGTAATAAGTAGTATCTGTAAGCCACTGCATTAATGACAATGCTTTTTCAAAATCAGTTTCACCTTTTATAACATCATC
>OFGD01001164.1_pt1 | contig 14039 bp, 10 predicted proteins | sample 1521671 | NCBI WGS metagenome assembly OFGD01 (sample SAMEA3504114, study PRJEB24116) | mouse gut metagenome | biome: mouse gut; feature: mouse-associated habitat; material: faeces | place: Denmark | collected 2011 | reverse complement strand
AAGCGATGTATGAAGCCCTGGGGAACATGGGCTTACAGCAGGGGAATGTGCTGGAGCCGTCCTGCGCCATCGGGAATTTCATGGGGCTTGTGCCGGAGTCTATGGACGGCTTGAAGATGTACGGCGTGGAGCTTGACAGCATTTCCGGGAAGATAGCGAAGCAGCTTTACCAGAAAAATAATATTTCTGTGCAGGGATTTGAAACGACACAGTACCCGGACAGCTTTTTTGACTGCGTGATTGGCAACGTGCCTTTCGGCGCTTATAAAGTGGCCGACCGAAGGTATGACCGACACAACTTTATGATACATGATTATTTTATAGCGAAATCTTTGGATTTGGTGCGTCCGGGCGGTGTGGTGGCGGTGGTGACATCCAGCGGCACGATGGACAAGCAGAGTGCATCCGTGCGCCAGTACATAGCCAACCGTGCGGATCTGCTTGGGGCAATCCGCCTGCCAAACAATGCATTCCAGAGGAATGCCGGGACAAGCGTAGTGGCGGATATTTTATTTTTTCAGAAGCGTGACCGGGCGTCTTTAGAGCAGCCGGATTGGGTGGAGATTGGGACAACAGCGGAGGGGTATGCCGTCAATGCCTATTTTGTGCAGCATCCAGAGATGGTGTTAGGGGAATTTACCACAGAAAGCACACAGTATGGAAAACAGGAAGTAACGGTTAAGCCGGTAGAGGGGGCTGTCCTTTCCGAACAGTTGAAAGAGGCAGTCAGCCATATCAAAGGAACCATTACGGAGGCGGAGATTGAAGATTCAGAATTAGAGGAAGTAGATACCTCCATCCTTGCAGACCCGTCTGTTAAGAATTTCAGTTTTGCCAATGTAGACGGGAAAGTGTATTACCGGGAAAATTCCCGGATGAACTTAATGGAACTCCCGAAAATGACAACAGAGCGTGTGCTTGGGATGATCGAACTTCGGAATCTGACGCAGGAGCTTCTGCAGTGCCAGATGGAGGATGGGAATGATGCGGAAGTGGCTATGCTACAGCAGAAGCTGAATACACAGTATGACCGTTTTACCGCACAATACGGACTAATCAGCAGCAATGCCAACCGGAGGGCCTTTTCTCAGGACAGTAGTTACTGCCTGTTAGCGTCTTTGGAATTAGTAGACGAGGAAGGAAAGCTGAAACGGAAAGCGGATATTTTTACAAAACGCACCATTCGGAAAGCAGTGCCGGTGACAAGCGTGGATACCGCCAGTGAAGCCCTTGCCGTCTCCATCGGGGAACATGCAAAGGTGGATGTGCCTTTCATGGCAGAACTGTCGGGAAAGACGGAGGATGAAGTGACAGAGGAACTGGCGGGGGTAATCTTCAAGAACCCGCTGACCGACCGGTGGGAAGCGTCGGATGAATATTTATCCGGCAATGTCCGTGACAAGCTGGCGGTCGCAAAGCAGTTTGCAGAGAACCATCCGGAATATAACATCAATGTGCAGGCATTAGAACGGGTACAGCCGAAAGACCTGGAGGCTTCGGAGATCGAGGTGCGTCTAGGGGCGACCTCGAGCTGTTGACAAAGTACTTTCCCCAAAATCAATATTCTATATATTGTTTTCTATAATCCAAATAGGTTCTATATATTGTTTATAATTACAATTCATCTTTTTAAAGAGGGGGTTTGTCAACAGCTCGAAGTTGGGACGAAGTTATAGATCATCGTATAGAAATTTCTTTAAAAGACATAGATGAACTTCTGTAAGATAGATTATTTTATACTCTTTTTCTATGGAGATGGTGAGATTATGTCTATCCCCTTAGAAAAATGTATGATATACTGTAAAAACAAACAACGAGCGTACATAAAACTTGGTATTCCGATTTAGAATTTCAAGTTTAAGGATATACGAAGCAGCAGAACTTGAAGTCGCAAATTGTGATTTCAAGTTACTCAGAGTTTCGAGGTTCCAATCTGGCACTTCAAAATAGAAAGGACGATAAAGATGGCTGATACAGAACAAACAGCTCTGACAAAGGCAAATAATGATACCCAAGAAATAAGCATTGAATCAGTAGAGTCCGATATAAAAACCATGATATATGTTATCCGTAACCAGCAGGTTATGATAGACAGCGATTTAGCGATGCTGTATCAAGTAGAAACAAAGCGATTAAATGAAGCGGCAAAACGTAATATCTCAAGATTTCCAGAAAGATTCCGATTCCAACTGACGAAAGAGGAATATGAAATCTTGAAGTCGCAAATTGCGACTTCAAGTTCGGAGGATGATAATGGATATGGCGGGCGTAGGAAACTGCCATTTGTTTTTACAGAACAAGGAATTGCAATGCTTTCTGCGGTTTTGCGTAGTGATGTTGCTATCCGAGTAAGCATTAGGATTATGGACACTTTTGTAGAGATGCGGAAGTATATGGCAAATACACCTTTGTTGTATGATCGGTTAAAGGAAATAGAGGTTCGCCAGATAAATTACCAAACGGAAACAGACGACCGTTTTGAGAGAGTTTTTGCGTACATATCCGAGCATGAGGAATCCAGTCAAAAAGTATTTTTTGACGGACAGATTTACGATGCGTTCAGTCTGATCGTAAGTCTAATTCAAAAAGCAAAGAAAGAAATCACTCTGATAGACGGATATGTAGATGTTGGGACATTGAATCTGCTTTCAAAGAAAAATTCTGATGTTGCAGTTACAATTTATACACAGAAGAAGACCAAGCTAACGAAAGATGATGTTAAAAATTTCAATGCACAGTACCCGATATTGAAAATAAAATATACCAAAGTATTCCATGACAGGTTTTTGATTCTTGACCAAGCGACAGCCTATCATGTAGGAGCGTCTTTGAAAGATGCAGGAAAAAAGTGTTTTGACCTTTTTCGCACATTAGCGGGTATGCACCTATCAATTTTTGAAAAAACGTATTATACTAATGTTACTAAAATTTCCGAGCAGGCAAGTCACAATCCTGCTGTCAGACAAACCGTTGCCAGAAAGGGACAAATTTTATATATGGAAAACAATAAAATGAAAGTTTTTGAAGATAGAAAAATCCGCACCGCTTGGGACGAAGAACATGAAGAATGGTATTTCTCGGTTGTGGATGTGGTGGCTGTACTGACGGACAGCGTTGACCCAAAACAATATATCAAAAAAATGAGAAGCCGTGACCCAGAGCTTAACAGCAAGTGGGGTACAATTTGTACCCCACTTCAAATGATTGCGGCAGATGGAAAAAAGAGAAAAATACAAGCGGCTACCATAGAGGGAATATTAAGGCTCGTTCAGTCAATCCCCTCACCGAAAGCAGAGCCTTTTAAGGCATGGTTAGCTACTGTTGGTGCGGAACGAATTGAGGAAACCATTGACCCAGAGCTTACGATTGACCGTGCTCTTGCTACATACCTGCAAAAAGGCTACACACGAGAATGGATAAATCAGCGGTTACAAGCTATCCAAGTCCGTAAGGAACTGACTGATGAATGGCAGGACAGAGGTGTAACTGGAGGCAAAGAATATGCAATCTTAACCAATGAGATTACACGGGCTTGGTCTGGAATGAACACGCAGCAGTATAAAAAGCTGAAAGGCTTGAAAAAACAAAATCTGCGTGACAACATGAGTACGACAGAGCTTATCTTGAATATGCTTGCGGAAACTTCCACAACCGACATATCCAAAGAGGAAAAGCCGACTACTTTTGAAGAAAATCAAAGGGTTGCCCGCCGTGGCGGACGAGTGGCGGGAATTGCAAGGCAGGCTCTGGAAGCAGAAACAGGAAAGCCTGTTATCACTTCCAAAAACGCCGTGGATTTTTCAAAGCTCATTGATGAGGTTGTAAAAGAGGTTGAGCAGAATTAACGTCACTCCTAAGCGGTAGGCCGGAGGTTCAAATCCTCTTAGCGACGTCTAAAGAAATGCCGAGAATACTGGTGTTCCAGAATTCCCGGTATTCTCTTTATCTCCAAGTTTGCTAATCAAAATGGCATTTCTGCTAATTATTCCAAAAGTTGTATAAAAAATCCTGCTAATAAGAAAGGCAAGAGTTTCTGGTTCAAAGATATTAACTTTGTCACAAGTTGGGACGAAGTTATAACATCTACGTAGATAATTGTACAGCTCACAGACCCGATATAAAAAGGGGTATGTACATAAGGAGGTAGCAGATGTTTGAGGAAAGAATTACCCAAATAAATAGAGCTTCAAAGGCTGCTCCAAAGGGTGAAAAGATATTGCAAGGGGTATCTCCTGGATTGCCCATTTTCTTTTTGGATTTGATGTGGTAAAAAATTTGTCGTATGGTATAACAAGAGCAGCGTAAGAGATTTCCAGAGGACTTCTGTTTCCAATTAACCAAAGAGGAGTTTGAAAACTTGAAATTCCAATCTGAAATCTCAAGTTTAGATGGAAATGGATACGGTAGACGTCGTTATATGCCTTATGTGTATATGGAACAAGGAATTTCTATGTTGGCGAGTGTGTTGCGGAGCGAAATTACTATCAATGCAAGTATTCGTATAATGAGGACTTTCGTAGAGATTAGGCGTTTTATTGCCAACAATGCCCTGCTCTTTGAGCGTATCAGCAATGTAGAGAAGAAGCCAGTCAAAAGGTATTCTTTGACGGACAGATATATGATGCATTCAGTTTGATAGTTAGCTTGATACAGAAAGCAGAGAAAGAGATTACGCTGATAGACGGGTATGTGGATGTAGGAACACTTAACCTGTTAGTGAAGAAAAATAATGGTGTATCCGTTACAGTTTACACGCATCAGCGAACACGATTAAGCAATATGGATGTGCAAAATTTCAATGCACAGTATCCTGCTTTGGAAGTGAAATATACAAGCGTGTTCCACGACAGATTTTTAATTCTGGACAGAAAAACAGCCTACCATATCGGAGCGTCTTTGAAAGATGCAGGCAAGAAAACTTTTGGAATTACGCTGATTAACGATGAGAGTATAACGAAAGACATTTTGCAGCGTTTAGAATTAGAAACAGAAGAATAGAAATTTAAAAAAGGCAGTCCTCAAAAGATTGCCTTTCACCATACATACAAAACTTGAAGTCACAATTTGTGACCTTAAAAAAATGCAAATAATTTAAACTATTCTGGGATTAGTTTTCAAATGCAGAATTCCGAACTATTTTTAGAAAACGAAACGTTCCTCTACTTTACCTGTTTATAGAAAAATATTGCAAGAGTAAGATTTTTGTTGAGGGAACGAACAACCGTTTAAAGGTGATAAAGCAGATAATTGCAGAAGAACCTCAAGCTTTAAAATGATCATAAAGGAATTGCCAAAAAATAATTGCACTGCTATATTAAGCATATGCATGGTAATTCAAAAAAATTGTTTGAATTGCCAGATAATTATGGAGGATTAAAATGATGGACAATAAGCGGACAAATACTGTAAAATTCTACACATCTAGTGGTTGGTTCAGATCAAAAAAAATTACAATTGAAGGAAATGCTACTTTAAAAGGTACAATTGATGGGTTAGATGCAAAGAAGTTATATTACTTAACTTTCAGCGCACCTAGTAACTTTAGTGGACAGTATATTAATGAGCATCGGTTTCCTGAAATTTGTAGCGCTTGTATGCATGATACTTGATCATATAGGAGAATTTGTACCTGATTCCCCTATATGGTTTAGATATGTTGGACGATTAGCGGCACCTATCTTTTTCTACTGTAGCGCGTGGGGGCTGTATTACACACGGAATCAACGTATTTACATATTACGCTTGTATATTCTAAGTTTAATGATGTCATTGGGAAATATTATATTGACAATCACCTTCAATCAAAAATCTTTTTTAACAAATAATATTTTCCAAACCTTGTTTATTGGAAGTGTAATTGTATATTTATTAAATAGAAAAAATACTCTCTATTACAAGTTCAGTATGTGCACACTGATTATTATTCAGCAAGTAGTTGCTTTTCTTTTATGTGCTGTTTTTGCTGAATTCCTGCAAATTCCGCATTCAATCGACATTTTTGCGCTTTATCATAATTATGGTCCTTTATTTGCAAGCGCTATTTTTACAGAAGGTAGTGTTGCATTTGTTATTTTCTTTATAGTTTTATATTACTTAAAAGACAAAAAAGGTTATCTTTCTTTATTCATTATAGTATTTACTATATTTTTAGAAATGGCAATTAAAAGAACATATTATATGAGAGGACCTATGTCATATTTAATACCATTTAGCTTATATCAATGGCTAATGATTTTTTGTATACCACTGATTTATGTCTATAATGGAAAAAAAGGAATTGGATCAAAATGGTTTTTTTATTTCTTTTATCCAATACATATTTGGATACTTTATATTTTTTCAAACATAAGAATACAGTAAGTTTAACAACGTCAAAATAGAAAACACTTTTCTAAGGTGTTGCACACGCACCTTCTGGCTAAAATAGACAAAAAATGGAGTTTGAAAAAAATATTTTTGTATGATATATTTAAAATATTACAAACTTATTTTTGCATTAGGAGGCGCTAAAATGAAAGAATTAAATGAAAAAGTAGCAATTGTAACAGGAGCCGGTCAGGGAATCGGAAAAGGAATCGCGCTTTGTTTGGCAAAACGCGGAGTAAAAATCATCGCAACAGGGCGCAGAATCGAACCAATCGAACAGACAATCGCTGAAATCAAAGAATTAGGCGGAGAAGGATTTGCAATGAGCTGTGATTCAGCAGATCGTGCCAGAGTGGAAGAGGTTGTGAAAGCAACAGTTGATGCATATGGGACAGTTGATGTAATTGTTAATAATGGGCAGGCGATCGTTCCATCAGCACCAGTTGAGGAGACGACACATGAGAGTATGGTAAAAGCTTGGGAGAGTGGTGTGATCGGATCTCTCAACTACATGCAGGCTGCATTCCCATATATGAAAGAACAGCACGAAGGAAGAATCATCAACTTCGCTTCTGCTACAGGAATGTTCGGTATTGCAGGTCAGTTAGCTTATGGTTCAAACAAAGAGGCTCTTCGTGGATTGACCAAGATTGCAGCAAAAGAGTGGGGACAGTACGGAATCTGTGTAAACATTGTACTCCCGGGAGCAGAATCACCGGCAGCAAAAGCCTGGGCAGAGAAGTTCCCAGAGGAGTATGCAAAACAGGTAAATCTGAATCCTATGAAACGTTTTGGAGATCCGGAAAAAGATATTGCACCGGTAATCGCATTTCTTGCGGGACCAGACTCATGCTACTACTCAGGACAGAGCGTAATCATAGATGGCGCAAACTCAATTATGCCATAATTTATAAGCAATCTTAAAAGACGGTGCAGCCTACAAGCTGCACCGCCTAATTTTACTGTCTTTCTTATATTCTGTTTGTTCTCTTCTTCCATACAACTACCGTCATGAAAATTCCCACAAGTCCTGCTGCCATAGGAATTGTCGCATTTGCGTTATCTCCGGTCTTTGCTGCCGTATTACCTGCTGTCTTGCTTGTTGTCTTGTTGGTAGTATCTTTGCTTCCTGCATCATCAGAAACTACTTTATGGTCTTTTTGAGAACCATCGTCTTCTCCATTTTCCGCTTTTGCGGCTGCTACTGCTTCTTCTAACGCTGCTACTGCTGTATCTACTTCTTTCTGGTCTGCATTCTCGTCTTCAAACACTGCCATGGCTTTTGCGTATGCTGCTTTCACTGCATTTGCTGTTTTATCACTGTATACGCTTAAATCCATTGCTTTTACTTTTCCAAGCAATTCATCTAACTTATCTTTATTCGGTACTTCTCTCAAACCAAAGATTGCGTTCAAAAGTTTCGTACGTGCTGCGTCAACTTCTGCCTGAAGTGTATTGCCTTCTGCTAATATTGTTTCTGCTTCCTGCAACGCTTCGGCAAATGTTGTCCAACTATTCGGCGTATACTTCTCTTTCGTTTCCCTTCTTGCAGTTACTACAAGGGATTCCAATCTCTCCATATTTCCTTTGAATTCCAGAAGATGTACCGTCTTAAGAAGTGCATCGTACGCTGCATCTACTTGTGCCTGGGCTGCGTTTGCTTTGTCATTTGTCTCAATAGCATCTGCGAGCGCCTTTTCAAACATTTCTCTTACTTTTGCAACTACGTATTTGTAGCTTGCGTCTTCCTTTGCTTCCTTTGCATACTCGATTAGAGCTGCCAAATCTTCTTTATCAACTTCTCCCGCTGCCACAAGTACTTTCATAGCATATTCTAAATTTGCTGCTGCAAGAAGTACATCATAATCTGTTGCTTCTGCATTTGCAAGAACTGTTTCTGCTGCCGCAAGTTTTGCTTCTAATACTGCCCAGCTTTCATCTGTGTAATCTGCTTGATTTAGTGCCTGTGCTGCATCTACTGCCTCCTGTAAATCAGTCTTATCTACTACCGGTGCTTCTACTTCTTTTTCAGCTCCCATAATCCTGATCTCTGCCGCCGAAGCATATTTATTGCCACCTTGTGTTTCTAATGGCTGAATTTTTACATTTGTTACATTTTCAATCTCATCAAAGGTTACCGTATGCCATCCCTGTCCCATTGATGCCTGATCTACCACTTTTACATAATCTTCTGAATCAGTTGTTTTTACCCAAACTTCTGCTAAGTTTATCGTACCATTTCCACCGCCTGGTCTTGAAAGAACTCTTACACCACCCACTGTTGTCGCTTCTGGAAGTGCAATATCAATCCACGCATCTTGCATTGCAACACCAGACCAGCTTGTATGCCAGAATGTTCCTGTATTATTATCCAGTGCATTTTCAACCTTATTATCTTCTTTAACTGTTTCCTCACTTCCAGCAGTTGCTTTCATTCCGTCAATCGGAAGGTCTCTTGCCGATTCTTTTCCGCCTGAAGCACTTAAATCTGTCATTGCTTTTCTTAATTCTTTATCTGCATGATCAATTTCTTCTGTTGCTGCATGATCCTGATCTAATACAACCTGTGCTTTTATAAGGGCTTTATAGAATGGCGCCCACTGTTGCGCTGTGTAATCGCTTTCTGAAAATGCATTCTTCGCATTTTTAACTAATTCTGCTAACCATACCTTATCCGGATCCTCTGTGTCTGCAAGTTTTGTAAGTTTGATTACAGAACCTCCTTTTCTTGCCACATTCAATTCAACGCTGTCTGCGGCTGTTACAATCTTTCTTTCTGTAACGATATCCGTTTTGCTTGAATCATCCGGACCATCATACCAAATTTGTGCTTTGTAATTTACACCTTCTTCGAGATAATCCGCAAAATCTACATGTTCTGTACGAGCTGTTTCATCTGTATTGGCAACGATATACCATGTATCTCCATTTCTGCGTGCCATTGTTACATATTCTCCAACTTCACCGTTGATAAAACGTGTTTCATCCCATGTTGCCGGAAGTTGATCATAGAATCCACGGATGTCTTCTCTTAAATACGTACTGTCTTTATCAGCCATACATGGAATACCAGATTCAAGCAATACCGGAATTGTCAACTGACTTCCAACTGTCTTATCTGTATTACCAAGCGGCTCCCCTGTATTTTTATTTGGCAGATCAAAGATAGGTGTATAGTCCGCCGGTCCTACTGCACCACGTATAAACGGAAGTATTGTAAGCTGTTTTTGTACAGTCTGTGTACGGTTTACAAATTCATCACCGCGAATACCTTCTCGAGTAAGGATATGTGGATAAGTTCTAGTTTCACCTGTTGGTTTATTACATCCATGCATGATACCAACCATTTTATATTTTGCAAGGTCTTCATAAATGTCTTTATATTCTTCTACTTCCGTCTGGTGTTCACCATCAAAGAAGTCTGCTTTGATACCCTTAATTCCCATTTCACTCCAAATTTTGAAACGTTCTTCACGTTCGCTGTCTGTATCGATATAATCTTCATCTACCCATACAAGGATACCGATTCCCTTTTCTGCTGCATAATCAATTACTTCCTGTGTACGTGGATGCATTACGTTGTCAGCAGGATTTGACTGCCATCCATCATCCCATAAGAAATATTTCCAGCCAAGTTCTGCTGCCATATCAATATAACGTAAAACTGCGTCAACATTTGACTGCCCATCGCGTGTTTCACCTTCTGCAAGCCATGTCCAGGATGCAATACCCGGTTCTACCCATTCAGAATAATGATATGTTTCTTCATCCTGATTCGGCGAAAGGTTTTCAGCCATTGTATTTTCCGTAATTGTTTTCAAATCACCTACCACAGCGTAACGCCATGGTGATGTAAATGGAAGGTCCACGGTAACCGCACCTCTTTGTTCCCCTGCAAAGTCCAAATCAAATGTGTTGCTTCCTGTGGAAGTTTTGAATCTTGCGCCACAGAAACCACTTGGAATTAAATTTGCTTCATTAAATAATACATATGTATCATCTGTCTGATATAATACCGGAATCGCCGGTGCACCGCTTAGGTCTTTCATAGCTTTTTCTTCAAAGTTTTTTTCGTAAGCACCGCCATATTCAAATGACCATGTTGTTGCTCCGTCCGGAACATTTACTGTACTCATTTCATCACTGATCTGTACAGTTGCAGCATCATTTCCGTCCGCCGCTGCAAGTTCATAGCCAAATGCCACACCATCATCATAAACACGTGCAATTACGGAATATAAATATTGCCCCGTGCTGTCTTTAAATGTCACTTTTAACTGATTTGCACGATTTTGATGTTCAGAGAATTTACCTGAATATGTTTTGTATATTTCATCAATTACTTCTTTTTCTGTTGAAACATATGTAAGTTCTTTTGACGTATCAATCGTGTTGTTCTTTAATCCTAATACAGATGCTTTTTCAATAAATGCTTTTCCGCCTTTTGCAGCTTCATATGACAAACCGGAGTTCTCACCGATTTGTAATGTCATCTGTACATTCCCATCAGGAGAATCAACTCCCCACATTGTGCCAATAGCAACTTCATCTGTAACTTCCACTATACATGCTGCTTCTGCCTCTCCTGCTCTTGCAGTAATCACTGCTGTACCCTTGCCAACTGCCTTTACTTTACCTGTTGCCGCATCTACTACTGCAACCTCTGTGTTATCACTTTCCCACATAACTGCTTTATTTGCTGCGTTAAGCGGGAATGTTTCTGCCTTCAATTCAATTACACTATCTACAGCAATCAAAATTTCCGTACGATTTAATACAATTTTTGTAACAGGAATTTCCTGTCCTTCTTCCATAACGTGGACTTTCACTTCTGCTTTTAAGTCAGCTGAATTTACAATGTATTCTCCTAATTCTACAGTACCTCTCACCGTCTGTACACCGGCTTCCTCCGGTTTATATGTATCCGAATCCCAGTTTACTGCAAGTTCTTTTGTAGTGCCATCCTCAAGTGTAACTTCTACACTTTCAGGAAGATTTAATTCTTCTAATGAAGTACCATAATTTGCATAAATATCTTCAAAATCGGCAATATCTGTGATTTCCACAGGTTCTCTTTCTTTTGCAAATGGAATTTTCTCACCATCGATTGTGAAGTTTTCCATTACTGCATCAAATATCTGAGCTCCGCCTGTATAGATAGCAATCTTCAAGTCTTTACATGCGAACAAATCTTGATTATTTGTTGTCTCACCAATTACAGTAAAGTTTTCTCCATCATAACTGTAAGAATGGATAAATTTATTTCCCTGCCGTTCTAGTTTCAGCCATGCCGGTGCTGCTTTTTCAGTATCCTGTGCCGCTTTTTCATCATAGTCACCATTAAAGTTCATTTTCGCAAATACATTTCCGCCTAAACCAGAGTGATATCTTCTCATTGTTCCGGCTACCCTGCTTGTACTTGCAAAAGCTGCAAGACCGATTGCCTGATAGTCACTTGTTAATCTTGTATTTGTAACTTTTACTGTTGCTGTAAAATCACCTTCTGGCATATCATACAGCAATACGTTCTTTGCATCTGTAATCATGCCAAGTTCACCTGGTCGTGAATGAAATGTCAACTTGTCTTCTCCTTGAATCTCAAGTGCATTTTCCACTGGATTGTGTTGTATCCATTTGTTTGTTAATTGATATTCACTACTTGCTTTCACTACATTTACTACTTTTTCTAACGGTCCCTGCTTCGCCAATACCGAAAACGAAGAAGCAGAAACAGTCATGCAGAGCGCCATTGCTAATGGCAGACTTCTTTTTACGATTTCCTTCATTTTCATACTCTCTTTTACCTCCTAATTTTATTTCGTTGATTTGGGCATAGAAATAGAGGGCCTCCCACACGGGAAGCCCTCTATTCCGAGTATGTGTCAGGGTCATCGTTGAACTTCGCAGGTTCCTCCTTTCCATCTGTGCTCTGTGCCGCCGTCAGCAGGACAGAGAGGGCGAGCAGGATTGCTTTGAGAATCTTTTTCTTGGACAATGCAGATCACTCCATTTCCTATTGATGTCATTGATAGAATATATCGTTGAGGGCGAACACCATACGATGAAAACAAGGACACCCAACACAGGCGCCCTTGTGGTTTAATGGTATCCAATATCTATAGCCTTACCTTTTCTCATGCTCAGAGGTTGAGCCATCTCCTATCGCTTGCTTCTGGAATGTCTCGAATGTCTGGTAGCCGTTCGCTTTGCACCGAGGACAGGGATTGACTACTGTATGTACCAAGCCCAGCTTGTACGGACACTCAGCACAGGGATGCCCAATTAGTTTCTTCACTTTCATCTGTACCGCCTCCTGTGGAGTAGGAATGGGTGCTCTCATCCAATACCTGCTGCATAATGGCATTGATATCCGAAAACTTCCCGCCGCCGTTGATCTTTGCCGCTTGGGAAAGGGCCGTAACCTCCATAACCAGCTTGTGGGTGGAAGCTGCCAAACTTCGGGTAACTCTCTTGAGGTTAGCCAGGGCTCCCTTTGCAGACTATAGTTGATCTACGCTATATGGCACGATCAGCTTACTCCTGCCTTTGGGTGGGATTCCGCTTCGGAAGGCCAGCGCCATACTGTGCCTGTTGATGGTGAGTGCCAGTTCTGTGACTTTTTTCTTCATGATGGGATCTTCCTTTCCAGATTTTGATTGAAAATATCAAATAAGTACAAACAAAAAGGACCTTTGCACCAGTTAAGGCACAGATATCCTTTTATCCTATTTTAAAATATATACTTACGCTTATGGCTCATACGGCTTTGCTCCACAGCAATTTCAAGGGACATTGGATCAACAATCACGACCTTGCATATACCGGACCGAGAGCCCCGTCTGCACGGAGTATTAGCCCCACCCTGCCGGAAAGGAGCCCCACTATTCCACGAGCAGTTTTAGAGGAAAGGCCCTGCCAGCCGAGGCGGCGGGCAGAGCCAGGGATCAGTCATCGCAGTCGGGGATGGGGATGCCGTTGGCAGTCAAAACAGTCTCCAGTAATTGAGTGCGATTCAGGTAAAAGTGTAATTCCTCCCGCATGGCATAGAAGATTTCCAAGGATTCCCGTTCCGCTTCACGCAGGATCATCAAATCCAATTCAAGGTCACAGGGGGAATCGGAGGGATTGAAGGGGCAGTCAGGCATCCTGCTCACCGCCTTTGGCGTGGGAAGACTTCAGGCCATTACGTTCCCGCATGGAGACGCGGCCTTCAACCAGGACCTCATAGGCGTTGTGGATGATGCGGTCCATGATTGCCTCGGAAACGGGGCTGCCGGAGTCAGGATTGGGATCAATGCGTGTATACCAGCCCTCAGACTGGTACTGGGTGCAGAAAATCATGGAGCGCTGGCAGCGGGCCTCCACGATTTCCAGCAGGTCATAGGACTCCTGGGGGGAGAGCGGCCGGATGAGCCACTCGTCCAGAATGAGTAGATCCACCTTCTTGTAGGAGGCCAGACACTTCTTCAATTCGCCGCCGCTGCGGGCAATGCTCAGCTCGTCGAGGAGCTCCGGCATACGGACATAGCGGACCTTCTTGAACCGGCGGCAGGCGGCGTTGCCCAAGGCGCAGGCAATGTATGTCTTGCCGTTGCCGGAAGCGCCTTTGAGGATGATGTGGTGGCCCTCGTCCACAAATTTGCAGGTGGAGAAGCGCAGCATCTGAGCCTTGT
>OFGD01001161.1_pt1 | contig 14063 bp, 17 predicted proteins | sample 1521671 | NCBI WGS metagenome assembly OFGD01 (sample SAMEA3504114, study PRJEB24116) | mouse gut metagenome | biome: mouse gut; feature: mouse-associated habitat; material: faeces | place: Denmark | collected 2011 | reverse complement strand
GCCGGGGCCGCCGCCCTTGCCGCCTGGCTCCGGGGGGAGGAGATGGACGCCGGGGCGCTGGAGCCTGTCTATCTGCGCCTGCCCCAGGCGGAGCGGGAGCTTTTAAAGCGTCAGGGGAAGTGAAGCCATGCCAAAGCTGGTCCAAAACTTAGCCATCGCCTTCCTTGGGGCCTCGGCGGTGTGCGTCCTGCTCCTCTGCCTTCTGGGCGGGGGGATATGGCTGGCCCTCGCCCTTCTTTTTGGGACGGCGGGCTATCACCTGGAGGTCCGGCTGCTGGTGGGCCGCGCCTACGACCATTGGATGGGGAACCGGGCGGACCTGAACCGGCGGTGGTACCAGCCCCGGCCCTGGGAAGGGAAGCTGTACCGCGCCCTTCGGGTAAAGTCCTGGAAGGATCACATGCCCACCTTCTACCCCGATAAGTTTTCCCCGGAAAAGCACACCTGGGAGGAAATTGCCCAGACCATGTGCCAATCCGAGCTGGTCCACGAGACCAACATTCTGATGAGCTTCCTGCCCCTTGCCGCCGCCATCCCCTTTGGGGCCTTCTGGGTCTTTTTCCTCACCTCCCTGGGGGGCGCCCTCTTCGATCTGTCCCTGGTGATTCTCCAGCGGTACAACCGCCCCCGCGTCCTCCGCCTGGCCCAAAGGCGGAGCCCCCGCAGGGTGAAGGGATAGGGATCTGCCCCTGGAAGGGGAAGTACGAAATCCGCCGGGAAATTGAAAGGAGCCTCCACTATGAAAGTTGCCATTTCCTGTGACCACGCCGCCTTCCGCCTGAAGGAGGCTATCCGCGCCCACCTGGAGGAGCGGGGCATCCCCTACCACGATTTCGGCATCTATGCCGCCGGGGAAAAACGGGACTACCCCTACGCCTCCCTTTACGCCTGCCAGGCGGTCCAGTCCGGGGACTGTGATTTTGCCATTGTGATGTGCGGCACCGGCGTGGGGGTCAGCATGGCCGCCAACAAAATGGCGGGCATCCGTGCCGCCTGCTGCTCCGATTATTTCAGCGCCAAGTATACCCGCGCCCACAACGACGCCAACGTCCTGTGCATGGGGGAACGGGTGGTGGGGGAAGGCCTTGCCATAGAGCTGGCGGATGTTTTTCTTTCCACCCCCTTTGAGGGTGGCCGCCACGCCCGCCGGGTGGGCCAGATTGCCGATTTGGAGCGGGGCGAGCTGGCGCCGGAGACAAAATAGGTATCGTTAGGGGCATTGCTGCTTTTGGCAATGCCCTTTTCAGAGGTTTTTAAAGAGACGGAGGTAAAACACTATGCCCATCAAGCCTTTTATTATGGATCATCCCCTCATCCAGCACAAGCTCACCTGGCTGCGGGACAAAAACACCGGGGCCAAGGAGTTCCGGGAGCTGGTCAACGAGATTGCCACCCTCATGTGCTACGAGGCCACCCGGAACCTCCCCCTGGAGGATGTGGAGATTGAGACCCCCATGGGCCCTGCGGTCACCAAGGTCATCAGCGGCCGGAAGCTGGCCTTTGTGCCTATCCTCCGGGCCGGGATGGGAATGCTGGACGGGGTGCTGGCCCTTATCCCCGCCGCCAAGGTGGGGCACATCGGCCTTTACCGGGACGAGGAGACCGCCACCCCGGTGGAGTACTACTGCAAGCTCCCCGCCGATATTGCCGAGCGGGATGTTATCATCCTGGACCCTATGCTGGCTACCGGTGGTTCCGCCATTGATGCCATCACCCAAATCAAGGCCAGGGGCTGCCGGAGCATCAAATTTATGTGCATCATCGCCGCCCCGGAGGGTCTGGAGGCCCTGGGGGAGGCCCATCCTGACGTGCATATCTACTGCGCCTCTTTGGATAAATGCCTCAACGATAAGAAGTACATCCTCCCCGGCCTGGGGGACGCGGGGGACCGCATCTACGGGACCAAGTAAGTAAAGCAAAAAGGGACAGGCTCTAGGGGAGCTTGTCCTTTTTTCTGCGAAGGGGGAAAGTCAGGATTTATCCCCGGAGCGGAAGAGGAGGGCGGCGATGAGGCCGAAAAAGATAGCGGCGGCGATACCTGCGGCGGCAGCGGTAAAGCCCCCGGTGAGGGCGCCCAGCAGCCCCTTTTCCCCCAGGGCCTCCCGCGTGCCCTTGGCCAGCAGCGCTCCAAAGCCGCTGAGGGGGACGGTGGCCCCAGCCCCGGCAAAATCAATAATCGGCTGGTATATCCCCAGTCCCCCCAGAATCACCCCGGCCACCACATAGGCCACCAGAATGCGGGCGGGGGTGAGCTTGGTATAATCAATGAAGACCTGCCCCAGGGCGCAGAAGGCGCCCCCCACAGCAAAGGCCTTGAGGTATGGCAGAAGCATTTCCATATAAAATGACCTCCTTTGTTTCGTGAATTCTGCGGTCCTTTCCCTTCAACCTCCCCCCGGAGAACGGAGTAAGGCCTATCTCCGGGTATTGCCTTGCCCCTGTAAAAGAGCTTTAGCCAGTGCCTGGAGCCTTATATTTTGCACCCTTATCTTGATAGCTTTGGCCGCTTTTCTTTTTGCTTCTTTTTCTTTTTTTGTGAAAAGAAAAAGAAGGCATTCCTCTTACCGCATTCCTGGCTCTTTGGAGAGCCACACCAGGTGGGCGATGCCGGGGATGGATTCCCCCTGTTGGACGGCGGTGGTGGACATAAGGGCGCCGGTGGCCATAAAGAGGAGGTTCATAATCTCCCCCCGCTGGAGGGCGGGGAGGAGGTAAGCGCAAAGGACCGAGGCGGAACAGCCGCAGCCGGATCCCCCCGCCTCCACCTGCTGGCGCTCCCGGTCGTAAATCATCAGGCCGCAGTCGTTCTGGCGGCCCTCCAGGGGGCACCCCTCCTTCTCCATCACCTCCCGGAGCAGCTCGCTCCCCACCTGTCCCAGGTCCCCGGTGGCGATAAGGTCAAAGTCGGCGGGTTTCATGCCGCTGTCCTTAAAGAACCGCCGGAGGGTATCCGCCGCCGCGGGGGCCATAGCCGCCCCCATGTTGTTGGCGTCGGTAATGCCCATATCGGTGATGGTGCCGATGGTCACCGCCCGGACATAGGGCGGGGCGGCCTTCCTCCCCAGGATGGCGGCTCCGGATCCGGTAACGGTCCACTGGGAGGTGGGGGTGCGCTGGCCGCCGTACTCCAGGGGGAAGCGAAACTGCCGCTCCGCCGAGCAGAAGTGGGAGGAGGTGATGGCGGCGGCCCGCTCCCCAAACCCCCCTTCGATGAACAGGGCGGCCAGGGCCAGGGATTCCGCCATGGTGGAGCAGGCCCCGTACAGCCCGATGAAGGGGACGCCCAGCTCCCGCAGGCCGTAGGTGGAGCTGGTGCACTGGTTCAGCAGGTCCCCGGCAAAAATCACCTGGAGGTCCTTGGGGGAAAGCTCCCCCTTTTCCAACGCGATGCGGATGGCCTCCTTCTGGAGGCGGCACTCCGCCTTCTCCCAGGTCTCCTCCCCCAGGGTGCTGTCCTCCCACAATCGGTCAAAGGCGGCGGCCAGGGGGCCTTCGCTCTCCTTCTTGGAACCCACCGCCCCATAGGAGATCACCGAAGGGGCGGTATCCAAAAACAGGGTATTTCCTTTCCGTGTTGCCATTCTTCTCCCTCCCCTAAAATGCGCCCATAAAGAACAGAATCAGGCCATAGACCACCGCCGCGGTGATGCCGTAGACAATCACCGGCCCGGCGATAATAAACATCTTGGCCCCCAGGCCCAGAACGAAGCCTTCGCTTTTAAACTCCATAGCGGGGCTGACCACCGCGTTGGCAAAGCCGGTGATGGGCACCAGGGTCCCCGCGCCCCCAAACTTGGCGATGTTGTCGTACACCTTCATCCCGGTAAGGAGGGCGGAAAGAAAGACCAGGGACACCGAGGCCCAGGTGGAGGCCTCGTCCTTTGGCAGGCCCTGGCTGCGGTAAAATTCCATCAGCCCCTGGCCCAGGGTGCAAATAAGTCCCCCAATCAGGAAGGCCAGGGGGATATTTCGCCAGCTTTTGGTGTTGGGGCTGGCCTCTTTGGTCATGCGGTCGTAGTCCTTTGGCGTAAGTGACAAGCTGTTCCCATCCCTTCTCGGTGATTTTGGGGTTATTATACACCGGCCCTCCAGCGGTTATACCTGCCGTATTTTTTGTGGTGTTGATTTCCTCTTTCCACCGTTTCCACAGAGTTTTCAACACCCCCTGTGGAAAAGGTGGAAAAGTCCCCTCCGCACCCATTTTTGCCCTTTGCATATGCTGGTAGTGGGACGGTCGCCGCCGTCTACATAGGAGGGAACGAGGTGAAGGGAGATGGGCTGCTGCAAGGGACCCCGGAAAAAGGGGCCGCCGCCGCTTTTTTCGCTGATTTGCGCCGCCTTTGGCCTGGGGGTGTTTTTGGCCCTTCTTTGCTCCCTCAAGCTGGTCCTGGCTCTGGCCGCCGTCTTCCTGGTGGTGCTGGGTATCCTGGCGGCGGAATGCTAAGAGCCTATTCAAAATCTCTCCGCACACCGCCTGAACGGGTCTTTTTCCGTCCTGCTGCGTTAAAAAATCTTGTAATACACCAAGTATTCCTGCGATTTTTTGCCTTGCAGGGCGAAAAAAATCCCCGTCCATTCGGCGCACTTGGAGATCTTAAATAGGCTCTGAGGCTTCGCCCCCAATTTTAAGACAGGGATGGTGACAGTGGATGAAGGTTGTTGTGGTAAAAAGCCCCCGCTTTTTGGCAGGGCTCCTCCGGTTCCTCTTTAAAATCCGCAAGGAGGAGCAGGAGTAGGAAAAACCCTTCCCCGACCAGGTCGGGGAAGGGTTTTTTTGCGGCGTTTCCGGAGAAGAAAGACGCAGTTGCGCTTTAGTGGATGAACATGCTGAGGATAACGAAGATCACCGAGCCGAAGACGGGAACCAGGATGGAGCCCATGGTCCAGGTTTTGAGGCTGGTATTGATATCCATGCCGGAGAAGTTGGTGACCACATGGAAGTAGCTGTCGTTGAGAAAGGAGGGGCACATAGTGGTCAGGCAGAGGGCCAGGGCCGCCAGATAGGGGTTGATGCCCAGAGCCACCACCATGGGAGCAACGATAGCGGAGCCGGTGATCATAGCGGTGGTGCCGGAGCCCTGGGGGAACCGCATAATCACGCCGATGATAATGGGCACCAGGATACCGGGGACGCCGGTGGCCACGATGACATCCGCCATCATCTTAGCGGCGCCGGAGGTGTTGATGACCGCGCCCAGGGCGCCGCCGGCGGCGGTGATAAAGACGATGGGGCCGGCGTCACGGCAGGCTTCCTGCATCAAATCCACGCACTTTTTGCTGCCCAGATGGCCGCAGAGGAGGAAAGCGCCCATGCACAGGGAGATGAACAGCGCCACAACGGGCTGGCCCAGGAAGCCGAAGATGGTGGCGGCACCGGTGCCAGGAGCCAACTGTCCGCAGATGGTGTTGGCAAAGATGAGGACGATGGGAACCAGCAGGGTGGCGAAGGAAAGGCCGGCGCTGGGGAGCTTTTCGGTCTCCAGCAGGGCGGTAAAGTCGCTGTTCTCCAGGTCCTTGCCGGATTTAATCTTGGCGTCGATCTTATCCAGCACTTCCAGCTGGGCGGCGGTGTACTGGCTGCGGTCGATTTCGTAGGGGACCACCAGGTCGGGGTACTTCTTGCCGAAGTACCGGAACAGGAAGATGGAGAAGATGAACAGGGGGATGGAGATAAGCAGGCCGTAGATGATGTACATACCCAGGTCAAGCTCCAGCCCGTTTTCCTTAAAGGTGCTCACCACAGCCAGAGGGCCGGGGGTGGGGGGAACCATAAAGTGGGTGATGTACAGGCCCATGCCCAGGATGCCGCCCAGCCAGACCATGGATTTCTTGGTGAGGCGGGAGAACTCCTTGGCCAGGGAGGAGAGGATAACAAAGCCGGAATCGCAGAAGACGGGGATGGAGACCACGAAGCCGGTGAGGCCCAGAACCACGTCGCAGTTCTTAACGCCAATGAGCTTCAGGATGGTCAGCGCCATCTGCTTGGCGGCGCCGCTCTTTTCCAGGAAAATACCCATGATACAGCCAAAGCCGATGACCACGCCGATGCTGGCCATGGTGTTACCAAAGCCGGTGGTGACGGTCTTGACGCAGTCCACCAGGGTACCCACCTGATTTCCCTCCGGACCGAAGGGCATTGCCAGAACGGCGATAAGGATAGCCGAAATAATCAGAGAGGGGAAGGGATGGAGCTTGTTCAGGATGATCAGCGCCATCATCACAATAATGCCGATGAACATTGCAAGTACAGGATTCAGTCCCATGATACTACCTCCTTGTTTTTGTGTTGCTTCTCCGGATGCCGCAGGAGTTATAGTCTGTGCAGCGGCCCGCGCCGCTGGGGATAACAGAGGGTTGGATGGCATTCTTTGCTATCCAAAACTGCCCCAGGGCAGTTTGCGGGGTTTTACATATGGGCAGGCTTTGGTTTAGATCACCGGGCCCAGGCAGTGGATATCGATGGAGGTGAAGTACTTGATGGCCTCGTTCTTGGTCATCTCGCCCCCCAGCACCCGCAGCAGCTTCTGGAAGGCCTCTTCCCCCACCTGGTCGATGGTCTTATCCCCGGTGATGATGAGGCCGGCATTGATATCCATGTCGTTCTTCATCCGCTCGTAGGTATTGGGGTTGCCGCAGACCTTGATAACCGGCATGGAGGGGAAGCCCTGGGGGGCGCCCCGGCCGGTGGAGAACATCATAAACTGGGCGCCGGTGGCGGCCATGCCGGTTAAAATCTCCGGCTCCCGGCCGGGGGTGTCCTTGATCCACAGGCCCTTGTGGTCTGTCACCAGCTCCGGGTAGTCCAGCACCCCCTGGATGGGGCGGGTGCCGGATTTAACAATGGCCCCCAGGGTCTTTTCCTCGATGGAGGAAAGGCCGCCGGCGATGTTGCCGGGGGTGGGCTGGCCTTTGCGCATATCGCAGCCCAAGGATTTGGCGCGGGCCTCCATGGCGTTTACAATGTCGTAGATTTTCTGTCCCACCTCCGGGGTCACCGCTCGGCGGGCCAGCAGGTGCTCGCCGCCGATGAACTCGGTGGTCTCCCCGAAGATAACGGTGGCTCCCAGGTCCACCAGCTTATCGGCGATGTAGCCGATGACGCAGTTGGAGGCCATACCGCTGGTGGTATCCGAAGCGCCGCATTTTATGGCCATCACCACTTCCTCGATGGAGGCGGGCTGGCGCTGCTGGCCGGAAATTTCAATCACCAGCTGGCGGGCCAGGTCGATGCCCTTCTGGATGGCGTTGGAAACGCCCCCCAGCTCCTGGATGCCGATGATGCGCACCGGCTTGCCGGTGGCCTCGATGGTTTTGTACATCTTTTCAAAGTCGGTGCCCTCGCACCCCAGGCTGACGATTAAAACCGCCCCCAGGTTGGGGCTCTGCCCCAGGGAGGTGAGGGTCTCGGTGACCCGGTCCAGGTCGGGGGGGAGCTGGCAGCAGCCCTGGTGGTGGAAATAGCCCACAGTGCCCTGGACCTCGGTGACAATGGCCTGGGCCACATCATTGGCGCAGGTGACGCTGGGGATGACCCCCACCAGGTTCCGGGCGCCTACCCGGCCGTCGGGGCGGCGAAAGCCCATGAATTGGTAGCTCATATCACTTTCCCTCCTTCTGCCAGTCGCCCCGGCCCCGCATGCTGTCCAGGTTGTGGACGTGGACGTAGTCGCCGGGCTTTATCTCCTGGGTGGCGATGCCAATTTCCTCGCCGTATTTGGTGATCTGCTCCCCCACGTGAATTTCCGTCAGGGCAATTTTATGGCCGTAGGGGACATCCCCGTGGACGGTGAGGGTGAAGGATTCTCCACGCTTATCCCGCACCTCCACCTGGGTGCCGTCGGTGATGCCGTTTGCAAAGATGGTGGCGACGTTATCCAGGTCGCTCACCTTCAGGGCCAGGTTCAGAGCCATCTTTCATCGACCTCCTTTTATTCCTTTACCGCAAGTACCGCTACCCCGTCGGGGATGACCACCACGCTGGCGTCCTTCCCCTTCATCCCGTAGGCCAGCTCCAGGGCCTCGTCGGGGGTGGCGGCGGGAATCATGTTGGCCTGGCGCACCTGCTCCGGGGGGAGGTAGGTGGTGACCAGGATGACCGGGTGCTTTTTCAGGATGCGGGCGTAGATTTGGGGGCACCACTGCTCCGGGATGGTCTCCTTGGGGGGTATCTTGGAGAGGTACTGGTCGATTTCCTCCACGGTGCCCATGGTGATGAGCTTTTCAAAGTGGGTGCCCCCCATGCCGTCGGCGCAGGAGCAGCACATGATGATAACCCCGTCCTCCCCGGCGCAGGCCTCGGCGGTGGCAACCGCCTTGGGGGACTGGTAGAGGTTCTGGTCCAGGGGGTAGCCGCCGTTGGAGGTGATAACGATATCCCCGGTGATGCTGGGGCACTGGGAAAGGCTGCGGATAAACTCCACCCCTTTTTCGTGGGACTGGACCAGGTCGCCGCAGAAGGCGGCGATGATTTTCTTTTCCCCGTCCAGGGCCACATTAAAGGTGAATTGGACGTTCACCGCCCGGGCGGCGGCCACCATATCCTCATGGATGGGGTTCTTTTCCAGAACACCCGCCGCCGAATAGGGGCTGGCGATGGCCTTGTAGGAGTGGTTTTCGTTGACGGTGACCTCGGAGCAGATGCCGGGGAGGATGCTCTTGCGGCCACCGGAAAAACCGGCGAAGAAGTGGGGCTCGATGAAGCCCTCGGTCACCAGCAGGTCGCATTCCACCGCCAAGCGGTTTACCTCAAAATCCGCCCCGGAGGGCAGGGTGCAGATATGTACAAAGTCCTCCGGCTTAAAGGCGTCGTTGACGGCGATTTTCTCGTTGTCCACAATGGCGTCCCCGAACATCCGCCGCTGCTCCTCCGGGGTGGTGGCCCGGTGGAGGCCGGTGGCAATAAGGATGGTGATTTCCGCCTCCGGGCTGCCTGCCCGGATCTCCTCCAAAAGAATGGGGAGGGTGATTTTACTGGGCACCGCCCGTGTGTGGTCGCTGGTCACCAAGGTGACCCGTTTCTTTCCCTTTGCCAGCTCCGAGAGCCGGGGGGAACCGATGGGGTTTGCCAGGGCCTCCCGCACCAGCTCCTCTTCGCCTTTTTCGGCCTTGTAGTGGTGCATTTTGGCGGTGACCACCGCCTTCAGGTTTTCCTCCGCCACGTGGAGGTCCAGGGTGCCGGTGTAATAAGGGATTGGGATTGTTCTCACAGCTCATTCCTCCAGTCCTTCTAAAGAGCCCACCTTGTATGGTGTATACATGATTTCCCTTAACACAAACAGAATAATACAAAAACGCTGAAAAGTCAACAAAAAACTGAAAAAATTCTGCGTCTTTTACCATTATACACAAAGAATATATGAATAAATTATGAAAATATACCTGTTCGGGGGATGGTAGTGCCCAGTGTCCTGTTCCTGGGATTTGCTTTTCGGCCGCCTGAACGCCTTTTTTTTCCCCTTTTGGGCATAGGCCATCGGCCCAAGGACCACTCCTGGGGAGCAACCTTTGGGCTGATGAAAAAGAAGTCGGTATGTCAAAAGTATTCAAATCCCCTTTTTTGGGGTAAATTACATGGAGATAAGCCTTGAAAAGAGACAATCAAAGAAGCTAAAACGCCGGTTTTTTAAATTTCTTACAAGTTTGCGCTTCCCCTTATGCAGCAAACACTGGAGCCACTGGGTACTTATGTTCAGCTGGGAGGCAATCTCCTCTGGGCTTTGTCCCTCCATCCCCTTTTGGAGGATAAACTGCTGGCGCTGGGACATACGGGAGATATCCGCCAGAATCTCCGCTTTTGTATCAGGGCAGGCTATATCCAGAATGGGCCGCCCCAGCTCCTTGGCGTACCAATACAGCTGGTTTTCCTTTTCGCAAAGGGGAAGGTAGACATAGCTCATAACATGGGTGGCGTTTTCAATGCACCACCGCTGTAAGCGCATATCGCGGGTGACCCGCGCCGCCTCCCCTTGAGGCGGCGGCAGGGTGGGGGCGATCACCCGGTCCACATTTTTCGGTAAATGGATGCTCATCATCTTCTGACGGCCCTTTTCGGCTACCTGGGTGATGGTGATCTTCCTATCCTGGTACTTCTCATCCGATAATATGACTAAACTGATGATATCATACAGCTGCTTGAAACTTTTTTGCCTCCAGTAAACCAGAAATTCCACCTCCTGATGCTGATCCAACAGCATCTCCAGGTTGACTAGGAAGTCGCCAAAGGTGGCCCAGTCGTAGATTTCTGGATGCCCTATGAATGTACAGACGAACGTTTTTTGTACGTTAGCTTCATCCATAGCTTTTTCCCCTTTCAATCATTGTAGTTCATTTTTATATGAAATATAGGCATATTTTTATGAAATTAGAGAAGTGGATAAAAAAGACTTCAAAGAGTAGAATGGTTGTATCCTGTATAAGGGTGTGGATGTGATACAATATGGTAGAAAAGTATAAACAACAATACCGTACCCTGGGGTTGAACATCGCTTACTATCGAAAACAACGTGGATTGACCCAGGAACAGCTTGCAGAAAAGGCTGGGGTGGAACGGTCACGAGTTAGTAAAACGGAAATTGCCTGGACCGGAACCAGCCTAGATACTATTTTTCGAATTGCAGAGGCTCTTGAAGTGGAATCCTATAAGTTACTGATTCAACGTGATTGATAATATTTTGCAAAAGGCTGGGAACCTGTTAAAGTTCCTGGCCTTTTTTATGTTGATTTTATCCACTCTTAATCATTGTACTTCATTATTATATGAAATGCAAGCATATTTTTATGAAATTAGAGAAGTGGTTAAAAAGAATGTCGCGGGGTAAAATGGGTACATCTTGTATAAAGCGTGGATGTGACACGATATGATAGAAAAGTATAAACAATTATACCGTACTTTGGGGCTGAACATCGCCTACTATCGAAAACAACGTGGATTAACCCAGGAACAACTTGCAGAAAAGGCTGGGGTGGAACGGTCACGAGTTAGCAAAACGGAAATTGCCTGGACCGGAACTAGCCTAGATACAATTTTTCTAATTGCGGAGGCCCTTGACGTGGAACCCTACAAGCTATTGATTCAAAGGGATTGAATTTAAGAAATCTGTGTAATGGAACAGTTTCATGTAGCTTTATCTCTGGGGAGGGAGGCTTGCAATCCGTCCCGGCAGCCGGTATAATAATTGTTGAGACAGACAATAAAGAGGAGGTGTTGAGATGAACGAACAAGCATTGCTTGCAGCTATTGGTACTATGATGGATGAGAAGTTGGAGGCAGTTAAAACAGAGGTTGGCGCTCTGATGGATGAGAAGTTGGAGGCAGTTAAAACCGAGGTTGGCGCTCTGATGGACAAGAAGCTGGAGGCAGTTAAAACAGAGGTTGGCGCTCTGATGGATGAGAAGTTGGAGGCAAGGTTAAAACCAATTGAAGAGCGGCTTACAGGCGTTGAAGGACGAGTAACAGGGATTGAAGAGCGCTTGACTGCAACCGAGAAAGAAACGCACGAACTTAAGATCCTGATGGAGAACGAAACAAACCGGGCGGTGGGCTTGGTACTGGACGGCCACGAAAGCCTCCGCCAGATGATTGAAGGGCGGTTGGTCACCAAGGATGAGCGAGAGCAGGACCGAATCCGGATTTGCACCCTGGAGGGAGTCACAAAGCTGCACACCACCCAAATTGCAGAGCTGAAAAAGAAGATTGTTTAAAGGAACCCCCTGCCCCATCGGGAGCAGGGGGATTTTCTGCTTTTATGAAAAATCTGAATAAACCAAAAAGTACAGCCCCCTGGTATCAACCAGGGGGCTGTACTGCGGGGAAGAAAAACAGCATAAAAGACGGCTGGTGATTAAAGGAGCGGTCTTACCCCGCCAGCCTTTTGGACATCCCGGCCCGCACCAAGGCCGCCCGGAGAGCCGGGGCCAGGAGGGCGGCCACCACAATCGCCAGTGTACCATTGGAAAGGGAGGTGACCGCCTTTACCGATACATCGGCGATGGGGGTTTCCCCCGCCCCCCCCAGCAGAAGGGCCCGGGTAAAATCCTTGGTAAGGTAAAGGACGGTGTAGGCGTAGCTGCCAACAGCGCAGGCCAGCAGGGTGCGGGGCGTTTTGCAGGCCTTGCCGCCAGTAATAAGCCCTGCCAAAAAGCCGATGGCAAATTTAAAGACCAGGGTAAAGGGGGCGGAGCTGGCCCAGCCGTTAAAGATATCAAAGAAGAAGGAGCCAATGCCCCCGGCTAGTCCCCCCCGCACCGGCCCGAAGAGCAGGCCGGAGAGGAGGCAGGCCACTGTGGCAAAATGGAGCATCGTCTTGCCCATAGGGGTGGGGATTTCCACCCGGACAATGGTGGCGGCATAAACAACGGCGGCCATCAGTCCCACGATGACCATATCTTGGGTGGTGAACTTTTTTTTCATAGGGTTTCCCTCTTTCTCCTTTTGTGATGCCCTACAGGCTTTGGAACCGCTTGCTCACCTCTCCCCTGGTGAGCCATTCCAATGTCCTTTCCAGCATGACCCCCTCCCGCGGGTCGGTGCTATAGCTGTAGGTGGTTTTGATGGTCAGCTCCACATACCGGGCGGCCCGGTCCATTGCCATGGGAAGACTGTCCCCCTGGAGCAGGGAGGCGGTGAGCACCGCCGCGAAGATATCCCCGGTGCCGGGGTAGTGGACGGGGATGTAATCCCCCGCCGATTTCCAGAAGGAGTTGTGCTCCCGGTCGTAGCAGATGTTGGCGTACTCCCCGGTTGCTAAGGTCACCCCGGTGATGACCACCTTCTCCGGCCCCAGCTCCCCCAGCCGTACCAGCATACTCCGGGCGGCGGCGGTGCTCACCGCCCCTCCGGCGGGGGATTCCCCCAGCAGGATACAGGCTTCGGTGATATTGGGGGTGATGACCTGGGCCCTGCGGACCATTCGGCCGATGCCCTCCACCATTTCGGGGGTAAAAGCCCGGTACAGCTTGCCATGGTCCCCCATCACCGGGTCCACCACCACCAGGGCGGAAGGCCACCCGTCGAAGAACTGGAGGCAGTGGGCCACCTGGTCCGGGGAGCTGAGATAGCCGGTGTAGATGCACTCCAGCGCCAGCTCCACCCGGCGGTAGTGGCTTAAACAAGGCTCCATATAATCGGTGAGGTCCCGCTGGCAGGGTTCCCCAAAGCCGCCGGTGTGGGTGGAAAGGACGGTGGTGGGGATGGGGCACACCTGCATTCCCATTACCGAGATAACCGGAAGGATGACCGAAAGGGAGCACCGGCCAAAGCCGGAAAGGTCGTGGATGGCCGCCACTCTGGGGGGACGTGAGAGCATCTTCAGCACCTGCTTTCATTCTTAGTATAGCCGGGAGAATGGGAAAACTCAAAAAAGAGAAAGAGGCCCCAAGGGCGGCAGCTTTTTATAGAAATACGCCAATTGGGGCAATCTATTTATACCACAGTTTGTGAAGGATTTCCAGTAAAATTTTCCCGCAGAGGAATGGGATTTTCCTGGAACTGGGATTTTTTACAGCTTTCCACCGGTTTTTTCCGGATTTTGTTGTGCAACAGGTAGAAGCTGGAGAAAAACCGCTGGCAGAATGTACAAGGGGTATCTTTCCCCCGTCGGGAAAAAATGATGATGCAGGGGCCTTTCAGTGCCCCCTGCATTCCAGTTTACCATCAGAAGGAGACTTTCATATGAGCCATATGAACAAGAGCAGCATCTCCGCCACCGCCGCCGGACTGGCGGCCACCGCGGCGGCTGTAGGGGCCGCCGCCTATGTGATGAACGCCCGCTCCATGAAGGGCCAGCGGAAGGCCATTAAGAAAACCGCCGCCAAGGCAGGCCGGGTAATGACCGACGTGGTCAACGGCGTAGTGGACAGCATGGCAGACCACATTCTGGGCTAAGTGGGAAGTTTCATCCCACAGCTAAAGGGAGGGGAAAGCCCTCCCTTTACATAACGTACCTGCCCTCGATAAGTTCGAGCCGGGGATAAAACCACAAAAACAGCCAGGGTTTTTACCCTGGCTGTTCCGCTTGTCGAAAAAGTCTTTTCAACAAGCTGAGGCCCGCCGCTACGGCAGGGGT
>OFGD01001153.1_pt1 | contig 14122 bp, 14 predicted proteins | sample 1521671 | NCBI WGS metagenome assembly OFGD01 (sample SAMEA3504114, study PRJEB24116) | mouse gut metagenome | biome: mouse gut; feature: mouse-associated habitat; material: faeces | place: Denmark | collected 2011 | reverse complement strand
CATGTACGTTTCCTCCTTCCATGACTTCACTCACTGCCAGCTCCCGGACGGAATCTCCCGGAACGATGATGGTCAGCCTCCGCTTCTCCCCAAGGAGGAAGCGCAGGAAACGCTCCCTCACGGAGATATGGCGGCAGCTCACAATCCCGCAGGATGCCGGCTCCTTTGAAACACTGATCCTCAATGTGTGTTCCATGCCCATGACCTCCATTTCCGAAGGGCTGTATTTTCGCCCCTCACATATAAGCCACGGGAAACGGAAAACTGAACCCCCCTAATCCATAAATTTTTTTAAGGCCGCATAGATTTTCTTCATCCTGCCGGTTATGGCGCGCTCCGACACCCCGTCCTCGGCGGCAATGTCCTTCTGTTTCTCACCATTCCAGTAGATGCGGCGCAGAAGCTCCCTCTGCTGCGGCTGCAGCCTGCCTATGGCCGCTGTAAGCCTCTCAAGCTCGTCCTTCCTGGCAACCTCCTCCGGCGTGTCCCGCCCCGAATCAAAATAACGGTCTTCCGGGTCAACCGCTGACAGCAGGACATGGCGGCGTGTTTCCTTCCTTTCCACCCTGTCCCCTTCATTCTTCATTTCCAGCATAAATTCACCAAGGCTTCCGTCCACCTCAATCTCTGTCACAGTCCCATCCACAAACTTGTATTCAATTTTCATTCAGATTCCCTCCAGTCTTGAAATTTGGTTAAACAGTTTTCAAGACTGGAGGGCGGCGCACGGCTCCTGTAAGGCGGCTGATGCCTGCGTTTCAGGACGCAAAAAAAGCGCACCGACAGAATGTCCGGTACGCCCGTAATAAAAACTAAGTGTCTTTTTGTATTCTTATTGGGAAAGAGATAGAAATGTGTCGAATAAAAAAATTCCGCAGTCCCCCTGGAGGCCGCGGTATGTACAGAAAAAATATGATGTCTGGCCGTGGGTATCGGGAGCCAGTTCCCCGCTCGTGCCATGCCCATGGTATCCCCTTTCCTGGGGACAGCATTTCGTTCCGGCTTCCCCGGTGCCTGCCGGTGCCGCCCTCCGGAACCTTCCCTCGGTATGGCCTGTCCTTTCCTTGAACAGCAGAAAACACCCGGCAAAGAGCAGCCGTCCCGGCTGCTTTTATCGGGTGTCCATATCGTCTGCCTCCTCCTGGGTGGTTTTATACTGCCTGCCCTGCAGGCAGCATTTCCTTAAAATAAGCTGTGTTTTCCTACTTTTAAAGACAAAAAGGGCGTGCTGCAATCCACATCTATTGTGAAACGCAGCACGCCCTCCAATATGTATCGCATTCCTTTTACCGTTTTTATATGTATTGCGGGATTTCAAGCACCGTCCTGCCCGGCGGCATCTCTTCAACGTCAAGGATGTGCCGCCCGCACTTCGGGTTCGGGCATCTGATCCTCTCCACTGACAACCGCCTCCCCGCACTGATATGTAACAAGGAAACCAGCCTGTCCCTGCCGGTTCCCTTTTATCATTTGTGTATTATTGGTTTTCTTCCATATCAAAAATTCATTACCCCAAAAACTCTAAGAACTTTTTGTAGAATATCAATTCCTGCCCTGCAAAATCCGGGTTTGCCGCCGGGGTCAGCGGATTCTCCAGCCTATGTATGATTTTTTCAGCCATTGACTTTGCGGAGCCTACGCTGTCACCCAAAAATGTGGAACTCAAACCCTGCTGCCCGCTTTCAACGTGCAGTACCAATGCCGTTGAAATGCGGTTCATCGGGAAAGGATTTACTCCCGTTTCCGCAAGTGCCTTATCCCATGCCTGCATCACCTCATCAGAACTCTCCGGTCTGAAAGCATTCGTTTCTTTCTTTGGTGCAGCTTTGTTTATTGCATCAGCAAAATTTCTTCCCACCGCATTCCTCTCTGCCTTTCTCGTTTCATACCCTGCCGCCGGGTATCCCGTTGCTCCTATTCCGTTTACATTCATTTTTCTTACCTCCATTATTTTTGTCAGCCCCTCTGTCGTTCAGAGCCGCATCCGCTCCCTCGTAATAAGTCCGAGCAGTTCACTGTCTCCATGCAAATATGCCTGCTAACTTCCCCGACCAAATTCCATACTGACCTTCACCTCCTCTCACTGATCTGCCGGAAACCGGGGATGCCTGCCCTGTCCGATACGACTTTGGCGACCTCGCTTTTCCGCAGGGCGAGGAACTTATTCCCCATATAGATGCCCTGCGCCGCATCCTGTTATCTTCTCCCGGAGGGAATCAGACAGCTTCCATTCCTTCCTGGATGATGTCTTTGGGATGCCCGCTTGATGGCTTTTTGCTATTCCTGTAATATCCATTTAAGTCTCCTCTCACTGATCTACCGGGAAACCGGGGATGCCTGCCCTGCCTTGTCAGGCTGTGGCTTATTGGAGAAAGACCTATAACTGCTCCAGCTTCTCCAAAAACGCCCTATAAAATTCCCCTTCTTTGATGCGAGCCTGCTGGACCGCTATGCTCCTTGGCGTATATACCCTTGGATGCTCCAAATCGTACAGCGCCTCTTTCGTTGCCTGGATTGCAGATTCCACCGTGCTTCCAAGGATGTCAAAATTCTCCGTTTCACCCTTAAGCTGTTTATTAAGCCGCTGCACCATCATCTGCGATATGTGGCTCATCATTCCGTTGCCCCGGATTCCCATGCCATTCGCATTTACTTCTTTCGCCGCATCCATCCACGCATCCTTCACTTCCTGCGGAGCATTCGGGCCGACCATATCAAAGGCTTTTTCGTCATAATCTGTTGCTTTATCCTTTGCCGCCTTTTCTGCCATTGTTTCCATAAATCCCACCGCCCCGGATTCCGCACTTCTTTCCGCCTTTCTCGCTGTGTACCCTGTCACCGGGTAGCCCGCTGTTCCTATTCCGTTAATACCCATTTTCTCCAATCCTCCAATTATTTTTAGTGTTGCAGCCCCTCTGTCATTCAGAACCGCATCCGCTCCCTCGTAATAAGTCCGAACGGTTTATTACCTCATAATTACATTTTTCCTATGTTCCCCGGTCAAATTACATACCGACCTTCACCTCCTCTCCCTGCTCCCCAATTCCCCAATCTGCCGGGAAACCGGGGATGCCAGCCCTCTGTGGCTTATCGGAGATATGTGGCCGTAAAATTTTTTTCCTGCTATGCTTTTATATCAAGGCCACCCCGCAGCATTCCCCTGTCCGGAAGACGCAATACTTCTTTCGTAAGAGGCACAACACTCCCATTGCTGACCGCATAATCCAATAGCTGCTGCATCGCTTTCAGGTTCGGCTGTGACAGCAGCGTCCCGTTCTTTCCATATGTCCTGTTCCCAAGCTCCGAAAGGATCTCATCCGTATATGCCATCTGTCCGTCCAGCCATCTTTCATATGCCGATGGCACGGCTTTTTCCCTGCTCAGGGTTTCCTCCCGTTCCCTGCGGTAATTTTTCCAGTACTGGTCACGCTCTTTTCCGGCATCCTCCAGCCATCCTCTCTGTCCCGGGCCATATCCATATTCCGTGTCGATGTCATAAAGGCTGCCGTTCCTATAGCCGATGGTAAGCCCGCGCTCATCTTCCTTATCCCATCCCTCTTTTACAAAGACCTGATAATCTTCATACAGTGCTGACATGGGCAGCGCATCTATCTCACCGTTTGCCCGCTTTTCATTATACCGCTCCGTCACCACATCCCACAGGTTCCGCCCTTCCGGCGTATAAATTACCCCATCCCGGTTTTCCAGTTCCCTCATATCCAGCCCCGTCATGTCATTGACAAAATGCCACATGACAGCCTTCTCCTGATAAGCCGTGTCATATAAATACTGCTTTGGCTGCCCGAATCCGTTCCTTGCAGGATTGCACCAGCGCAGATGCTCATACAGGTATCTCCCGTTATTTCCCCTGTTCAGGGCTTCTTCTATCTGCCTTGCCAGGGCTTCGTCTACACCGTCCGCATGGATTATATACTCATACGGGTCAACCCTGAGACGCAGGTCTGCATCCTCCGGAATGACGATCCCGTTTTCCTCAAAAAGACGGTTGACGGATTCGTTTATGCCGCTGCGCACCTCATCGTTCCATTCTTCATCGCTCATGATCCCGCCAAAAGCCTTCTGGATGACCGGGTCATAACTGTTTACAGCAGCCGGAAGCCCGTTCAGGACACGTTTTTCGGCTTCCGCACATATTTCACGTTCCCTCTGCGTCAGCCCTTTTACATAATAAGGGGATTTCGTATTATAATATTTATCCCATATATGCTTTGAAGGGTTCGCGAACTTTTTATTATCTTCATTCACCTTTGCATAATGCTCATCGATGGCTTTCGCATATTTCTCATACTTGGCAATGACGGATGATATGGGGAAGGTGGTTCCGCTGTTTTGGGCTGCAAGGTCACCCGGCTGCTGTACCCGTTCCGCATAGACCGGAACTGCGTCCTGCTCCCGGTACGTTTTTACCGTCTTGTCAGCCACAGCTTCTTTTGCTTCCCCTGATCTGGGACAGGAAGCAGCCGCCTTGCTGCCATATACAGTTGAATGATCCCTTATCACATTACTGCCAATTCCACTAATACTCATTTCTTGATTTCCTCCAATGCTGTCAATTATTCTTAATCCCACAGCCCCTCTGTCAGTCAGAGCCGCCCATAAGTCCGGGCAGTCCGCAGGGGCAAAGTTTTATGCGCCTCTGCGGAATTGGGTGTAAAGATTATTTACGCCTTTGTATCAAAACCTGCTCCTGTGGGCATAGACGTACCCAAAGACGCTGCTATGACTTTCTGCGTAACAGCTTTTATATCCGTACCTGTGCCGCTTACGGCATATCCGTCTGTATCTGCTGTTGCTTCATTCGCCGCTTTCCTCTCTGCTCGTTTCTGCACTGCCTTTTCCATTTGCTCTTTTCTCTCTGCCCGCCTTTCCGCTATCTTCTCTGCGTATTTTTCTTTTTCCTCACGTTTCTTTCTGGCCTTCAGCCAGCGTTCTTCCTCTTCTTTATACTTTTTTTGCGTTTTATTGGTATTGCTGTTTCCAGTATTTGCAGTTCTCATACCGCCACAGGACGACTGCCTGTTGCCATTGGCATCATATGTAACAGTTCTTCCGCCAAGCACAACGCCATCCCTCTGCGCCCACCCATAAACCATTGAATTTGCAGCAACTTCTCCTGACAGATTCCACTCAATCTCTTTTGCAAATTCTGGATCGTTCGCCATTTTCTTTAAGCAGTCATACGAAAGATTTACCGTAACTTTACTGCTGTTACTCGGTAATACGCCGCCATTTGTATTGAAATTTATCTGCGGAAATTTCTTACATAACTGTTCATAGTATGCCTGCACCTTATCCTTGCTGTTTGTTGATGTGTTTGTCTTTACCTCCGATGCCGCCTTACTATCCACCTTTTTCGTACTGTCGGTGTAACTTGCTGCATAACTGCTGTAATTGTTTGTAATCTCCATTGCCATAATTTTCATCCTCCTAAAAATTTTTATTTTGAATGGCGGCCCCTCTGTCATTCGGAGCCGCCCATGCCCCCTTATGGTAAGTCCGGGCATAATGCCCTTCATCAGCCAAGCAGGGAAGCACTGCCCACAGTATTTTCCGTCATAACATTGGCATCATAGGAATTTGCCGCTTTTGCCATCTGACTCTCACTGCTCCATGACTGCGACAGCCTGCTTTTCTCCAGTTCCATCTTTGCAATCTTTTCATTCAACATTTCCTGCTGCTGTTTTTTCGCCTGCGCCCGCTTTTCCAGATATTCCTCCAGAATCTCCTTCTGCCTGTCTTTCTTTTCGCTCGTCCTTTTATAAAAGCTGTTCTGCGAACGCACATCAAACTCGGAATCATAACCAACTGGCCATGAATCCGCCCTGTACTCATTCAAAGTTGCGCCGACCGTTATCAGCACTGAACAGTTCCTCGGCGCATAGGAATCACCCCAATCCCTCTGGATCAGTGAAAGAACCTTCTCCCTATATTGCGGGTCATCCTTCATGGCTTTAAATGCCGCCTCCGATATATTGACCGCCGCATTGCTCACTGTCCTGTGGTTGGTGACTCTGGAAAGGTCTTCATAGAATTCCTTCTTGAATAATTCCATTTCTTCTGCTTCCGATAATTCCTGTGTGCTGCTTGTTTTTTCTAAAGCGAACTTTTCTGTGCTGTTTACATTTTTAGTGTTTTTCGTTGCTGCCACATTGCTCTGATAAAATTTAAGTCCTACTCCACTAATTGCCATTTTCTAATCCTCCATTTTTCGTTGATAATTTTAATTCGTTTTTCTCTTCCACTACTTATCTTCTTTTGCTTTCACCTCCCCCTGCTGCAGCATAACTGTCACATGAAAAACATCCCCTTTCACTTTTATCTTTACCCCTCCAAAATACCTCTCTGCCACATCACGCACATTTTGCAGCCCAATCCCATGCTCCGTGATAATCCCCGGCAGGGCACTCTGTTTCGTTGTGACCGGAAGTGAACCATCCTCACGGATTGGCACAATTCCGTCAAAGCTGTTTTCCACTTCAAGCAATAGGAACTGCTTTCTCCGTTTTAAGGCAAGGTGTATGAACCCTTTGCCCGGTTCCAGTTTCTCACAGGCTTCTATGGCATTATCCAAAAGGTTGTTCAGGATAATCCCTAAATCGAACACCGGGATTTCCCCTCCATACCGGAAATCAGCTTCAAAACGGATTCCCGCTTTTTGGGCCCTGCGCCATTTATCATTGATGATGACATCCGTCACTGCATTCCCCGTAACATACCTGTATTCCAGTTCCTGCATTGTCTCATCCATCCTCTGGACATATTCCTCTATTTCACCATACTGCCCGGTCTCTGCAAGCCCTTTGATGTTAGCCATATGATTCTTCATCTCATGCCTCACTTTGCGGATACTGCCATAAAAGTTCTCTGCCTCTTCCAGCCGCTTTTTCATGGCTTTTACCTGCTGTTCCTCCACAAAATGCTTCTGCCTTTCAGCAAGCAGTACCCTGTATCTCTGCCAGAAATAAATCAATGCGGTTTCCCCTGCAAATATGAGGACTGCTATCATGGGAACCTTCCATAGCAGATCCGGCTTTTCATCAAACAGGATAAATGTACCGCTTCCTATATTTACAATCAGCAGGCTACTTACCACACCTGCAATCATGCTTCCCACAAAATTCAGCACGGAAAGCAGAAGAACGTCCTGCCATGTCATTATGCCCGCCCCTTTGATGAGCTTACGCAGAATGACCACCATCGCCACAAACAATGCCGTATAAAGGAATACGGATAAAGCCATCCCAATTGATACACTGTGATACATCTGCTGTTGATAGTTCCCTGACAAGGCATCGAGATCTTTCATCATCATGTTTGCTGCATTCATATAAATGCTGTTCGCAATCAGAAAGCTCAGACAATGGAGGTTATAAAAAGCAAGCATTATAAAGACTGTTTTACCTATCCGCTCTTTATAGTTCACTGCTCCATATCCCAATATTGCCAAAGCTAAAACGGCATACCTGACCCATGATGCACATGGCAGAAACCATAATCCCATATTTGCAAAGAGAAACAGGACTGCCGCGATGCCATCTCTTTTTTCCTTCTTCACACTGAAAACTGCTGACCACAAAACAAGGAACATTATGGCCTGTATGGCAACCCTCCATATATCCAATATGTTATTGACCATTTCAAATCCTGACTGGCTCATAGGCTCTCCTCCGAAATGTAATCAATATATGCCTGCACAAAGCCGTCATACTTATACCTTGAAAGCAGGAGCTTATCCCCATTCGCCATCCTTACCTCTGTCTTATCGTAGCCCTCCACATGGAAAAGGTTGATCAGATATCCCCTGTGGATGCGGTAGAACTGTCCCGCCAGTTCCTCCTCCAAGTCACCAATCTTCCCGTAATATTCCAGCTTCCCGCTTTTCAGGTACAGGACGATATTGTGGTTCTGGCTTTCCATGTAATAAATGTCATTCAGCGGTATGGCCCTTCCCTCTCCCGCATACTGGATCACAAGTTTCTTCTTCCGCTGTTCTTCCTCCGATATGGCCTGCCCGACTGCCCGGCCAAACACCTCCGCAAACTTCTGTTCATCCACGGGCTTCACCAGATACTGGAACGCCCCTACGTCAAAAGCGTCATAGACATATTTTTCATAGCCTGTGACAAATATGATGATCGGCTGCCTGCAGACATCCATGCCACGGATATGCCTTGCCAGCCCCATGCCATCCAGTTCCGCGCCGGAGCCGCCCATCTCTATATCCAGAAACACCAGATCATGCTCTTTCCCGTCTGCCAGATACTCGCCAGCAGAGGCATATTCCACTATGCTGCACTCGGCACCCTGTTTCCTGATGAGGGAAACAAGATAGGTCCTTATATTTTTTTCATCATCACATACTGCAATTTTTACCGTGTCCGCCACCTCCAGTCTTCAACTAACTTATCGGAAAAAATAGGGAAATTTCTAACGCGTATTACGTGAATGGTTAATCTGGCTACGTGAATCGCAGATTTTATTATTTCTGATAATATAGTCTGCCTATTCTGTCACTCGCATATTACCTCTGATTTCCCCACTGTCCAAGTAATTTCTGCTATCATGCCGCCCAGTCTTCCTGTATCCCTGCTCCATAAAATTTTTTCGTATCAGAACAGTGTTATTTCCTATCCCCTATTTGATTTAGCATCTTAACCAATGTTTGAGGAAGCGGCACTCCAAGCCGGTTTATATTCTTTAAAATGGCAATCCCCTCATTAGAAATGTAAAACAAAATAACTGTTGTCCGGATCGCACAATTACTTTCAATGATTGTACCTATAATATTTGAAACAATCACTGGAATAAATATCGCTGCTTTCTTAAACATATTCTTTAGCAAAAACACATTGGATCGCTTCTCCTCCCCTACAATCACAAGAAGTATTTCTGCTATGTAACTCATCATCATAAACACAATCAGTGCAGATAGGAATTTATCAATCCCTCCCAATAATTGAATAACGTAGTTTACCATATACATTCCGTCCTTTCCTAAAAAAAATTAAATATCATCTACATGGCTTGTCTCATGTACTGTTCACAAAAAAATAGCCAGAACAAATTATCTGACAGAGTCTATGCTCCGTTCCAATAATCTGCTCTGGCTATTAGTGGCTGTCCTATGTGACGCCCTGTTGCTCAGTCAGCAAACGCTATCTTATGCATTTACAACCATTTTATATACTTCTTTTTCCCGCAAAGTTGGTTCTGCGGTCATTTTATCATAATCTACCAGTAAAAAGGCATGGCATTTGCCACATTCAATAGAGGATTTTCCTGCAGCGTCTTCATACGCTACAATCTTTCCCTTTCTACAGCAAGGGCATTTGATTACCCCTTTGGTTTTTATTCCTTCCATTCATAACACCTCCCTCAATTAAACGGCAGTTCTTCGTCAATGCCATCTGGTATGTTCATAAAACCATCTGATGCATTATTCTTTTTAGGGTTTAAATACCTATCAATCAAACTTTTCGCCGTTTCAGATATTACAAAATCTGATTCATGTAATTTAACAGATTTAAAAAGCTCATCGCATTTTCCTTTCAATGTATTGCTTTTATCATCAAAGGTTGAACAGATTAAATCTAAGTCTGTTGAATCATAATTTGGACTATAACCCTCTCCACCTGTATAACGATACAGTTCATATCCCTTTTCACCAAATTGATTTTCAAGTGGCAAAAGATATAGTTCGCCTATACTGGTTTCTACGGAAAAAATATCATCCGTAAGCTCTACTGCCTTTGTTTCGTTCACATACCCATCTGGAGCATACTGATACCGCTTTGTCCCATCCAGTTCGCCTTCATCCAATTCCTTAAAAAAAATTCCCACGTGATTTTCTTTCCTATTACCTTGATTGTTCCAATGAATTACTGCTTTATCAGTCTCCTGTTTCAATTTCTCAAAAAAGGCAATTACATCACACAAAGATTGGGTAGGCACTTGAAAATCAATGTTTAAAAGATCATCGACATTAACTTGAAAAATCACTGATATTTTCCAAACGATATCCACAGACAATCTTTTCTTCGAATCCGGATTGACAGTTCTGGAAACATACCCTGCACTTACATCTAATAGTTCTTCAAGGTCGGAAATGCGCAAGCCATACATCTTTAGCAGATAATCAAGATTACTGCTCAAAAACTTAGAATCGTAGTTTGCCTGCGCTTTTATAAACTCAACAATATGTTTTTTCTGATCTTCTAGCTTTTTTTTCAGTTCCACAATTCCGTTCTCCAGTTTAGGTGTCTCTTCATCATCCAATTCTAAATCTAATTGTAATGAACTGATTTTTTTTGTTAATTCTTCTAAATTTCGTTTTGCTAGTCCATAGTCTTTAAAAGTTCTAATCGGATACACTTTAATTTCTTCATTCATATTTATACCTCCATCTCGTCTATCTGACCATAGAATATCACAGTCCGTTTTTATTGTCAATGGTTCAAATAATTTTCATTTCTGAAATTTATTTTTAAATTATTGACCATACTTTTCAATAGTCAAAAAAACTATTTGGCACACTTGCCAAATTACTTTTACCATATTCTCCATGCCTGCACATACCTGAGTAGCATAAATACGAAAAATTATTTAACGGTCATTAGGGTACATTTTACAAATTCCAACAGCATTTTCAGACAATTTAGCAAAACCCTTATACCTTTTGGCAAAACCCTATACAATTTGGCAAAACCATACTTTTTGGCGAAAGTCCGAGGTTTCGCCAAATTGTATCCGATATTTCCCAATCGCTATATTCACAGCCCTATCCCAAAACGCAAAAAAGAGGAGCCCACCAGCCATGCCAGTGAACCCCTCTATGCTCAAAATCCCTTGATTTCAAGCCATTTCCCTATACTTTCGCCAAATCGTACCGAAATTCCTATGGCATCAATTATTGATAGCCGCCTGGGCGGCTGTTAATGATTGTCTGAACAATCTTCTAAAAGTGACCACGGGGGTTCACTTTTTTTGACCACGGGGTTCAAATTGACCATGGGGTGTTCATTTTCTCTGACCACAGGGTTCAAATGCCCTTTGATGATGATTCAAAAGTGAACACCCCCTCTGCCGACTGCCACAAATTTTCAAACCAACCAAAAAGCAAACAGGGGATTCCAGCAACAACCAATGTGCCGGAACCCCTTGTTTTCAGCGGTTTTCCCGATATTCTGTTCATTTCCTTTGTATCAATTAAGCGGTTTACATTTCCGTATAGGTTTCCACAATCTCTATATTTTCAATCCCTTCTGCAAAATTCAGCAAAAGTTCAAGCTGGTTATGGATGCTGTCTATTCCCTTTCCTCCATTATCCTCATTTGACAGCCGGACATATAAGGCCGCTTTTATAGGAAAAGCTGTGTTTTTTGATAACACATTTTCAGTCTTCCGACTTGTTCTTGCCATATCCTGCTTCCCCCTTTTCTTCCGGTAATCCACATCTATCTGAAGATACATCTTCAATCAGGCTCAAAGCTGCTTCAAATTCCTCTGCGTACCTGAAACGGACTTCTATCCTCGGATAACGCTCCCCATCCTTTTTTTCATATATGCATATCTTATCAATCAAAGAAACTACTACTTCCCTCGACAACTCCTCAAGATATCCATATTTTTTAAATTCATTCATCCAGTTACAGGTATGGCCAAAACCTGCCGCAAGCAGTTCTATCCCTTCCTCCAATGCCGCAAGCCCCTGCTCTGCGTCCTGTATACGCCTCCCATAAGTTTCTTTTAACTCCATATATTCCTCTTTTGTTATCAGTTCCTCTTTGTAGTCTTCATACAGGCTAAGGCGCAAATTACAGTACTTTTGGATTTCTTCTTTTTTCTTTATTACCTGCCTGTTCCTCTTTGCCAGTTCTCCATTCTGTTTCTGTATTTCCTCCAATTTTCCTAAAATGCTGCCTAAATCTATCACGCTTTCAATCTGCTTATTTAAAAGCAGCAGAACGCTTTGCTCCAGTTTTTCTGCATTAATGTTATGGGAGCTGCAAATAGTTCTATCAGCCTTGTGGTTTCCGCACACATAATAAACAAATTTCTTATTGCCGGAGGGAACTGTTTTTCTGATCATATTTCCGCCACAGTTGCCACACCTCACCACGCCGGATAACTGATATACTTTTTCCTGTGTAGCACCGGTTCTGGTATCAAGCCGCAAGAGTTCCTGAACATTGTTAAAATCAGCCATTGGAATAATAGCTTCATGGGTATCATCCACTCTGTTCCACTTATCCTGCCCTTTCTTTACCTTCTTCTTTACCTTATAATTAGGCGTGGTGGCTTTTCCCTGAATAAGGGTTCCTGCATAAACCTGATTACTCAAAATCCGCAGGATATGTACATGCGTCCACTCACTTTTCAAATTTTTTTTAAATCCTGTATAAAAGGCGCTTCCATGTTCTTTTTTATAATCCATCGGCGTAAGCACATCTTCCTTATTTAATGCCTCTGCTATCCTATAGGCACTTTTACCTTGCAGATACATACGGAAAATGCGTCTGACTGTCTCTGCCGCCTCTTCATCTATCTCCAGCCTGCTTTTATCTGCCTCCGATTTCCGATATCCATACGGAGCAAATGCGCCTACAAAATCACCCTTTTTCCTTTTAACCTCCAGATTGCTTCTGATTTTGATACTGATATCCCGGCAGTATGCGTCATTGATCAGATTTTTAAACGGAATAATTATATGATCTGTCTGCGTATCGCTCAAGATACTGTCATAATTATCATTAACAGCAATAAAACGGACACCAAGATACGGAAATATCTTCTCAAGATACTTCCCTACCTCAATGTGGTTCCTGCCAAACCGCGATAAGTCTTTCGTGACTATACAGTTCACTTTCCCCGCCTTTATATCTTCTAACATCTGCTGAAATGCCGGACGCTCGAAATTAACACCAGAGTAACCGTCATCCACCCTTACTTCATGGATTCTGATATCATCTCTGGATTTCAGATACTCATAAATGAGTTCTTTCTGATTTGTAATGCTGTCGCTTTCCTCTTTATCTCCATCCTCTTTTGACAGGCGCAGATAAATGTCAGCATTATATATTTTTGTATTTAGATTTGTTTCCATATGCTCACCTCAAATAGTCATGTTTGCTGTCAAACCTGTTCTATTTGGGGTTCTGCTTCGTCCATGATTATTATATCATTTCACAGAATAATTGTCCATAGAAAGGCTAAACATTATCTGAATTATGTTAAACCTCTGCCATTTCCATGCATAACTTTGCAAGTTTATTTTCAAGGCTTTCATTTGTATCACAATAGGATATTTTGACTACCATTCCATTGCATATAAAGCAAAACGGATTTTTTACTTCCCTTACAAACGCACGCAAACGATCCGCTTTTGGCAACTCCCTGTTAATCTTTATCTTCCCTATATCTGTCAACGTACTGATATCCACTGTCCGGACATCCACATTTTTCAATTTATCAAAGTCAGCAACTACCATTTCAGTTCCTCCGGTTTCCCTTATTCCACTATATTGTTTTCTGATTGTCCATTATGTTCTTTTTTCAGATGTATTCTGCAAACAATCCAAACAAAGGTCTTTATAAAACTATCCTTGGTAGTTGCTTTTCTATCAGGAAATTTTTCCTGCTATGACAAGGAATCTTCCCTTTTTCCCATGCACACGCCTGTCACATGTGGCAAGGGTGATGATGCTGGTAGGCGCATGATCTGGCTCTTCATAGTACAATGCCCTTCCCTGCAGTTCCTCCATCCATGCATTGTAGCTTTCCATATCAGCATGGTTCCTTGTGCGGAAATCCCATTCTGCCAGACCGTCTATGCTGTATTTGACCACTGCCATCACCTGATAAGCGGCGGCACTCCCATAGGCATCTGTGAAATAGATGGTCCGGTTTTCCTTGAAATAATCTTCCTTTTCATAATCTAACAGGGTGGAGAACATAGCTTCTGAACCTGCGCCCATGTTGTGTCCGTAGATGGTGCGGTTGAAATCCCATACCTGCGTGTCCTTATCCATAAAAGGGCATCCGGCGCTACTCTTATCCCCTGTGAAATCGTGGGAGAGGTAAAAGGCGTTGTCATCCGCTCCCA
>OFGD01001145.1_pt1 | contig 14180 bp, 7 predicted proteins | sample 1521671 | NCBI WGS metagenome assembly OFGD01 (sample SAMEA3504114, study PRJEB24116) | mouse gut metagenome | biome: mouse gut; feature: mouse-associated habitat; material: faeces | place: Denmark | collected 2011 | reverse complement strand
TTTCTGACAGGGTTTCTCTGTGTAGAGTCCTGGCTGCCCTGGAACTCACTCTGCAGACCAGGTTGGCCTCGAACTCAGAAAAGTGCTGGGATTAAAGGCATGCACCACCACTGCCCAGCCTCATTTCAACTCTTAACTGGATGGTTCAACTCAGCTGTTCAGGCTCAAACTACTCTCCCAGCTGACTCATTCAGCCTGGTTCTCAGACACTGAATTGCTCTGCTTGGCCTTAAATTAACTGTAGCAATCTTTTTTTAAATCTTCTGGCTCCTTCTCTTTCTCCTGCTCATTCTGTCTTTGCCCGTGCCTAGCATGTTCCCTCTTCAATCTGACTCTGTAAAACTCTCCCAGTAAAACTGTGTCCTTCTCCCTCTCTGTGGCTCTACTCTCTCAACTGTACTGTACTGCTGCCCATGCACTCTACTGTATTCCTTTACCATTCTCTTCTTCCTGTACTGTCTTTCTCTCCCTTAAGTAGCTTCCCCTTCCTCTCTCACCTCAGGAGTGTTGGGCATATCCTGTTCTCTAAGATCTTTCTCTGATATTTCACATTTTCTGCCATTCAATTAGACAACACTTTCAAACATGTGCACCTCCTTCTACTTAGTAAATGTACTTTCGTTGTTTGGGATTAAAGCAAATCCTAAAGGCTTGCTTGTATTCAACCACAGTGAGGAAAGCTGTGTGCCTTGTGCTGAACCACACCCTAAGTCAGAACAGGCTTGAATATCCCTACACAATAGTTTAGTTTGGCAGAATTTCTTCCTGAACTGAAAACCAAGATTCACAAATAATAGTCTTCATTATGTAGATAGCTGTGCTATTCTGCCTTCTACCAACATTTTCATTGTGAACTTCTTTGATGATTGGTCAATGAAAATCTGTTCTTTGCGAGACTGTATTCCTTAGCATTTGCAATCTAGGTTTGCGGGCATTGTAAGTGGCAAAAATATGGTTCCTATTGTCTCCATTCTTTGTATGAGAGAGAGCTTTACTATGTAGGACATGAGGAATATTTCCTACTTTTCTTATATTCATTCATTCTTCACAAAAAAAAAATGTGTTATTTCCGAAGTTCTAATGAAAATGTTATGTCTTATTCTTTTGTGCATATTTTCATTAGTTTATTTTCTATGTAGGTTTTTGAGTAAAAAGGTGTCTAAACTTATATATACTAAGTTCAAATATATGTTTTACACTGTCAATACTTGTAGCCACTTTTCTGAATTTAACATTACAGTTGCCAGTTATTTTCTCTCAGGACTTGAAAAATATGATTCCATGCTCTCCTGATTTTAAGCTATGGATAAATATTTAGTACTACTGTATGCTAATATAATATCACCTCTTTTGATGGTAAGGGCTAGGACAAGACATCTGGAAAGAGATAAACATTGTTACAGCACTTAGATGTGACAATAGGCAGATACACCAGAGAGTACAGGAATCCAATATCTGAGAGACTTTCCTCGGGAATGTGAGGCTAGAATGCTATGGCCTTCTAGTACTCAAGAGTCCCAATGTTTGCACACTGCATGTTGCTATTTGAGTTTATCTACTTTAAAACAGATGTGATGAAACAAGTGATAGTAAACTTTGACTGGAAGGCTCAAGCATGTGTAATTGTGTCTATTCAGAATCAGGTATGTATTTGAGGAAATGTCAGTTGCAAGATTTAAAGTCGAAGCCCTAGTGTTCATATTGACTTCATGGTGGAAGTAGGTAAACCCATGGGTTATTCTTCCCATTCTAGAATGAGCTCTTGTTCAGTCTCCATGAAATGGAAGATGTGCTTTTCCTGTTATACAATTAGACAAAACAATTCCAGGACACACATTTATTTTATGTATTTCTTACTTTTGAATTTAAAGTACAACATCTGTCACTGGAGCAGGAATTTATGGTCTGTTGCTGGTAGAAATGACAACGATACTCAGCCTGTATGTCACAGGTAAGAATCATGAAGTGACATACTTTGAAAAATGTCCTCATTACTCCCTGAAAATTCATGTATTCCTATGCCCATTTTTTATTACACACTTGATGCTGTCTGTCTACAAATGCCCAGGGCATCAAGTTATACATATTGTAAATTTATGACAGCAATGTATTTTTCCCTGCATCTCCAATTTCTGTTTTACAGAAATTCCTGTTGTCAGTAAATTTTCCATCACATGAATTAGGGATTATACTCATTTCATGAATATTACAATTGTTAGAATATTCACAGAGAATCATTCTGGTAGAGGATTTGCATTATCTGGTTTCTTTGGTATTGCAGATATTACAGAGCTCCTAGAGTTTAATCTAATCTCTGCTATCTAAATCTCCTAGTGCTTGCATTTTCAGGTGAATGGCCTTTGCACATGAAGTGTCCCAGAGTGCTTGCCAAGTTAACATCTCTTCTTTCCCTGTCCCATCCCTTGTTATTCATGTTTTCATCCTATCCTTGTGTTTCATGTATGTTCTGAGGAAGGTTTTGGATGGGTATCCATGCTGTCATATATTCATAATTCCATGTTCCATGGTAAATGACAGCATGGGTTTCCATAACTCCACTTCCTCCTTCTTTTACAGTGTTGCCTTTTCCCCACTGCTGGCTTTTTATTCAGCTCTCTCTGAATTGGCAGTTTCCCTCTACAATTCATGTTTGTTTGACTTAGGCTGAAAGCACCAACAATTTAAATGTATTTCTGTATTTCTACATATAACAGTGTGTCAGTTAAAATTCACTTTTGGGCCTGTGATATTTAGAGTGACTTTTGACCAGCTTCCAGTGCTATGTCTGTATTTCCTTTGTAGGCTGACCTCAATTCAAAGCAGTAAAGTTTCTTTACCCACTTGTCACTACTACACTGGTCGACATACATTGTCAGACAGGATGGTATTACAGCACAAGGGTCAGCATCTAGGGAGAACCATTAATGACACCTTACACCCATCAGCCTACAGAGCCCCTTTTTAGCAGTTTGTATGCTAAACCAGCATATCCAAGATCCTTTTAGACACTGAGTGGTCTTCTCTGCTATCAGATTATTCTTTAGGAATGTATAAAACCAAGTGATATTTTCTTGTATTTTCAGTAGCTTATTAAGTGTATTATCAGATTGGAGTGTTCTCTTTAAATATTTGTAGTTCTTGAGTTGAAGAATTATGTTTCTTGTAATTTGAGAAAACTTGTTTTCCTCATATCCTTATTTGAACATTGAAAATATTCTAAGTCTTTCTTCTCTTTGTAAGCACTGCTTTACTGTGATACCTTAGTGTGGAAGCTTTGTACATCCTTGTCTGTCTTCTGAGTAGAGTAGAATGATGACAGCTGTCTTCAGTTTGTGCAGTGATAGGCTTAGGATGTTGGCTATTATCCTCATTAGACTCAGTAATGTTCCTTCTGTTCCACATTCTTCAGAGCTTTCATAGTGATCCACTGTGATATTTTGCCCTAGGCCTTTCATAGATATATTGATATATATCTATCAGTGAGCTTTCTCCCACTGATTATAGTTTATGCCTTGAGTTGTTTGGTTTGTGCTTGTTGAAACAGTTTTGAGTCACTGTCATGAAATCAAGTTGAGTTTACTTTCTGCATCTATTAGAGAGAAACTTTTTAAAAGTTGCCCTGTAGCACCCATACTTTTATTATTTTCTGTGTGCATGTTTTTGTGGTCATTTGCTTTTGGACCCAGGTAAGGTCAGCTTTGTGTGATGGCTGTACCATATTCCCTTACTTTCTGTGTTCTGCACTGTTTTCTGGGCAAATTTTTTGTGGGATTTTTCAGAAGAAATTTGTGAATTTGGTGCAGCATTTGATTATTCCTGAGAAAGTGCTAGAAGGAACACTGAGAGCCTGGGTTTCTGCACTTGATTATTCCCTGGCCTAGTGTTTATTGTTCCTAGGAAATCAATATTTCCCTCGTCAATTCTCATTCATTTTCTGACATTCCATGGTACTTGATAATCTGCTTTTTCTCATTGTCAATGCATACTTCTGAGGCCAGGGCGTTGAAAGAGATCATTCATATACCTGTCAAATGCCAAGAGAAATATTTGACATGAGATTAATATAAGGTCAATGAAATACATAAAAAGCACTGAATATTTGCTGATATCATGTGTCCCTGTGTCTCTGAATCTCGCCGGCAAGAACACACACACAGGACAAACTCGGATCCTTCTGCAGCAAAGCTTTAATGCATCTCGAGAGAAAGATGATCAGCTTCTGGGGAGGAGACCCAGAACACAGGAAACTCGGTCCTTAAATAGACCACAAGAGTGGTTGGAGACGTTTTTCACCCTGACTGGTTGCTCACTATCAGCCCAGATGACGCCACGGGACAGGCAGGGCACAAGGAATGGAAAAATACCCCAGCACATGCGCAGACTACTTGTTTATCAGTTAGAACAACGGATGTCAGCGCCATCTTGTAATGGAGATTGAAAGGGCAGCTCCTCACAGTATACATTCAGTGTACATAGCTAGATATTCCTATTTAGTATTTTATGATATACTATACATAACATACAGTGTATACTTAGAAGATGAATCCAGTACAGGATTAGGATTTTTAAAAAGTTGTGTGAGAGCTTTGTGATTATATATATATATATAATCTTAATAGACTTGGCTGAGTTTCTGGAGCCATTTATGTGTTCTTTTCCAATGAATCATAATTTCCTTTTATTCTGTGACTGGGAGAGACAGACTTATTATAAGAAAGAAAACCATTAGCCTGGGATCTCTCCTATTATAAGTATTCCTTGGGTCTGGGTGGCCAATTAGACAGAAACCATGTCTTGGTATACTGGTTGTAATCTGAGAAATTTGTTGCAACCAATCACCCCATCTCTGAGGACACTTGAGTAAATGTAACTTCCTAAAAGGTCTAAAAATTAGAAAGACACACACTAGGTACATGCACACCACACATTCTGACTCTGTCTCTGATTCTGAATCTCCCTTTGACTGTCCCTGTGACTCTGCCTGTCCTTCCTTTTCTCCTTCTTCATTCTCTATCTCAGCCTGTTTCTCAACCTCTGCATCTGTGTCTGCCTGTGTTTCTTCCTTTTCCTCTTCTTTTGCTTGTGCAGCTGCCTATTCATTAGTGCTGAGATATCATGCAGAATAATGTAGTTTTAGAACTGATCTACTGTGGAATTTGTTTTACCTCAACACTAGGTGCCTGTCTACCTACTACTAAAACCATTTAATTGATTTTCAATCTTCAATATAATCAGAGATGTATCCAAATTCATAGGGCAACAATTGCTATGTAACTGTCTGATGCTCATCGGTCACTCCACTGTTTTGAACAAAGAGTTTTTTAGTCAGAAGTTTAAGCACAGGCAGATAACATTATTGCAAGCATACAGTCCTGTCTTGATTTCAATGAGGTAAAAATTGGGACCCAAATCTACCAAATGATGTAATGGATTCTTTCTGTTTTCAACTTTCAGGTTTTAAACTGTGTTATCTAGGGAAGTCTGGACAACACCTTAATCAGAGCTGGTAAGTGGAGACAGGAACTGAAGCAAAGACTATGGAAGAACTCTGGCTTACTCTCCTCCAGGTCATTGGGATGTGGGGTCCTAGGTGGTGTAAAACAGAAAAGAAAGAAAAAATAAGTATCAAATATATCAAAATTTTTGACCTACATCCACATTTTGAGGTCCTCTCCTAATAGTATGTGTGATCATTTGGAAATCAAGTTTTATATGGCAATTGGTAAACTGTAGAATTTTCATTATTTCTATTTTATGAATGTTTTACCTGAAGGGGTGTGTCTGCTGCCTGTGCACTAAACTGGACCGTGTAGAGATCAGAAGTTAGATAGTATCAGATCCCCTGAAACAGCACTTACCTGTGGCTGTGACAAACAAGATGGGCCCTGGTAATTGAATCCTGGAACCTGTGCACAGGGGCCAATGATCTTATACTCTAAGCCATGTACCACCTCCCCATTTTCTCATGAGCGAAAAATGGTGTAGGAATACAATCTTTCTCAAAAGGTCCAAATTCATCTAAGAGTAAATTAATTCTTATAAGTCTTTCTTAAAAAATCACCACCACTACAACAAGAAAAAAATAGATAAAGAGAGAGAAATCTGAATAGGATGTTTGTGATCTGTGGTGAATTCTGACCAAGAGTAAGCTAATACACTATATAAAGCTGTACTGAGAAGCATTAAGAAGGCAGGTATCTCACTCTGAACAGGGCTAAGGTTGTTTCGACTGTATTGGCTTTATTCTTCTGGAGATTCTTGTCAGGAATGGCGTCCTTTTACCAGACCACAACAGGAAACCTTCCATATGTCTCCTTTGGTGTCTGGGCATAGGATATGTGAGATGCATCAAGACTGATTAAAGGTCATGTTCCCTAGATGTGAAACTGTTTCCAGGAATACGATGATATACAAAAGGTCAGCTCCAGAATACATAGCATCAGGTCTTTCTTGGCCAATTAAAATTGGAGCCAAAATCTCAAGAGACAATGTATGTGTTGACAGACTTGCTGCTATCACACAGGTCGTGGCTTCAATTTCCAGCAATTACATTGTGACTGTTTCTCTGTCTCTCTATCTGTCTCTCTGTCTCTCTGTCTCTCTGTCTCTCTGTCTCTCTGCCTCTCTCTCTTTCCTTCTAACTTTCCCACTCTCTGTATTGCTATCTCTCTGTATCTCAGTCTCAGTCTGTGTTTCTCTCTTTCCCTCTCACTCCCTGCCCCCCCTTTCTTTCTCATCCTCCCTGTAATTCCAGCAGCATATGCTGCTGTATCCTCTTCTGTCCTCTGATGTATTACATATATGAAGTGTCCATGCAAACTGTAATGTTAGCAAACAACCATATCTGCCTTCGCAGATTGAAAAAATAAATAAATAAATAATGTCTAGATTAGGAGTCTCAATCATCTGTGAAAGATAGGAGAGAGTGATCACTGTGTGTCACCTCATTTAGAAACAGAGTACCCAAGGAATAGAGCCTACTCCCCACACCCATGGAATGAACACCACATGCAAGAGGAGGGATTTTGGAAGAGGAACTCATTCCTGGTCTTTCCAAGAGGAGTGTTTTGGTGGGTGAGCACATCAACAGAACAGAGTTCTCACAGCATGTAATTGCCCCCTCCCACCAGAAACCAAAGTCACCTTGGTGGGACCAGGAGCAGTTCACCTGCCTCTTCAGGTTGCTTTTGTTTAACTGCCTTTGGAGACAACAGTTGGAGCTGCTGCTACCTGCTGGAAAGGTGGCTTCTAATGGGACAATTCATTGGTCTGTAGAATTCAAACAATTTTGGACCCTATGAAAGTAATGGATTGTCCAAATGCTCCCGGACTGAGAATCTTAGGGAAGCTCTAGGTTTTTTCTTAATCTGCAATGTCATTTAGACATTAGAGCAAGCAGAGATGATTTGCTCCTTCTCTTAGGCAATCAGATTTTATCCTGGAAGACAACCGTTGTGAGCCTTGAGAGGGTTTGCTGGAGGAGAAGGGATATTGACAGTGCTCTACCCAACCTGCAAGGCACACAGCTAGACCTTGTTCCCTCTGATGCATAGAAGTGTCTGATGGTATTAGATGGGATTCTTGATGAGGACAGAATCTGAGGAAAGGTTCCTGGTAGAGAAATGAAGTGCAGTTATACAACCTAGAAAGTATATACCATTGATCATTGTGAGCCTGAAACAGAAAGCACCCAAGCATTGGACCTAATGTATGATTGGTGAGACAGATTGAAGAGATTTTGTTTGTTTTGAATTCTCTGTATAGGTATGGATACATTGTCTCATGGGAAGGGGGAGTGTGGATTCCCTGTGGTTACTAAAATAGAAGAAGTTGTAAACAGCCTATGGAAATGTGGCAAGTCCAAGTGTATGCTGTGCATGAGCTGCCAGTGTTCAGAAATGCTGAGCCATCACTTCAGATTCAATAAGATATTTAAAGAAGAAAACCAGAAGAAAAAACTTAAGGGGACTGTTGTGAATTTTAATGAGACATTTTTAATTATTTTTACTGATTTATATAACATATGCCAAATGGTGTGTCCAGTCTTTTAAACATGGCTTGATTGTTCCTTTCAAAGTATCTTGATTATTATTCCCAGAGACAGGATTTACAATCTGTACATTCAAATTCTTATTTGTACTTTCCAATTCCTCCCTGTTTCTTTTGTTTTTCTTCTCTGGAACTGGATATTTCTGTATAGTCCTAGATTTCTGTGCTTTCCTGTGCAGATCAGCAGAGAATTCATCTCTACCTGGTTTTGATTCCCATATCCTGAGATTAAAGTCCTTTCTAAGCAGATCTCAACACCTTTTTTTAAAATTTTCTGTCTCACAGTTCTTGAAGAATAGATGGGGGAGCAGAGAAAATTTCACCCCAAAAAATTGGCAATTAGTGGCTGCAGGTGTGAGGGCCAGTTTTCTTCATAGATTTGGCTCCTCAGAGGCTGCCCATGTTCCAGTGGATGTGTTTCCCTAACCCCACATATGTAGTCAGCACTAAATTCACTCAGTGGTCTTTATTAAAATGTGCATGGAATTAAAGCTAAAAGTGATACAGGAGAAATGGAGAGCAATTCAAGGAGGAGAAGATGGGGATGGATTTACTCAAACTCATTATGTTTATGTACAAAGTTCTTCAGCAAAACATTTAAAACTAAGTAAGTAAGTAAATAAGTAAATAAGTAAGTAATAAGCAAGCAAGCAAGTAAGTAAAAAATAAATATATGTGTAAATAGACAAATATATTTTTATGCAATCTCACGTGCAATAGGCATGAAAGTGTGTGTGTGTGTGTGTGTGTGTGTGTGTGTCTTTGTGTGTGTGTGCATACATGCATACAGGAGTGTTTGCAGGTATGTAGCAGTTTGATGATTAGAATATCCTTGGCCCATGGGAAGTGGCACTATTAGCAGATGTGGCCTTGATCATTGTGTAGGCTGGCTTTTATCTAGTGCTCAAACTCTGCCCAGTGATGAAGAGAGATGCTTTTCCTTGCTGCTTTGGCCACAAGCTTCCTCCTGTATGCTTTCAGATTAAGATATAGAAAACTTCTTTCCTTCTACATCACCCCTTCTACCTGGATGTTGCCATGCTTCCCACCATGATAATAATGTACTGACCTGACCCTCTAAAACTGTAAGACAACCTCTATTAAATTTTCCTTTATAAGAGTTGCCTGAGTCATGGTGTCTCTTCACAGCAATGAAACCCTATCAAACATAGGCAGAATCTTAGCCTGATTTTTAATGTTTTCAAGATGATTACAGCCAACATGCAAGCACAAAGTAAAGATGATGAAGGAGTCTTATTTTCACATTGTTTCTTTATGTTTGAATGAAAGCTGGGGATTGGAAGAATTGGAGAGTGATGGAAAGGAGAAAGTAAGAATGCAAAGACCTGTTGGGCTCCTGCCACTTGCTTTTGCATTCAATATTTCAAATTTTAAAACAACAACCAACAACAATAACAAACAATGACAGGACGCCCATATAACAGACTCAGAGAGAAGAAACCAAAGGACATTACCTACTTGTACCTCACTTTCCAGCTAATGTCTGGTGTATTGAGCCGATGGATTTTGCTGTCAAACCCTGATGATTAATTCCTAGATTGGGTCCACTAACACAATGATGAATGAAACTGTGGCCAATACGGACAGACTATTGTTTTTTTATCCTGTACAATCAAACCAGTAGGAAAATAACAAGCACAACTCACATATATGTATATTTGTTTTTTCACACTTACAATTGGAATTGTTACTATATATCCCGGTTCTTTGCATTTTATCTCCATTAGTGTGTTGTTTTCACTCTTTACTTGCTGCATAGAAAACTGCTTCGTTTACACTATGTTTCATTTAGGGTGCACAATGGAAGCTAAAGACTAACTCCATCCATTACAAAGCAGGGCTCTCTGTCCTTTTTCCTGAATTGAAATGAAACTATTTTCAAAAAGTATTTTACACATGCCTGGTTCAGTTTCATTAAGATTGGGTGTGAAATTTTCCCACAGTCTCAGGTGTCTCAAACTAGTGGAACAGTCTAGCAAGTTTGTGGAACATTTGGGACTGTTCCCTAGCAGAAATAGGTTACTTTGGCATAATTGAGGGCGCTGGCTATTTCTGACCTAACTCTTGGCTGCTTATTCCACAAAAGTGTAAGAAGGCCCCATGCTGGCCCTCAATGAAACAGATCAACATTTTGTTTCCTGCCATGCTGTCCCAGTCATGACAGTTTGTCCCCGGTGAGTGTGTGCTCTAAATATCTCTTCTTGGACATTGATTGTATCAGGAGTTTTGACCCCTTGATATAAAAATAATTATTGTAATTGTAATCTCTGCTTGTGTGTTTTGTGACATATAGAAGGCTGTCAATTTTGCCTACATGAATTTTTAATGTGTGTTTTTTTCTTTCATATTTAAAATTGTTCTCAATTTTCATAAGAGTTTCAGCACAACCTTCACATTTAGGGACACAATCTTCCAAATGGCTACTCCTCTGGATCTCAGTAAATGGGAATGTTCCATAGCTTCATGGCCTAAGTGAGAATTGTCAATTGTTTCTATTTCCATTTTTAGATTATGGATGGTTTTGTTCTGCTCCTTCACCTGTTTGATTGTGTTTTCCTGAATCTATTTAACAGATTTTTGTGTATCCTCTTTAAGGACTTCTACATGTTTATCTGTGTTCTCCTGCATTTCGTTAAGAGAGTTACTAATGTCCTTCTTAAAGTCCTTCATCATCACTATGAGAAGTGACTTTAGATCCATGTCTTACTTTTAGGGTGTGTTGGGGTTCCACTTGATATGGTGCAAGTGTTGGGTGCTGATTATTCCAAATAACTTTGGTTTCTCTTGCTTATTAACTTATCCTTGCCTCTCACCATCTGGATATCTCAAGTGCTACATGCCCTGGCTACATCAGACTGTCCTTCCTGTGATATTGGTTGTGTCATAACTCTTCAAAGTCTAGCTGTCTCTGTGATCCTGTTATTACGGTATACTGTGATTATGAGATGCTGGGTGTGTCTGACATCCTGGGAGTCAAGCTGCCCTTGGAACCTTGAGATCCTGGTGTGACTAAGCTCCTAGGATCCTGGGATCCTCTGACCCTGGCCATATTAGATCTTCAGGTAGTGGAGCTTCCTCTGGGTGTTATGGGGCTGGCTGCTGAGTTTGCATCCAAGGACTGCTCAGGGCCCTGTCCCAGACAGAATGGATGCAATCCATACCACTGGTCTGGTGGAGTTCCTGCATGCCTGTGTCTTTCTGGTACCCTCTACTCCAGGTGTTGGGGAATGATGTTGTGTCTTCCTCTTGTCTGATCATCGGATCCTATGAATGTTAGATGATTGGCAGTGGAGTTGCCTCCGGGTGTTATAAGGCTAGCTACAGAGTTTGCATGCAAGGTCTACTCAAGGTTTTGGCTCCAGAAATAAAATATTTTTTAAATGATGTTTCTTGTAAACTTACCTGTCTCCAAAAGTACCTGAAATATTTTTACAGGGATTGATTTAATCTCATAAATTGATTAAGGAAAAATGACATCTTGATGATTTTGATATATCCTAACAGGAAAAAAATAATGGACATCTCCCACTAAGTAAAAAATATTTCGGAAGCCAGGTGGTGGTGGCACACACCTTTTATCTCAGTTTTTGGAAGGCAGAGGTAGGCAAATCTCAGTTTGAGGACATTCTAGTCTACAAAGTAAGTTTCAGAATTGCCATATATATTAATAATAATAAAATAAATGAAAAACAGAGTATTGAAAAGGAATGATAATTTTAAATTATGTACATATGTGCCACATGTCCCTGTGTACATATGTGAATACACTTAAGTTGTTTTTTTCAATTAGATGTTTTCTTCATTTAGATTTCAAATGCTATCCCAAAATTCCCCTGTATGTTCCCCCAACCCTTCCCCTTACCCACTCACTCTCCTGTCGTAGGCCTGGCATTCCCCTGTTCGAGAGCATCAATAATAATGGGAACAGAGAGAAGCGGCTGAGCCTGGAAACCAGAGAGGGGGCTAATCATGGCACTCAGTTTGCAGTTTAGTTTGTTTCAAGAAACAAATATACTTTCTATCAATGAGGTTTGTAAATGAACAGGAAATATTTTCATCTCTCAGACTGGAAGGTGTTTATTTTATAGTGTTTATAGATATTTTGGGACTATTTTATTATAAGCAATTAAAGCCAGGTAAGTTTTTACATACCTGTAATGGTACTAGCATGGAATGCTGAACCTCAACACTCTAGACCTTCCTGGAGAATACAAAACATACTAACTGCCTATCTCAAAAATCAAATGAAATGAAATAAAATTAAACCAATGTACCTTTGGTATTTGTATATCATCCCTTTGGAAACTAATAAGATAATGAATCAAAAAAATAAACTTCAATTATTTTATTAGTCATAAACATAATTAGAAATGATAAGAAGGTTAAAAAATCAATACAGATAGGGGAAGGGAGAGACCTGGGTGGGAAATGGGACAAGAAGGAGAATAGAGGAATTTTATCAGGTACTGTGGTTGTGGGAAACAGGACTGAATTGATGAAGACCAGCGAAAAGAATGGAAACAGGCAACTTTGTGAAGGAGGAAATGAGAAAACGCTCTAGAGTATACCAGAGACCTGGGATGTGAGAGACTCTCAGGACTCAAAGGGAGTGACCTTAGATGAAATGCCCTCCAGTTGGGAAAGGGGACTTGTAGAGTTCTCCCAGCAGTCCTCTTCTGTATGTGTATTGGAGGCCTCATATGAGCAGGTGAATTCTGTATCTTTGAAGGGTCAGAGTTTCAGACTTCATGGTTGAACAGTTTAAATGAGACTGTGGGTCTTCCTAGAGGGATACCCTTGTTTTTAACATTTTTTTAAACTTTGTTAATTCAACAACAAGCGTCAGATGCTCCAGTCCATTAGTTGGTTGCAAATATCTGCAGCTGAATCCTTCACCTGCTAGTTCCTAATGAGGTACATGTCTTAAACTTGTTGTAGTGTATGTACTAGATAATGAATCAAAATAATATCAAAAATATATTGCATATTGTAACTGAGAAATATAACGTTGGTTCTAAGGGACCTATTCACATTCAGTTCAAGATATAGGTAATAAACAGTGTTTCTCAATGTTTCTTAAAATGACTGTGGGTAACCTAAAGAAACAAAGCTAAACCAAACTAAACCAAAAGAAACACCCTCTTCTATACATTGTCTCATCTTCTTCCAATTGACCAGTTCTTAAAAGCCATGCTCTTGAGTGAAACTACACATTGGAAGTGCCCTTCCCCTACTCTGATTCAGAATATCACTTTACATGAGCTCAGATATCTTATTTTGTAATCTGAGTGAATGTGTGACTTTGATATTAGTTGATTGTTAATAGAAAGCACAAATTGTGTAGGAATGTGAATGAATGTTACAGATGCCATTCCAATATCATTCCCATTGGAGGGAATAAGATAAAAGAATCATAATTCATAATAAGTATTAGAGAAGTAGAAATTGAGAGAGAGAGAGAGACAAACAGACAGACAGACATAGAGATAGAGACAGAGACACAGACACAGAGACAGAGAGAAAGAGAAATTTCATCACCTAGAATATAATATTGTAGAGCACTGATAGATATTTCAGTACTTTTATCATCTATTGCTTTTGCAGAATACCTTCTTGCAGTAAGCAACCTCTGCAGTTTTCTGAATTCACACATTTGTAATATTAATACTACCATGACTGTACTTCTTAAGAACTAACAAGTAGGTGAAACAATCAGATGAAGTTGTATGCAACCAACCAACGGACAGAATATGTTGAACCATTGGTTTAATTGGAGAAAAACTGAAGGAGACTGAGGAGGAGATCAACCCTGTAGGAGGACTAGATGTCTCCATTAATATGGACCCAGAATTCTCCCAAATGCTAGACAACCAAAATGGCAGCTTACACCAACTATAGTTAGAAGGTCCCCAAAACATACACAGAAAAAAAAATTCTTGGTCTCTGTTCAATCAGAAATGATGCAATGATTCTCAAGAACCTAGAGACCCCAGGGTGTTTAGAAATCAGATGGAATGGGTACATGCTCTTGGAGACAGGGGATGGCCAGTCGATATGGCATGTGGAACAGTAGGAGGGTGGACAGGGTTCAATGAATGAATGAATTAATA
>OFGD01001139.1_pt1 | contig 14236 bp, 15 predicted proteins | sample 1521671 | NCBI WGS metagenome assembly OFGD01 (sample SAMEA3504114, study PRJEB24116) | mouse gut metagenome | biome: mouse gut; feature: mouse-associated habitat; material: faeces | place: Denmark | collected 2011 | reverse complement strand
CCGCCGCCATAGGATACGCTGGGTCGAAAATAGAGAAGGTAGTCTTCGTCCTGCCGCCAGAAGCCTACCTGGGCCTGGGTGGGACGGCAGTGGGCGGGCAGGCGGCAGGCGGCAAATTCATAGCTGCGGCCCAGGCGGGCGCAGGCGTCCACCTTTTGCTTGAGAAAGGCATACCCAGAAGGGCCGCAGGCGCAGATTTGAGCGAATTCCAGAAAAGGCGGCCTCCTTTCAGAAGGATATTGGAAAAATTATATCCATCTGAGAGCAGCTTCAACCCCACGAGGAAAAGTCTTTTGGACAGCAAAAAGCCGGCCACATGGCCGGCTTTTCTCAGCCTGTTATGCGTAAGTGTCGATATACTGGCCCTTGGCAGGGGAGGGAACCGCTTCCAGCATCTTCACGAGCTCTTGGCCGGCCAGCTCCTGACTGTCCATCATTTTTTTGGTGACAGCCAGGGAGTAGTTGGTGGCAAAAGACGCGGCGCTCATCCCCATCGCCATGCTGGCAATGGACTCCATCATAGGTCAGTCCTCCTTTCGCTGTGGGTGGGTCTGGGGAGGGCAGGCAGGTCCCTCCCGTTTATCCAGAACGCCGCCCAGCAGGCCCAGAAGCTCGGCGGGAGCAGACTCCTCCATGGCGGAGTCGCGGTTGGCGGCGGTGGCGGTGACCAGCTCGCTGCGCAGGATGGAGACATCCTCCGGGGCGGAAATGGCCAGACGCACCCGCGTACCATCCACCGAGACTACGCGGACGGTAATGTCCTCGCCAATCACCAGGGACTCGCCGGCTTTGCGTTGCAGGATCAACATGGTGCGCCCTCCTCATGTTCGCCACCAAATTGGGCGAGAAGATGGCGCATTTCGTAGGAATCGGCATCCAAAATGACCTGCTGAGCCACCCGGGTATCGGGATTGATGGCCACAGGGCATTTCAGGTTTACGGTGCTGTCAGCCACGGGCTTTTTCACCACGCACAGCACATAAAAGCCGAGTTCCTGGTTGTCCTTTACGCCCAGAGCGCGCAGCTCCTGGGGTTGTAGGACGGGAGTGTAGTCGGGAAGCAGAGCAAATGGGTCCATGGCTACAAAGGCCAAAGCGGGGGTGTGGACGCTTTGGAAGCATAGCAGTGTTCCATGGCTTCCCTCAAAGGGGAGGAGCAAAAACTCGTGTTCCTCCTCGAAGCCGAACAGGCCGGAGGGAAAGGTGAGAATGTCCTCTTGGGCATAGTCGATCTCGCCAAAATATTTGGATTGAAGCTTATTCAATCAAGGTGCCTCCTCAAAGCCTGGGGAGCCTTAGGCCTCCACATCCACCGGCTGATAATTGGGGTCGGACGAGGGGGGGACGTAGAGAGGCCCGCCCACGTATTTGATGATAACGTCGGGCTGCTGGGTGACAGACAGCTCAATATCGCCGGGAGTAAACTCAAACTGGGGCTGATTGACCCGCCAGTCGAAATTCAGCTTATCCATCTCGTAGCGGATATGCATCTCGCCGGGGTCCCAGGTGATTTCAGGGGGGACGGAAGGAAGAAACTCAAGGCCCACGTTGGGCTTGTAGTTTTTCATAGTGGCGTCAGCCGCAAATTGAGTAATCATATCCTGTCCAATTTTCGCCTCCAAAAACATATGACCCTGCTGGGCATAGGTGGCCGTGGCGGTATAGGAGGCCTGCTGGCCCTGCTGGGCATACTGCTCCATAGAACGCATGGCGGTGGGGACCACGGAGTTGCGGGCCTCGAAGGTGTCGATGTTCAGCTTAATTGGCCGGCTTTTAATGCTCAGGCCGCCGTTATCTCCTCGGGAAATCTCCAGATCGGCAGTTCCACGGCTATATTCCAGCTTGGCGTGGGATACCTTCATTTCAATTTCGATGGGCACGGTTTTGATTTCAATCAAGGGGTACATAGTCTCACTCTTTGCTCCTTTCTCAAATGGAAATCAAATGCGCGAGAGATCAGCTCAAATAGTCCATCAGGCTTTCGGACAGGATGCTGTTGCCCACCTTCAAAGCGGCGTTGTAACAATACTGAGCCCAGATAAAAGAAGTGATGGCATCAGCCATATCCACATCCTCCAAGGAGGAGTACTGTTCCACCAGATTGTCGAAGTTATCCTCCAAAAGAGCGTAGTTATTTTTCAGCTTGGTGGTGCCGGCGTCCATGTTGGTGTACTCGGTTTTGAAGTTGGAGGAGGCGTCCTCAAACTTCAGAACCAGGTTGCGGAACTCCTCATAGACGGAGGTGCTCCACTTGCCCTCCTCGGGCACGCTCTCGGCCACCTCCCGCATTTTCTGCACCAGGGAGTAGATATTTTTGGGGTCGCCGTCCGCATCCAAACCATAACCCAGGAAGGTCAGACCATTCAGGGCGGCGTTGAAGCCGCTGGACTCAATGAGCGTGCCGTTCTCATTTTCCTGGAAGCCCAGGCCGATATCCACAAAGTACTTCTCGTTGACCAAGTACTTCAGCTTGGCCGCGTCTTCGGTGGCCTTGTCGATTTCGGGCTGAGTCATGGTATCCGCGCCATCCTTTAGGATGTAGTAGTCGTTGCCGTCGGCGTCCTGGAACACGGCGGGAGCTCCGGCGACGTCCGTCAGCAGCTCAGGGGGGGGATCAGCGGTGGGGTCGTTCTGATGGTTGAGCACGGCCTTGTCGTAGTCCGCCTTGCTGATGGTTTTGGCGCTGGCCAGCAGAATATTGGTTCCGGCGGGGTCAACCTGGCCAGCGGCGTTCAGGGCCACCTGGGCGCCGTTGTTGTCGAACAGCTTGGGTTCCGCCGCATCTACGGGCACGCCCCGATAGTACAGCTTGTTGTCCTTCACCTCGAAGGGGACGTTGTGCCCGTCCGCCCCGGCGAAGATGAAGTTGTCGCCATACTTTTGGTTCATGGTCTGAACAATGGTCTGGGATACCTGGTCCAGAGCCTTCATCAGCTGGGTGCGGGCGTCGCCGGTGGGGTCGTTGAGCAGCTCCTGGGTCATGCCCTTCAGGGTGTTCAGCGCCTCGCCATTGTCGGTGTCAATGAGCTTGTCAACGGAATCCAGGCAGCTCCAGGCGGTGGAAAACTTTTTGTAGGTGTCGTCGCAGATTTTGCCCTGACTTTCCACGGCCATGCGGGACTTGCGCAGCCGGAACGCCTTGGCGGCGGCGGCGGGATCCTCGGCGTAGGAGTTGAACGTGCGCTGAGTGAGCACGGTTTCTCCGGCTCTGTTTTGGGAGATGAAGGAATTCATCAAATTGGTGCGGTAGCTTCTCAGCACTCCGCCGGTAGTAGCGCGAATCATGTGATAAAAACCCCCTTACATCAGCGTCCGGCGATGCCGGTGTTGTTAATCAGACGGTCAATCGCCTCGTCAATGGCGGTCATCAGCCGGCAGGCGGCGGAATAGGCCTTCTGATACTGCATCATATTCATGGCCTCATCATTCAGGTCCACACCGGATACGCCGTCCCGGCTGGTGTCGATTTCGATCAGCTGACCATAGTGGCTGTTCAGGCTGATGTTGGTTTTGAGCTCATCATTGCCCTGCACGGTCATCATGTTGCTGAACATATCGTTGAAGGAGCCGGTGAACAGCTTCTTGCCGACGGCGTCCTCATCCAACAGCTTGGGGTCGTAGACCAGCGACTCTCCGATCATGGTTACCATGTGGTTGGCGTTTTCGTTCAGGGTGGAGCCGGGGAGGGGATTGCCGTCCTCGCCAAACAGAAGCTGGAAGGTGGGGACGATCTTCACATCGCCTGTAGTCCAGCTCTGGGAGATGGAGATGTTGGCGGCGGTGATGTTGTCGGGATTGTCTCCGTCGCCCCGGTTGCTGAACAGCACGCCCATGCCCTCGGGAGTTTTGGCGCCATTGGCTTCCAGCCAGCGGTTCAAATCAGGGGTGCCGTCGTCAAGGACGCAACCGTCATCAATGAGGGCCTGCTTTTGCGCTGCGGTCAGGCCGTTGGTCTTGCTGATGGGACCGCCGGCCAGCTGGAGCTCCTTGTTGTCCGCGCCGATATAGTTGCCGTTCTGATTGAACATAAACCCCTGGTTGAGCTTATTGTACTGGTTGGCGAACTGCCGGGCCAGCAGGTCCAGGGACTTTTGATAATAGGGGATGCCCCGCTTGGAGGTGGCGTTGGGGTCCATGTCCACATCGGCCTGGGTGGAGAACTCGCCCTTTTCCGTCAGCAGCTCGCGGGTGGCCTGAAGGGAGCCGTGCAGGTCGTTGTCGTGCAGGTCCACTTTCTTGGAGTACTTGGTGATGGTGGTGGCCTGATACCACTTGCCGTCCTGGAGGACATTGGAGACCTCGACCTTATTTCCGTCCTTGTCGATGGTGGGGTTGGGGTTTGGAAGGGTGGGGACGACTTCGTCCAGGCCGGCCCGAACCTGCACAGGGGTGGGATTGTTGCCGTTGCCAAAGGTGATGGTGCCGCCCGCGCCGGGGGTAAAGGTGAGGTTGGGCGCGTTGGCGGGACCAGTACCGCCGATTGCGCCGGCCTTCTTGGCCACGAAGACCAGCTTATTTCCCTCGGAGAAGACCTTATAGTCGGCGTTGGTCTCGTTCAGCTTGCTGGCGATGAACGAGGCCAGCTGTCTGGGGTCGTTGGCGGCGGAAACGCTGATATCGGTGCCGATCTTATAGGTTTGGCCGCCGATATCCAGCTCCATGTCTTTTTCCCAGTTCTCGGAGCTTTCGATGATGGTTTCGTACCGGGCGGTCATGCCCGCAACGCCGTCGATGGCCTCCTGCCAGATGGTGGAGATGTCCTTCCACTCCCGGCCCTTGGAGTCATAGAGCTTGGACAGGGCCATGTCGAAATTCGAATTATTTATCATGGCCACGTTGGGGTCGTCTTCGGCACAGGGCTGGCCATCGTTGTTCAGGTACTGGGTGGCCGGGTCATCCCCCACCTTGAAGTTGGGGTTGGGCTTGGGTACCTGAGTAATGGAAAGCTGGGTGGCGTAGTTGCCGTCAATCAGCACGGAGCTGTCGGTGGTGATAGAGGGGTCCGGATTGGAGTTGCCCAAGGAGATGGTGAGCTTTTCCACCTCCCGCCCGGCGCCGATGTCCACCATGGTGTATACCACGTTGATGTGCATATACTCAGACAGCGCGTCAATTTGGCGGTTGCGCTCATCCCGCAGTTCCAAAGCGCCGTCGCCATGGATTTCGCTTTCCTGAATGGCGTCGTTCAGGTTGCGGATGTTGGTGAGAATTTCGTTTACCGAGGCCACATCCTGCTCATAGTCGCGCACTGCGTTGTCGTGCGCAGTCTGTAGTTTGTCGGCGTATGTGTTGAACAGGCGCACCAGCGCGTCGGCAGAGGTGCGGGCCAAGGTGTCGTTGTCATTGTTGGGGTCGGCGCTCACCGCGCGCAGCGCGTCGGCCAGCTTCTGGAGCTGGGCGTACAGCATACCGTCGCCCTTTTTGTCGCTGTTCTCGCCCTTGCCCACTTCGTCCAGGATGGCGGCGATATCCTTCAGGCCGGCCAGCATGGTGTCTGAGTAGCCCACATCAGAGGCAGAGTTGCGGTAGCGGATGTCCAGGTAGGGGTCACGAATTTGATTGATGCTCTTGACCAGCGCGCCGTTGCCCACGTGGTTGTCCAGCTGGGAGTAGTACATATCGTGGCCGCCGGTTTTCATACTCACCTGATTGATCCGCTGGCGGGTGTAGCCGGCGGTGTTGATGTTGGAAATGTTGTTGCCCGTTACACGAAGGCCGTGCTGGGCGGCGTAAATGCCCAGGCGGGCGGAGGTAAAGGAATCAAATGTTCCGATGGTACCCATAGCAAAAACTCCTTATATCATGGACCGCGGCTCAGGCGCGGAAGTCCGTTTTCATATTGTTGGGGGGCTCCACACTGGGGGCGCTGTAGCCGGGGGCGGTGGAGGCGGGGTCTACGCCGGAGCTAGTGATGACCTTCTCGATCTGATGAAGGTGGAGTTCCAAGGTGCCCCTGGCCGCGTCGGCCTGGCTGCGGTAGAGGTCGCTGCTCTGACGCAGGGCGTCCACCACGTGCTGCGCCTCGTCCTGAAGCTGGGGAGGATAGCGATTCGGCAGCTCGGCCAGGGAAACGTTCTCCAGTCCGAGCTGGGTCAGCAGGGTGAGGCGCTTCTGCTCCAGCCCGCGCAGGTTCAGCGTCATGGCCTGCTCCTGCTTGAGCACCTCGTCCAAGGAAATGAGGTCGTCCTCGCGCACAGCGGTAATCTTCTGCTGGGCCAACTGGGAAAGACGGTCCAAGCTGGTGGTGAGGTCCCTGAGCAGGTTGAGGTAGTTCAGGTGGAGCTCATCCATTTGGCTGGCCCTCCCCCAAGAACAAAATCCTGGCCGCGATGGACATAGGATCCGGGATATACCGCTGCTCCGACACCTGCTGGCGCAGGGCGGCGATGTCGCCGGTGGTGGTGGCGGTGCGCACCTCCTGGGAGATGCGGCTGACCAGGCTCAGGAAGGAGCTGTCCTGACTGGGGGTGGAGAGGGTAAAGCTATCATAATTGTTGTTGCCTGAAGCGACTTGGGCGCGGCCATCCCGTCCTGCCTTGGTCCGATAGACCTTGGGGGCGGCGATGGAGGAAATTGCGCCATAACCAGACGAGGTCAGCACAGTACTCACATCCTTTTCTTGATCCGATCCTGTTATCATCTTTACAACTATTATATCGGCAAAATTGGCGCAGAGATAAGAAAAAGGAGGAAATTTCTTTGCATCGGCGATTTTGCCCGGCTAATAGGGAAAAAAGGGACGAAAAAAGGCAAAAAAGCCCCCGGAGCGGTGAAAATCCGCTCTGGGGGCTTTGGAACGGGGGGCGTACCTTGGGAAAAGATGGGGCGCGGGATTACCCCAGGGTTTTGAGGTGCCGCAAAAGTACGTTGGAGACATTGTCGCAAGAGGCCTGAATCATCACCGCGCCGATGTTGTGGGCCACGCCGGGCATACCGTACACCACGGAGGATTCCTTGTCCTGCCCGATGGTATACGCGCCCTTTTTGCGCATTTCCAGCAGACCGTGGGCGCCGTCCTGGCCCATGCCGGTCATAATGATGCCAACCATTTTGCAGGTGACTACGTCGGCCATGGAATAGAACATGGCGTCCACCGAGGGGCGGTGGCCGCTGACCTTTTCTCCCGGGGTGCAGTTGACCGTGTACCGCGTGCCGATGCGTACCACCCGGCACTGAAGGTCGGCGGGGGCGATGAGGGCCAGGCCGCGGCGCAGCTCATCGCCGCTCTGGGCCTCCCGCACCTCCATGGCGCATAGGCGGTTGAGGCGCTCGGCGTACATTTTGGTGAAGCCGGGGGGCATATGCTGCACGATGACCATGGGAGGGATGTCGGCGGGCAGCCGCTTCATCACCGCCAAGGTGGCCTCGGTGCCGCCGGTGGAGGCGCCCAAGCCGATGATGAGCCGGTCCAAGTTAGGGCTGGGACCCAGGTTGGGCGCGGCAGCGGGGGCGAGCGCGTTGGCAGCGGGGGCGGCAGCGGAGGGAGTGGTGCGTACCCGGGCGCTGGCGGCCATAACCACCTTTTGAGCCAGGGCGGCCAGGAAGGACTCGGGGCTTTGATGGTCGTCCGGCTTGCGCACAAAGTCCACCGCGCCCACAGCCAAGGCGTCAAATACCTTTAAATTAAGGGAGGAGACCAGGATGACAGGGATAGGGTGGGTGGGCAGGTATTGCTTGAGGAAGTCGATGCCGCTCTGGCCGGGCATTTCCACATCCATGGTGATTACGTCCGGCTTGTACTGAGGGATTTTGCTTTTGGCGTCCAGGGTGTTGATGGCGTAGCCCACCACCTCGATTCGGGGGTGGGCGGACAGGCCCTTGATGATGAGGCTGCGGGCCACCATGGAGTCATCCACCACCATCACGCGGATTTTTTTGAGTGGGGCTGAGGTCACAGGAATTGCCATGAGAAGGAGAACCTCCCTTGTTTAAGAATACCGGGCCGACCGGCAGGTTGCAGGTCAGCCCGGCTGCGATTGTTATTTTTGGAACGTAGAGGGGGCCAGCCGGCGATAGGGAGCGTTGGCGCTGAGGTTCTCCGACTTGCTGATGAGCAGATATCCGCCGGGCACGGTCGCGTCATAAAACCGTTTGACCAGGGCGTCCTTGGTGGGCTGATCGAAATAGATCATCACGTTTCGGCAGAAAATCACGTCAAATTTCCGGCGGAAGTGGATGGGATCCATCAGGTTAAAGGGCTGAAAGATTACGTTGTCCCGCACCTTGGGGGCCACCTGATACTGTCCGCCGGCCTGGGGCACGAAGTATTTTTTCTTCCATTCCGGCGGAATGGTGTCGGGCAGCTCGTAAACGCCCTTTTTGGCTGCGGTCATGGCCCGGTTGGAGATGTCGGTGGCCAGCAGCCGGGTGTCCCACTGGGCGGCCTGGGCCCCCAGGTAGTCGAAAAGGAACATGGTGATGTTATATGGTTCCTCTCCGGTAGAGCAGCCCGCGCTCCAGATGGCTAAAGTCTTGTCCTTTTGGTGGCGCTGGACAATGTCGGGGATAATCTTCTGGCAGAACAGGTCCAGATGCTCCTTTTCCCGCATGAAAAAGGTGTAGTTGGTGGTGAGCTTATCCAGCAGCAGTGTGATGAGGTCGTTGTCCTTGGTCTGAAGCACGTGATTGACGAAATCGGTGAAGTTCTGATAACCCCGCTGCTTCAGGGGGGAGGACAGACGGCCGGTGATCAGCTGCTTTTTCTGGCTGAGGTCGATGCCGTAGTTGGATTGGACAAACTTGACAAGCCGGTTGAAATCATTGTCCGAAATCGTCAGGGCGGAAAAAGCGCTGACGCCGCCGGCCTTGTTTTCCGTGCTATTCATTGGGCACCAACTGTTCACAATCCAGCACCATCATGGTGCCGGAGCCATCGGGCAGAGAGCACATCCCGCTGACCAACAGCTGGGTGCTGTTGGCTGGCAGGGGATGGATATTAGTTTTGGGGATGTCCAGCATCTGGTCCACGCCGTCCACCAAAATACCCAGCTGCACGTCCCCCAGGTTGAGGACGACCACCAGGCTGTCGTCCTCGCGGGAGGGCATACCCATGCGGGCGCAGACGTCCAGGATGGGAATCATCTGGCCGCGCATATTGATAATGCCCCGAATATAGCTGGGCACCATGGGCAGGTAGGTGATGACCTGGTTGTTGAGAATCTCCACCACGTCCTCGGCTACCACGCCCAGCTTCAGGTGGGCGGCCATAAAGATCAGGTACTTTTGGGAATCCACACCGTCGTCCACCGGCACCGCGGCTGTGTCGTCCTCACGGGCGAACAGGATCTCGTCGTTCATCTGTTTACTCTCCTTCCTCTCGGCGTCCGGCTTACATACCGCGGGCAGCCGAGTAGAGGCTGGCCACGTCCAGAATGATGCTGATGCTGCCGTCGCTGCGCAGCGTACAGCCGTTGATGCCGTAATTCTTTACGTTGAAGCTGTTCACATAGGTGGGCAGCTGCTTGACCACAACCTGCTGCTGGCCCAGCAGTTCGTCCACAAACAGGCAATAGGAGTGGTCGCCTGCCTCCAGCCAGATGAGCACGCCGTCTTCGATTTCGGAGCAGCCGTTTTGGAGCTGGTAGAGCTCCCGGGCCCTGACGATGGGCACGAAATTGCCCTGCACTTTGATGATTTCGCCGCTGCTGGAGTCGTGGATGACATCGCCGGGAACCACCTTCATAGTGGCCTGAATGTTGTTGATGGGGATGGTGAAGATGGAGTCGCCTACGGCCACCTCCATGCCGTCCATGATGGCCATGGTCAAGGGAATGCGGATGGTGGTGGTCATGCCCTGGCCCAGTTCGCTGGAGATGGACACGGTGCCGCCCAGCTCCTCCACGCCCCGCTTTACTACGTCCATACCCACGCCGCGGCCGGAGAACTCAGTGACCTCGGTGTTGGTGGAGAAGCCGGGGGCCAGCAGGAAGTTGAGAATTTCCTTATGGCTGTAGTCCATATCGGGGGAGGCAATGCCCTGGCGGATGGCCTTGGCCAGCACGGCCTCGTCGTTGACGCCGCGGCCGTCGTCGATGATTTCAATGATGACCTCGCTGCCGGTGTCCCGGGCGGAGAGGAGGATTTCGCCCACCGGGTCCTTGCCGGCGGCAATGCGCTCCTCCTGAGTCTCCTCAATGCCGTGGTCCATAGAGTTGCGGATCATGTGCATGATGGGATCGCCGATGGAGTCCACAATGGTCTTATCCACCTCGGTGTTCTCCCCCACAAGAGTGAGCTTGGCCGGGCGGTTGAGCTTCTTGGTCATATCGCGCACGATACGGGTCATCTTCTGGAACACGCTGGACACGGGGACCATGCGCAGAGACATGGACACGTCCTGAAGCTCGTCGGTGAGCTTGCGTAGCTGCCGGGCGGACTTGGAGAAGGCGTCCAGCGCTAGGCCCTTCAGGTCGGGAGAGGAGGTGACCATGGATTCGGTGATGACGATCTCGCCCACTACGGCGGACAGCTGATCCAGCTTGCTCAGGTTGACGCTGATGAGCGTCTCCTTGGCGTGCTGCTGTTGCTGCTGGGCCGGGGCGGCGGGCGCGGCCTTGTCACCTTCTGCTGCGGCGGCGGCCAGGGCGTGTCCCTGATTGTGGAGCGCGAATGAGGGGGGCCGGTATGCAAACGGTGTGTATCATAGACACGACGCTGCGGGACGGCCTGCAGCACGAGGAGCGCTACCTGCCCCTGGAACAGCGGCTGGAGCTGGTGGAGCGGCTCATCGCGGCGGGGGTGGCCAGGCTGGAGGTGGGCTCCTTCGCCCACCCGGTCTACCTGCCCCAGTTCAAGGAGATTGACCAGTTCGCCATGATGCTCCCCCGGAGGAAGGACGTGGAGTACACCTTTCTGGCGCTGAACCGCCGGGCGGTGGAGCGGGCGGTGGAGCTGAAGGCCAGGGGCGCGCCCATCCACCGGGTGCTCACCGGCCAGCTGGCCACCAGCGCGGCCTACGCGAAGAAGAACATGAACAGCACCCACGAGGAGCTGTTCACGGAGGCGGAGCGCTCGGTGAAGCTGCTCCACGCGGGGGGAATTGAGCGGGTGTGCGGCAATGTGGGCACCATCTTCGGCTGCCCCATCATGGGCCGGGTCCCGCTGGAGGAGGCGTACCGCTTCGCCCAGCGGCTGTTCGACATGGGCTTTGACGAGGTGGAGCACGCGGACACCAGCGGCGAGGCCACCCCCGACCGGGTGACGGAGTATTTCGGCGAGATTCTGCGCCGCTGGCCCGACCCGGCCATGCATACCCTGCACATCCACGACGTGAACGGCATGGGCATGGCCTGCTACTACGCGGCCATGGAGGCGGGCATGACCCAGTTTGAGTGCACTCTGGGCGGCATCGGCGGCCAGCCCGCAAACCGCATGGACGGCGCCGTCATCCACGGCACCGGCGACTACTACTACACCCAGGGGCGCACGGGGCTGGTGTGCACGGAGGACTTCGCGGCCATGGCCAAGCGCATGGGCCGGGACGGCGGGGTGGACGTGGGCACTCTGATCGAGGCCGGGGCGCGGCTGGAGGAGCTGCTGGGCCGGCGGCTGGGCTCCTTTGCGGTGGCGGCGGTGGCGGACCGGGAGGCCGCCTATGACAGCGCCGTATAGCGTGCCCCGCCGGCTGGGCGCAAGGCTGTGCTCAGCCCAGGACGCGGCCGCTCTCATCCCGGAGGGGGCCGTGGTAGCCGCCGGTGGGTACACCGCCGCCGGGGACCCCAAGGCCGTGCTGCTGGCCCTGGCGGAGCGGGGGCGGGCGGGAGATATCCGGGGCGTCGAGCTCATCACCGCCGCCCAGCTCTCCCCGCAGGTGGAGGACGCCCTGGCCGGGGCGGGGATTTTGACCCGCCGCGCCCCCTTCACGGTGTCCGCTGAGGTGCGGGAACGGGCCAACCGGGGGCAGCTTCACTACGTGGAGGCGTCCATGGCCAGGATGCCCCGGCTGTTTGCCGCCGGCGGTTTCGGCGTGCCCGATGTGGCGGTGGTGGAGGCCCTGGGCCTGGACGGCGAGGGCCGGCTCATCCCCACCACCAGCGTGGGCATGACCCAGCTCATGTGCGCCATGGCCCGGAGCATCATCGTGGAGGTGAACACGGCCCAGCCGGAGCTGCTCCTGGGGCTGCACGACGTGTACGGGGGCCCCGCCCACGCCGGGACGGCGCTGCGCCATCCCGGCCAGCGGGTGGGGCGGCCCTATGCCCGGATCGACCTGGACAGGGTGGCGGCGGTGGTGTTCTCCCATCGGCCGGACGAGCCCACTGCCCCCGCCGCGCCCACCCCGGTGCAGCGGGCGGTGTGTGAAAACCTGCTGGCGTGGCTGGACCGAGCATTTCCAGGGAAAGCGCTGCCCCCGGTGCAGACGGGGATCGGCGGGCTGTCCGGGGCTGTGGTGGAGGCGCTGAAGGCCAGCCGGTATGAGAACCTGGCCTTTTTCTGCGGCGCGCTGCAAGGGGGTATGGTGGAGCTGCTGGCCCAGGGGAAGGCCGCTGTGCTGTCCGGCGGCTCCATAGTCTCCGACCCGGAGACCCTGGCGCTGTTGCGCTCCCTGGGCGGCGGCCTGCGGGACCGGCTGGTGCTGCGCAGCATGGAGGTGTGCAACGGCTATGCCGCCGTGAGCGGCCTGGGCGTGCTGGCGCTGAACACGGGGCTGGAGATAGACGTGTTTGGCAACGTGAACGCCAGCCACATCGGCGGGGCCAGGGTGGTCAACGGCATTGGCAACGGCGCGGCCTTTGCCGCGGCGGCGGGGCTGTCGGTGGTGGTATCCAACCTGTTCTTTGCGGAGACCCTGGACCAGGGATTCAGCCTGGCATTCTTCAACTGGAAGGGCTGGATTCTGGCCGCCGTGCTGTGGACCCTCACCAACAAGGTCAAGCAGACCAAGGGACTCCACCCCATCCTCTTTATCCTGGCCTCCGCCGTTGCGGGCGTGGTGTTCTCCATGTAGCCGGACGGACCAAATTTCGACAGGAATTCCTATTCTCTCCAGTTTCTTCGCTCTTTCAGCAGCAAAAATATGAAAAATGCCCCCGCCGGAGGAGAACCCGGCGGGGGCATTGCTGCGGGGAGAAAGGCTCTGTCCGTATACAGGGGAATTGGCTGCCTTATTTCGGCAAAATCCGGCAAGAATACCTATTCTTCCTGCGATTTTCTATCGCAGCACCTGGCGGCGGATATACGCCAGGGTGCGCTCCTCCCCCTCGTCCCGCAGCATCAGCAGCAGGCGCTCCAGCAGGGCGCGGGTCTTGGGGTGGAGGATGTAGTGGTCCTGACTGTGGGCGTAGTACTCCCACGCGGAGGCGTCGGTGTAGCGCTCCTTCTGGTAGGTCTGGCTGGCCGCCACCCGGTCGCAGAACATCTCCACCACGTATTGCACCGGCATCTCCATGCCGCCCATGCGGTGGTCCAGCGCCGGGTCATAGTCGATCCAGTACTCCAGGTGGTGCTTGTTGCGGCCCTTGTGGTGGAGCCAGGCGGCGGAGTAGCCCTTCTCCAGCCGTTCGATCTCGTTGGGGCTGCGGGTCCCCTGGTAGTACCTGACGCCTGCGAGAAACTCGATGGGGGCGTATTTGCTCATGTCGTGGAGCAGGCCCTGCCGGTACAGGCCGGCCTTGAAACAGTATTTCATGACCCGCAGCTTGTGGGCGGTGATGGTTCTGAAATGTCCAAATAGGTTCGACATACTGCGTCCTTCCTGCCGCCACAGGCGGAGCCCGCGCATTGCTGTTCTGCCGGATCGTTACGATAAATCTATTATGGAAGAAAAATAGCTGCGTGTCAAGATATTTTTCCTCTGCATTTAAAAAGGTGGATACGCCGCTTTTTGAAGAGATTTTCGTTTCCCTCTGTACCTCGGTTGTACACCTGCACCGCACCATTCGATGCGCGATCTGCGCGAAGGTTTTTCTCCGTGGGCCGATCGAAGGATGGCTTAGCGCTAAATGTGCCGCTGTATAGCACTATACGGCGTATGCGCTACCGAAAAAAGATTTGATTTTACTTGCCACCTGCAGGCGGTTCAAATTCCTGCGGAGGGCTTTTTTATAGTTTGTCTCCCTATCAACCCCTTGCCGTTTTGTAAAAAAGGAATCTTCTGTCAAACGGCATGGACAGTTTGGGGTGGGTGTCACAGGATATTTTCACGCCAAAATAATTAGATATTGTCTACAAGAGTTAAGTGCGAATAGCAGCCCAAATAGCGATACAACGAACATGCACCGCGGCGATAAAAGCATCGG
>OFGD01001138.1_pt1 | contig 14244 bp, 10 predicted proteins | sample 1521671 | NCBI WGS metagenome assembly OFGD01 (sample SAMEA3504114, study PRJEB24116) | mouse gut metagenome | biome: mouse gut; feature: mouse-associated habitat; material: faeces | place: Denmark | collected 2011 | reverse complement strand
GAAAGTTTGTTGCCGGATTTTACGGTGATGTTATACATACTACTCCTGTTGGTTGTGAAATTATTGATAATACTAGTGTTGGATGATGTTGCGGAACGACTCTGGAGTGTGTATGTCAGTCCGTTATAGACGGCACGCAATTCTCCCGAAACACCGATATTGGCAGCCAAGTAATTGTCAACCGCAATAGTTGCATTGCTGAATCCCGGAGCACTGATGACTATTTGTTCACGGCTGTCAGGCTGGACCGATTTGAACTGAACGGTCTGCTCTCCGGTTGGTGCCATGTTGTAAGTATAGCTATACCCACCGTTTACGGCATTCCAGCCTGCCTGAGACGTAGTCAAATTCTTTGTTGCAATAAATACAGTCAGCGGATATGTCGGAGGATAATCCGGATATTCGGGAATGGTAAATTTGAGGGTGGCAGAATTGCCTGCTCCATAGGTTACCATGTTATTTCCATTGACAGATACTCCTTCAAACTGACGCGATATCAGTTTGACTTCAGCCGTTTTGAAATAATCGTTCTCTATCGTTATTGTTTCGTTGCTGTTGTCCAGGCTTGTTTTAAAACTCAGTTCTTTAATGCCGGGACTGTATACCCAGTATACATATTTATAGACGCCGTCCTCGAATGCTATTTCCAGGTTCTTGTTCGGCTCTACCGGATACAAGTACTTTGTCGTCACTTCGCATTTCAAAGGATACAGATAGTTTGGAATAACATCCGGTATGCGGAATGATAAAGTCATATCCTGATCTTTGCCGGTATATAATTCAGGAGATAAGGCGGCCGGGTCGAAACTATATAATGTACTGGAAGTAACAGTGATTATACGGGAGAGTTCCCCCGCCTTCACCAATAGGGTCGCTTCATTTTGGCCGGCTGAAACTTTGGCGACACGGGCTGTGATATTCCCGTTACCGTCGTACGACAGGCTGCTGATGATACTACCTCTGTCTTCCTGTACCGAGACACTGATCTTGCTATCGTTCAGCACTTCGTTTTCCGTATAATGTGCTGCAACGTTCAGCGTGCCACCCTGTGTGAACAGGAAATTCAGCCTGCTTACCGTCAGCCGGTTATTGTCGCTGTCGGAGATAGAGGGTGAATCCTTGAAGACTTCGGCATAGATGTTATTGGATACTTCCGAATTTTTGGCATCCGCAAAAGTCGTACTACCATTAGCCTGGTCACTGAATGAATTGATTATGACTTTATACTGAAAGTTTCTGACGATCGTATAAGGTTTTTTATCGGTGTCCAGGAACTGTATTTTGTAATACAGTTCCGGACCTCCTCCTTCCAGGTGGCCTTTGATAATAAGATAAGACTGGTCATTGAAGTAGTTAGGATTCTCGAACATATATTTGGCTTCCAGGTTGCAGTCCGCATCGCTCTGGCTTGTTTTAGAGAGCGTACCCAGAGGCAACGTGGTGGCATTATCCTGTATGATGAACGGGTTTGGAGTCATCTCCGGCATAAACGGCACAACAGTACCGCTGGTTGCCATATTGCCGAGCGCATAACCGGTAACCGTAAAGTTGGATGCTTCGTTTTGCACCGTCACTTTGGCCTGATTACGGAAAAGTGTCACGGATAAAGAAGAAGAAGTAACTTCACTTCTTCCCCAGAAAACCATTTTATTGCCATATAAAGAAGGCATTACTTCCTTTTCATCTTTTTGCAGGGAAGCATTGTCGTTGAAGGAAGACCAGTTGTCGTAGTTGGCTACCACATGGATGATCCCTGTTTCTTCGGGTACTTCTGCTTTAAAAGAACCGCTGCCTACACCGTCTGCCTCCCCGCTGTTCAGTTCGGTTGCCTGAACACGTTCAAGGAACAGTCCGTTCCGGTCGAACGCCAGCAACCAGACATCCGAGAGGTTGTTTTCGAAAGAGGCCGCACGTGTGGCAATCCTATATTCCGGGATGTTTACCGATACCCGCAAAAGCTCTTTGCCCGGTTTCGTTGCTTTCTCCACTTCAAGTTCATTCTGACAGGCGAACAATGCAAGTGAAGCCATTAAATATATGATAACATTTTTCATAACATTTCTATTTTAGAATTTAACATCCCTGACACAACGAACTGACGAGTGCAGTGCATTGAAAGAATTTGTATTACCCACTCTGGGGTCCATGAACTGTACGGCAGAACTGGCCCTGGCACTCCAGTACCAGCTACCTTCCAAGATCTTTTTTACTTCTGCCACCTTGATATTCTGAAGTACATCGATCAGATAGACCTCAGCCAGGGTAGGCATACGCCAATCCGAATACCTTTCATTGGTGGTGGCATCGTTTTCCACATATGCTGCGCATTTATCCCTTGAGTTCGTATAGCTGTCTGCCGTTGTCACCCCGTGCTGGGATGCCAGCATAAGACGTGGCGATATACGGCGGTTGTTTTCTTCCGTATCGATGGTCTGGCCCTCGCTGTCTGTCAGCGGATTTCCTAATACGGCATTGTTTCTGATATATTCTGCATATGATTTACCTAATGCAGGATTGGCTGCATAATGGGTGTATCCGCTTCCGAAATCTTCGTCAAACTCATCCGGATCGGGTAGGGAAGAGAAGTCGGCAACGAAAGAACCGATCACGAACATCTTATTATTGTTCTGTCCCTAGCTACCGCCCGGTGCGTCGGCGGAAATATCAGAGCCTATATATAAGGCGGGATATTGTAAAACCGTTACTTTCTGTGTCAGACCTACGCCGTTTTTTACGATGAAAGTGATCTCTTTGGCAACGAAGTTTTCAGGTAATGCGCTGACTATGATGATATCACCGGTTTTTACATTATGCGAATAGTTGATAAAAACTCCTTCACTGCCGTTTACGATCTCCTTGCCATTGACAGCTATATCAGATACTTCGACATCCGGTGTGGATGACTGGAACGTGGTTGTAAATTTAGTGCTGTTAGGTAACTTTATATTTGTATCCTCTACATAGATAAAGTTGAAACCTTCCACTGCAACGATCACCTCTTTGGTTGTCCAGTCTTTTATCACATAATTGGCACTGATCTCGATTGCAGTCTCAGGAGTGGGTGATCCCGGCTGGTCTACCAGAACTGTTATGTCGTACAGGTGGTTGCGTTCTAATCTGTATATTGCATTACGTTCAGCCTCCTGTTCTTCGGATGGATTTGCCGTATCATCGGCCGGAATACGGAAGTTGACAGGCACTTTATAATAGTTCTGTGCATACTCCTTGCCATCAGGGCCTGTTGCCGGGATGTTGACTATCAGATAGGTTTCATTCTGTTTCTTCAGGCTCCAGTCGTTCGGATAGGAATAGACAACAATTTTATCTGTTCCCGTACCGGGGGTAATACCGGTAAAACCGGACATACTTTGTAACTGAGGAACAACCGGATTACCGTTTTCCAGTACGGAGATATTTGTTGCGTACTGGAACAGCTTTTTGCTGATGGTTCCGCCGGCGAAAGCCGAGAAGCTGTTCGTATAGGCTGTCGATACCCTGATTTTTGATGCTGCCCGTTTCAGTGAGACTGCAATTTCCTTGTTAACGACACGTCCGTCATTCAGGATATTGGCGGCAGTACCGTCCATCAGAAAACTGTCCTGTATTTTATCGGGATTCAATGCTGATACATTCAATGCCTTCAGGTCTGAGCGGCTAAGTCCGCCAGCCGGTATGCTCCCGGAATAGTTGGATACCACATAAGTATTATAAGTTGCATTCTGGACAAACTGATCCTGCGTAGCATGCAGTGTTGCGGTATATTCCCCGCTTCCTGTCTGCTCCGGAGAAGGGGTGATATGCTGGTAGAAAGAACAAGTTTCCTGCTCTTCCCTGTAAATGAAAACGTCCAGTGTCTTGATCAGGTTTTCATTCAGATCATTTTCTCCAACTTCCGTATCGGCCCGGGTGACGGCCGGTTGCGACAGGGATAGCCGGAGGGCTATCTTGCCGGAACCGGATACAGCCTCCGGCTGGTCCATCAGTTCCTCCTGGCTACAGGAAGAGAACAGCAGGACCAGTGCCGATATCAATTGAATGATGTAGATATTATTTCGTTTCATAACCCTTTTCTCCTTTTATTTATATTCTGTTTGTGTGATCAGAATATCCGTGTCGTTGTTACCCGGCAGCGCCCGCTGTCCGTTGCTGCGGACCGGATTGATCTTTAACTTTTGCCCTTCGGCGGTGATATAGAGATAGACTTTCCTTTCCTGGCTGTTCCAGGGTCTGGAAGCTCCTACCTTGATTTCATATGTATTGTCGCCGGCAATCCCTTTCGATATGGCAAGTTTGCCATTGGTAGAACCTTCCGTTCCGAAAGTAAACTCCAGGCCGTTTGTCAGTGTCGCTGTCCAGACAGCTCCGGCCGGGGCCGTCAGTTTGAAGTTATAACTGGCATACGATGTACTGTTCTGTGATTCACCGTTCAGCACATAAGGATACTGTACGATTCCTGTTGCTGCTTCCGTGTTATTGGCACTGAAGCTGTAATCTCCCTCATTAACCACATGGCCGATCTGTGAGGATGATTTCGTCCACGGCAAAGTGGTTGTTTTAAGTATCAGCAGATTATCCGGATTATCAAGCATCGCGATAATGCGGTAGACCGTGTTGCGTTTCAGACTGTACTTATCGGTTGTTTGTCCGTTGTCGGTGATGTACCCCTTATACCGGTGGCTCACCCCGTCTATGTCTGCTGTTATCAACAGGTAAGGAGTAACGTTTGGATCAGGGTCTGCCGATGCAGCAATATTCTGGTAACTGTAAAAAGATTCCGTCGCATTGGCGGGAATAATTCCTGACATATCATCCGGCATGACTCCCAGTACATTGTTGCTACTGATCGTTCTGAGGTCATTTTGAGTTTCGACCGGCGATACCATGATCGTATTCTGATATTCTCCCCGTGTATTGGTTATTTGGTTGACCAGTTCGATGGACTTTAAAATAACCGTGTTGTTCTCTAACCTTCTGCTTTTGAACATATATACATCCAGGCGGGCAACGAGTCTTTCCATTGGAATAGTGGCATCTGTCACAAGACCGTCGATTTGAACCACCTGTTTTCCGACCATCAATAGGTTTGTATCTTTAAACCCGTTCTTGTTCGATATAGTCATCGTTTCCAACTTCGGCAAGAGTTTGGAACCGTCGGGTATCATCGAATAAACTTTATCCTCGTCGTTGTAATTGCCGATGGCATAGATGATTTTATCCTGTGGTGAGACCTGAATTGACCGGGTTAACTCGTCCACGTATTGCGGAGTGATAACCGGGATTAATTCCGAGTATTCGCATACGCCGTTTTCCTTGTTGAATATGTAAAGTGCCAGGCTGGAGAATTTACCGTTGCCACCTTTTACCTTGTTCTCTTTATGAATTTAAACAACTAAAATTCAGATAAGTTTTAGAAAGTATGTAGAATAAGAAATTTTGACATAACATTTAGTTTTGATGATACTATTTAAGGTTAAAAGGGCTCAAAAGTAACATAATCGTCGCCTAAATAACCGGATAGTTCATCGTAATATATATGTAGGTCGTCAAAGTAAATATAGTCTCCGTTAGAGTATTCCATATAAATTGTTCTGTAGTCGTCATCCCATTCCCACCAAAAAGTAGATTCTAATTCTTCATAGTCATCCGGAAATCTGAAATAGCGGGTGATAATTTCTTCGCCCCTGCCGTCAGAATGGAAAATAAGCCGTTGTGTGCAATAGAAATTATCAATGTCTGTATACTCGTCAAACCAGCCAGAGCCATTGCATAAAATATACTCCGGATCTTCTATGGGATCAAGCGGCTTATCCTCGCAACTATTGAATCCGCAAAGGATGGTAAGTAAAAAGATGAGACTGAGTATGTTTTTCTTTTTCATAACGGTTACTTTTGTTGAGTACAAAGATACTCTTTGTTTTTACAATTGTGCAACTTATAGCTGCACAATTGTGTATGAAGTTATTCCGGCAATTCATTCTCTTCCGGTTCATCCCACTCGCCGTTGTTCCCGATGATCAGGTTGAAGGTGTTTTCTGTTTCATCCGGTTTGGGAGGCGTATATAAGATACCTGTGTAGCGGATTATTTTGTTGGCGATGGGAATAATATCGGTTACTGTCCGCTTTCGCAGTACCTGATTATCCGAACCGGTGGCCGTAAGCGTGACGGATATCTTTTCATCACCTGTCGGAATAAAGGAATAAAAAGAATGGATTTTACCGGATTGTCCTTTTTCTTCCGTTTTGAATTCATAAGAGAAATCGTTGGGCCCAGCAGATACGATTCCTTTTCCGGTCAGGATATCGAGCCGGTCGGGATGATTGCTGACTGCCAGTTCAAACCGGACGATATCTTCCGGAATCTTGTCGGCTGCCTTAAACTCTATCCGGCTGACAATCCGTTGCAGGTTTATATCGACGTTGGTTTCGTCTCCTTCTTTCAACTGGAGCTCCTGGCCTTTATAGAATGAATCGGATAGTTCGTCAAAACTGAAAGCGTTTTCTGAAAATGTAGCTTTTTGTGACTGATGAGCCAGCAGGTAAATCTGATAATTGCCGGCAGGAAGCGTGTCGTAAACAATGCCGAAGTCCGGTTCTGTGTTCGCATGGTAAGTCCGGTGTTTTACCAACTCCGGCTGGTCGCCGTCTTTGTAAACCAGATATTCGATGGCAGAACATAACTCTTTTAACTCTTTGTCTGGATTCTCTTCATTCGGAACTGTCGGTTCGGGCACCGTGTTAGGTGGCATACTGCGGGTAGAGGAGAACGGAAGTACCTCTTTTTGAAGTTGAACACTAAATTGTACAGGAAATAAATTCTTTACAATTTCAATTTCGTCCGAAGCCGGATCACTACAACCTGCCAGCCAAAACAGGCAGGCTACTGCACATAATTCTTTCTTTTTCATAGCAAGGAAAATGTTAATGATAAAATCTACACAAAGAAAATACTTATTTTGGAATTTAGAAAATATTAAGGAGGGAACTTGCAGATTATGAGCGGAACTTTTTTAGATTTGTAGAAAACAGACTCAATGTAATAACCTTAAAATTAAAAGAAATGGCACGTCCAGTAACATTATGTACCCTTCAATGGGGGGATTTACCCCTCGAAACAGTTTGTGAAAAAGCGAAAGCATTCGGATATGACGGATTGGAACTGGGTTTACCCAACCATCTGGATGTCCGGCGAACGGATCAGGCCTATTATGACGGCATAAAAGAATTGCTTGCCAAATATGACCTGCAACTTTATTGTATCTCTATCCATCTGATCAGCCAGGCGGTTTGCGATACTATCGACCAGCGGCATAAGGCGGTTCTGCCTGATTGTATCTGGGGCGACGGTGAACCGGAAGGTGTGCGTCAGCGTGCAGCCGAGTATATGGTGCAGACGGCGCGTGCGGCAAAAGCTTTAGGTATCGACACGGTTGCCGGATTTACCGGTAGTCCTATCTGGCATTGGCTTTATTCTTTCCCTCCCGTTACAGATCAGATGATTGAAGACGGTTATGCCGATTTCGCCCGTCGTTTTATCCCGATCATGGATGAATATCAGAAGTTAGGTATCCGTTATGGTCTGGAGGTGCATCCGACGGAAATAGCATTCGATACTTATTCTGCCCGTAAAGCGCTCGATGCGCTGAATAATCATCCGGCATTCGGGTTCAATTACGATCCGAGCCATATGGGATATCAGGGGGTAGATTATGTGGATTTCATTTATCAGTTCTCCGACCGCATTTTCCACGTACATATGAAAGATGTATACTGGAGTGATACTCCTAAGCAGATCGGTGTGTTCGGCGGCCATTCCACTTTCGGTGATTCCCGCCGTTTCTGGAATTTCCGTAGTATGGGACGCGGACGGATTTGTTTCGAAGAGATTATCCGTGCTCTGAACGATATCGGTTATCAGGGGCCGTTGTCGGTTGAGTGGGAAGACAGTGCGATGGACCGTGAACATGGTGCACGCGAATCCTGTCAGTTCGTTAAGCAGGTGGATTTCCAGCCTTCAGGGCATGCTTTCGACGCTTTTTTTGAAAAAAAATAGGATGCAAATGTGTCGTAACCGGGAAATCAAAATGAGAAAACCTTGTAACTACTAAAAAAATAAACGACTGACCCGTACGAGCCAGTCGCTTTAGCTAAAACCTTAACTATGAAAAATACGTCTTTTCGTAATTAAAATGTACTATAGTTTTTTTATAACAAATTATTCGGCTAAAAAATATGACCACTTTAGTTGTATCCTGAGGGGTAGTTACTCAATTTCCGGGCGGTCGCTTCCGCCTTCTTCCGGCGCTTCCTGCTCCTTGCCGATGCGTTCGAGGCTTACTTTTTCGATCATGGCGCGCAGCTTATCGCCGGGGGTGAAGATGATTTTCGGCTTACGGATCATGTTGGCTTGAAAATCTTTTTCTTCGACTGTTCCGGAACTACCGATCGACAACCGGAAATTACCTAGTCTTCCAAGTTGAACAACTTCGTTGCGGAGTAAAGCTTCTTCCATCGCACGAATCAGACCGAGAACAACCAGTGCCACGTCGCCGTCGCTCGCTGTGGAACGGTCGGCTATCAATTCACAGATGGAGTCGAAATCCATCATTCCGCTCACCGGAGCAGATGCGTAATAACGTTTCGCATCTGCCGTCGCTCCTTTGGTAAGGTCTTTTTTCAAGACCAGCTTGTACTTTACTGACATACTGTTAATTGTTTAAGGGTTAGTGTAATAAGAACTTGTTTCTGAACTACATTACAAAGATAATACAGGCTTTCTCCTTCATGGGAGGCTGCGGGATAGTGCGTAATGTTCAGTATGTATTTTTTATTTGATAAATATTCGTCTTTTGCGGAACAATGTATTGATATAATGCTTATATTGTAGTGTGTTAATATTATAATTTATAAATGATTATGGAAGACAAAAAAACAGAAGTATCTTCCTGGGGGAGAGCCTATGGCGTAACGGAATTCGCCCAACTGTATTTCCCCGGCCACACGCCGGTTGTTGCCTATAAGCGTATGTGGGAATGGATACGCACCTCCCGCGGACTGAAAGCCAAGCTGGAAGCTGTCGGATGGGTGAAATTTCAGAAACTATATACTCCAAAACAGGTTGCCGTCCTGGTGGAACACCTGGGCGAACCCTGAGCATGTTAAATTAAAAAACAGTTCTAATGAACTTGAATCAAAAACAAACCGTTGAATGTACGTTGTATTTTTCGGCATTCGACACGCAAACGTTGATGTTAACCACCCTCGAACGCTACATTGCTGACGTCAGAAGCGGAAAACACAAAAAAGCGGTAGAAAAAGTGCAAGCCTATTTAGCTGCCAGTGAAAATGAAAAAGCCGAAGCCGGCAAGAAGAGACTCCCTCTGCTGGTACCCGGCGGAGCGATGGCCGGAGGCCGTAAACTCGAACATATGGTTCGTTACTCCGGTTGCATCTGTATCGATCTTGATGATGTGCTGTTGCCACCTGAGCAAATTCTCGGCCAGGCTGTGCAACTCGGTTATGTGAAAGCCGGGCATATCAGTCCTTCCCATACGGAAAACAAACTCTTCGTGCTGGTGGACAGCGATCAGGAACATCATCTGCAAGCATTCGAACAGGTGCGGGCGATGATCGAGAACGACCTCTCCGGTGTAACGGTGGATATCTCCGGCAAGGATGCCAACCGCGGTTGCTTTGCCAGCTATGATCCGGATGCTTTTTATAAAGAGGTAGCCGAAGTGGTGCATGTCCCGCAGGAAACGGTGCCGGTGGCGAAAAAGGCTCCGGCTGTCCGTGCGTCGTCCTATCCGGACAATTCGCTGTCCAACTACATTGACAAATTTGAAGCAAACAATCCTTTTGCCGGTGGCGGCCGTCATAGCTTCGTGCTCAAATTGGCTTCGGCCTTGAACAGTGCGGGGTTCGATGAAAACGAAGTGATGGCCGAATGCCTGCGCCGTTATGTGGAACCGGGCTTTGCGGAGAAGGAAATCCGGGGCATCGTCGCAGACGTGTACCGTCGTTATCGCTCGTCGCACGGCAGCAATCCCTGGTGTCCTCCGACGGCTTCTACCGGACAAAAGAGTCTCACGAGTGTCACGAGTCTCACCCCCATTTCTGAAAATCCGACTACAGAGGGTGAGTCGCCTCTAGGCTTTGATATTGATCCGGATGAGGTCAATTTGCCCCACTTCGACAGAGCGATTTTGGAGCGTTGCCCCGGACTGATTAGTGAGATTCTGAAGGTGGCTACCGACGACCGCGAATACGACTTGTTGCTCCTCTCTTCGTTGACCGTACTGAGCACCATCATGCCCGGTGTCAGCGGCATGTTGAAGAATTAATTGTATAAACCGCCTTTCTATACCTTGATCGTCGGTCCTTCCGGAAGTGGCAAAGGGAGCATCAATGTGGTCCGTAAGCTGGCTGATCCCTGGCAAAACTATGTGTACGACGTTTCGAAAGCACAAGTGAAGGAATACGAGGAGAAAAGAGAGGCATCAGACAACTACAAGGCGCAGGTACGTGCCGCGAAAGGTAAGAAGCCGGCCGGCCCTCCTGTCGAAGAGCCGGAGCTGGTTCGTCAGAAGCACCTGCACATGAGTGGTTACACGACGACGGCGCGTATGATCGAACAGTTGGATGTGAATAGCCCTTATGCTTCGTTTTTGTATGAGACGGAACTCGAGTCGGTCAATAATACCATTGCGCAAGAGTTCGGAGGGTATAGTTACGTCTTGAACCAAGCTTTCCAGCATGAACGGATCAGCTGTTCGTCGAAAACTAACGGGACTTCTTTTATCGAATTTCCTGAACTGGGTTTTCTGGCAACAGGTACTCCCGACATGTTGACAAAACTGCTCCCTTCGACCGAGAGCGGGCTATATAGCCGCATGTTGATTTACCGCATTACCGGCCGTAGCGAATATCAACCGCTTACGTCGGCCGACGATACGCTTTGCAGCTTGCGTTATTTTGAAAGACTGGGGCAACGAGTGCTTGACATGGCGGTGCATTTGGAGAGTTCGTCGACTTTTGTCTCTTTTTCCGACAAGCAGCGTAAAAGACTTGACCGCTTCTTCGAACGTGAATATAATAATGTACGTGTATTTGGTAACAACGATATAGCCTCTGTCGTGTTGCGCCATCGCCTGATCGTTTTCCGCATGGCAATGACGTTGACGGGGATCCGTAAAGGTGAATCGCGGAATACAGACGGTAAAATCGAGATAGCGGACGACGATTTCGAGATCGCTTTCCATATCGGGAAATGCTGCCTGCGTCATTCGTTGCTGGTGAGCACTTCGTTGAAGCATAGCGACACGGAGCAGCATTACAAGTTGCCGGATGCGCAAGTCGACCTTTTTGAGTCCATGCCGGATGAGTTTAAAACGTCGGATATACTCGAGGAGGCTCGTGTCCGCGGAATTAGCCGTGCGAGTGTGTTCCGTATGTTGAAAAAAGCACAGGGGTATGGTCTAGTTCTTTTAGTATCAATCGGTTACTATCGAAAGACGGAAAAAGGTAAAAATGTCAAGAAATGAAAAAGGGGGGTGAGACTCGTGAGACTTTTGAGACTCATCGGTATTTCACGTTCTAAAAACGGCCTTTTTCAGAACGGGTAGTTATCGCTCCGAAAACGAGTAGGCATCGGGGTTCTGACGGGTAGGCATCCGTTGGAAAGGTATTAGGGAAAAACGTCTGTTTTACCGGATTCCAAAAGTGCTTATATCGGTTGAATATTAATCAGTAGAGAGGGGAAAATGAGTGACTAAAAAAAAGGTTCCTTTTTTCTAGTCACGTTTTTCCCCATCTTTTGCTTTCGTATGAAAAAGGATGATTTTTGTACTAACTTTGTTATTGTATTGATAAGAAAGGACATAGAAAAGAAAAAAATATTCGGAAAAAGATTGGTGGTTTAAAAGAATGTCGTAATTTTGCTGACGAGAAAAAAGGAACGTTTAAACTCGTCATTTAACAATTTGTGACATTTTGACGTGTCCTACAGATAGAACTTTTATAACACTATTATTAATATTAAATTTATTGATTATGAACAAAAAGTTTTCTACTTTGATGGCGCTTGCTTTAGTTGTAGGTTCTGCGTCTGCTCAAAACTGGCAGCACCTTACCTCTAACGACTTGCAGGGTGCCTATCGTACGTATGGAACCGTAAATGGATCTGAAACAGTCGCAGATAATGCTGCTATAACCAAAGAAGATGCGGGTACATATACCTTAGCAACGCAAGGTACTTTCGACAAATTAATCAACTTCATTGATGATACTAAGTGGTATCAATTGGAAGTAGGACAAGATGGAAAGATTTTTAGGGGAGCTAATGGTACTTTTGTCCTGATTCAGGAGAGAGACACAGAAACTGGTAAGGTTTATTTGCGTGCCATGCCTAAAGCAACTGCTGAAAAGAATGGCGCAAAATTGAATGCTTCTTTGTGGAAGATTGAATACACAAAGAATGACGGTGTGAGCGGTGGTTATTTCCGTTATATTAATAAAGAAACTAACTTGGCTATTACTTTCGACCACACACTGATTAAAAACGCTGAGGTTTCTGAATTAAGAGCCGGTGTTAACGATTGGTCTTGGTATACAGTAAACAAGAACTCTGCTAAATTCGGTCTTGAAAGAGTTTATTCTTATCTGCACAACCAAGCTGATGGCGAAGTAATGTATCTTGCTTTTGCTAATAATGCGACCAATAAGGATGCTGTGCTGTCAACTCTTAACACAAATGGTTTTGAATATGCAACAAGTGCCGGTTACCTGGTTCAGGCAAAAGTTATTAAAGCTGATGCTGCTGGCACAGGCTTGGCAAACATAGCAGCTGAAGCACTTCAGTTGCGTCCGGTTGTGGCTATGCCGTTCTTTATGAATGCTAAGCAGTTCAATACTCGTATGGATGCTGATCAAAGAATGAATGATAAAGACTTTACATTCAAATTGGCTCCGGACAACCTGATCGGAGCTGAAGCATTTGCCGGTACATTCAGTGCAGAAGAAAATATTTATGAATTGATTGATGGTAGCTTTGAAAATGAAGATGATGCCGATTTGAAAGCTATTACAAATGGTTTCAATCTGAGCTTCAAACGTGGTACTGAAGGTTATTTGAGACCTGCATTGGAACGCTATGAAGAAAAGAATATCAAACCGTCTGCTTCTCCTTCTGTTAAGTTTGAAGTGGCTCCTAAAGAAGCTACAACTGCTAATCCTTATTTGAAAGCTCGTCATTATTTCCGTGCAACTTATTTCCCGACAAACGACAGTATCGTTATCGAACCGCTGAATGCTGCTGTTCAAAGCGATAAAGAATGGGATCAAGGGACTGCTTGGACTGCTTCTGCATGTTGTACATCATTCTACGTAAACGATTTCACAAAAGCAAATACTTTGGTAAACAAATACGATGGATGGACTTCAAAAACAGTTTCTATTACGGCTGCCGAAATTAACGGTTTAGGGAAAGTTATCACTGTTGCTAAAGATGGTAAGAATGAATTCAAAGTTAAAACTACTATCAATCGTCCGTTCGCTTATCTGCAACGTGCAACTAAAGAAAATGGTTTATATTTCATTGAATTAGGAAATGCGAAAGCTAATGGCAGATATCGTGCACAGGGCATGAAGCTTGTAGCTAACATGGCTGGTGAACTGATGTATGATACTCAGGCTGAAAACCAGGATTATGGCACAATGCCTGCTACTATGTGGATGGTTGAACAATTGGGTTGTAAAGACATGAACTACTATGGCACAGATACTGCTAAGTATGTTAAAATTACTAACCGTGAATATCCTATCGTTGCTTTTGTAGGTCAATTATATTCTACAGATGGAAAGAACTATCGTTTTATCAACCGTTCTGCTGATTATAACTGGACATTCGATGCTTCTAAGTTAGGTATGTTTGATACTAAGTTCTTCAGTGTAAACGATACATTGTGGTTTACTCCGGTTACCGAAGCAGAACATCCTGCTGCTTACGAAAAAGAACACGGTTACAAACGTTTCTCTGCTGATGAGTTGAATGATGGAATTGAAAATAATTATAACATCAAACTGAACAACTTCCTGAACGATAATTTGTATCTGCAGGCTGCTAAAGATATGGGTTATGTTGCTTCTTTGGAAGATGCTAAAGATGCTGTTGCTTTCGAAATTGCTCAAGCAACTTATGAAACTACTGGTGGCGTTGTTACATAAGTTGCTTGAGCAATTTCAAAAGC
>OFGD01001131.1_pt1 | contig 14294 bp, 14 predicted proteins | sample 1521671 | NCBI WGS metagenome assembly OFGD01 (sample SAMEA3504114, study PRJEB24116) | mouse gut metagenome | biome: mouse gut; feature: mouse-associated habitat; material: faeces | place: Denmark | collected 2011 | reverse complement strand
TGCCCGATTGGTGACGGTCAGCACGGGATCGTCATCGGCGGCCGGGGCATGGACATCGCCAACGCCAAGCGGCGCATCTGGATCGAGACGCCCTACTACCTGCCGAACGAGGAGTTGCAGACCGCGCTGCAAACCGCGGCCCTCGGCGGCATCGACGTGCGGATCATGCTCCCCGAACGCAGCGACTCGCGCATCGTGGGCCTGGCCTCGCACTCGTTCCTCGACGCCGTGCTCCGGGCCGGCGTGCGGGTGAGCTTCTACCGCCCGGGGTTCCTCCACTCGAAAATGCTCCTCGTGGACGACGACCTGGTGATGGCCGGCTTCGAGGTGGGCGGTGGCCCCATCCGCATCCACAACGCTGAGGAGCAGCGTCGCATCCTGCGCGTCGTGGGGCTCACCGACGAGCAGATCGACGAGAAGTTCGGCCACCTCATCCGCGCTCTGGAGCTGGGTGCCCCGCCCCACGGCGGCATCGCGCTCGGCCTCGACCGCCTGGTGATGCTGCTGGCCCGCAAGGACTCCATCCGCGACGTCATCGCCTTCCCGAAGACCTCTTCGGCGAGCGACCCCATGACCGGCGCCCCGAGTGCCGTCACCGGCCGCCAGCTGAAGGACGTGAACCTGCGTATTCTGTAGGCGCGTCCCCCAAGCCCGTCATGCGTGTGATTGATCGATATCGCGAAGATGACGGGGCCATAGTATGCCCTGCGGTGGCGCTGTCTGCGGACGGCGCCACTGCTGTTGTGGAGCGCACGGTACTGGTGGAGCACCGGTTGGAAGTGCTGGTGAACACAGTGCCCACCATGAGCGTTGTGTGCACGCCCGACCATTTGGTGGATTTAGTGGTGGGGCGCTTGTTCACCGAGGGCATGGTGGCCGGGGTGGCTGATATCGAAGAGGTGTATCTGTGCGAGCACGGCACGCGGGCCCAGGTGATGCTGGCCGACCGTCGGGCCGACTTTTCGCGGAGGGAAGCCGGAGTGGTGCCATCGTGTTGCACGGGAAATCGCACCTACCACCAGTATTTCACCAATGACGAGCGCCCGACCAACGTGGCACCGATTCCGTGGGAATCGGCGTGGGTGTTTGAGATGGCTCGAACCTTCGCGGGGGATTCGCCGCTCCATCGGGCGACGACGGGCACCCACAGTTGTTACCTGATGATCGACGGCGTGTTGCTGGCATATCGGGAGGATTTGGGGCGCCACAACGCCTTCGACAAAGTGGTAGGAGCGGCGCTGCGCCAGGGTTTTGACCTGCGTCGCGCCCTCGTGTTCTCCAGCGGCCGCTTGCCCGAGGACATGGTGATGAAGGCCATTCGCGCCGGCATTCCGTTGCTGGCTACCAAGGCGGTCCCCACCGATGAGACGATTCGCCTGGCTCGGGAGTTCGACCTGACCCTCATCTGCCAAGCCCGCCCCGACTCCTGCGTGGTGTACAACGATCCGCGAGAGCCGTGAGTGCGCCACTGCTCCTCCCGCAGCTATTTCCGAGCCATGCAAGCTGGAAAAGCCCTGCCGACGCCTCGACGGCTTCTTGCCAACGGGCGCAGAACCTTCCTGTGTTATCATACGACCCGATGATACTTTGACCGGCAGGAAGGCGCCTGTGTTCGAGAGCTTGAAAGTGGACGACAAGTCGGGCGTGCCCGTGTGGGTGCAGATTCGCAACCACATGATCTTCCTCATTCGCTCGGGGGTGCTGCGCCCCGGCGACACGCTGCCCACGGTGCGCTCGCTGGCGGTGGATCTGGGCGTGAACTACAACACCATCCACAAGGTGTACCAAGATTTGGAAACCGACGGGCTCATCAACTCGGGGCGCGGGCGGCGCTCCACCATTGCCGACATCGACCGGGAGGCGCTGAACCTGCCCGAGTCGCCCATCGACGCGGTGGTGGAGGAGCTGGCCCGGGTGGCCCGGGAGTCGGGCATTACCAAGCGGGACGTACTGACGCGAGTGGAAGAGGCGCTCGCCGATTTGGAATAGACGTGCAGGCAGGTAGCGCGCGGCTGTCGGGGGACGGCGTGCGTCAAGAACGAGGGGCGTATCATGGCCGATCAGAAATCGTACTTCGACGAGCCGGAGGACCTTACCTCCGAAGACACCACCATCGCCTCCGAGGCGAGCTTCGACGAGACCACCACGAGCCGCACGGGCGCCGCGGTCATCCGCATCGTGCTGGCGGCGCTGCTGTTCGCGGTGTTCGCCGCCGCGTCGTGGGTCAGCGGGTCGGGCTGGCCCGTCATCGCAGGCCTCGTGGCGGCGCTTCTGCTGTTCAGCTGCACCCACGTTGTGCTGGAATGGGAGCGGGCCGTGGTGCTGCGCTGCGGCAAGTTCCACCGGGTGGCGGGGCCGGGCCTCGTGGTCATGTGCCCGGTCATCGATTCGGTGACCGCCACGGTGGACATGCGCATGCGCTCCACTGCCTTCAAGGCCGAGCATGTGCTGACGGCCGACTTGGTGCCGGTGGACGTGGACGCCGTGCTGTTCTGGACGGTGTGGGACGCCGAGAAGGCCTGCGCCGAGGTGAAGAACTACGTGCGGCTCGTGTACTGGGTGGCCCAGACCACCCTGCGCGACGTGATGGGCGCCGTGACCATCGCCCAGCTTTCCACCCGGCGCACCCAGATCGACAAGGAAGTGGCCGACATCTTGGAGCAGAAGACCAACGAGTACGGCATCACCGTGCTGTCGGTGGAGATTCGCGACATCGAGGTGCCGGCCGACTTGCAGGAGGCACTGTCCGCCGAGGCCCGCGCCGAGCGCGAGAGCAATGCTCGCATCATGCTGGCGGAAGTGGAGCGCGAGGTGTCCGAGATGTTCGTGGAAGCCGCCGACACCTACGGCGACCCGAAGGCGGCCCTGCAGCTGCGGGCCATGAGCTTCGTCGCCGATTCCGTGAAGGAGAAGGGCGGCCTCGTGGTGGTGCCCAGCGCCCTCTCCGAAGCCTTCGACGGCCTGCAGAAAATCGCGAAGGGGTAGGGGACGCGCTAGGCGATCTTCTCCGACTGCCACTCATAGGTTCGCCGGTAGAGCCCTTCGGGAGCGATGTCGATGTCGCCGTCGAGCCATGTCAGCACGCCGTGGTCGATGGAGAACCGAGCGAAAACATTTCTGTTGGCTAGCGGAGCGAAGGCGTCGAAGGGAAGGAGCTCGGTCGCATCGAACAAGCGTGTTTCCCCTGTGTTGAACGTAACGAGCATGCAGAGGTCGTCGACGACTCGCGCAGATTCAACGGCCAAATGGGGAGTGGGCTGACTGGCGCAAACGTAACCGTTGGAAACAAACATGGCTTTCTCCGAATCCCAATTCTGCCTTTCTCCTTGGTTTATTCTATTCTACACGGGTGGTTTGCGATTAGGGCAAATGGTCTCAAAAAAAGAATCATATATTTCTAAGATAGTTATACCAAATCATACAAATTTATGATACTATCTCCGCCAAGGAGTCAACTGTGGACTTGATTGGAAGAGGTAGCAATGCGAAAGCGTTCTTTGCTCGTAGCGGTGGTCTGTGGGGCGATGGGGCTCGCTCTTGTTGCTTGCGTGCCGGAAGTTCCAGAACGCCACTACGAGGAGGGTTCCGAAATTGAGGCGACCCTGAAAGGGAATAACGGGCCGCAAAGTCTTTCTTCGATCTACGAGGAAATGGATGAGAGGGCTGAAGAATACGCTCCCAAAGTGATAACGTTGGAAGACGGTACGCAGATTCAGCGAACACCCGATTCCGACGGGGATAGCGTTTTCGCCGGGGCACCGAGTGCCTACAACACGGCATCCCTTAATGCGGACAACCGGGGCTGTGATTCGTGCCATCAGGATGGACTGGCTGACTTGGTGCGCAACATGCAATACAAGCACTTCGATCTGGAAACCGGGCTCGGCACGAGCATAGGTGTGCAGGACTGCCTCATGTGCCACAACGATAGCAGCTGGCTGCAGCACGGGCTGACCAAGCAGTTCGGTTCTCTCATTCATGGCATCCATAGTCGTGACACTTTCAAAGGCGATTGCATGTCATGTCATAGTGCCACCGCCGATGGCCAGGGGATGGCCCTCTGGGATATAGCCAAATATGATGTGCTCTCGGGGATTCTCTCCGTAGAGAACGTGGGAGGTAATTTCTCCTATGACCAGGATAAGCTGGGCGGTTCACTTGGTCTTACCTGGTGGCCTATGGGCGATTCCGAGCTTGATGGGCTTCTCAACGATGCTTTTGAGGAAAAGCCCCTTAACACGGAACTGTTTGAGAATTGGGAGATTTCCATTTCGGGGATGGTCGACAAACCCTTCTCCATCACTTTGGGGGAACTCATCGAGCAGGCACCGTCCGAGACGTTTATCAGCTCAGAGCAGTGCATCCTCAATCCACCTGCGGGTGAGTTTCTAGCGAATGCCGAAGTGACGGCTGTTCCTCTTTCGTGGCTGCTGGAAAAGGCCGGCGTTCAAGAGGGGGCGACGACTATTATGCCCTTCGGAGCCGACACTTATACGGGCTATCCCAATACGCTCGACAATATTGCCTCCGAAGGCGGTTGGCTCGTTTATAAGGTGAACGGGGAGCCCCTGAGCTACCTTGACGGATATCCCTGTCGCGTTTGGTTCCCGGACCATAGCTTCCCGATGTCGGTGCGCTGGGTGAACGAGATTGTGGTAGGCAACGATGATCTTCATTGGAACGAAGGCTTCGGCATTGCCGGCGTTTTCGGAGGGGCGGGCAGCTGGATTGGCGATGACGAATCTTCCGCCGAGTTCGCGAACAAGCCTAACGTAGCGATCTGCAATACCTACGAAGGCCAGATCGTTCCCGTGGGAACACCCTATAAGTTCGAAGGCTATGCGGATGCCATCAACGAGCAAGTGACAGCGGTCGAGTTCTCCATGGACGGCGGTGCCACATGGACCCGTTTCGATACCTCCGATTCTGATAAGAAGAAATGGGTGTACTGGACGTTTGAATACACGCCGGAGGAGGCGGGGGCTTACGTCTTGAATGTGCGGGCAGTTTCGGGGGATGGGCGCGTCTCCTATAGGCCCGACCGTATCATGATCAATGCGAAGTAGTGCATCTGAGAATCTGAGGGAAATGGAGATAGAGCTATGACGACTTTGAAGAAAACCGCTGCCCTTGGTGCCAGTGCGCTGATGGCTTTGGGCGGTGTGGGGGCTACATTTGCGACGGTGGCGACGGCTGATGCGCAGCAGCCGGATGCGCCCGCTGCAACGGCCGAACATGCGGTGAGCAGCGAGACCGTCATGGTGAAGCCGGTTCAGGTGGCGGGTGAGTTCGCCTTTACCCAGACCGAGGTGGCTTCCAATGAGTATTTGTCGCGTATGATCGGGGAGGCGTCGAAGTACCTGTGCAATGCGCAGACCATGGCGGCTAACGAAGGCACCGCGGCTGAAGACTGGACATTTGCCGTGCGCGGCGCGGTGAAGAACCCGGAGTCCCTGTCGCTGGCGGAGTTCCGCGATTCGGGCCATGCCAAGACGCTCGTTATGGGCTGTACCTGCATGGGCAACCCTGTCGACGGGCAGGCCACGGCCAATGCCGAGGTAACGGGTATTCCCTTGCAAGATCTGTTCGAGATGGTGCAGCCGGAGGCCGGGGCCAACACCGTGGTGTTCACGTCGGCCGACGGTTACGAGGTGGCACTGCCCTTGAGCTACGTGGTTCAGCGCTACAGCGCCATCGTGTTCGCGGTGAACGATGCGCCGCTGGTGGAGTCGGTCGGGGGCATGAACCAGCTGTGGCTGGGCTCTACGCCGGCGAGCTACTTCGCCCGCGACATCGTGGCCGTCGAGTTCCAGGAACGTCAGACGCCCCCGCCGAGTCCTACGAGCGATGAGGCCCGGGCGGAGCTTCAGAACCTTCCCAATATTGGTGTGCTTTATGGCGGTGAGGTGCGGTAGCCGCTTTGCCCGGGGTGCCGATGCCGCTGTTCGCGGTCGCCTTATCCCAACGGCGCCCCTTCCCTTTGACCTTCTGAAAGGAGGAAACTATGACTGAGCATACCGCACTGACCCGCCGGGGATTTCTCGCGGGCTGCGCTGCGGTGACGGGGTCTCTCGTCGTCGTGGGCGCTGCCAGCGCGGGAAGCGCCTCGGCTGAGGAGGGCGTGTCATCTGTGGCGAACGTGCAGTACGGCTTCTTGTCCGACCTGAGCCGCTGCGTGGGTTGCGAGAATTGCGTGGCCGCGTGCCGCGAGGCGAACCATCTTTCCGAGGAAACGGCCAATCGGCGGCGCGTCCAGGTCTTTATGAACTCGAGAAGCAACAACGTCTACGTCTCTACCTCGTGCATGCATTGCGACGATCCGAATTGCTTGCGGGTGTGCCCCGCCGGGGCTATCTCCAAGGGAGCCGCCGGCATTGTGTCGGTGAATCCGGATCGGTGCATCGGCTGCAAGTACTGCGTGCAGGCATGCCCCTATGAGGTGCCTACTTACAACAACGTATCCATGGACAAGTGCGACTGCTGCCTGGGTGCCGGCGTGGCGCCGGGCGACACTCCCTACTGCGTGCAGGCCTGCATTTTCGATGCGCTGAAGTACGGACCTGTGGACGAGCTGCGAGCCGAAGCGGAGGCGCGGGGGCTGGCACCGGTGCCGGTGGGCGAGGCCTGCGGGCCGAACTGCCTGCTCGTTGGGGAGAGGGGGTAGCGCTATGCTGCAACTAACCTGGAGCTGGCAGCCGGCGCTGTACCTGTTCCTCGGCGGCATGGGAGCCGGGGCCTTCATTATGGCGGCGGTGCTGTTCCTCATCGACCGCACGAAGCATCGGCTCGTGGTCTGCGTGTCCATGTGGGCCGCCTTCGCCAGCTTGGCCGTGGGGCTGCTGTTGTTGCTGTCGGAGCTCATCTCGCCGGTGCGCGGCATGATGATGTGGCAGAGCTTCAGCAACTTCTCCTCGTGGATGACGCTGGGCGCCTGGGGCGCCTTCGGGGCTTTGGCGGTGTTCGCTCTGTCGGCTCTGTTGGCCATGCGCCCGGTGGGAAACTGGTTGGCGAAGCGGTGGAAGTGGTTCGGCGCCACGCCCAAGCAAGCCGGCGATGCGGCGAAGAGCGCGAAGGCGGCGGTGCCGAACGGTGTGAAGCTGCGCCGGGTGCTGGCGGTGGTCGGCATTGGGCTCGGCGCCTTCGTGGCGGTGTACACGGGCATGCTGCTCATGACCGCAGGAGGCGTGCCCCTGTGGGATTCGCCCCTGTTGCCGTGCCTGTTCACGGTGTCGGCCTTCGATACGGGCGTGGCTCTGGTGGAGGTGATAGCCGTGCTGCTCTCCAAGAAAGACCCGCTGGCCCATCGCGCGGCAGCGCTCATGGAGAAGATCGTCATCGGGCTGGTGGTGGCCGAAGTGGCCGTGCTGGCGCTGTTCTTGGGAACGCTTATGAGCGGTGACCCGGCTACGGCCGCAGGCGCTGCGGGCGCGGCTTCGGCCGAGCTTTTGACCACGGGCGGCCTGGCCACGGTGTTCTGGGCCATGGTGGTGGCCGCCGGTTTGGCGCTGCCCCTGGTGATGGCGGTGCTGTCCCTCGTGCTCAACAAGCGGGAGACGCGCCCGCTCATGGCACTCGGGGCCATCGGTGCCCTCATCGGCGGCTGCGAGCTGCGCTTCCTCATCCTGGCCGCCGGGGTGCACGCCGATGTACTCGGCAGCACCGTGATGGGGCTCATCATGTAATTCCCGAGCGGCTTGGCATCCGGGGGCGATTCCTGCTGGCTGCCGGGCCGCATCCCCTATAGGGGGCCGGGCGTCCCCGGCAACGCGTCCGGTCCCTCTCCTTCCAGGTGCGTCTGCGGCCCCTCTTCCCCTTCGACCGCAGGCGCCGGGCCCGGTTGCCTTCCGGTGGCCGGGCCTTTCCTGTTATGATGGCCCCAACGACAAAGGAGGATGCCATGATTCCACGGACCTACGGGCGCGTGGGCGAGCCGGTGCGCTTCAAGGGCACGGCCTACGACTTCGGGCACTGCATAACGGCGGTGGAGTTCTCGCTGGACGACGGCGAGCACTGGACGCGCTACGAGACGCCGAACACCAACGACTACCAGAACGTCACCTGGACCTTCGACTACACACCGGAGGAGCCCGGTTTCTACATCCTGCGCGTGCGCTCCGTCAACGACGCCGGCGAGGCGAGCCCCGAGTCCGCCTTCGCCGAGCTGGAGGTTTCGGCGTAGGGAGATTACTCGGCTTTTACGAGGAAGGGTACGCTATCGGGGACGGGGCTTGCTTCTCCGCGATCGTTCACCGAGCGAACGAGCAGGCGGAATTCCCCGGGCTGGCGCGGGGTGTAGGCGAACTGCCAATGGACGAGTTTGTCGCTGGTCGCATTCGGCGTCTCGCAGGTCGTCCACGTGCGGCCTCCGTCGATGGAGAATTGAATGGCAGCAATGGCGCGATCGTAGTCGCCGGCGTAGCCTTCGAAGGTCATGGCGGTGCCCACTGTGCCGTATTGCAGGGGAAGCATGGCGCATCCTTTCTCCCGTGAGCCCGATGTTCGCGCGTGCTCGGCTTGCGTTATCGAGCCTTTGGCGCCGAAAGGAGGGGGCGCGCGGCTGGCACGCGCCCCCTCCACGGCTTGCCCGGTCCCAGGAGGGGAGACGCTTTCGCCCCACAGAGCGGAAGGCGAAAGTACGGGGCCGGGCAAAGCCGAACCGAGTACCTACCGGACAGCGGTAATGCCGGCGTTCGGACGGTTCACGTACTCGCCGTCGACGGCGTCCTCGCTGCCGGGGGCGGCGGGGACGGCATCCTCGTGCGTGATCTGAATCTCCACGATGTTGCGTGTGAAGTACTTCGCGGCGGTGGAGCCGATCCACAGCTGGTTGGTGCCGCCCACGGACGCGGACAGATCTTCGCCGTTGATCTCGTAGGAGATCACTGCGTTGCGGGCCATGACGTAGCTGAGGGGCAGCGACGTCGCGTAGCCGTCCTCGGACACCAGAGTCACGGTGTTGGCGTCGGCGTCGGGCGCGGCTTTGGCGATGATGGTGGCCAGCGGCACGCCAGTGACCTCCGCGTTGATGGCCGCCGGGCCGCCGGCGCCGTTCGAGACGCAGGTGCAGCCCATGATGGCCGTGCTCTCGTCATCGTCGGCCAGCTCGCCCAAAGTGGCGGTGTAGGCCTGTTGCACATCGCCCGATACGGTGATGGCCCAGTCGTCGGCCTTGGCCACAGTCAGTTCGCTGTCCGCGTTGCACAGGGCGATAGCGGCCTTCTGGAACACCGTTTTAATGAGCGCGTTCGGCGTGATAGTGGCCTGATCCCAGGCGAAGGTGCCCTGGAGGGGGGCTGCCGCTCGGGCATCCCGCGCGTCCTCTTGGGCAAAAACGGCCGCCTGGCCCGCCGCGGAGGCCGGCTGCGCAGCGTCGTCCGCCGGCGTGGCGAACGCGGAGGCGACCGGCATGGCGGTCATGCTGACCGCGGCAAGGGCGGCCACGACGTTCTTCGTGCGATTCATAGCGTGCCTCCTTTCTATTCCTCGACGGTGAGGAACAAGGTGACGGGCTTCTCGTAGGGCTCGCCCTTCGTGTTGAACGTGTGGAAGGCGTTGCCCTGGCCGTCGGATGCGTTGAGCTTGACCTGGTACGTGCCGGCCTGGGTGGGCGTCCATTTCAGCGAGAACTGCACCCACTGGGCGGGGTCGAAGTCCGCAATCTCGGCATCCACGTCGTAATCGACCCAGGTCTCGCCCATGTCGAAGCTGAAGCTGATGGTGTCGAGGGGCCCGACCACCTTGGTCCAGCTGTAGACGGCACCAGTCAATTCGATGGGCTCGCCGACTTTGTAAGTGTTGCCGTTGTTCTGGAACCACACGCCGTTGATGGATTGGTGCGACTTCGCGAGGTTGGAAATGACGAAGGGGGTTTCGCTCTGGATGAAGTCGATGGACTTCACATGCTTCACCTGGGTCGATCCGAAGGAGCCGCGGCTGGCGAGCACGATGGGAGCGCCGTCAGCGGGCGTGAGGTCTTCGCCGTAGTACTTCGTGACGAGGTAGGCGTCATGGTCGTACACGCTGATGTCCACCGGCGAGCCGGCGCCCTTCCATCCGTCCCAGCCGGTCACGTCCACGGCGTTCATGCCGTCGAGGACGCCGCCGCACTGCTCGAGGACGTAGTCAAGCGAAACGCCGGTCATGGGGATGTTCGCGGTGAGCGAGGCCCCGTGGCCGTTCGTGGCGCAGGACATGCCCATGGTGAACTCCGTCTGGGGCATGGCCTCCAGGTCGGCCTTGGTGAAGGTCTTCGGGTTCTTGACACCCGTGATGGTCACGGCGTTGTCCGGCAGGGAGATGCTGTCGTAGTCGAAGGTGTCGCCTTCGCCCTCGATCTTGAAGATGTTGTCGCCCTCACCCTTGCTGGTCAGCTCGGCGCCCCAGTTGTCCACGATGAAAACGTCGTCGTGGTCGGTCGGGTTCTGGTTGAACGTCACGTCGATCTGCGGGTTGGCGTCAGTGGAGAACTGGGTGATGAAGCCGTTCTTGAACCCGCGGGACTTCACCCAGTCCCTCACCGGGGCATCGCCGCCCAGGGGGAAGCCGCCCACGGCCACGGAGTCGTTGAAATCATCCCACAGCTCGAATTCGTATTCGCGCACCTTACCCTCGGAGTTGATGGCGTGACAGCTCCAGCAGTTGCCGTTGGCCGCCACGAACTGCTCGTTGCCGTAGTGGCTCGCGTGAATGAGATCGCCCAGGTAGGGGCCGGTCAGCTTTCCGTGGGCCCGATGGCACGGCTCGCAATCCTTGTAGGTCAGGTTCTTGTCGAAGCCGGAGTGCACGAGGATGTGCTTGTTGCCCTCGCGCAGGTTCATGACATCGAACAGGTCGCTATGGCAGGAGTTGCACCCGCGGCTTCCGGTGTGGAGCACCTCGCTGTTGAGGTACGTGTCGGGGAATATGCCCGCGCTGGCTTCCAGGAAGTCCGGGTATCCTCCGGCATCAGCGGCCGGGACGGCTTCTTGCGGCGTTCCTCCTCCGCTGCTCGGTTGCTCGGATGATGCTGTTGGCGCACAGCCCCAACACAGCACGCTGATGGCGAGTATGGCTAGAAACATCGCCGCCGCAACGACGATGCGCTGCCTTTTTGCGGCACCACCCATGTTCCTCTCCTTTCTCTTCTCTGATAGCTCCTCGCGGCCTTCATCGGCCGCCTTTGCTGCTTTGTGGAAAGCAGCCTCGAAAAGCACCGTACTGCGCCTGCCACAAAATGAGTTCGGCAAAAGTTATTGGACTTTCATGGGGAGCGAAAAAGCAATTCAGCAAGAATTGATGAAGTAGTCATCCTCCTTAACTTCTATGATTGATGAGGGGAATTTCGCAACGAGACCCTTGGGGGAAGGGAGAGCCGTCATGGGAGTGAAGCAATTTGCCCGGGAGCAGTGGGCCGGTATGGCCGGGGTGTTTCCGATTCTTCTGGCGGTCACGTTCTTTCTGTCCACATCCATGGGACTCCACGAACTGGGGAGCCGTTTTCTCGGCGCCGAGTACTTCTGGAAGGACATTTTGAGCTATCGCTTTCCGTCGTGCTTGGCCCATTCCGTTGGCATCACGATCGGTTTTGCCTTCTGCGTGGCGTACAACGGGCCCATCCGCGCCGGAGCGTCCCGGCCACTTCCGTGGATAGCGGTGGCTGTGGCTGAGGCCATTTCAGTAGCAGGCGTGTACGCATCGTTGGCAAATCCCCTCGATTACGTTGCGCTCCTCGCCGCCGCGCAGGTATTGTGCGGCTTCGCGGCGGGGCTCGGGCTTATGCTCGCCGCGCCGTTCGTCTGTCTTCTCGATCATCGGCAGATTCTCATTGCGACGGGACTTGCCTACATCGCAACCAACTTTATCGTATGGGGAGTGCTGAGCTTTCTGGAGGCGGTGGCGCCCCTTCGCCTCGTGGCGCTGGCCTGCATCGCGCTCGCCTTGGCGGGAGGTGCCGCGGTCTTTGCCTTCTTCCGGTCTTCTCCTGTCGTGCAGGGAGAGGTGCGCGGGGCGACGTTTCATGCCCTTTCCCTGGACGGGAGCTTGACGGTGCGCGGTCTCAAGCGCGTTCATCCCGTGGCGCTGATTTGGATCGTCGTCGCCTCCTATGGCTTCGTGTTCGGGATTCTGCATGCCATTCCCTTGGGTCTGACCACCTATGAGGCGCGCAATGCGGCGAAAATAGTCGGCGCGCTGTTGGCGGCGGCACTGCTCTACGCTTCCTTCGCCCAGGCGAAAATCGACACGACGGTTATCTGGAACCGCACGTACCGGTTCGTCTTCCCCCTCACCGTGCTCGCGGCGCTGCTGCTGCCCTTTACCCAGGGCGGAGGCTTCTTTCTGGCGCTGGTGTGCTCGGAATGGGCCGGCTTCTACTTCGACATGGTACTCTTCATCGCCTGTTGCGTGATTGGGAAGGCCCTGCGCGTCAACACGGTGCAGTTCTTCGCCCACGTGTTCTTCGCTCGCAGCCTCGGATACCTCATCGGCGATATTTCCAGTGTGATTGCCTACTCCGTCATGCTGATGAAGGTCGTCAACGTCATCGAGGTCATCGTGTTCGTCCTCTTGACCATCGTCACCTTCAACTTCAACGCCGAGAAGTACGCCAAGACCGCGTGGGGCATTCTCCCGAAAGAGGAGCCCCAGGGCCACTTCAACCGCGAGCTTTTGGAGCGGTGCCGGGTTATCGCCGCGCAGTACAGGCTGACGGGGCGGGAGCAGGACGTGCTGCTGCTTTTGGCGAAGGGCAAGCGGCCGAAGGAGATCGGCAAGGAGCTGGTGGTGTCGATCGCAACGGTGAGAACGCATATTCAGGGCATTTACAACAAGCTCGACGTGCATTCCCACGACGCGTTGATGAAGCTGTTCGAACAGGTTGGATAGCTATGGCAGACAAGGAGAGCGCTATGGACTTTGGGAAGTGGCGACGGCGATGGGGCGCTGCGGTGTCCTTCGGACGGCGGGGAGGGATTGCGGCGGTTGCCGTGACGCTGGTGTTTCTTGCGGGAATGCTGGCGGCGTGCGCGAGCAGTCCGGCTGCGTCGACGGCGCGGCAGATGATGTTCAGCCCTTCGCTGGGAGACGACTACCGGGCTGCTGCGGCGGTTATGGAGGAAGAGGCCGACGATGCGAAACTGCTGGCCATCCGGTCCTCGTCGTGCGCGACGGGCGCAACGACACCATCGTGGATGTACCTGTTCTACTCGTGGGACAAGGCCCAGGCCTATACCGTGTTCGTGGTGAACGGGGAAGCGTCTTTGGGTGAGACGGGCAACCTGCCTTTGACGCCCGACGATTTCGCAGCCGTGCCGGACGTGGATGCCCTGGCCTTTGACGCCGACGCGGCCTACGAGCGCGTGTTGGAGGCAATCGAAGGGGAGGAGGAACTCTCCACCTGTCGGGCCTATCTCATGACCTACGTCAAGGGCGATGACGATCCTACGGCCGATGCCCTGAAATGGTTCTTTGTGTTCAACGAGCCGGACGATATCGGTGCTGTTGGTGTCGAGGGAAATCAAGGGGTCAACGGCGGTTCGACGGAGTCTCTGGTGTACGCGGTAGACGCCCAGACGGGCGACGTGGTCAACTGCGGCGCGTAGGCGGTCAGCCTCGGCGAGGGGCGTTTGTCGCCCGGGTCGTTGGTGGGCTTGGCGGTGTTCGGCCCTTATCCCACCAACCACGTGAGGCGGGCGATGGCGTCGGGGGTGAGGTGGAGGCCTTCGCGGGTGTAGGTAGCGAAGTCGCCGTAGGTGCCGTCGATCTCGTCGAAGAAGGCGCGGAGGTAGGCCGGCCGTGCTTCGAGGAAGGACATGAGACAGGCCCGCTCGTGGGCCGTCATGCCCGTGCCGAGGCGCTCGGCCTCCTCGGCGATGAGGTCGGCGTGGTCGACGTTCACGCGCAGGTAGTCTTCCAGAATGGCGTCCTCTCCGGCGCCTGCGACGCGCAGCAGGGTGGCGCAGAGCACGCCGGTGCGGTCCTTCCCGTTCACGCAGTGGATGAGCGCGGGGCGCCCCTCGGCGGCCATCGACCGCAGGGCCTGACCGAGCAACGGGTACTCGCGCACGTAGCGGCGGTAGTTGGCCGCCATGCGCTCCTCGGGCTCGCCGTACTTCTCGATGTTGCCCGCCACGAGCCGCTTGTCGGCATCCTTGCGCCGGGCTTCGGTGGCGGGGGTGAGCGCCACGGTCTTCATGCCCACGATGTAGGGCTCGGGGTGCGCCGCCACCTCGGCGGCCGTGCGCAGGTCGTACACCGTGGCAATGCCGAGGGACTGGGCGAGGAATGCGGCCTCCTCGGCCGTGAGGCCCGCGAGCTCG
>OFGD01001126.1_pt1 | contig 14319 bp, 19 predicted proteins | sample 1521671 | NCBI WGS metagenome assembly OFGD01 (sample SAMEA3504114, study PRJEB24116) | mouse gut metagenome | biome: mouse gut; feature: mouse-associated habitat; material: faeces | place: Denmark | collected 2011 | reverse complement strand
GTCCTGCTGTGGAACAAAAGCGAGAAATTCCGGGAAACCGTCATGGTCCTGTGGGGCCAGCTGCAAGCCCTGGGCGGTGCCCTGGCCGATATGGCGGGCGCTATATGGGCAAAGGCCGCCCCCCTGCTGGAAATGCTGGGAAATGCCCTGCTGAACGGCCTGGAGCGGGCGGTGGACCTGCTGGCCCCCGTGGCCGGGAATATCCTGGGCATATTTACCGGAATAGCCGATTTTATCACCGGCGTGTTTACGGGCGACTGGGACAAAGCCCTGCAGGGCCTCCAAAATATTTTTGGAAATGCGCTGGCCGGGCTGGGCAATCTGGCCGTGGCTGGATTTACCGCTATTCTGGAGATCGGCACCTCTATCTGGCCGGCCATTGACAGCGCGGTACAGGCGGGGATCGCCGCCATTTCCAGCCGTTTCCCGGTGCTGGGCGCGGTCCTGGGGTCCCTGTGGTCCACCGTTCAAAAAGTGTGGTCCAATATCCAGGTGATCCTCCAGAACGCCATCCAGTTTGTCCAAAATGTATTTGCGGGCAACTGGTCCGGCGCCTGGCAGAACATTGTCAACATTTTCGGCGCAATTTTCAGCACAGTGGTGGCCAAGGCGCTGGCGCCCATGAATATGCTGGCCAGCGGAGTGCAGGCCGCCATCAATTCCGTGGCCGCGTTCCTGTCTGAAAAATTCCCATTCCTGGGCACCCTCTTTTCCGGCTGGGCCGCCAGCATTTCCGCCGCCATTGAGAACATAAAGGCAATTTTCAGCGGAATTATTGATTTTGTCCAGAATGTATTTTCCGGGAACTGGTCCGCAGCGTGGCAGAACATCGTGGATATTTTCGGAAATCTATTCGGCATGATCGTCAATCTGGCAAAAGCCCCCATTAACGGGGTTATTTCCGCCATCAACTTTGTGCTGGAGAAGATCAACGGCATTTCTGTCACGATCCCGGACTGGGTGCCGGGTGTGGGCGGGACCACCCTGGGCTTTAACATTCCCACCATTCCGCAGCTGGCCACCGGCGGCATTGTCACCGCCCCCACCATCCTGGAGGCGGGCGAGGGCGGCGAGGCGGAGGCGATCCTGCCCCTGTCCAAGCTGGCCGCCATGCTCCAGAGCGTGGCCAACGCGCCGGAGATCACGGACCTGGGGAACCAGGAGGACGGCCCAGAGGAGGCGCCCCTGGCCCAGCTGGCCAAAATGCTGGACGACTGGACCAGGAACAACAAACCGGACCCGCATGGGCCGGGCCAGGGCGGCGGTGGCCGGGATCTCCCGGACCCGCCGCGCCCAGGAGGAAACGACGCCCCGCCCCCGGCGGGCGGCCAAAACCCGCCGGGCGGCGGCGTGGACACGATCACCTTTGCGCCCGTGTTCAACTTCTACGGACCTACCACCCCGGAACAGGCCAAAGAGGCCGGGCAAATCACCTTTGCGGAGTTCAAGCGGCTATACCAGCAGTTAAAGGCGGAGGAACGCCGCAAGAATTTGAGGGCGTCAACGCATTGAGGAGGAGCGGACCATGGCAGCGACATACACTACCAAGCAGGGGGACGCATGGGACGCGATTGCCCACCAGGTATATGGCAGCGTTAAATATACCGGGTGGCTGATGGAGCATAACCACCCACACCTGGACACGTTCCGGTTTCCGGCGGGGGTGGTCCTCCAGACCCCTGACCCGCCGGAGGACACCACGGCGGACAATCTGCCGATATGGAGGACCGAGGCATGAGAACACGGCGGGCTTATGTGGATCTGACCTGGAACGGGGCCGCCGTGTCCGGCAAAATGAGCGGCTACCAAAAAGACGTGACCTATACGGACCCGGCCAGCGGAGAGGCGGACAGCCTGGACGTTTCGATCCACGACCGGAGCGGGAAGTGGACGGGGGCGTGGTTTCCCGCCGTCGGTGACACCCTGGCGGCGACCATAAAGGCGTTTGACTGGGAGCGGGAGGGAGACACCCGGATCCTGCCCTGCGGGTCCTTTGTGCTGGACAACTTCAATTTTTCCGGCTGGCCCATAGCGGGCACCATTTCCGGCGTGTCCGTCCCGGCGGACAGTTCTTTCCGGGAAACCGAGCGGAGCAAGACCTGGGAAAATGTCACCGTGGAGGAGATCGGAAAAGAGATCGCGGGCCGGGCGGGCGTGGCCCTGTCCTGGAACGTGGAGGGCGGCCCCATTCAGCTGAAAACCGTGGAACAGTCAGAGCGGACAGACTGCGATTTTTATATGGACCTGTGCAGCACCTACGGCCTGGCCATGAAAGTCTATTCCAAAAAGATCGTGGTTTTTGACCGGGAGGCGTACAAGGCCAAGGGGCCGGTGGGCACTATCACCCCGGACATGATCCAGTCCTGGAACTGGAGCCAAAAACTTGCAGGGACCTACACCGGCGGGGAATACACATACACGGACCCCTCCACCGAGGAGGAGATCAAGGTCACGGTGGGAGCGGGTCCCCGGATCCTGAAACTGTCCGGCAAGGCGGACAACAAAGCGGACGCGGAGCGCAAGATCAAGGCGGCGGTGGCCAACGCCAACCACGGGGCCACCAAGCTGTCCGTGACCATTATGGGCAACGCCATGTGGGTGGCCTCCCAATGTCTGGCCGTCAAGGGCCTGGGGAAAATGTCCGGGAAATATTACGCGGACCAGATCACCCACCACATCGGCGGGGGCTACACCATGGACCTGGACCTGTCCCTGGTGGAATGAGGAGAGGAGGCGCGGCTGTGGCAAATGAGATCCGGCTGGGCAAGGTTTCCGACGTGGACCACGCCGCCGGTATGGTCCGGGTGGTCTATCACGAAAAGGACGACGACGTAACACGCATGATCCCCATACTGTCCACGGTTTTTTCCGGGGTTTACAGTATGCCGGAGGTGGGCGACCAGGTTTTAGTCCTCCACCTGTCCAATGGCAGCGAGGCCGGGGTGGTCCTGGGCCGCCCATGGAGCGAAAAAAACAAGCCCCCGGAGGGAGCGGAAAAACTGTACCGCCTGGACATGGACCGCGCCCCAGGCGTGGCCATGGTCCGCTATGACGGCAAGGCCAAGGACCTGACGATCCACTGTGACGGAACCCTGAACATCACGGCGGGCGGAGCCATCACTATCAACGGGAAAACCATTGACCTGAACTAAAGGAGGTGGCAACCATGCCAGCAGCAACACGGAACGGGGACCAATGCACCGGACACGACGCCTGCCCGCCGGTCCCCCTGGTGGAGTATAGCCCAAACGTGAACACCAACGGGCGGGGCGCGGGCCGCGTGGGGGACCACTACACCGCCCACGGCTGTGTCAGCCACCCCGGCCACCAGGACGTGATCGCCGCCGGGAGTGCCACGGTATTTATAAACGGAAAACCAGCCGCAAGGACCGGGGACGCCGTTTCCATCGGCGGGACGGTTATGGAGGGCAGCCCAAATGTGAGGATAGGAGGGTAAGGTGTGGCCATTGGAACACTGGGGCCGATTGTCTTTGAAGTCAGCGACAAAACCGTTTTGACATTTAAGGGCATGACCCGCGACGTTTCCGGGCGCTGGACAGAGCATGAAGTTATGGGCGTAAAGCCAAAACCGGAATTTTTGGGGGCGGGCAATCAAAAGATCACCCTGCCCATTACCCTGTCCGCCGGCCTGGGCGTCAAACCCCGCAAAATGCTGGAACTGGTGGAGCGCATGGTGGAGAGCGGCGACGCGGAATATTTGATCATAAAGGGCAGGCCAGTGGGCCGCCACCCGTTTTGTCTGGCCTCCTCCAGTGAAACATGGGGCGATATGTACGCCCACGGCGAACTGGCCAAGGCAAACCTGACCATTACCCTGGAGGAATACACATGACACACGGGACCAACTTGCAACTGTACGACTTCAAACTGGAATACACGTTCCAGGACAACGCCCTGGCGGAACTGGACCGGCAACTGGCCCTGCTGCTGTCCACCCAAGTGGGCACCATGCCGCTGGATCGGGAGTTTGGGATCCAACTGAACTATGTGGACAAGCCCCCGGAGGTGGTAAAAAGCCTATACACGGCGGAGGTAACAAAAAAGGTCCCGCAGTTCATTCCGTGGGTGCGGGTCTATGAGGTTACATGGAGTTATGGAGAACAAGGGCACATCAAGCCAAAGGTGGTGATCACCCGTGCCTGAAATTTCGGTAGTGAAGAACCTGCCGGACGTTAGTTTCATCGACGGGGCAACGGTGGAGGAAATACGCGGGGAAATGGTGGCCGATTATGAGGCGTTCATGTCCCAGGCCACTGGCCGCCCGCTGACCCTGGACCGGGCCAGCCCCCACCGTATGGAGTTATACGCGGCGGCGGCGCAAATCTACCACGCCCTGCAGTACATTGACCGAGCGGGCAAGCAGAACCTTTTGAAATACAGCTATTCCGATTTTCTGGACCATCTGGCGGCCTTTAAGGGGCTGACCCGTGAACCGGCGGCGGCAGCGGCCACAACCCTGCGCTTTACGCTTTCGGCGGAGCGGGAGGCGGCCACGGGGATTCCGGTGGGCACCAGGGCGGCGGTCCCGGACTGGTCCGTGTATTTTGAAACCACCCAATACATGGAGATCCCGGCGGGGGCCATGTCGGTGGACGTGCCGGCGGCCTGTACCATGACCGGAGAGGCGGGCAACCGCCTGGCCGTGGGGGAACTGTCCAAGCTGGTGGACCCGATCCCATACATGGCCAGCGTGTCCAATATCACCGTGACCGCCGGCGGCGCGGAGGTGGAGAGCGACGACCACCTGGCGGAGCGGGTTTACCTGTTCCCCGGATCCTACTCCACCGCCGGACCGGAGGCAAATTACAAATACCACGCCAAAAAGTTCAACGTGAACGTGGGCGACGTGGTGGTGGTGAGCGACCAGGCGGCGGGCACCGTGGATCTTTATTTCCTTATGACGGACGGGAGCAAACCGCCGGAGGAAATGATCACCGGCCTGGAGAACTACCTGCGGGACAACAACATTAGACCCATGACGGACCTGGTGCGGGTGGCCGCCCCGGCGGAGGTGGAATACTCCATAGAATTGGCCTATTACATCAACCGCAGCGACAGCAACCGGGCCGTGGCCATCCAGCAGGCCGTGACCGACGCCGTGGAGAAATTCAAGACGTGGCAACGGGCCATAGGGCGGGACATTAACCCGTCTAAGCTGGCGGAAATGGTCATGGCGGCGGGGGCCAAGCGGGTGGAAGTGACCGCCCCAGCCAACCAGATCGTGGGCGCCAAGTCCGTGGCCGCCCTGACGGCCCAGGCCGTCCAATATGGGGGGCTGGAGGATGATTGATCTACGGGGCAGCCGTTTCACGGATATTATGCCGGGAAACATGGCCAGCCAACTGGAAACCCAGGCTTTTGCCTATGCCCTGGGGCGGCAGATCGAAAAACTGTGCGCCTACGCGGACGGGGTGCATATTTACGCCGCCGTGGCCTCCATGCCGGAGAAAATTCTGGACGTGCTGGCGGTGGAATTGCGGACCCCGGCCTATAATCAGGATTTTTCCATTGAGGTCAAGCGGGCGCTGATCGAGGGGACCCTGACCTTTTACGCCCGCATGGGCACCCCGGCGGCCTGCAATCAGATTATAGAAACCATTTTCGGGGCTGGGTACATAGAAGAATGGTTTGACTATGAGGGAAACCCGCACCATTTCCGGGCGTATGTGGGCAACGGCGGGCAGGTGGATCCCACGGACCTGGCGGAGTTCCGGCGGGTGCTGGCCAACGTGAAACGCCTTTCCAGCTGGCTGGATGAAGTGATTACCATTTCCACCTTTGAGGAGGAGATCCTGACCTTTGCCGGCTATCTGGATCCGGGCTATTCCGTGACCACGCTGCCGGAGGCCCCCATGGACTACGACCACAACGCCGTGGCCATCCTGATCGGCGGGGTGGGGTCCATCAATACCACCACGCTGCCGGAGGGCGGCGTGGACCTGGACGCGGACGCCGTGGCCTGCGGCGCATTTAGTACATTTACCGCCACCACCATACCGGCGGCGGAGTAAGGAGGAAAAAATGTTTTACGGTTTTGTGATCACCGAGGCCGGAAACCAACTGCTGGCCAAAATGGTGGCGGGGCAAACGCTGAAACTGTCCGGCGTGTTCATGGACCTGGGGACGGTGGAGGACAAGGAAACCGCCCGCCAGCTGATCGCCCCCCTGGAGCCGGGACCGGCGGGCACCAGCACGGTCCCCACCGTCAAAGGCAACCAGGTGGGCATGATCGTCCAGTTCCGCAGCGACCTGGACGGCGGGCTGAAAGAGGACAAATGGATCGGCGGTTTCGGCGTCTACGCGGAGGACCCGGACACCGGGGACCCCGTTATGATCTACTACGCCAGCCTGGGCCACCAGCGCCAGCCCATAGCGGCCTATGTGGAGGGGACCGCGCCGGACGTGCGGAATTTCCCCATTTCCATCCGTGTCACGTCCGGGGTGGACGCCACCCTGACCTATCCGGCGGGGGCGTGGATGACTGCGGAGGACGTGCTGCTGTACTTCAATGAAACCATCAAGCCGGAACTGGAGGCGTCCCTGGCCGGGCTGATCAAGGCCCACAACACCGACGAAAACGCCCACCCGGACCTGGCGGCGGCGGTGGCGGAGGCCCTGCGGATCGCCAGGGAGGCCCTGGAGGCGGCGCAGGCAGCGGACGGCAAGGCGGGCAGCGCCCTGGCGGCGGCCCGGAAAGCATTGGAGGACGCGGCGGCGGCCATGACGGCGGCAAAAGCGGCCCAGGAGGCCGCAGAAACGGCGCAGAAAGCCGTTACAGACCTGACCAGCACCATTGACGCGGTGCCCAGCCAAAGCGGCGTGTTGACCTTTACAGGGGCGGAGCAGGCCCCAGTCTGGAACAACTACAACCCCACCGCCCTGACTATCAGCGGGCAGACCACGGGGACAAACGCCGGGACCTATACGGCCATTTTCACCCCCGTGGAGGGCTACAAGTGGCGGGACGGCACCACGGACGCCAAGAGCGTGACCTGGACCATCGGGCGGGCCATTATCATGGGGATCCCTGCGCAGAGCCGGAGCCTGACCTATAACGGATCAGCCCAGTCCCCTGTCTGGAGCGGGCACGACGCCGCAAAGCTGACAATCGGCGGGACCACCAGCGGAACCAACGCGGGCAGTTACAACGCCACCTTTACCCCCGGAGCCAATTACCAGTGGAGTGACGGGACCACGACGGCCAAGACGGTGGCCTGGTCTATCGGCAAGGCGGCGGGATCCTCCAGCCTGAACAAGTCCAGCCTGGCGTTGAGTACGGGCACCATGTCCGGCACCATTTCCGTGACGCGGGCGGGAAACGGGGCCGTGTCCGCCTCCTCCAGCAACACCAACGTGGCCACGGTGAGCGTGTCCGGCACCATCGTGACCGTGACCGCCAAGGCCAAGGGCACCGCTACCATTACCATCAAAGTGGCGGCGGGAACCAACCACACCGCCCCGGCGGACAAGACCTGCAGCGTGTCCGTGACCCTGCCCACCACCTCCCTGAGTGATAATACATGGGCCACCATCAAGGAAGTTTCCGACGCTGGCCAGGGTGAAAATTACTGGAGCCTGGGCGACACCAAACGGATCACCATCAACGGCAAGGTGGGGAATTTCACTTTTTCCAACCTGGCCATTGACGCCTTTATTATTGGCTTTAACCACAACAGCAGCCGGGAGGGCACCAACCGGATCCACTTCCAGATCGGCAAGATCGGCGGGAAAGACGTTTGCTTGTGTGATAACCAGTATGGCAGCAGCCAGGGCAGCAACGGCTATTTCAACATGAACCCCAACAACAGCAACAGCGGCGGGTGGAATGGCAGCTATATGAGAAAGACCCTGCTGGGAAACAGCGGGACACCCTCCAGCCCCCCGGCCAACTCCCTGCTGGCCGCCCTGCCGTCCGACCTGCGGGCCGTTATGAAGTCCGTGACCAAGTACAGCGACAACACCGGCGGAAGTCCTGACAATGCCAGCTATGTCACCAGCACAACGGACTATCTTTTCCTGCTGGCGGAGTTTGAATACCACGGGGCCAGGACCTACGCAAACAGCGCGGAAAAGAATTTCCAACTGCAATATGCCTACTATAAGGCGGGCAATAGCAAGGTGAAGTATAAGCACGGGGAAACCGGGACTGCTGCCCGTCACTGGTGCCGTTCCGTCTACGTTGGCAACACGTACCTTTTCTGCCTTGTCCACACCAACGGCAGCGCCACCACCGACACCGCGAACCGTTCCTGGGGCGCGGCGCCCGGCTTTGCCGTCTAATCCGCCGCAGCGAATCCCGCCCCCATCCCGCCCATGAAAATGGGCGGAGAGGGGGGCATGGAGCAGAGGCCCAAAGGAGGAGAAAACCGTGTCCGTCCTGAAAAATAAGCGAACCACCAGCAAGGCGGAATTTGTGAATACGGCCAATGAGATTTACACGGAAACGATAAATTTTTTAAGCCGTCTTTCCGCGAGGTATTCCCGCCTGCTGGCGGAGCCAACCATAAAAATGGCGGCGGAATTGGTGAGTTACACCGAAAAGGCGCAGAGTTATTTTACATCTAACGACATACGCCTGGACCTGCGGGAAAGGGACCTTTTGCAAGCGCGGGGCGCTTTAATGGCCCTGGACGTGCAGCTGTGCCATTGTTACATGGTTATGATGAAGAACCCGCAGGGGTGCTTTACGGACGCCAAAGGAAACAAGGTCCCCAAAAAGGAGGCGGAGGAGCGCCTGGAAACCATGGCCCAAACCCTGGGGGAACTGATCGACACGGAGGACGACCTGATAAAAGGGACCATGCAAAGCGACGCGGAACTGCGGCGGAGGAGAAGAAAAAATAAATAGCTTGTCATGGGTGTATTTCTGAAAACGTGCCGTGTGGCAGGGCGGCCCTTGACGGGACTGCTGCCAATCACTGGTGCCGTTCCGTCTACGTTGGCAACACGAACAATTTCTGCCTTGTCAACACCAACGGCAGCGCCAACAACAACAACGCGAACAATTCCTGGGGCGCGGCGCCCGGATTTTATACCATGGGTCAAATGCAGTAACCAATGAGGTGAACCGGACCCGTATAAAAGGAGAAATACTGCCCTGGCGAAAGCCTAAAACTGCCCCTGGCGGCCTTGCACGGACGCTGCTTGCATGGCGGGGGATTGTGCTTTACCCCGTTTCATGTGCCGGGTCAAAGTAGTTTAGACGCACACCTACAAGACAACTATCTGGGGAGCGAATAAAAATATATGACAAGCGAGGAGCGCCGGGAGGCGCGATACCAACGCCGGAAAGCGGCCCGGCAGGCCAGGAAACAGGCCAGAAATGACAGCCTGGGCACACTGGCGGAGGTTTTCAGTTTTCGGGATATGTTCCGGTATGGGCTGAAATGCTGCAACGGTGTGAGGTGGAAACAGTCCACCCAAAACTTTGAGCGCCACCTGTTTTCGGGCACCGCCCGCCGGCGGCGGGAAGTTCTTTCCGGCCAATGGAAACCGGGGAAATATGTCCACTTTACCCTGCGGGAGCGCGGCAAGGTCCGCCCCATTGACGCGCCGCACATCAATGACCGCCAGATCCACAAAACCCTTTGCAATAATGTCCTGATCCCGCTGTACGGTCCCAGCATGATCTATGCAAACGGGGCCAGCCAAAGGGGAAAGGGTCTGCATTTCCATTACAAGCTGCTGGAGGACCAGCTGCGGGAACAGTTCCGAAAGAACGGGCGGGAGGGCGCCGTGTTCTTGATGGATTTTCACCACTTTTTCCCGTCCGCGCCCCATGCCCTGATCTACCAGCGCCACCAGGACCTGATCCTGAATGAACAGATCCGGGCCATAGCGGACACCGTGGTGGCGTCTGTACCGGGCGGCGTGGGTATGCCCCTGGGCGTGGAACCGTCCCAGCAGGAAATGGTGGCCCTGCCCTCCAGCCTGGACAACTGGCTGAAATGTCAAAAGTCCATCCACGGCGCGGGGCATTACATGGACGACTATGCCACGGTGCTGGACAGCCCCGCCCAGGCGGAGGAGATCATGGAGGAAACGATCCGCCGGGCGGAGGCCATGGGCCTGCAGGTCAACCGGAACAAATGCCATATTGTGCCGCTGGACAAGCCTTTCCGATTTTGCAAATGCAAGTTTTATCTGACTGAAACCGGGCGGGTGATCACCCACGGGGCCAGGGACGGAATGAAAGCGGCCCGGCGGAAAATCAGGCTTTATAAAAAGCGGGTGGACGCCGGGGAAATGACTGTCCAGCAGGCGGAGGACCAGCTGCAGGGGCATATTGCCTATTATAAGAATTTCGACGACCACGGGCGGGTCAAACACCTGCGCCGGATCATTCATGCAACATTCAGAGGAGGAGAAAACCATGTATAAGATCACCAGGGACGGGGAAACCGTGGCCATGACCGAGGCCCCCAACTATGTCCGCAGGGCTGAAAACGGGTGCTTTACCCTGTGCCGGGAGGCGGAGGCGGAGGGGATCGCACACGGCGGCCAGGTTTTCCACCTGCTGGGCCGCCCGGACATGGAGGGCGCGGCGGCCACCGTCATGCTGGAGGAAACCGACGCCGGCGGCGAGATTACCAGGGCAGCGGAAACCGGCGGGATCATGTTTGTAACGCTGGCGGAGGCCGGGAGCATTGACGCCACCACGGCGGCGGAACACGCGGACCTGTTCGCCCCCTGGGCCGTGCCTGTGAACTACAAGGCCGGGCAGATCCGCCGGTACACGGACGGCCAGCTTTACCAATGCCTGCAGGACCACACTTCACAAGAGGACTGGACCCCGGACGCCTCCCCCAGCCTGTGGAAACGGGTGGCAGACCCGGCGGAGGAATGGCCGGAGTGGTCCCAGCCGGTGGGAGCGCAGGACGCCTATGCCAAGGGCGCAAAGGTGAGCCGGAACGGAAAACACTGGACCAGCGACCTGGACGGAAACGTGTGGGAGCCGGGCGTGTACGGCTGGACGGAAGTGGTGGCGGAGGTGTAAGCCGTGGAGCGGGTGCAATACATAGCGGCCAGGCGGGCGCGGTTTGGTGCCATCGGCGGCCCGGTCAATATCCCCTATGGCACCACCGTGGAGGCGGTGGACGGTTTCCTGGAGCGGGACGGCCTGCGCCTGTGCGCCGCCACCAGCGAAAGCGCCCATAAATATTTCGCCAGGGACAGCGACGGGAACGGCCTGGAGCGCGGGCAGCTGACCGCCTCCATCATTGCCACTGTGTCCAAACGGGACAAGGCCCACGCGGACAGGTGGAAAAAGCTGTGGGCGGATCCGCTGGCCTGCAGATACCGGCGGGAGGATCACGCGGATTTTTGGGTTTGGTCCCATACCTTTTTCGAGGCCCCCGTGGAGGACCTGCGGCATATTGCCGCACTGATCGGCGTGGGCGCAAAGGGGGCGCGGCGGCGGTGAACCAGGTGGAAGTGATCGCGGCCCTGTGCGCCATCATCGACCAGCAGAATTTGATCATACAGGACCAGGCCACACAGCTGGCCCAGTATGACGCCCTGACCCACGCGGGGGAGATCGCCGCCCTGCGGCAAAAATACGCGGAGGCCACCGGCGCCCCCGTTGAAAAATTGGAGGTGTGAGGCATGAATGAGCAGGAAATGGCGGTAAAGCTGGCGGAGGTGGACGCCCGGAGCAAATCCAACACCCACCGGCTGGATGAAATGGACGAAAAGGTGGACACCCTGAACCGGCTGGCCACCGCCGTGGAGGTCATGGCGACGGAGCAGCGGCACCAGACCGAAACCATGGCGGAGATCAAAACCGACGTGACCGCCCTGGGGACAAAGGTGGACGCCATCGAAAAGAAACCGGGCAAGCGGTGGGACGGCATGGTGGACAAGTTCCTTTATGGCCTGGTGGGTGTGCTGGCCGGGGCGCTGGGGGCTGGCCTGCTTCACCTGCTGACGGTGGCGGCATGACCGGCACCGTGGTGGTGGCCGCGCTGGCCATGGCCGCAGGGACCGCCCTGGGCGTCCTGCTGTGCCGGATTGTGGGGCCGCGCCTGTACCGTCCCCGCCGCCTCCAGCCGGACGGTGGCGGGGACAAGGGAAAAATGGGCGTCATGGACAAGGTGCTGATCCTGGAGGCGGTGATCCTGGTGGCCTACACGGTGGCCGCGCTGGCCGTGTTCTGGCATACAGGGAGCGAACCGGCCACCCTGACCGCCTGCGTGTTCGGCGTCTGCGGCCTGGAAAACGGCGTCATGGGCTGGATCAAGACCAACAAGGACAAGGCGGCAGAGGCCGCCAAAACAAGCGGGAGCGGCCACCAGGCCGCGCCAATGGACACGCCCACCGAGCGGGAGGAACCCCCGGACGTGGGCCTGTAAGGGAGGCAGCATACAAATGACAGAGAACCAACTGCGCCAGAAAGTGGCGGACACCATCAACGCATGGGTGGGGGCCACCAAGGGCAGCGCCAAACACCTGGACATTCTGGAGGTTTACAACAATTACCGCCCCCTGGCGCGGGGGTACAAGGTCCAGGTGAAAGACGCCTATTGTGCCACCACGGTGAGCGCGGCCTATATCCGGGCCGGGATCGCGGAGTACACCGGGACAGAGTGCGGCGTGGAAAAATACACGCTGGTGGCAAAAGCCAAGGGAATATGGGTGGAGAACGACGCCCACACGCCCAAGATCGGGGACGCCTGCGTGTATGACTGGCAGGACAACGGCAAGGGCGATTGCACCGGAGCCGGGGACCACATCGGGATCGTGACCAAGGTTTCCGCCGGATCCTTTGTCGTGACCGAGGGGAACATGAGCGGCGGCAAGGTGGGCAAGCGCACCATGAAGATCAATGGGCGATACATACGCGGGTTTATCTGCCCGGACTTTGCGGCGATTGCCAAAAAGCTGGGCGGGAACAGCACCGGCAACACGGGGGTCTCCAGCGCGGTCCAGGGAGCCGCCCACACCGTCGTGGCGGGTGATACCCTGGGGAAGATCGCGGCCCGCTATGGCACCACTGTGGACGCCCTGGCGGCCATCAACGGGATCAAGAACAAGAACCTGATCCGGGTGGGCCAGGTGATCTATTTGACCGAGGCGGCGGCAGCTGTGGCCAAGCTGGCCCGCCTGGGCGTGATCAACTCCCCGGACTACTGGCAGCAGGCCGCCGCGTCCGGCAAGGTCAAGTATTTGGACCGCCTGCTGGTCAAGGCGGCGGAGAAGATCACCAAGGCCGGGCCGCGCTCCAGCACCGTGCCCAACGCCGTGGGCGCCCTGGTGGCCGCTGGCGTGATCGACACGCCGGACTATTGGCTGGCCAATTACCGCACATTCCCCAGCCTGGACGCGCTGCTGTGCGCCCTGGGCGGGGCTGTGAAATAAAAATTTAGGGAGGACATAACCATGGAAACCATTCTGCAGTACATTCCCGCCGTTCTTTCGGCCATCCTGCTGGCGGTGCTGATCCTTATGGTGATCACCAACATCATTGTGCAGGTGGTAAAGAAACTGACCTGGGACAAGGTGCCCACCAACCTGCTGGCCTTTATCGTGGCCATGGCCGTGACCATGCTGGTATTTTTCGCCGTGTGCCAGATCAAGGGGGTGCCCATTGTCTGGTACATGGTGGCCGCCGCCGTGGCCCTGGGCTTTTTCGTGGCCTTTGCGGCCATGTTCGGGTTTGACAAGTTCCGGCAAATGCTGGAGCAGATCACCAGCCTGGAGGATCGGAAAGAGTAAAGAGAGGACCCCCGGCAGGTTGCCGGGGGTCCTTTGTATCAGGCCAGGACATAGCGGCGGAGGTCCTGATCTTCCGGGCTGTCCTGGTCCAGCCATGCGTCGAACCCGTCCGGGTTTCGCCGCTCTATTTCGTCCATCAACCAGCCGCGCACAGTGGGAACATGGGGGCCTTTCAGAGTATCGACAAGTTCCCACAAATCGAGCAGCTTTTCCAGGCTGGAGTTTTTCAGCGTTTCCCGCGCCATCAATTCCGGCGTTTTCACTTTTGACCCCTCCTATTATTGAGATACCGACGGACCGCCCGGATCCCGTATTTGACCGGGACGAACACGGCCACGAAAATGGCCAGGGAAATTAAAAATTTCATTCTTGCGACCTCCTATTGACAATGAATGTTGATTGTTTTATAGTGAGGGTGTGGGGTTTCGGGACCCCACACCCCCCTGGCCTTTTACCAGTTCAGCAATTTTTGAATTGCCAGAACCACCAGGCCGGAGATCACGCCCGCCAGAATGTTGTCCGCAAGACTTTCCATTCTTTTGGGCTGCGCCGTGGGCTTGCGCCTGCGGCGCTTTTTACTGGCCA
>OFGD01001121.1_pt1 | contig 14349 bp, 18 predicted proteins | sample 1521671 | NCBI WGS metagenome assembly OFGD01 (sample SAMEA3504114, study PRJEB24116) | mouse gut metagenome | biome: mouse gut; feature: mouse-associated habitat; material: faeces | place: Denmark | collected 2011 | reverse complement strand
TTTCAAAAGAAAGCGGCGGCTTTGAAATTTGTTATTTCAAAACCGCCGCAAGGCTATTTATATTTTGTTTGGGCGTGGTGATACCATCCGCCGTAAAAACGGTTTTTTATTTTCCGTTGCAGGCCGCTTTGTTTTTGGGGGTTAATCAAACATGGAGGATGCTTGAAATATATAATAATTCTTTACAATCGAAAGCTGTATAGCATTTGTGCTATTGTTATCTGCGATTGCATTTAGTTTGGAAAACACCTCGTCCGACGACATTTCAGCAAGAGTTTCGAGATTAGTATCATACCAAAAAGATTGAATATCATTGATTGCGTTTGCAAGTGCCGTGTCCCGTTCTCCGACTGTGACTACTTGAGGATCAAGGTGATAAGAAACGCCATACATCAAACTTACCCATGTGGGCGGGTCAGTTTCCTGGCTTTCTCTTGCAAGTTCAAAACTCAAATCAGGATCAATCACTGGACTGCCATAAGAGTTCTTTACTAATATTGCGTTTTCAATATTTGACGCTCTTATGGTTAAAGCTAAAAAGTTCTTCTCCTCCGTTGTGAGGTGTGCGGGGAAGCTATATGTTGCGATATCGTTTTGGATAATATCCTCGTGTTCCTCTGAATGTTGATTTCCCCAATCCAAAAGGGCTTTGTCAAAATCGGCAACAGTCTGGTTAAGATAGTCTGCTGATTTTAACGCTAACAATGATTGATAACCGTCTTCGGCCCCCAAAGAAGATTTAGACGTTTTGTTTGTAGCGTCATCTCTGTGAATGATTGAGGGGACGGAAATCGAATTGTTATTTTTTGTCGCCGCCGAAGTTGCAAAGGCTGTTGTCACACAGACAACCAATGCCAGGGCTAGGGCGAGAGAGAGAATAGACGATTTTTTGATTTTCATAATTGCTGTAATCCTTTCTTCTATTGCGTTTTTACTGAAATTGTTGCTCAATGGGTTCAAGCCACTCCATGTTTCTTCCATACTGATCAGCACCCTCGCATAGGCCGCCTTTGTTGTTTCTCCGAAAAGGCGGACAACCGCCTCGTCACAGGACAACTCAATGTCCCGGTTGGCAAGAATATACATCACCCAAACCAAGGGATTAAACCAATGCACACACACCGTCGCAATCAACACTAATTTTGTAATGCTGTCAAACCGCCGGATATGCACATATTCATGCTCCAAAACATATAGAAGTGACTTTGTATTAGCCCATTCAGTAGATATTGGCATCAGAATTACGGGGTGAAATACGCCATAGGTGAGCGGAGCAGAAAACCGGCTGGACTGCCGAACGGAAATTGGGCGCTTCTGTTGATGCTTATTCAGCCAGCTTCTAATGAAGGCATTTTCTACTGGAAAAGAAGTTTGAAATTCTTGTCGGCACTTCCAATATGCTACGCCAAAAGCCAAGGCACAAATCAATGCACCAGCAGCCCAAACAACCACCCAAACAGAAATTATATTTGTGGACATTGTAGCCTTTTGCCCAGCTACTTCGACCGGCATCAACGCAACTGCAAGGGGGCTTTCTGCAACGTCTATTCCTGATACATGACTGCCTAATAATGAATAGACACTAAATGCAGAGGGGAAAGAGAACGGGAGCAGCAGGCGCACAACGGCTATTCCCCAAAGTGCCAAAAAGGTCTTTTTCGGGAGACGGTTGATTGCCAAGGTACGAATGACGGTGATTGCCAAGATCATCACGCCTCCCGCAAAACTCATTTGCAACAGGCTCATTTGCATCACCTCATTCCAAGTCGCCAACAATCTGCTTCAGCTTTTCGATTTGCTCGGCGCTCAACTTTTTTCGCCCCAGCAAAGCCGCAAACAGTTTGTCCGCACATCCGTCATACACCCTGTCGATCAGTTCGTTTGTCTCTGCCTCCTGTATTTCTGCCTGCGGCACAAGCGCATGACACATGAAACCGGGTTCGGAGCGTTCAATCGCCCCTTTCTTGATGCAACGCTTAATCAGGGTGTAGGTAGTATTTACATTCCAGCCCAATTCCTCGGTCAGCAATTTGGCGATATGTTTTGCGGGAACATCGCCATCGCGCCAAAGGACAGACATCACTTTCAGTTCAGAAGCAAACAGCTTAATGTCCATTTGGTAACACCTCCTTTTTAAGACTGTGGTAGTGGCTACGCTCATATACTACCACAGTCTTAATTGCTTGTCAATACTACTTTGGTCTTAAAAATAAAATTTGGATAAACCTTGTGAATGGTTATCACACGCTAAAAGCACCTACTCCATTTTTGCACTGTTTCCGGGGAATGTGCTAAACGGCAAGCAACGTCGCCTTATAAGAAACTGGTGCGGCTTATCTTCGCTCTGGAGATCCAAACAGCCTTATTGCCCAGCGATCTGATTCCTCTCAATAGCTATCCGGGGTCCTCCTGGACCTCTGCTTTGCTATACCCTTTTTGAATCATCTAACTTTTTCCACCGTCCTTCATTTTGGCGGGGGTGACTTCTAATAGTTAATCTTTCCTGCAAAGATGGTTTCAGAGAATTTTTTCCACCTTGTCTTCAGCTCTAATGCTCCATATACTTTTTTAGCCTCTTGACCGCATGTTAACAAGGTCGTTTCTGGCCCCTGTTTTTATATCTGTACCACCTTCCCTTTTTTATTGTGGCTGGTACCATCCAGTAGGGAAGATTCCATGTGCAGGTGTATGTGGACAAGGCGCAAGACGGGCTTGTTCTGGAGTCCTCACACAGTTGTAGCTCCGTCTGCGGTGAGCGTGGGTTTGGGCATGACCCACAGCTCCATATAAGCTACATCTTCCGTGGTCCGATAATACTTTTCAGCCGAAAACGGCTCGGTCGTGAGACTGTGCTGCGGAAGCCATGTGCCAAAGAGATACCGGCTGGCCTGGTTCAGAGCAACGGTCACCAGCGTCTCGAAATCTTCTGCTTCCACTTTACAGACGGCATACTCGCCAGCGGGCAGCTCCCGCAGAACCATGCCGTCCGGAAGCGGGCCGGGACCACTTTTCGCCAATCCGCCAGCAAAATACCGGAAAGTACCCAGCTTAGGATCCGCCGAGTGCGACATCCCAAGTTCCACCCCGGTATGGATCCCTGGGGAAGTGGCGTTCCGCTCGGTGTGATACTGGCGCCAGAGCTGGCCGGGAACATCCACGCCGGTACTCTCACCGACCGGCGTCTGCGCGGCGATGCTGACAGCGGTTTCAAACCCGATATAGGATTCCGGTGCGGTTAGACTCTTCCGTTCGAGCTCCAGGACGATATCTCCCACCACCAGCGGAACACCCTCGCTAATCAGCACATAGTTGGCAGCGACCTCCGGGCGGTCAAAAGTGTTGAGCATAGGGAGCGCCTTCCGATACTCTTCCGGGGTAATTGTGTAGGCGTCTTTGAAGGCCCGCGTGAAATTGGCGTGGCTGGAAAAGCCGTAGTCCAGAGCCACATCGAGTATCCTCCGGCTCGGATCACGCAAGGCTTCTACCGCTTTGGCCAGCCGACGGAGTTTGACATACTCCTGAACCGGCTTGTGTACTAGACGTTTGAACAGTCGCTGAAAGTAAAATGGCGAGAGAGCGGCCATACCGGCCAACTCTTCGATCTTGACCTCTTCCCCCAGATGCTCATCAATGTAATCCAAAGAGTGTTCGATTGTTTCCCATGCGTGCATATTGGCACCTCCTATGTTTGATGGGCCTATCATAGCATGTGCTTTTGGGGGGTGCTTCTCACACAATGCTCTTTTATAGCATGGGAAAGAATTTTCAGAAAGCACTTCAGGGGTGCGAGCCGGGAAATGGTGATAGACTGTCCTCTTTTTCTTCGATATAAACTTTGCGGGCTAGTGCGATGATGCCCAGAGTCAGCAGAGCTGCGATTACCTCAGTAGCTGCGATAGGAAGCCGGGCGGCGGTAAGAACCGTTACCATATCCACCAGGGTGTGGAGCAGGATGGCGGCGGGGAACCAGAACCAGTTGTCCCTCCGCTTTACGGAGACATACACCAGTACCGACAGCGCGATGTGCAGCCCCACCGCCACCAGCCGTTCAAAACCGGTCCAGAAATAGATGCCTGCCGGGTTAGCGCATAAGCCCTGGATGGCAGCCAGCCCCGTTTCCGATAAAGGACCCATCATAGCCTCTACCGCTTCCAGTCCGCCGCGATTCAAAGCCAAAGCGAGCGTAATATTGCTTAACATCGTCATCCCGGCCAGCAGAATCGCCTCTATGCCTCCATGTCCCGCGCCGTACATCAGCGCATCCCCTGGCCCTCGGCTCCATCGGAGGGAAAGCTTGAAAGCCAGCCAGCGGCCGCATTCCTCAAAAACGCCCGCCATCAGACCGGCATAAAAAGCATACAGCCAGATGTTTCCCTGCAGCACTGCTCCAGGAGCGCCATAGAGCAGGAGGCTGTGTGCAGTCCGTTCCAGGATCAGCACAAAGACGGGGAATATGATACAGCCAATGAAGAAAAACCGCCACCGCCCCTTTGACTTTCGCCAAAAGAAAATTCCAAGCCCCAGCGGTAGTACCAGTGTGAACAGACCAACCAACGCCATGATGATGATAGCTGTTGGGGTTACAGTCAAACTTTCTAACATTTTCAGCAACTCCTTTCTATCCCCACAATACACCATCCACCAAGTAGAAGGCCAAGCGAGGTTTCACCAGTATAGTGGACAAGGATATGAACAACATCAAAATAAGATATGGATTACATATAAATTTGAAATTTTGATTGCTTTTTCTCTATAATGCTTCTACAATGTGAGCTGGGGAAATGATTGGTCGTATCCGCATGAAGAATCCACGTTGGGGGCAAAGCTATGATTGGCGTATATTTAAGTGGCACAGGGAACACAAAACACTGTATCGAAAAGCTGATTTATTTATTGGATGAAACTGCGCAGGCAGTTCCCATTGAGGGAAAAGAAACTGTGCGTTTATTATCACAGCACGAGTTTATTGTATTGGCATACCCCGTTCAATTCTCCAATGCACCAGTTATGGTACGGAACTTTATCAAAGACAATTCGGAACTTTGGAAAAACAAGCAAGTGCTTTGTGTTGCCACAATGGGATTGTTCAGCGGGGATGGAGCAGGATGTTCTGCACGGCTATTGAAAAAGTGTGGCGCGAGTATCGTTGGCGGCCTGCATATCTGTATGCCGGATTCGATTTGCGATGTGAAGCTGCTGAAAAGATCTGTTGAAAAAAATCGGGAGATCATAAAAGCGGCGGACAGAAAGATTGAAAAATGTGCGCAGGAGATCAAGCAAGGCAAATACCCAAGGGATGGCTTAAACTTTTATAACAGAGCAGCAGGCCTCTTGGGTCAGCGCCTATGGTATTATGGCAAGACGAAGGACTACTCTGATAAGCTGAAAATCAGTGAAGCCTGTGTGGGCTGCGGACTATGTGCCCAGATATGCCCAATGGGAAACATCACCCTAAAGAATCACAAAGCAACAGCGGGAGATCGCTGCACAATGTGTTATCGCTGCATCAGTTCATGCCCTGCACAGGCGATTACACTGTTGGGAAACGCTGTATTTGAGCAGTGCCGCTATGACAAGTATAGTAAGGAATAAAGAATTTCTGAGATGTAGGTTGCCTTTTCCCAATGGGGCGGCTATAATACACGAGCGACTTTTTATACAGAAGGAGAATGTTTATGAACAAAAATGAACTGATTACTGCGATGTCTGAGGCCAGCGGCCTGCCCAAAAAGGACTGTGAAATTGCGCTGAACGCATTTACTGGAGTTGTGGAGAATGCGCTCAAGGCGGAGGATAAAGTTCAGCTGGTCGGGTTTGGCTCTTTTGAAGTCAAGGCCCGTGCGGCCCGCACCGGCCGGAACCCACGGACAAAGGAACCTGTCGAGATTGCTGCGTCTAAAGCTCCGGTATTCAAAGCTGGCAAAGCTCTGAAGGACGCGATCCAGTAAAAAGATTTGGTGAGGTGGGGAAATGCGGCGAGAACTAGGTGTTGCACGATGTGGCCTTGCGTGCTGTTTGTGCTCTGAGAACGTGAGATGCGATGGCTGTGGGTCGGATGGATGTCCCGATGCGGATAAGTGCGAAAACAAGAAGTGCTCTTCCGAAAGGGGCATTTCGCATTGTTATGCCTGCACAGAGACCTGTAAAAAAGGATTACTGAATAAAATCAAGCCCTACGCCTTTACCCTGTTTGCAAAACGGTATGGGGAGACGCATCTGTTGGATTGTCTTGAAGCAAATGAAAAAAGAGGCATTCTTTATCACCGTGAGGGAATATTTGGTGACTATGATGAATTTGACGATGTGGAAAAGTTGATTGAATTCATTAAGACCGGTATGCGTTAAATCATATATTTCATAGCTTCTGCGGTCGATGGCACGCAGGCTGGTGCGCAGTTCTTCATTTGTTTTCATTGCAGACCTCCGATTTCTTAGGCGTGACCCTATTTTACCACCTTATGCCGGATATGTATAGAGATTAGAAGCGGGCTGTCCCCACAAATGGGCAGCCCGCTTCTTTGTTATTCTGTCGATGGATTTTGGGTGGACTGTGCAGCAGCACCCGCTTTTTTGAATAGCTGGTAATCTTCGCCGGCATCCGGGAACATGGTGATCATATGGTCGTTCTGTATGACCCGCTCTTGTTCAAACTCTAACTGCGGCAGGATCACGGAGAGGATACTATTCTGCCCGGTCTGTTCCCACCTGTTTGCGAGGACGGCGTACTCAGGCATACGTCTCCATATCACATTCATTAAGGCCCGTTTGTCTATCACGGCTCCGTCCCACTTCGTGCGTGTCTGCATCAACTCGTGGATGGGAATGCAGCTGACACTGGAAGAGAAAAATATGTAGCCCAGAGTCTGATGTATGCCATGTGTTTTGTCATGCTCCAGCTGTTCACCGACCTGCATGGCCAAGCCGGATAGTTCTGTGGACCAAACAGGATAACAGACTGTAAGAAATTCTTCACACTGGTCTGTCTCGACCCAGTAGATCCCATTCTCTAAAATCCAGTACCGAGTGGTGTACCCTCGCGGTGAAGAGAAGGGGACTGGGTATGTACCAAAATACTCCGGGTGGAATTCGGCCGCGTTGAGCGCAATTTCATGGAGGCTGCACGCTTGATTGAGGTGATTCTGAACCCGGTATCTTCCAAGCTCATAGTCAATGATCCGCCAGCCGCCTGCATCCTCCGCCTTGGAGAACAGCCAAAAGATGGAGTGCTTTTTCCCATACTCCCTTGCTTCCTGCGATATGATGGGCGTATCCGTGACTGCGTAATACTCTGTTGCGATGGCTTCATCATCACGCTGAGCAACCAGGTAATAAACACCTGCGCATTCCTGTTCTGTCAGCAGAAGCTGGCCCAGTTCATTCTCCAGCTCAGACAATTCCGCAATATGATCCATATGTAAGCCTCACCCCTTCTGACTCTCCACGGGAAAGAATAATTTTCTACCATGCGCCGTAAAATCGAATAATTATCTATAATGTATCAGGTTGGGTTTATTTTGTCAATAATGAAAGCGGCAGGGACTTATTATTCTATAATGAGGCAATAAAGGAGGGATTCCAGATGATAGGGGAGAGATTATTGGATCTGCGGAAGGATGCAGGGCTGACGCAGGATGAATTGGCGGCGATACTGAAGATAAACAAGCACTCCATTTCATCATATGAGCGGGGCAAAAGTGAGCCGCCAGATGCGATCAAGATTGAGATTGCGAGATATTTTAAGGTTTCCGTTGACTATCTGCTGGGTCTGACGGACAATCCAAATCCATACGGCGGCCAGCGCAATGTGCTTCAAATCCCGGCTGGTTTTCCGGCCAAGGCCCAGGAGAGCCTTACGGATTACATGGAATTTTTGAAGAGCAGGTATGAAAAGGCGGGCAGAACGTAAAATGCGAAGGCATCTCCTGTAGGGATAGGAAAGTCCTTGACCCTGGCCATTTCTTAGCTGTTCCCCAAGTCGGAAAGTACAATATTTTTGGGTAATTGAAAAGCAGAATTGAGGTATAGGGAAGTTTCAGTATAATAGGATACAGGGAGGTGATGCTGTGTTTCGGATCGGCGAATTTTCGAGGCTGACCCAGGTGTCCATTCGGATGCTCCGGTACTATGATGAAGCGGGCCTTCTCAAACCAGCGCAAGTCGATTCATGGACGGGGCACCGACTGTATGCTGCGGAGCAGATTCCACATCTTAACCGGATTCGATACCTGCGGGACAGCGGTTTTCAAGTTTCAGAGATTGCCCGGGCACTGGAGATGGATGACAGTGCGCTACTTGACTATCTCTCGGAAAAACGTCTGGAGATTGAGCAGGCCATACGGGCTGATCAGGAAAAGCTGCAGAAAATAGCTGTTGCCCAGGAGCAGATATTGGGCAACAGTGGTGATCTTCATTATAATATCTCCATCAAGTCAGTACCGGAGTACCGTGTCCTTTCCCTGCGCAGGGTGGTGCCCACATACTACTCGGAAGGAGAACTGTGGAGGGAACTCTGCGCTTTTGCAAAAACGCAAGACATAGCCCTCTCTGGTGAGACCTTCTCAATTTATCACGATGCGGAGTACAAAGAGCAGGATGTTGACATCGAACTATGCGCCCCCGTGAATAAGTTGATGGATGATGTGGAGCCATTTCAGTTCCGTATGACAGAGCCTGTGCCCATCATGGCTAGTACCATGGTGTATGGCGATTTTTCCAATATCAAGGGGGCCTACCTCGCCTTTGCCAGGTGGTTGGGCCAGCATGGCGTTTATCAGATGACCTGTCCCACACGGCAGATCGTGCATCGAGGACCTTGGAACGAGGCAGATCCGACTAAATATCTCACAGAGCTCCAAATACCGCTGGTAGCCAGGTAAAACGGCTTTGAGAGTAAGGACAGCACACATATTAGAATGGTTTTGGGAAACGGGGCAGCTTTCGGGTTGTACCGTTTCTTTATCTTTCACGACACGCAGCAAGCAGACGGAGAAAATTCATTTTCCCTATTGCATCTCACACGGTGTGAGGTATTATACTGGGCCTGCCAATAAAAAGGAGGTTTTCGTATGAACGAATATCAGGTAAGGCCCATTGGAACGATTCAGAATGGAAAGGACGGAATATTCATCAAGCTGTTCCCGGAGTATGTTCCCGGTCTGGAGGCGCTGGACGGCTTCAGCCATATCAACGTGCTCTGGTGGTTCAGCAACTGCGACAATCCCGCAGACCGGTGCATTTTCCAGGCAGAGCAGCCCTATAAGAACGCACCAGCCGTTATGGGCGTGTTCGCCACAAGGTCTCCGCTCCGGCCCAATCCCATTGCCTTGACAGCTTCGGAGATTATCAAAATTGATGCTGACCAAGGAGTGATCCAGCTTGACTACATTGACGCTGACAATGGTACGCCTGTGCTGGATATCAAGCCTTATACACCCAGTCTCGACCGGGTTGAGACGCCTCGGGTCCCTGAGTGGTGCCGCAGCTGGCCCAATAGCATTGAGGCCTCCGCCAACTTCCCCTGGGACCAGGTGTTCAATTTTGAGGCTGTATGAGGCGCCGGGATTACTCGGATAGAGGGCCCGTATGGATCGCCGTATCAAAATGTACTTGTGCGCAGGCGGGCAGAGGTGTATAATCCGCCCATAACAACATAGTAGGGGGAGCTTGTGTGACAGGCAGAGAGGAAGGTAGACCTTCGACCCTTGAACCTGATGCGGATAATGCCGCTGTAGGGAGTCACAGAAAATTCTACTTTTCCAGGGGGCATCGTATTCGGGTGCCTCCTGTTTTTTGCTGCACTTTTGATAGAATGTGAAACCGGCCACTGCCGCACACCTGCGGCGGCTGACCATCAACATCGGTACACTGAGCCAGCGCACCTTCCCCACGATGTTTGGCCCCAGGATTTGGCCGCATATATAGTCTCTTGCCTTTTTGGCTGATACCTAATATAATCTACACTGAAATAAAGGCTTTGTGATTCACAGGAGGCACTATGGCAAATATACTGATTGTCGAAGATGAAAAAGCCATGCAGGACATTATCGTAGACTATATGCGAAAAGGCGGACACGCCTGCTTTACTGCCAACGACGGCATAGACGCCCTTGTCACGTTGAAGAATCATCCTATGGATTTGATGATCTTAGACGTGATGATGCCCCATCTGGACGGCTTTTCCGTCTGCAAGATGGCGCGGGAAATGAGCGATATGCCTATTATCATGCTTACCGCCAAAAGCGCGGAGGATGACAAGCTGAAAGGCTACGACTACGGCGCAGACGACTACATGACCAAGCCCTTCAGTCCCAAGGTGCTGTTGGCCAAGGTGAATGCCTTGCTGCGCCGCTCCTCTGCTGCGTCTTCTGGGGCAATCACTGCTGGGAAAATCATGCTCCATCCCAATGCACACAAGGTCTATCTGGACGGCCAGGAGATCTCGTTGACCCATAAGGAGTATGAATTACTCGCTTTTCTGATGGCAAACCCTGGGCAGATTTTCAATAGGGAGCAGCTTCTAAACCGTGTCTGGGGCTATGATTTCGAGGGGACGACCCGAACCGTGGACACCCACATCAAGACCCTGCGCCAGAAGTTGGGGGACGAGGGCAGGCATATCGTCACGCTGATCCGCTCCGGCTATAAATTCGAGGTAACAATATGAAAGAGGCTTTTTCCCTCCGCACAGTGCGGAAAAAGATTGTAATGCTCTCCAAGCTGGCGGGAATTGTGCTGATTTTCTCCTATATTCTGTCTACCCGTCTGCCTGTCAGCGAGGATGCTTCTTTCTTGATTTGGTTGGGTTTTCTTATGCTGCTGGTTTTAGGGATAGACTTTTTCATGGGCCGCTTTATCACGAAACCGATTGACAAACTGAACGCCTCCGCAAAGCGCATGGCGGGACTGGATTTTTCCGCCCCCTGCAATCTCGTTTCAACCGATGAATTTGGGGAACTGTCTGCCAGCCTGAACACAATGGCTGAAAATCTGCAACAGGCCCTTGTCCGTCTGGAGGATGCGAATACCCAGCTCGAAAAGGATGTGGAAAAGGAACGGCTTCTGCTGGCCGAGCGCAAGGAACTGGTGGACAGTCTATCCCACGAGATGAAAACTCCGCTGGGCATCATCCGGGCCTATGCCGAGGGCTTGCAGGACGAGATGGACGAGGCCAGAAAGCAGAAATACGCCCAGGTCATTGTCTCCGAAGTGGAGCGAATGAATGGCCTGATCGTAACCTTGCTGGACCTGTCAGCGCTGGAAAGCGGAGCTGCAAGTCTGAATGTGACCCGCTTTGACTTTGTAGAGCTGATGGAGACAGTAGCCGGGCGGCTGCTGATTGACGCCCCGGACACCAATTTTGAGCTGCAATATGAGCTGCCGGATCAAAAGGTTTTTGTGAGGACAGACCAGCGGCGCATGGAGCAGGTTTTAAGTAATCTGATTGTCAATGCCAGGAAAAATGTGTGTCCTGGCGGCGTTCTGCAGCTTGAACTGAAAGTGGATAGTGGGATGCTGCATTTCTCTATCTACAATCAAGGCCGGCCCATTCCAGAAAGTGCCCTGCCCAAAATCTGGACAAAGTTCTATCGGGATAGCAGCGCGGAGTACAGTGGCTCCGGGCTGGGGCTGTCTATTGTGGCGCAAATCCTGTCCATGCAGAATCTGCCCTACGGTGCGGAAAACCGGGTGGACGGGGTGCTGTTCTGGTTCTCCATCCCTGTCACAGAATAATTTCACACGGATTTCACACCGGCCTCACACGAATTTCACACTGGCCATCTAAACTCTCCTTATCACAAGTAAGGAGGGTTTTTTATGTTCTTAGGATTGCAGTGGTACTGGTGGCTCGTGATTGGGGCGGTGCTTGTCATCTCCATCCCCTTCAAGATCAAGTTCATGAAGTGGTGGACCAAGCGCCAGCAGGGAAAAGATCAGCGTGGAAAGTGGGGTGACGACGAGTGATCGAGGTCAAAAACCTGACGTTCTCCTACGGCAAAGACAAGCAGGCCCTCCACGGCCTGGACTTCACCGTAGAGGACGGAGAAATCTTCGGTTTCCTGGGGCCCAACGGCTCCGGGAAATCCACGACGCAGAAGATTCTCACCGGAATTTTGAAGGGCCACGGGGGCAAGGTCTCGCTGTTCGGGCAGGATATCTCCGCCGCTCACGGGCAGGAATTTTTCCAGAAAATCGGCGTGCTGTTTGAGTTTCCTTATCTGTACGCCAATCTGAGTGCCGTGGATAACTTGAACTACTTTGCATCCTTTTACCATAAGGAACAGAGGAGGGACATAGGCGAGCTGCTGGACGCACTGGAATTTAAGCCGGACTTTCTGAAAAAGCCGGTGTCCTCCTACTCCAAGGGGATGCGCCAGCGGGTGAGTATGGCCCGGGCGCTGGTGAGCAATCCCCGGCTGCTGTTTTTGGATGAGCCCACCAGCGGCCTGGACCCCTCCGGGGCGGTGCTGTTTCGGAAGATCATTGAGCAGGAGCGAAAAAAGGGGACGACGGTGTTTGTCACCACCCATAACATGGTGGATGCCGATTTGCTGTGCGACCGGGTGGCGTTCATTTCCAACGGAAATTTGGTAGCCCTGGATACGCCCAAGCGTCTGAAGGAGAAAAACAGCAACCACCGGGTGGTCATCGACTACCTGTACCGGGGAAAACGGGAGACAAAAACCATTGAGGCACCGGAGTTGGAGGCGGGCATTCCCTTTGCCCACGACGAGATTATCAGCATCCACTCCCAGGAGCCGACCTTGGAGGATATGTTCATCCAGTACACGGGGAGGGGGCTGTCCTGATGGGAAAAGGATTTTGCGCCCTGTTCAAAAAGGACTGCCGGATGCTGGTGTCGGGGAAATTTTTCTTGATGGCACTTGGCTTTCTGGTCCTCTATACGGCCTATGTGAACCTGGGCTATATCCGCTTCATGCAGATGCCGCCCTACAACGTGTATCTGTATGACCCTACCGGGATACAGACGGAAAAATCGCCCCTGGTGCAGATCGTTTCCTCTATGGAGGCTATGGACGCCGTCCTGCTCTCCGACGCCAACGGCGTGGGTTTGGACGCCAGCGCCGGGGAGGTGCGGGTGGTACTCTATAAGGGAGCGGAACACGTTGACCGCCACCGGGCCGACTATGCCCTGTCCCTGCTGGAACCCTCGGCCAGCCCTGCCCCGGAGGTGCTTGGTACCAACACGCCGGAACAAAAGGCGAGGAAAGAGATCACCTGTGAACTGCTGTTTTTTGAGCTGGCCGCTGTGGGATTTTTGGGCATCGCCGCCGTACTGTTCAAGGAAAAGGGCATGGGGGTCATTCGTGTCCACGCCATTCTCCCGGTGCGAAAAGATTTGTTTCTCCTGTCCAAGCTGGCGGTGTTCCTGCTCTCTGATCTGGCCTTTGCGGTGCTGCTCACCCTGCTGAACGTAGGGTTGAACGATGGAGCGGCGGTGCTGCCTGCGGTCCTGCTCCAGACGGCCATTCTTTCCCTGATGATGGCCTTGGTGGGACTGCTCTGCGCCCTGCTGCTGAAAGATTTCCGTCAGTTTACGCTGGCCTACCTGGTGATCGCCATTTTCGCTGCTACCCCGGTGTTCCTGTCGGCCAACACCTCCATCAAACTTGACTGGATCGGCTATCATCCGTTCTATCACGTCTATATGGGCCTGAAAAATGCCTATTTCGGAACAGACATTTCCCCTGCCTATTATGCCGGCGCTGCCGGTGTGATTGCGCTGCTGTTCCTGGTGGTGCGGCTTGCGTTCCATCGGGAAATCGGAAAGGAGGGGTGAGGGGTGAAAGGCTTGAAATATCAGCTAAAAAGTGTCCTGCGGGATAAATTCTGCCTGATGACCTTCCTGCTGCCCATCCTGGCCGCGCTGGACATCATCGCCCAGCGGCGGAATGTCCCCGTGGCCCAGGTCGCCATCAATTGGACCACCCAGTGCGGCGTTGTGGACACTTCCCTCACGGGTGTCAGAAACGCGGCGGAGGCCGTGGAAAACACCGCTGCCATGTCCTGGTCCCTTGACGCGGAGGAAATCGCGCAGATCAATGCTGCCATCCACACACATCTGGATTCTGCGGACAAGGATGGCCGCTGAAGCCTTTTACCCAAACCGCACGGGAATCCCCTGACAAGCGCAGCGCTGGAAGTACCTTGACGAAACATTTATTGGAAGCGCCATTTGGTTGATTGGTTTTTCCAAAAGCCAACATGGCTTCGCAGAACAGCCATCAGATATGACAGCTGGGGCTTGTTTGATATCATCGCTTTAATTGCGAAACGCTTTGTCCGGAACATGATTCAAGGCGCGGCAATCATAACTGACTGCCGCGCCTT
>OFGD01001120.1_pt1 | contig 14393 bp, 17 predicted proteins | sample 1521671 | NCBI WGS metagenome assembly OFGD01 (sample SAMEA3504114, study PRJEB24116) | mouse gut metagenome | biome: mouse gut; feature: mouse-associated habitat; material: faeces | place: Denmark | collected 2011 | reverse complement strand
TCTATGTCTCTCTTTTTCTTATCTGAATTTGCGCAACTTATTATACCTTATCGGTATTTTTGCTGACGTTTATGATAGGGAAGCTGATGAAACCGGAGCAACCGATTGATGGAAAAGAATATTTTGAGAAAGAATTAGCAAATTTGGGAGCTATGACAGCGGTAGACAAGAAGATTCTGACGATATTGATTGCATTGGTTGTATATTTATTTACTTGTCAATGGCATGGTTTTGATATGCTGTACGGTTTTATTGGTGCAACAATCCTTATGTTTATACCTAAAATTGGAATCGGTGAGAAAAAACATATTGAAATGGTAGATATGGGGACGATCATCTTCTGCGCATCCTGTATGGGTATTGGAAATGTTGGTGCTGCAGTAGGGATAGGGCCGGCTTTATCAAGTGTGTTACTTCCATATTTTGGGTGGTTTGAATTCCATTGCTTTTGTAGGCATTATATTCATTGTTGGGGTTTTAGCAAACATTCTGATGACGCCGTTAGCATTAATTACAATTTTAGCTCCTCCACTTGCACAAATTGCGATGGATATGGGTATAACGGCGTATCCAATAGCTTATACATTATGTATGGCTGGAAATAACTTGCTTTTCCCATATGAAAATACGATTGTATTAATTTGCTTTGGATTTGGTTTAATTTATATGAAAGATTTTGTGAAAGTTTTGGGCGCGAAACTTATTCTTTGTTTTATATATCTTTTAGTAATAGGGGTTCCTTATTGGATGTTGCTTAATCTTGCGTAGGTCAATAAAAGAGGCTGTAAAAAATGTTGTTCTATAGAAAATAGAACGACATTTTTTATTGACCAAAAACAGATTTTTCTTCAGGTGCTCAATTAAAACAACAAAATTGTCTATTGACAAGGAAACTATATTCCGGTTATTATGAATCATTTTTTGTAATTGGCTTTACCGCAAGACAAGGATAAAACCATAGATTAGCATGATGGCGTAGACGATATTTTTCAGTCGCTGCGGGTTCATGTGATTGAGCAATTTGTTGCCCAGATAGATGCCTGGCGGAATGGCCAGCAGGCCGATGCTGGAATAGTGAACTGCTGCCGGTGTAATTAATCCATTGATATATCGTACGTAAAGCAGGAACACTTCTGTCACAGCGAACCATGCCTGTACACTGGCTGTGTAACGACGCACATCGTTGCTGACAGTCAATAGATACAATACAATTGGCGGTCCACCTACACAGAAGAGACTTTCTAAGGTGCCGCTCAATGCGCCAGCAATAAAACCATTGCGTTTGGTGGGTTGGATGCGAATTTTTTTCTGAAAAAAGACAAAGTATAAACTGAGCAGAATCAGCACAACGCCCAGAATTTTTTTGATAAAGCCATCATCCACAACGCTGAGTAACCGTACAGCAAAAAAACTGGCAATAAAATAACTGATAAAAGTAGGTACAATCCATTTCCAGACAATTTCTTTACGCATGCGGATGGCATTGATGGCGGTGAAAGCCAGTGTGAGTACTGTAACACAAACTGTAGCACAGGAATAAGTAGGCATTAGTAACGGAAATACCATGATGGTGATGATTCCAAAGCCAAAACTGGTAGAGGTGTGAATTGCTGTGGCGATAAAGGTAACTAATAGGAGAATTGCAATAGACATAAAAATAGGACTCCCTTGTGAAAAAAATGATTAACAGACATATCTCTTGCATCCAAAATTTATAAATGTTATACTATACGCAATAATATTGTGCAGGATAATATCAAATTGCATGATATAATTTATTGAAACAAATCATTATTTGGCAAAGACATAATATAGCGCAAAGGAGGAACAAAATATATGCGTATCGACCAATTGGCTGCGTTGGTGGAAGTAGCAAAATCAGGCTCCATTAACTCTGCATCTAAAAAACTGCACGTAACGCAGCAAAGTCTTAATAAATCGCTGAAAAGCTTAGAAAATGAAATGAACTGTCATCTGTTGGATCGCACTAAGAAGGGCATTCGCCTTACTGCCGACGGTGAAAAGGTACTTAGTGCTGCTCAAGATGTGATCAGCCGATTAAATAAATTAGACTGTGAGTTGAGTCTGCATAAGAAGGCAGACGTTTCATTGCATGGAAATCTGAATGTAAATTTGTCGCCGATGTTGAATATTTCTGTTCTTCCTGTAGCTTTTAAGGATTTTATTTCTCATTATCCTGAAGTAAATTTATTTACTGCAGAACGTTACCGTGACCAGATTTTGGAACGCTGTGTCAGTCATCATGAGCTGGGTCTGGTATGTGTATCGCCACTGATTACAGAATTTTTTGAACATATTCCTGATGAAGTGGAAATGATACCGTTAAAAAAATATCCCATTTATGTGGCAGTATCTGCAGGTCATCCACTGGCTGACCACAAATCAGTTTCTGTGAGTACAGTAGCACAATATCCATTTGTGGTGTATGAGATTGGCGGGACGGGCGGTGTACATGCCTTTCAGAAATTAGGCCATACAAAGGTAGCGTTATCTACGAATAACTACAAACTGTGCGAAGAGATTCTACGTAATGATACAGCTATTATGTATAGTTTTCCGCCTTATCTGGAGCGCAATGTATTCTCTTCACTGGTGCATATCCCTGTGAAAGACAAACAAGCAACGTTTATGATTTATGCTGTGGTCAGCAAGGATATGGACAAGACGCAGTTAGCACTGGCACGGGCATTTATTCGTGTGTTCAGTGAGTATTTGTAAGTTTTCGGAAAATTTACAGTAGGATTATAGCACACTCTTTTTTCTTGTGCAATATCGAAATGAAGCGTTATATATTTAGTAAAATTATTTATTATGCTATGCTCATGGAAGCCGTTGTCTGTAATAGAGAACGGCTTTTTCGTTTTGCAAGCACAAGAAAATATATGCTCTGGCATTGTTTTAGAACGGAAAAGTTGAATATGGAGTATGGATACAACCAGAAGTGGCAAAAAATAAATTGCCAAAGAAGGTTCCAGACGTTATACTAAAAATATAATTAATTTATAATTGCTATTTTAGTGAGCATTGTATCTTTGAACACTTTTGGTGAATAGAGTAAAGGCACACATTGTCTCAATAGATAGTGGCTATCTATTTTTGATTGTATGAAATCTACAGTATTTTTGTTACAATGAAAATGAAGCAAAGATTCAGAATCTGTGGTAATTTTTTGTGCTTGCTTGCTGTTTAGATTTTCTGTAAATTATAACTATTAAAAAGTATGCACACTGCCGAGAAACAATTAAACGTGCTGGAATGGGACTAGGATAACGGGAGGATGGGTTCTGCAATTTTCTACGATCGTTGAGGCATGATTGGGCGATGTAATGGTTGGGTATCGACCACCCTCATTCTATAAGACTGAAAAAAGCAGGACTGTTACAGTCTTATGGGATGAGGGTGGACATAATATAATATTTATATACTGTGGATGTTGCCGCAGGGGGGCAGTTCTAAAAAGGGACTGTGTAGTGGAACCTTCGTGCAACAGAGGCAGTACGATGTATTTTGATTGTCCGATGGAGGTGAATTATGAAAGCGTTAGGTTTGATTGAGCTCTTAGGATATTGTCCTGCAGTGGTGGCGTTAGATACTGCGTTAAAAACTGCCGAGGTATCGTTTCAGCAGATCAGCAAAATTGATAAAGGGATTGTCTCTTTAACGGTGACTGGCGATGTTGCTGCGGTACAGGCAGCGATGGACGCAGCCGCTGCGGCAGCTGAACAGGTTGGGCAGGTTTTATATGTGCATGTAATTCCGCGTCCTCATGAGGAAGTGGATGAAATGTTGACCCCGCCTCCAACAGCGCCGGTTTCCGCTCCGCAGGCATCTTCCAATGCAAAAACTTCCGATGATAAAAAGGAAGAGAGGGTAATGGAAGAAGCAGTGAACATGGTGGAACTTGTAGAGGACGCTGACGAATCTGCCCAAGCGTCGGCAAAAACACCTGCCGATTTGAAAGCTTTAGCAGAAAGTCTCACCTTGGAAGTGCTGGAGGGCATGACGGTAAAAGAATTACGTACTGTTGCCCGTGACTTGAATGTCACCAACATGACGCGGAAAGAAATCAGATTTGGCAAAAAAGAAGACTTAATAGCTTCTATTTGTAAATATTTAGAACAGGAGTGTTAATTTATGCAACTTTTTGACAAAGACCTTTTGTCTGTACAGGAAGTACGTGATTTGGTAAGTGCAGCAAAAGAAGCACAAGCAGAGCTGGCAGAAAAATCTCAGGAAGAAGTAGACCGCATCGTAAAATCTATCGCAGATGCAGGTGTACGGAACGCAGCTCGTTTGGCTGTAATGGCCAATGAAGATACCGGTTTTGGTATCGTAGAAGACAAAGTCGTGAAAAATGTATTTGGCAGCTACAATGTGTACAATGCTATTAAAGACATGAAAACGATCGGCGTAATTGACAGAAATGATGAAAAAGGCTTGGTTACAATTGCAGTGCCTCTGGGTGTAGTAGCAGGGATCGTGCCATCCACTAACCCGACCTCTACTGTATTCTTCAAATCTGAAATTGCAATTAAAGCTGGGAACTCTATCGTGTTCTCTCCACATCCATCCGCTTTGCGTTGCATTCAGGAAGCTGTAAAAGTAATTCGTCAGGCTATTGCTGAAGTTGGTGGCAACGAAAATCTGGTTTCCTGCATTAGCATTCCAACCAGACAGGCTACCGAAACTTTGATGAAGCATCCGGATACCGCTATGATTTTAGCTACAGGTGGGTCTGCGATGGTTCATGCTGCATATTCTTCTGGGAACCCGGCAATTGGCGTAGGCCCTGGCAATGGTCCTGCTTTTATTGATAAGAGCGCAGACCTGGCTTTGGCAGTAAAACGTATCATGGATTCTAAAACCTTTGATAATGGTACCATTTGTGCTTCCGAACAATCCATCATCTGTGAAGAGGATTACAAACCGGCTGTACAAGCTGAAATGGAAAAACAGGGTGCATATTTCTTAAGTGATGAAGAAAGTCAGAAATTAGGGAAGTTTATTCTGCGTGCTAATGGCACCATGAACCCACAGATTGTAGGGAAAAGCGTAAAAACGATTGCCAGCTTAGCAGGATTAGAAGTTCCTGCCGGCGCACGTGTACTGGTAGCAAAAGAAGACGGCGTTGGTCGTGGCCATCCATATTCCAATGAGAAATTGGCACCAATCTTGGGCTTCTATACTGGTAAGGATTATAAAGATATTTGCGACAAAGTTTGCATGATTCTAAGTTATGAAGGGAAAGGTCATACTTTCTCCATGCATACCAACAATCAGGACATGGTAGAATATTTTGCAAAACGTGTACCAGTATCTCGTATCTGCGTAAACACTCCAAGCACATTGGGCGGTATCGGCGCAAGCACTGCTTTGATGCCATCCTTGACACTGGGTTGCGGTGCAATCGGTGGTTCTGCTACTTCTGAAAACGTAGGTCCAATGCAGTTGTTGAATCTGCGCTATGTAGCAATGGGCGCATTGGAAATTGAAGATATTCGTGCAGCTCTGCCAGACTGCTCTAGCGGCATTTGCATAATGAAAAACGCCGCAGCTCCTGCTGCAACTCCGGCTCCTGCTGCTCCTGTTGCAAGCGCTTCTTTGAATGATAACCAGATGGATGAACTGGTTCGTAAAATTATTGAACGCTTACAGAATGCGTAAGCAGACATGTTTATAAAGTAAGAATGAAAAAATATTAAATTTTGTGAAATATTCTGAGGAGGAATTGTATTATGGCTACAATGCAGGCTTTAGGTATGATTGAAACAAAAGGTGTCGTAGCTGCCATCGAAGCTGCTGACGCAATGGTAAAAGCTGCAAATGTTACTTTGATTGGGAAAGAACACATCGGTGCCGGTTTGGTAGACGTTATGGTGCGCGGCGATGTAGGGGCAGTAAAAGCTGCAGTTGATGCAGGTGCTGCTGCTGCTGAACGTGTTGGCGAATTAATTTTCGTGCATGTAATTCCACGTCCACATGATGAAGTAGAAGAAATTTTACCGACTCTGGGCTAATTGATGAAGATAGACGATTATAAAATCTAAAAAGGAGTGTATATAGATGGCTGTAATGCAAGCATTAGGCATGGTGGAAACAAAAGGTTTAGTGCCTTCAATTGAAGCTGCCGATGCCATGGTAAAAGCTGCGAATGTTACTTTGATTGGTAAAGTACAGGTAGGTGGCGGTTTAATCTGCGTAATGGTACGTGGTGATGTAGGGGCAGTAAAAGCATCTGTAGATGCAGGTGCTGCTGCTGCAGAACGGATTGGCGGTCTTTTGGCTGTACATGTAATCCCACGTCCTCATGAAGAAGTGGAAGCAATTCTGCCAAAGTTGAAATAAGAACGAATTCTATTTTCTTCTGACTCAATGAGGGGGTGTAGCGTTTGAAGGTAATTACGGAAGCAAAAGTGAGAGCAGAAGTGCCCCGTAGTGAGCGACCGGAGGTTTATTATATCGAACCGGGTTATATTCTCTCTCCGGCAGCTCGTGAATATCTAATGGGACGCCAGATAAAAATTGCAAATGGGCCAAGACCGGAAGAAGTGACGGAAACGGCTGGTGCGAGCAGTGAGATCCCCCCTATATCTTCTGTTGCGCTGCAATCCAAGGCTGATAACGCCAAATATGTGGATTACAATACAGGCGCCTGCTATTTTGAGAAGCCGGTACACATGACTGTTTTATATGGTGACGTGCTGGCGGCGAAAGATGATCCGCAGATAATCTTTCGCGGCAAAGCAGAAAGTCTGCAGGCGCAGATTATTCTGCAGCAGGCTGTAATTGCAGAACGAGGCGGCAGCCAGAAGTTGCTTGATGATTTGAACAATCTTTTAATAATTTTACGGAATATCCTGCGCAGCCATGTGCTGAATCAGCCATTGGTAGTGGAAAGTGTGATTGGGTTTACGCCGGTACAGCTTTTGGATCATCTTCACGACCCGATGAAGTATTATCCTGAAGTGGAAGCGATCGTGCCTGATTACAGCAGAGGTATTGTGTATGCACAGTTAAATCAGCTGTACACGCAGGCCAGAGAAGTTGAAGTAGCGGCTATCACTGCTTTGCGTGAGGGAAACCGTTATACCAGAACTGATATCCTAGAAGTGTTGAACCTGCTGTCCGGCGCTTTACGGGTAATGATGTTTATGTATTTGGCAGGTGAATATAAATGAGTGAAACAAGCATGATTGATCAGGTAGTCAGTGCTGTTGTGGATACCATTGGCAGAGAGTATGTGCAGGTGGAGGTATCGGCACGGCATGTGCATCTGAGCCAGGCTGATTTGGAAAAATTGTTTGGCCCGGGAACGACATTGACACCAAAAAGAGAATTGTCTCAGCCGGGACAGTTTTTATCTGAACAGCGTGTGACACTGGTAGGGCCAAAAGGCAGAAAAGAAAATGTTTCTGTGTTGGGACCTGTGCGGAAAGCAACCCAGGTGGAATTGTCTAAGAGTGATGCCAGAGGTTTAGGGGTGAAAGCTCCATTGCGGGAATCCGGTGATGTAGCTGGCTCCGGTTCTATCACGTTAGAAGGCCCAAAAGGCAGTATTACAATTCCGGAGGGTGTCATTGTGGCGCACTGCCACATTCACATGACGAATGCTGATGCACGCAGAATGGGTGTGGCAGATAATCAGCATGTCAGCGTGGAAATCGGCGGAGAACGTCCAGTGGTATTTAAAGATGTAATTGTACGTGTGAGCGACAAGTATCGTTGCCGTATGCACATTGATACCGATGAAGGAAATGCGACCACATTGGGAAAATTACCTTTGGGCAGAGTGATAAAATAAGCATCCAGTGAAGGAGTATGGCAGAACATGATGGATTTACAGCGAGTAAACACATATATGGAGCGGGTAGAACAGTCCGAAAAGAAAACCTTTCAGCCAGTTGGCAGTAAATTAAAAGTAGGGTTGGATTTAGGTACCGCGTACATTGTTTTGGTCGTTCTGGATGAAGAAGATAATCCCATTGCCTGTGAAAAACAGGCTGCCAGCGTGCTGAAAGACGGTGTAGTGGTAGATTATACAGGCGCACTGCAAATTGTACGTGCTCTGAAAGAAAAGCTAGAAATGAGGCTAGGCACAGAATTGCAGTATTGTGCCATTGCTATGCCGGCAGGTACGGAAGATAGCGTGAAAACGCATCAGTATATTGCAGAGGGCGCAGGCTTGGAAGTGACTAACATTTTGGATGAACCATCGGCAGCTAATGCTATCTACCAAATTGAGGATGGCGTGGTTGTAGATATTGGTGGCGGGACAACAGGGTTAGCTATTTTGAAAAATGGGATTGTAACGCAAATCGAGGACGAACCTACAGGTGGCACCCATCTTTCTCTGGTTTTGGCCGGAAATTATAAAATTTCCTTTGAAGAGGCTGAAGAAATTAAGCAGGATTATAAACGGCACAGAGAGATATTCCCTGTGGTAAAGCCTGTTTTGGAGAAGATGGCTACGATTGTAACGCGCTATGTGAAAAAAGAAGATGTAGATACTCTGTATTTATGTGGCGGCACTTGCTGTTTGACTGGCATTGAAACTGTTTTTGAAAAGGTGACCGGTATTCATACAGTGAAACCGGCGAATCCTTTTCTGGTGACACCAGCCGGAATTGCTATGAACTGTAAACTGGATGGAACGGTTGTGTAAAACAATTGTTGAAGATAGAAAGAAGGGAATCCCGTGGACTTGGACGCATTGGTGGACGAACTTGCAAATCGTGTGCTGAAGGCGCTGGCTGAAAACGAAGCAGCAGCGCAGAGTTGTAGTACAACTGGTTTCTGTACAGCAGATGCGCCAGACTCTCAAAAACCGATTTTAATTGGTTTGACGCAGGACAGCGATTTACCGCCTTGTCGTTTTACTTTACTGGAAAGCAGCAGAGTGAAAGAAAAGTATCGCATTAAATGTGCACAAAAATGTGGGTATGATGTAAATGTTGCTGAGTGCGAAGCCGTGGTTGTTCACGATTTGACAAACGAATCGCTGGCTAAGATTGCCAGCGGAATTTGTGATACTCCCTACACAAAAATTGTATCGCAAGCTTTGTTGTTAGGAAAAACTGTTTATTTGATGCAAGATCAAATAGAATTATATAATTATCGGCAGACCGCCGCGAAACCTTATTATAAGATGTTCCGCAGTCAGTTGGGTCTGTTGGAAGAATCGGGTTTGTTGATTTGTTGTCCAGATAAAATTGAGGATATTCTTGTGCAAGGAGTGCAGCACGGCGCTACCTGTACAAAAGAAACAGCTCAGATGGCAGCATCTCAAACCACTGATAAAACCGTAAAGCTGGAAGCTCATCTGGTCAGTGAACGAAGCGTTGCCGATGCTTGCTCCTCTGGAGCGAGCCGAATCGTTGTAGATGCGAAAGCGATTGTTACGGATCTGGCAAAAGAATATGCACAAAAGCATAATGTAGAACTGGCACGGGAATAATTGCGCCGTAAAAGGAGGAATCTCAGTGCAGATCGCAAAAGTAATCGGCAATATCTGGGCAACCAGAAAAGAAGCGACATTAACTGGCATGAAATTGCTTATTGTACAGCCTATTGATATTCTGCAGGATGATGAACCCATCGGGACACCGATCGTGGCAGCTGACATGATTGGTGCCGGGATGGGTGAAACGGTAATCATCGTTACCGGAAGTACTGCTCGTGTCGCTACTGGCACAGCAGAGGCTTCTGTAGACGCTACAGTGGTAGGTATTGTAGATGATAAAGAATTTGATGCTGAGTTGCTCTGAATTTGTTCATGACAAAATGAAAAGAAAGCAATGCTAGTAAAACGATTCCATAAAGTTTCTTGAGAAAAGTGTGGTGTATAACCTTGAGTTTTATTGATACCGTAAAAGATGCAGGGATCGTAGGGGCCGGCGGTGCCGGGTTCCCTACTCACGTAAAGCTGAATGCGAAAGCAGAATACTTTATCGTGAATGCAGCCGAATGTGAACCACTGATTGAGACAGACAAATATTTGTGTCGTACCTTTGCGGATCAGATCGTGGAAGCAGTGATGGCTACTGCTGCACATATCGGAGCCAGTCATAAAGTCATCGCACTCAAAGGCAAATACAAAGAAGAAATTGCTTCTTTGAAAGCTGCTATTAGCCGTGCAAATGCCGACATTGAAATATTTGAAATGCCGACCTTTTATCCGGCAGGCGATGAACAGACTATGGTACAGATGGTAACGGGCAGAAGCGTACCAGAACGGGGGCTGCCGTTAGACGTAGGTGCTGTGGTAGATAACGTAGGAACCATGCTGAACCTGTATGAAGCGTTGCATGGGGCGCCTGTTACAGAAAAATATTTATCTGTGGTTGGGGAAGTAAAGGAACCAATTATGTTAAAAGTGCCAATTGGTACACCCGTAACCGAATGCATCGCAGCTGCACAGCCTACCATTCGCGATTATGCTATTATTTTGGGCGGTCCGATGATGGGTAAAATTCCTGCAGACGATAAAGCGATTGCAGAAGCAGTTGTAACAAAAACTACCGGAAATATTATCGTATTACCGAAGGACCATTATTTGTTCCATCGGGCGAGTCTGCCTTTAGATACCATCAAACGTCAGGCGCGTGCGGCTTGTATTCAATGCAAGATGTGTACAGATTTGTGCCCACGTTATATGATTGGTCATCAGATTCGGCCTAATTTGGTAATGCGCAATATCTGGCGGGAAGATCAGATTACCGATAATGAAGAATATTTGGCAACCTTTGGGGATGCAATGAACTGCTGCGATTGCGGCGTATGTGAAATGTTTGCCTGCCCAATGGGCTTGTCCCCTCGTAAAGTAAACAGCTACATCAAGGGTCAGTTGCGTGCAAAAGGCATTCAGGTGCCGCGCAATATGGAACCAGTAGCTCGTGAAGCCATTGACAATCGTCGGGTACCTACCCATCGCTTGATTGCTCGTTTGGGCTTAGCTGAATTTGACGGCTTGCATGCACATGAATGCATTGAGCTGAAACCTGAAACAGTATATGTACCATTCCGTCAGCACATTGGAAAACCTGCTGTACCTGCAAAGGCTGTAGGCGACCGTGTGACGAAAGGAGAAGTGCTGGGCGCTGCGGCAGAAGGCTTGTCTGCCAATATTCATGCCAGCATGAATGGTGTCATTGTTGCAATTGATGAAAACGGCGCTCGTATAAGCGGAAAGGAGGTATAATGCTATGGGAACTGCATTAGGTATGATTGAATTGTCCAGTATTGCCCGCGGCATTGAAACCTGCGATTTCATGGTGAAAGCTGCACAGGTAGATTTGGTGCGTGCTTCTACTGTTTGTCCAGGTAAATATATCATTATTATCGGCGGAGACACTGCTGATGTAAGAGCCTCCATGACAGAAGGGTCTAAAATTGGCGGGCCGTATATCGTAGATACATTACTCATTCCGAACATTAATGAACAGGTGATTCCGGCCATCTCCATGACCAATCAGGTTACAAATCGGGATGCCATCGGAATTCTGGAATTCTACTCCATTGCGTCGGCAATTACAGCTGCCGATATTGCTGCGAAAGCGGCTGATGTAACTTTGATTGAAGTACGTATCGGGTATGCTATCGGCGGAAAAGGTTTTGTAACCTTAACTGGTGATGTCGGAGCAGTTCGTGCGGCTGTAGCTGCAGCGAAAGAAAATGCTGAATTGTTGGTAAACACCAGTATCGTTCCAAGACCGGCAGATCAGCTGTTTGACGCATTGTTATAGTACGGTGAGATGTAGTAAAAATCTTGTTTAAGGAGAGATAGTTAGAATGGATTTATTGAAACTTCAGGAAGAACTGAGAGAAAAAGCTTTGCAGAGATCCAGAGATGAAAAAGCTGCCAATAAAGCTGCTGCACCAGCTGCAGGCAAAGTAAAAGGTCCAATCATTGACTTCCGTTATCGTCCAAATACAAAAAGCATCATTGGCGGCATTGCCGAAAGCCCTATTTTCCGTGCAGGCTTGATTGCCAATGGCGTAGATATTGATGAATTTTACAGCAGAGCAAGAACCATGCCAGAAATCATTGCTGACTTAAAAGAACACAATGTAATCAAGGCTGTAATCGTTGGTCGTGATGCTGAAACAACTTATGGTTATAAACCAAACAATCCAGAAATTCGTCAGTTCGTACAGGCTTGTCCAGAAATTTTCTTGGGCTACTATGGTGTAGACCCTCATAAAGGAATGCAGGCAATCCGTGACTTAGACGCTGCTGTAAAGAGCGGAGATTTCCACGGCGCTGCAATGGACCCGATGTATGCACAGTTGAAATCCAGTGATGCAAAAATGTATCCTGTTTATGCGAAGTGCTGTGAATTAAACATTCCAATTGTAATTACAGCTGGTCCAGCTCGTTATACAGCTAACACAGTGATGGATTATACTCACCCGAGTGAAATTGACATTGTGGCAAAAGATTTCCCAGATTTAAAAATCATCATCAGCCACGGTGCATGGCCATTTGTTGATGAAATGATCGGTGTAACCTTCCGCAATAGAAATGTATTCTTGGAAATTTCTGAATATGAAGAATATCCAGGTGCAAGTGATTTCCTGGATGCTGCAAAAACAATTCTGAAGGATCAGATGTTGTTTGCTAGTGCTTGTCCGTTTGTACCATATCTGGAAGCAGCAGAAAAATATACTACCTATGGTTTTGATGCTGAAACCTATGAAAAGGTTATGTGGAAAAATGCTGCAAGAGTATTGGGAATAGAAGCGTAAGCAAGATAGTGGTATTAAAATCATAAAAAATAGAATCTCCTGAGGCCAAGACGTTGCAATCAGTGATTGGCTTCAGAGTGATTGCAGTATAGGTTATGAAAAAGGACGGGCGAAAAGCGACTGCTTTTCATATGGAAGTAAAAATATACGATACCTTAGAGAAACAACAATCCTATGAATATCTTTATAGCTGTGTTCATGCAAAAGTCTAGTTACCTCATAGTTTTGTAAATGCTTTCGAGCCGGTTTACATCATCTGATGATGTAATGTGCCATGGTGTAATGGCATTATTTTTTACATAGTCGAGGAAAAGTTGCGCTGCTGCAGAAAGAGTGCGCCGCCGATCCCAAGACAGTGTAACTTGTAAATGCGATTCAGGATTAGTGAGTTCAACGATGCTACAATATTCTGCGCAGGCTTGTCTGTCCTTTTCATGTTGTATAGAAGATTTTAATATAATAATGGCGGCGTTAATAGGAATCTGTACTCGTTCCAATAATCCCCGATCGCCCTCAAAAATAATATTGGGCTTGATATTAGTCGCTCTGCTGAGAATGTCAATAGAGCGAGGCGTATGTTCCGATGATGGCAACGCCACAAAAGGTATCTTTTCAAATTCGGCAAAATCACAAGGTGATTTAGGAACAGATGGAAGCCCTAATGGTGTCAGAACGACATAATCATCTTCCCAAAGTATGTAAGAATCAAAAGCAGGGTTTTGAGGAGTTTGCGAAAAAATTCCAAAGTCCACCGAACCATTTAGTAGCTCCAGTTCAATTTTTTCCATTGTGGTCACAAAGTGACGAATAGAAAGATCTTGATTCTGGTTGACGAATTTTGGTAACCATTCTCTAAGATAAAGGGAATCGGGGGACGCAATGGTGATTGCCTTATTTTGTCTCTGTTCCATTTCATCAATTTCGGTGTGAATGTTATCCAATTCACGCAGGATATTATTTGTATGTTCCAAAACAATACGACCGTAATTATTTAAAACAATATTCCGTCCCTGGCGGTCAAAGAGTTGAACCCCTAATTCATTTTCAATGCGAGAAAGTGTGTTGCTGAGGGATGGCTGAGAAATCATAAGCTTATTAGCCGCTTTTGTGATGTGTTGACATTCGGCAATGGTTTTAAAATACTGCAATTGCAAAAGTTCCATGAAAAAACCTCCTTACGTATATTCTGGTTGAAGTAGATTAAACTATAATGTATATCAGGGAAAATGGATAATTTTCAAGTGATTTTTATATTTTTGATAAAGTATTAGAAAAAAACGCATTTTCCTGATATTATGTTACTAATAAGATAAATTAATCGGATGCCGTTTTAATTTGTCCAGTAAGGCAGAGAAATCATTGGCACAAAGACGATTGTGCAGAAGCATAATCAGGATTTATAGTTTGAATATATTTATGAAAGTATTATAATGAAAAAAACGAGTATATTCAATAGCTTTTATTCACATTGTTGAAAAAAATAAGTCATATTAACCAATATTATGCTAATGCACAATCTATTAGGCAACAATGGTACAGATTTCATTTGTCAAAAGGAGGGAAGATCAGTGCAAAAAGGCTCACAGCCTATAATTTCTTGGACAGTAAAATTTGTTCAAAAAAAATAG
>OFGD01001104.1_pt1 | contig 14561 bp, 8 predicted proteins | sample 1521671 | NCBI WGS metagenome assembly OFGD01 (sample SAMEA3504114, study PRJEB24116) | mouse gut metagenome | biome: mouse gut; feature: mouse-associated habitat; material: faeces | place: Denmark | collected 2011 | reverse complement strand
CCGCCAATAAGGGGCAGGGCCCAGGCGGGAGCGCCGCCCTTGGATTCCTCCTCCTCTCCTCCATCGGGGAGGGAGGTGGAAGACTCCGGCTCCGGGGGAGTCTCGTCCAGAATGGTGTCCTCCGGGGGAACGGTGACCTCGGAGCTGGCGGGAGGGGTGGAGGCCGCCGGGGTGGTGGGCACGGTATTCCCCGACTGGGCTGGCTGCTGAGGCTGGCTCCAGAAGCTCTTGGAGGAAACAACATACCGGGAGGCCCGGTCAAAGGTGAGTTCAACCATCCCATCGGTGGCAACGGTGGTTGTCTGGCGGTAATCCAGCCTGGATGCCCCCTCGTTGTAATAGGAGAGGTACACCTTCTCTCCGCCGTGCTCCTGTCCCACCGGGTAGGAAAGGATCCCCTGGCAAGGGAGCGGGCCGCTGTGGGCGATTTCCAGCTGGGCAAGGTCGGAGCCCTCCACCGCCGCAGAAAGGTTTTTATAGTGGAGCTGGTCCACCGTCAGGTCGTAGTAAATCCGTCCGGCGGGGATGTTTACCCCTTTGGAGGTGTCGAAGGTCCAGACATAGCTGCCGTAATCCAGGCGGAGCAGGAGCTTTTCCTTCGCCGCCTCCTGGAAGATATCCCAGCGGAGCACCTCTCCGCCGGAAACCGGAATGGTGAGGGTCTTTTTGCCGCCGCTTTGGGTGATTTTATCCGAGAAGCTGTCCCAGCCGAGGGTGCTATCGGAGCTTCCGCCGCCCCCCCCGGAACCGCCGCTGCTGCCGGAGCTGGCGGGGACGCCGGTGACGGTGAGGGAGGGATTCTGGAAAATGGTGGAAGCGCCGCCTTCCTCCAGGGCCTTCAGCTCGCTCCCCGCCGAAAAGGCGGAGGCGGGCAGCTCCTGGGGGAAGGTCAGCTCCGCCAGCTCCACGCTGTTGCTGTTGGCGATGGGCCGGTTCCGGGAGATGTAGAAGGAAAGTTTGGTCCGGCCATTTTCCTGGGCTATCACCGGCCAGTTGACATCCGCGGGGACGGCATCCTTCCAGGCGACCTGGATTTGAGAGGTATCCAGGGGCCGGTCCACATAGACGGCAAACTCCGCCGCGTAAAACTTGCTGCTAAAGTTATCCAGGCGCAGGATGAACTGGCCCTGTACGCCGCTGGCCTTCAGGACGATATGGGGCTGCTGGGCGGCGAAAGCGGTAACGGCCCAGCAGGCGAATACCATTGCCGCGGTGAGCAGTAGGGCGAGGAATCGGATACGCTGCTTCATTTTTGCTTACTCCTCCAGTATGATCTTAGGCATGGACGAATAGGTGGGGGAGGGGAGCCAGCGGGTGCTGCTGGTGATTCGTCCCGCGCCCCCTTCCGGGATATCGGTGCGGTGGAGCTCCGCCATAATTTGGGTGGGCAGGAGGCTGGTGACACAGCCGTTTTCGCCGGAGGCGTCCTGCTGCTGCTTGGGGACGAAGACCCACAGGCCGTTATCAATTTCTCCCATATCCCCGCTTTCCGGCAGGGCGGCAAAGAGGTAGACCTCACCCTCCATGGGCACCCGGTCCCCTTCGGTCAGCTCCCCGCTGGCGATGTCGCCGGCCTGGCTGCGGCCGTAGACGCGCAGGGTGTTGAAGACGGGGTTCCCCCGGAAGCTACCGGTGATGATCAGCGTCCCCGCGGGGATCTCCCCATAGTCCTTAGCCAGGATGCCAATGCCGTTTTCACCAAAGGCCAAATGGTCCCCCGGATAGGCGGCGAAGCGGATGGCGCTGGCGGAAAGCCCTTCCGGCAGGCCGCTGACCCGCACAAGGGCGGCGTCAAAGGGGCAGATGCTGCCGTCGGCCTCGGTTCGGGTGAAGAAGAAGAGGCGGCCGGGGTTATCCCGCAGTTCGCTGTAGGAGATGGTTCGCACCGTGGTGAAGGCGGCGCCGTCCAGGCTTACCTCCACCGTAACGGTGCCCTCGCTCCCGAAGGAGAAGGTTTCCGCAGGGGGCTCCCCGGAATCCATCACACGGGTTTCCTCCGCCGGGGGAAGGTCGAAGCGAATTCCCGCCACCGGGCGGTCGCCGGGGAACTGGGCGGTGAGAAGGCCGCCCTGCGCCGTTTCGGCGCTCCAGGTGTACACATCGGTGGGGATGAGATTATCGTGGGAGATATCCAGCTGGCTGGAATCGGCCTGGGCAATCACATACCCCAGGATATCCACCGCCTTTACCGTGTAGGACACCGCCTTGTTATTCACCGAGCCCAAAGTGTCGTTCCAGGTGGTTGCGCCGGACTTGGCGGAGAGGAAGGCCACCGGCTGGGTGGTATCGTTTAAGGTGCGGCTGATTTCATACCCCAGCATATTGGCTCCCTGAACAGGGGTGACGGTGACGGTGGCCTGGCGGGCCTCCCGGTCGTACTGGGCGGCGATGCCCACCGTGCCGCTCTGCCGCTGGGTCCCCGCCAGCCGCTCCCGGCGGGACTGGTCAGTGAGGTACTGGAGCTTTCGCTCCTCCTGGGGGCCGCTTTGGCCGCTGGGGGTAAAGCCCCAGCTGGAGAAGAAGCCGCTCAGGTCCCGGCCGGCAATTTGGCTGGCGGCGGCCATAAAGCCGTCATCTCCGCCGCCTTTATAAACCTTATTCAGGCGGTTATAGAAGTTATCCTCCGGGCCGTCGTAGGCCAGGTGGAGCTGCCAGTACATCCCAAGGCTGACAAAGACGTCGTTGGACATTCCCTGCTGGCCGGAGGTCACCTTTTGGTAGATGCCCTCGTACTTATTGGAGTTTTCCAGCCGGGAGGGGAGGGCGTTGCTGCCATTGTCCCAGGTCTGGGCGAAGAGGGAATAGATGTTGTTGGTGATTTCCGCCTTGCCCAGGGTATCCATCACGTGGCCGATCTCGTGCTGGATGCCCCAGCCGAAGAGGCCGTTGGCGTTCCCCGCCCCGGTGACCGAGGTGGGCCGTCCGGCCACCATGCCGGAGCAGGAGCCGTAGCCGATGCCGATGTGGCTGCCCCCGGCGTACATAAAGGCGTTGCCGAACATCCGCATATACCGGATGTTGTGGCGGGAGCGGGAGCTTTCCAGGGCATCCAAATCAATGCCATGGGTGCGGTACATAAGCTGCATCAGCTCCTCCCAGGCCAGGCCGTCGTGATAGAGGGCCTCGGTCCGGTCGCTGGAGCCCAGCCCGGAGCGCACCTGGGTGGCGGGGAGGGAGAGGAGAACATGGGGGAAGGAAATCTCGGTGGCGTTGAGGAAGTGGGTGGGGAGAACATCGGAGTTCATCCCGCCCAAGGTGGTGGTGCAGTAGCGGTCCAGCTCCTCGATATAGGCGCTGATGCGGGAGCGGATGGCGCTTTCATCCAGCTGGTGCCAGTCGGAGAGCTCCAGCAGGGGAATCTTGGTGCCGCCCCGCACCTGGAGACGAATTTCCCCGGTGCGGGAGCCGGAATACTGGAGATAGAGGGAGCCGCCCCGCTGGGGGGAAACGTCGTTCAGGCGGGGGATGGTGATGATGTTGCGGCCGTTTTCCAGCCGGATAGGGCTGCCGGACCACTTGGCGGCCTCGGCAAAGTGCTGGGTGGGAATCAGCTCTACCGTCTCCCCTTGGGGAATGCTGGCATAGATCACCAGCTGCTTTCCGGCCTCGGCGGTGACACCCACCGGCTGGAGGGTGCTGATTCGCTTGGGGTCGGCGGAGGCGTCACGGGATTGGACCTTGTCCATCACGGCGCCCAGGCGGGAGGTATCCCCCTTCAGGAGGGCCTCTGCCAGATCCAGCTCATCCAGAAGGATGGTTTGGTTGACATAGTAGCCGTCCGTCTGCTGGATGCGGGCCCGCAGCTCGTCGATGCGTCCCTGGGTGACCCCGGAGGCCAGCTGGGTGTAGCTGCCGTCGGTAAAGAGGGCGGCAATGCTGCTATCCGCGTCATCGTAGGTGTAGAAGGCGATTTCCGAAAGGGAGCAGGGCTTGCGGGTGCCGTCCCCCTGGCGCACTAGGACGGAGATCTTCTTGATGTGGTCGTTGCGGGTGAAGGGCAGGATGGCGTAGCCCGTTTGTCCGGGGTTGTTCCGGACGATGGGGGCGGTCCCCACATATTGGTCGGAGAGGTTGTTCAGCTTCCCCTGGTCGCTGGTAAGGTGGGTCTCGTTGCCGTCCTTATCCCAAACGGTGACGGAGTAGCGCTCCAGGACATTGGGGTAGCCCTTGTTGAGGCGGGGAACATAAATGAGGTAGTCCATGCTCTGTTCCTCGTCAAACTCAAAGGTGAACCGGCTGCTGAGGGACCACTTCAGGGCAGTCCAATGGGTCTCGAAGTCCCCGTCGTAAACCTGCTTTACATTGAACTTGCCGCCATACTCCGGGGCGACGTTGTTGGGGTTCGTCATTTCCGCCTTGATGATGGCGGAGCTGGGGATGCGGTTCATGGTGGGCAGGGTGGGGAAGTTCAGAATCTCCTTTTCCGGCTTGCCGGTGGCGATGAGGGAGGGGCGGCTGAGGCCGATTTGGTTCCCTGCCACCACGTAGAAATCGTAGGAGACATCGTTGGTGAGGCCGGTGACGGTAAAGGAGGTAGCGGTGTGTTTTTCCGCCGCCAGGATGAAGTCCTTGGCGGAGGATTCTTTGTAGTAGAGATGATAGAATTCCGCGTCCTCGGTCTTCTTCCAGCTGGCGGTGATGGCGCTTTCCTCCGGGGAGAGGGAGAGATTGTCCGGAGGGAGAGGCGCCTTGGAGGGCTGGGGAACGCAGCTGACGGGGGCGGAATCCTTCCCGGTCCAGTCGCCGTTGTAGGCGGAGACGGTGAAGTAGTAGGTCTTCAGGTTCTCCAGGCCGCTGACGACGGCCTGGGTCTCTCCCACCCGCAGCTGGCGGGTGAGGGCGGAGCTGGATTCGCCGTAGCGCACCAGGTAGCCGTCCACGTTATCCACCCCCCGCCAGGAGAGGGTCACCTGGTGGTTCCCCGCGGCGGCGGTGAGGTTTTTGGGGATGGAGGCGCTGAAGTCCAGGTTATCGGGGATGATATCCCGCAGAAATTCAATCTTCTCGATGACGGCGTAGCTTACCCGGCCGTCGGCGCCGAAGACCTTTTCCACCGTGATGGTGATTTTCTTCACCGGCTCCCGCTTGCCCAGGGGGATGGTGACGGTGCTTTGCCCCAGGTGCCGCTCGGTGGCGTGGGTGCCGGCGGGCGGGGTGTTATCAAAGGCGATCTCCTCGGAGGAGCCGTTTTCGTACTCCACCAAAACCTTCCCCGCCTCCAAAGCGCCGTTGGTGGCAGGGGAGACGATGGAAAGCACGCTCATTTCCTTTGGGGCGGCAAGGGTGACCGGAATTTGGCAGGGGCCGTCCCCGCCGTTTACAAGGCGGACCTGGGTGCCGTTATCTTCAAAAAGGTCGTTGACAGAGCCCCCCTCCAGGGTCATCTTCGCCTGGGAAAGGTCCTGGGCGGTAGCCGTCAGGTCCAGAAGACCATCGGTGACCAGGGCGCCGCCATAGACCTCCGCCGGCCGGCGGGCGCCCATGTTGCGGTGGACCAGGGCCAGGTCGGTGATATCCACCTTTCCGTCCAGGTCCAGGTCGCCGCCAGCGGAGCTGCCCCCCAGGGCGGCCAGCACCTGGTCCAGGTCCGCCTGGGTAATCTCCCCGTCCCCGGTGAGATCCCCAAGGGCAAAACCGCCGCTGTCCCCGCTGACCAGAAGGTGGGGGGTGCAGGCATCCACCGCCATCTTAGGGGAGGTGAAGCTGGCAAAGCCTTTTCCAGCCAGGCTCACCTGGTATTCCTGGTCCATGGGCAGGCCGGAAAAGCTCACCAGCAGGAAACCCACCTGGTCGTTCCCCCCCAGGGGAGCGTCCTGGGGGTTGCGCAGGGAGAGAACCAGCCGGGCGGTGTTTTGACCGCAGGAAAAGGTCTCCTGCCCCTCGCTGCCCCGCAGGGCAAACTGCTGGGAGCCGGTTTTATCCCCGGCGAGGGTCAGGGTGAGGGCGTGGCGCTCCAAAGCGGCGGCGGTGTCCCGGTAATCGGCGCGGACCACCACCTCCAGCTTTCCCCCGGGGAAAGCGCCAGCGTCCGCCCCGTAGGCGGGGACCAGAGCGGCGGCCAAGATGAGCACCGCTGTTAAAAAGCCTGTCAGAACCTGTTTCATAGAGCCTCTACTCCTTGTGTCGAGATAAATGGAATCGCTAAATTATTCCAGTCTACAGTATACTACAAGAGCCGACCAATTTCCAGATGCTTCGATGGATTTTGACCGAAAAGGGGGATAAAAAATGCCCCCCAAAAGGGGGGCGGGAAGGGGGTTGTTAAACCTTCTGCTTGCCGGTGATAAGATCCGCCACGTAGAGGCCGTTGGCGGAAGCCTGGGAGAGGGAGCGGGTGAAGCCCGCCCCGTCCCCGATGGCGTAAAAGCCGGGGTGCCCCTCCAGCTGGAAGTGGGTGCAGGCGGGGCGGGCGGAGTAGTACTTGCACTCGATGCCGTACAGAAGGGTATCGTAGTTGGCGGTGCCGGGACAGATTTTGTCCAGCTGGTAGAGGGTTTCCACAATGTTATCCAGCTGCCGCTTGGGCATACAAAGGCTCAGGTCCCCAGGGACGGCGCAGAGGGTGGGGCGGGTGGTGCACTGGGACAGCCGCTTCTCGTCGGTGCGCCGCCCGGCCATCAAATCCCCCAGCCGCTGCACCAGCACGCTTCCCCCGCTGATGAGGTTGGCAAGGCTGGCTACATGGCGGGCGTACTCGATGGGGTCCCGGAAGGGCTGGGTAAAGCGCATGGTGGAAAGCAGGGCGAAGTTGGAGTTCTGGGTCTTCCTGGCGGGGTCCCGGTAGCTGTGGCCGTTGACGGTAAGGACGCCGTCGGTATTTTCGGTGACCACGTTCCCCCGCTCGTTGAAGCAGAAGGTGCGGGTGGTGTCCCCGTATCCCTTGGAGCGGTAGACGATTTTGGGCTCGTAGATTTTCCGGGAAAAGTCCTCCCAGATAATGGCGGGCAGCTCCACCCGCACCCCGATATCCACCTGGTTGTTTTGCAGCTGCACCCCGTTTCTGGCGCACCAGGCGGAAAAGAGCTTGCTCCCCGCCCGGCCCACGGCGAAGATGACCTGGCCGGCGGTGGTGGTGCGGCTCCCCTTCCGGTCCTCCAGGGTGATTTGGCGGGTGCGGATATCCACATCGGTGGCGCGGGTGCCGGTAAGGATTTGGCAGCGGTGCTCCAGGCTCTTCACCAGCCGCACCATAGTGTCAAAGTTGCTGTCCGTACCCAGGTGCTTCAGCTGGGCCTGCTGCATGTGCAAATCGTACTGGAGGCAGAGCTTTTTCAGCTCGTTATTGGGGGTGTACCGCTCGGTGGTGGCCCCGTGGGAGACCAGGATGCGGTCCGCCTGCTCGATATACTCCAGCACCACCTCCCTGGGGAGGAAATCGGTGAGCCAGCCGCCGTATTCGGTGCTGATGACATACTTGCCGTCGGAGAAGGCCCCGGCGCCCCCAATCCCCTCCATAATAGCGCAGCTTTTGCACCGGACGCACCGGTTGGTCTGCCCTGCCACAATGGGACATTTGCGGTGCTCTAGGGGGTTGCCCTGCTCCACCAGACAGACCTGGAGGGAGGGGTCGTTTTCGGTGAGGCGGTGGGCCGCCATCAGCCCGCCGATGCCTCCGCCCACAATAACGACATCCGCTTCAAGAATCTTTCGTGCGGGGATCATCACTTGCTCTCCTTCAGCTTGAGGGTGGACGCGTTGACGTGCAGCAACGAGTAGGAAAGGGGAATACGCAGGGTAATGGCCTGCTTCGGGCAGTCGATCACGCAGGAGTCGCAGTGCCAGCATTCTTCAGGGAATTTGATGTGGGGAACCTTGTCCACTGCGCGGTCATGCACAAAGATATGCGAATTGCAGATATCCGCGCAGGTGCCGCAGCCTATGCAGGCTTCCGAAAGCTCGCCCCATTTTTCATTATTAAAATGCTCAAGGAGCTCTGTGCTTTTCATATTTTCAAAGTTTACCTTTGCAAGAGGAAGCTTTGGAAGAATTGTTTCAATTGCAGTAATAACCTGATTAACAGTATCGTCGCTGCATTCGCTGAGCACAAATGAAAGTGATTCAATAAGCTTCTCACCCTTTGGTGTGTTTGCAGTTATGAATAATTCATCTGCACAAATCCATGCCGATGCATCGCCCTCAGGCTTTGCAGGATTTATGCCGAAGCTCTGGCAAAAGCAGGTTTCTTCCGGTCTGCCGCAGGCAACAGAAACAATTGTGCCGTGGCTTCTTCTGTTCTGATAATATGTATCAACAGGATCTGAAAGGAATACCTTATCAAGAATTGTGAAGCTTCTTGCATCACAGGCACGAACACCGAAAATCACAAAATCTTCACATTCTCTGCGCTTATCAATAATATCAAAGCTTTTGTCACTTACCTTAAAATCAAACATGCTCTCTGTCTGCGGGAAAAAGAAATCCTTTGCTGATCTGTTTGTGTTAAGAGCAGAAGAAAGCTTCATACCCTCTTCATACTTTTTAAATTCAGCACCGTTGACTGAATCAACAGGAATATATAAGCTTTCATTCTTGCTGATTGCTTCAAAAAGCTTATCAAGATCATTAAGGGAAATTTTATACATAACTTATACCTCCCTATCTTTTACGATGCTTGGCTCAACATCGTCCATATTATAGTTAACAAGCGGAGGTCTTGTATCCATATCCGCACCTGCCTGATAATCACCGTAAAATTCATTAATATCCTTAATAAATTTGCGGTTGAGAAGGTGAAGCGGAATACCCTGCGGGCACACTCTTGAGCATTCACCGCAGTCTGTACAGCGGCCCGCAACGTGGAACGCACGGATAATGTGGAACATATTTTCCTCAAAGCTGTTTGAAGCAGCCTTTTGTGCAACACCTGAATTATCATTGTCAAACACGCACTTTTCACAGGTGCAGGCAGGGCAAACATTTCTGCAGGCATTGCAGCGTATGCAGCGTGAAAGCTCATTCTGCCAGAACGCAAAGCGCTCTTCAGGAGTCATTGCTTCAAGCTTTGCAACCATATCAAAACGGTTGCAATCCTCAACAACCTCACCGTTATCAGCCAAAAGCTCATCAAAAATTACAATCTTTTTGCTTTTGCACGTTTCGCAGCGCTCAAGCATTACATCGCATTTTTTAACTTCAACATCATCACCATAAATGGTCTGAACATTATATGATGACTCGTTATCAATAATTTTTGAAATACCGTTAAGACCCTTGGCTTTGATTTTTTCAACATCTGTTTTGCCAAAGCACTCTATACCAACAATATATACATTTTCACGGATGACTCTGTGTTCCTTAACGAGCTGCTGAAAGCTGTAAGAATCACAAGGCTTAAGGAATACAAGCACTTTGCCGTCTTTTTTGCTTTCCTTTACAAGATATTTTGAAAGGTTTGCAGCAGCAAGCGTGTTATAAACAAAATCACGTTCAAGCTCTTCGGCCGTATTGAAAACAGCAGGAGTAATATCATAATCAAACTCACCTGTTTTCCAGCCTAAAACTCTGTTTACAGTTCCGTTCTGGAGGAGTTCTTTTGCTTTTTCAATCATCTTTCCTTGCATCTTAAATCCTCCAATCTTTTATTTTCACCAAGGTTAACAATGGTTTCAACAAATTCGTTCATTGTCTGTGCAAACTTTGCACCTTCAGCTGCCGATACCCATTCAACTCTTGTTCGGTCCCTCTCGATACCGAGATAATCAAGCATTGAGAATAAAAGTGTCATTCTGCGTCTTGCATAGTAGTTACCTGTTGTGTAATGGCAGTCGCCCGGATGGCATCCGCAGAGAATAACGCCGTCTGCCCCTCTCTGGAATGCTCTTAAAATAAACATAGGGTTAACTCTGCATGAGCAGGGAACACGAATAATTTTTACATCTGCCGGATAATTCAATCTGTTTGTACCTGCAAGGTCTGCACCTGCATAGGAACACCAGTTACAGCAGAAAGCTACGATAGTCGGCTTAAATTCTTTATTTTCTATTTGCATATCGCATCTACCTCCGCCATAATTTGTCTGTTAGAAAATCCGTTAAGATCCATTGCACCTGACGGGCAGGCAACAGTACAAGCACCACAGCCCTGACAAACAGCAGGGTTAACGCTTGCAACTCTGCGAACAGCAGTGGTTCTGTCCGGCATTCTGAATTCTTTATCCTGATATGTAATTGCACCGTAAGGGCAAACCTTTTCGCAGGCTGAACAGCCGTTACACATAAGTTCATCACTGTGTGCAACGCACGGATTGCAGGTAAGCTTATCCTTAACAAGCAAGCCTATAACCTTAGCGGCAGCAGCTGATGCCTGAGATACTGTTTCGGGAATATCCTTAGGTCCCTGACACATACCTGAAAGAAACACACCTGCTGTTGGGCTTTCTACAGGACGAAGCTTCGGATGCGCTTCAGTGAAGAAATCATTTGTATCCATAGATGCAGTAAGCATTGTAGCAAGGCTTCTTGCTGATTTATCAGGCTCAACAGCAGCAGCAAGAACAACCATATCAGCATCAATATGAAGCTGTTCATTGGCAAGAAGATCAGAAGCCTGAACCTTCAGCTTTCCGTTTTCAGGAACAACCTTACCAACCATACCTTTAATATAATGAACACCGTAATCTTCAACTGCTCTGCGATAGAACTCGTCAAAGTTTTTACCCGGTGTACGAACATCAATGTAGAATACATAAACATCTGTATCAGGATATTTTTCACGGGTAAGCATTGCGTGCTTTGCAGTATACATACAGCAAACCTTAGAGCAATACTGCTTGCCCTTTTCATCGCCGTCACAGCGTGAGCCTACACACTGAACAAATACGATTGTTTTAGGATGCGTAAGGTCACTTGGGCGAAGAAGAGTACCGCTTGTAGGACCTGCTGCATTCATAAGTCTTTCATATTCAAGTGATGTTACAACATCAGGACTCTGAGAATATGCAAATTCATCAAACTTATCAAGCTTAATCGGGTTGAAGCCCGTTGCAACAACAATAGCGCCGTACTGTGCTTCAACAATTTCATCCTTCTGCGTGTAATCAATAGCCTTTGCCGTACATACCTTTGAGCAAACACCGCATTTGCCTGTTTTAAGCATTGTGCAGTAGTTAGGATCAATTGTTGCAACCTTCGGAACTGCCTGTGCAAAAGGAATATAGATTGCACGTCTGTTATCCATACCCAGATTAAATTCGTTAGGAACCTTCTTCTGAGGGCACTTTTCGGTGCAGAGTCCGCAGCCTGTGCATATATCCTCGTTTACGTATCTTGCTTTCTTTCTGATTTTAACAGAGAAGTTACCTACGAAGCCTTTAACATCGTCAACCTCACTGTATGAGTAAATCTTGATTTTTTCCTGCTGTGCAGCTTCAACCATTTTAGGTGTAAGAATACAAGCCGCGCAGTCAAGTGTTGGGAATGTTTTATCTATCTGAGCCATTTTGCCGCCGATTGTCGGTGATTTTTCAACAATATCAACCTCAAAGCCGGCATCGGCAATATCAAGAGCAGTCTGAATACCTGCAATACCGCCGCCGATAACAAGTGCTCTTTTAATAACAGGGCTTTCACCTGCTGTAAGAGGTGCATTAAGATGCACCTTGGCAATAGCTGCTCTTCCTAAAATGATAGCTTTTTGTGTTGCTGTCATCATATCCTTATGTATCCATGAGCATTGCTCACGAATGTTTGCAACCTCAACCATATAAGGGTTAAGACCTACCGATGCAGCAGCCTTTCTGAATGTAGCCTCGTGCATACGAGGTGAGCAGGAGCAGATTACAACTCCTGTTAAATGATAATCTCTGATTGCATCCTTAATCAGATTCTGACCTGATTCGGAACACATATACTGATAGTCGGTGGAAAAAACAACGCCTGCTTCATTTTTCAGGGATTCGGCAACCTGATGAACATCAACTGTTCCTGCAATGTTACTTCCGCACCAACAAACAAATACACCAATTCTTTGCAATTGCTTCTCCTCCTTATTTACTATACTTTCTGAATGCACTTACGATTGCCTGCTGCGGTAAATCTTCATCAAGCAAATCAGGTACGCTGTCTGCCTTAAGATGATTTTCACCCTGCTGTCTTATTACTGCAAGACGTACAGCTTCAACAAGCTTTGCAGGCTCTACGTTTCTTGGGCAGCGCTCGACACATGCAAAACAGCTGAGGCAATGATAAAGTGACTTTGAATTCATAAGCGGTTCAATATCACCTTTTTCAACCATATAAACAAACTGGTGAGGATGATATTCCATCTCATCGTATGAAGGGCAGGTTGCAGAGCATTTGCCGCATCTCATACATTTAAGCGGATTTACGCCGCTGCTGCGAAGAATTTGTTCTTTAACCTGTTCTTTTTTATCCATAACAAATTCCTCCTATATAAGTCCCAATGCCTGTGCAAGAAGCTCAGTAAAATAATGAACACTGATTTCCTCACAGGAACCGTTTTTATTCAGATTGTATAAGCAAAGAGGACAAGCGGTAACAACCATTTCTGCACCGTTAGCCTTTGCATTTTCCAAAACAGCATTGCTCTTTTTCTGAGCAAGTGCTTTATTTTCCATTGTTACATATCCTCCGCAGCACTCATTTCTCATTGAGTAACTTACAGGAGTTGCACCGATTGCCTTGATGAAATCCTCAATAATTGTTGGATTTTCAGGGTCATCAAACTGCATAACCTTGCTTGGTCTGAGCAAAAGGCAGCCGTAATATGCTGCGATTTTTTTATCGGTTAAAGGATTTGTAACCTTTTCCTTTATAGTATCAAAGCCAATCTTATCACGGAGCATTTCAAGATAATGAATAACACTTGTTTCTCCGTTGTATGGCTCATCAAGCTTAAGATAATTGTTTACCTTAAGCACCATATTCTCGTCAGTCTTCATAACTTCGTTAGTCTGCTTAATAACATTATGGCAGGCTGAACAAACAGTTATAAGATCATTTCCCTTTGCTTTCGCTGATGCCAACGCTCTGACGGATGAAAGCTTAGTAGCAATTTCATCGCTTGCCATAGGATAAACACCGCCGCAGCACTGCCAATCAGGCAATTCCTCAAGCTCAACGCCTAATGCCTGAGCCGAAAGATGTGCGTACTTGTCTAAATCCTTAGCCTTTGTCTTCAGCGTACAGCCGGGGTAATAACTAAATACCATTACGTTTCTCCCTCTTCTTTAATATTGTAACGCACAAATGTACAACCAAGATTTTTCCTGATTGTACATTTTCTGCACGTGATTAAACCATCTGTTCCGGATGGAATACTTCGTCAAATTTTTCTTCGCTCAAGAAGCCGAGTGATACACAGGATTCTTTAAGTGAAATATTGTTCTTAAATGCATTTTTAGCAGTTTTTGCTGCATTTTCGTAACCGATATACGGATTAAGAGCTGTAACAAGCATAAGTGAATTATGAAGGTTATTATACATCTTTTCCTTATTTGCCTTAATGCCTACTGCACAGTTATCATTGAAGCTGATCATAGCCTCACTGAGCAATCTTACAGACTGAATGAAGTTGTAGATTGTAACAGGCATAAATACATTAAGCTCAAAGTTGCCCTGGCTTGCTGCAAAACCGATTGCTGCATCATTTCCCATAACCTGAACAGCAACCATTGTTACAGCCTCACACTGTGTTGGGTTAACCTTACCCGGCATAATGGATGAACCCGGCTCATTCTCAGGAATTGTGATTTCGCCAAGACCAAGACGAGGACCGCTTGCAAGCCAGCGAACATCATTTGCAATTTTCATCAAATCAGCAGCAAGTGCCTTTAATGCACCGTGTGCAAATACGATTTCATCCTTAGATGTTAATGCATGGAATTTGTTAGGTGCTGTAATGAAATCCTTACCTGTAATTTCGGAAACAGCCTTTGCAACCTCAGTATCAAAGCCTGCCGGAGCATTAAGACCCGTACCTACTGCAGTTCCGCCGAGTGCAAGTTCTTTAAGTTCAGGAAGAGCAATCTGTAAAAGCTTCTTATCCTTTTCAAGAGAGCTTCTCCAACCGCTGATTTCCTGTGAAAATGTAATAGGAGTTGCATCCTGAAGATGAGTTCTTCCGCTCTTTACGATGCCCTCATGCTCTTCCTCAAGTCTTTTGAAAGTAGCAATAAGTGTATCAAGTGCAGGTAACACCTTATCTTCAACACCAAGCACTGCAGCAATACTCATTGCTGTAGGGAAAGTGTCATTTGAACTCTGGCTCATATTAATATCATCGTTCGGATGAAGAAGCTGTGCACCGGCGATCTCATTACCTCTGTTGGCAATAACCTCATTGGCATTCATATTGGACTGTGTGCCCGAGCCTGTCTGCCATACAACAAGCGGAAAATGCTCGTTAAGCTCGCCTGCCATAACCTCATCACAAGCCTTGGAAACAGCAGCTAATTTTTCATCAGTCATTTTCTCCGGCTTTAATTTGTTGTTTGCAATTGTAGCCGCCTTTTTTAACACACCGAAAGCGTGTGTTATTTCTCTTGGCATTGTTTCAATACCAACACCGATTTTGAAATTATTGTGGCTTCTTTCGGTCTGCGC
>OFGD01001077.1_pt1 | contig 14862 bp, 17 predicted proteins | sample 1521671 | NCBI WGS metagenome assembly OFGD01 (sample SAMEA3504114, study PRJEB24116) | mouse gut metagenome | biome: mouse gut; feature: mouse-associated habitat; material: faeces | place: Denmark | collected 2011 | reverse complement strand
TTTGTGGTTCATGGTGCCTTGTTTTGTCTGCGATTCTCTCCGGCGCATTCATTCCGCCGCTTTCCGTTCAGCACCTGCAAAAACCTGCTGTCAATAATTTTTCTTTCACGTGTGTAACGAACCGTTCTTTTGTGGGATATACAAAGGGAAAGGAGGGAGCTCCATGGACGATATGGACGCCATTTACCGCAGCCACGCCCAGACAGTCTACAAATTCCTGCGGGCACAATGCCGGGACCCGGACCTTGCGGAAGAACTGACCCAGGAGACCTTTTACCAAGCGGTCCGCTCAATTGACCGCTTTGACGGCACCTGCAAACTCTCCGTCTGGCTGTGCCAGATTGCCAAACACCTTTGGTACCAGCATTTGCGAAAGCATCAGCGGGAAACGGCTGCGCTGGAGACAGCCCTTGAGCACACTGCCTCCTCGGCAGAGGAGGGGGTGTTAGAACAAGAGGGCTGGATCACCCTTCTGCGGCAGATACACAATCTGCCGCAGCTGTCTCGAGAGGTGGTCTATCTGCGGGCTTTCGGCGGGCTCAGCTTCCGGGAAATCGGGGATGTGCTGGGGAAAACCGAGTCATGGGCCCGGGTAACCTTTTACCGGAGTAAGGAAAAATTGCGAAATGGAGGGCATGAAGATGAAAAATGATTTGACTTGCGGTGTAGTCTGTGACCTGCTGCCAAACTATGTAGACGGCCTTTTGTGCGGGGAGTCCCAGCAGGCAGTAAACCGGCATCTGGCGGACTGCTCCCAATGCGCCGCCACTTTGGATGCCATGCGGACACCGGAGCCGGAACCGCCAGAAGAATCCCGAGAGGTGGATTATTTAAAACAAGTCAAAAAGCGCAACAACCGGAGAATTGCCGCCGCCGTCTTCTGCACTGCGCTGGTTCTGCTGTCCGCGTTTTTGCTGAAGCTGTTTGTCATCGGGACCCCCCTCCAGCCTCAAAGCGTAGCCGTCACAAAGGCGGAGGTAAAAGATGGCGTACTTCATCTGTCCATGTTCTCCGCCTGGTCAAGCAACGCATTCCACGGCTGGCATGTGGAGACAGAAAATGGAATTGCCTCTGTCTACGCAAGAGATGTGCTGGTATCGCCCCTGTATTCCAGCGGAGACACTGAGCTGGAAATCCCCCTGAAGGGAGTGCAGGAGGTATGGCTGGGCGGAAGGTCCGGGCAACTGGTGTGGCAGAACGGGGTGCAATCTCCCCACTGGCTCTGGAGTTGATGGATGCCCGCGCCCCTCACTGCGACGACCTCGCCGCCCTGTCCCGCATTGCGGAAATTCTGCACCTCCCTGACCGTCTGGGCAGTTATACCATCAGTTCGCAAACCAGCAAGCACCCCTATGAATGTACACTGGAGTCGGCGGAACGGCCCACAGACGAACAACTCAGTCTTGTGACCTGCTATAATCTCCTTACCCTGGCGCTGGTGGACAATCTGGAGGACTCACTGTTCAAGCGTCCCGCTTACGGGGATTCCCCAGAACTGAGTATGACCGTCAACATCGGGATGATGCTGGACGGCGTGAACGAGACGGTCCTGCCCGCTCTGGTGGAGGAGTACAACGCCGCCAACGGCGCTGACTGGGAACCCAAGGCCAGTATCAAGGACTACACCCGTTCCCCGGCAGATCTTCAGCGGCTGTTGATGATCCTGGATTCCTTCTATGACACCGGCCTGACTACGAGAGGAAGTTGACCATGAAAAGACAAATTGCCCTGTTGCTGGCGGCGGTTCTGCTGCTTCTGCCCTCCTGTGGGACGCAGACCGGCCCCGACCTGACCCCTCTGGACCAGGCGGCGGCTGAGGCTTCCAGCTTCATACCGGGAACCTATGAGAACCTGACCTTCCGTCAGGGGGAAATCTCCATTTCTGTACCGGAAGACCTGGCCCGCTGTACGCTCCGGGAGGTGGGTTGCTTCGACCTGGAGTACGGAGACAAGCTGATGCGCTGGTGGATTCCCGACGAAATTTGGGACGATCAATCTGTATCCCGCTGGGACGACACCTACGCCTACGCCTTTTCCTCCATTTTCGACCAGATGGGAGAGGATGGAGACGGCTGGTATGCGGCGGTCTGGTGTACTGGGACCGTCATGTACGCCAAGGACAAGGGCTGGGCGCATTATTTCCAAGACCCCGGACTGCTGGATCACAGCTATAACATAAACGTGGATGATGTGGGCGAGAACGGTCCGTTGGTAGAACAGGCGGAGCGGTTCGCGGCGGACTGGCTGTCCCAGACAAATCTCCAGACCACTCTGCGGCCCAAGTATCTGTATGTCTGCGCCGGTGAGGATGGGGAGAAGTATGCCAAGGTAACCTATCAGACCTGCTGGAACGGAGTCCCCATCTCTGATGTGGCAAGGCAATACCCAGATTCCTCCACCTTTACCCTCCCCGGCCCCAGTGAGGAAAACGACTGGACCGGAGATGTGGAACTGTGTTCCATCACCGCCTGTATGACCCCCAACGGCGAACTGGACTTCTTCGGCGGCGGCCACGGCATGGTAGAGCTGTATGAGCCGGGAGCGGTCTGCAAGGAGATCGTCTCCCTGTCCGCCGCCTGTGACATCCTCAGCCAGACCGTCAGCGGCTACGGCTCCCAGGAGATTCGGGATGTGGCCCTGGAATACCGCCTCAACATTACCGGCACCGACCAGCCGGAGGAGACTTACCGCTTTTTTGACAAGGAGACCGGGGACCGTCTGCCCGACCGGAGCGGGGTGCAACGTTACCGCACCAGCTACGATCTCTACGACGCCACTCCCTACTGGGCTTTTTACGCCAAGGACAGGCGGGACCGCGAATTGATTTTCTATGTGAACTGCCTGACCGGGGACATTCAAATCCTGGACAACCAGCCCAGGTGACTGCCATGAAATTTTTCCGTCTATTGAAGACCGATCTGTACCGTGCGGTGGCCCATGCGGATTTTTGGGCGTCGGCGCTGCTCTTCGGGGCGCTGTGCTTCACTGCGGAGGGCTGTGTGGACGCTGGCCGCAGTATCACGGTTCTGGAGCTGGCCCTGTCTTACCCAGCGGAGCAAATCAAAAGCCGGTTCCTGCTCTCCGGTTACCACCTGTTCCTGGCCGGGATCGGCCCCTATAACCTGATGTTTGCCCCTATCCTTGCCGCCCTTCCGTCCATCCCCGGTTTCTGCCTGGAGCGGCGGAACGGATACCTGCGCCTCCTGCTTCCCCGGTGCGGCGTGACCCGGCGGTGTCTCAGCCTCTGGCTGTCCGCCCTGCTCTCCGGCGGGCTGGTGGTCACGGTGGGGTATGGGCTGTACGGCCTGTGCTGCTGGATTCTGTTCCCCGGCCTGACGGCGGAGACGGCCCAGTGGCTCTCTGCCCCCGTTTGGAGCGGCGTCCTGGCTCAGCTTGCGGGAGCGTTTTTCTTCGGCATGGTGGCGGCGCTCCTTCCGGTGCTGTTGGCTGGGGTGAGCAAAAACGCTTATTTTATCCTCTGCGTCTCTTTTGCGCTGTTCTATACGTATTGTAATTTTCTGGACACACTTTCCAACCGCCTGTTTGACTGTGGGGAGCTGGAGAAATCCTTTCAGGTGATGATGTTCTATCCCGCCTCGGTATTCCAGTGCTTCTCCGGCCACCAGCCCTGGCGGTTGGCGCTTTGGATTGGCGGGGCTATGGCTGTGCTGGGTCTGCTGCGGCTGTGCATGTCCCGACGCTTGGACAAGGGGGTGTGACCATGAGCGCAAGGAAAATAGCCCTGCACGCCAGAATGGAATATTCCCTCTGGCTGACCAATCCCCGGATGTCCATTCTGCTGGTGCTGCTGACGCTGATTCACTCCCTGGCGGTCCAGCCGCTGGCCCAGGCGGGCGGGCAGATCGGGGCTCGGTTCCACCTGCTGGAGCCTCTGGCCGCCCTGTGTAATTCCACTTTGATTCTGCTCATGCTCCCTATCGGGTTCCTGATCCTGATGGCCGGCTTTCCCCGGATGGGCCGGGGTTTCCTGCTCCAGCTCTACCGGGTGGGCCGGCTGAACTGGGTGCTGGGAGAGATGCTGTACCTGTGCATGGCGGCGGCAACCTACCTGGGGGCGGTGCTGCTGGGGACGGCGCTGTGTTCCCTGCCCTACGCCCCGATCACCGGCCCGGGTTGGAGCGCCGTTGCCACTGATTATGCCGGTCTTCTGGGGGAGGCTGCTCTGAAAAGCGTCACCACGCTCCTGCCCAAAAATCTCTATCAGCAGATGGGGCCGGGAGCGGCGGTGGCCGGGAGTTTTCTCCTGCTGTTTCTCTGTCTGCTCCTGATGGGAGCGGTCCTGCTGGCGGCAAGCCTGCTGCGTGTGAAGCCTCTGGGCATCGCTGCGGACACCGCCCTCCTGCTGGTGGGGGCTGGCTTTGTCATTCTGGACAGCCCTTGGATGTGGGGCTTTCCCTGTGCCCATGCCCTGACCTGGCTGCACTACCACCCCTACTTCCGCGCTCTGGTCTGTCCTCTGTGGGTGAGTTGGCTCTATTTTCTGTTGGGAGCCGCCCTGATGACTGTTCTGGCCTGCGTGAGCGCAAAGCGGCGCAGCTTTGATTCTATGTTGGAGTTTGATTGATATGGCGATAATCTCAATAGAAAATGTCAGCCTGTCCATTGGGACGGCCCAAATCCTGCGGGATATTTCCGTTTCGTTTGAGGAGGGGCAAATCCACGGTATCATTGGACGCAACGGCAGTGGGAAGACCATGCTGATGAAGTGCATCTGCGGTTTTATCCGTCCCACCGCTGGGCGGATCATTGTGGCAGGAAACCAGGTGGGCCGGGATGTGGACTTCCCGCCGGACCTGGGGCTGTTGATTGAGACGCCGGGCTTCGTGCCCTATTACAGCGGGCTGAAAAACCTGGAGCTTCTGGCTGCTATCAACCGCCAGGCATCCAAAGAACGGCTGAACACCTGCATGGAACAGCTCGGGCTGGGAAATGCAAAGGACAAGCGGGTGTCCAAATACTCCATGGGGATGCGACAGCGGCTGGGGGTCGCCCAGGCTGTCATGGAAAACCCACGACTGCTGATTTTGGACGAACCTCTGAACGGCTTGGACGAACAGGGCGTTGAAGACATCCGGGCACTGCTGCTGGAGCTGAGAGGCCAGGGTAAGACGATCCTGCTGTCCTCCCACAACAGGGAGGATATTGACCTGCTCTGTGACAGTGTGTGCAAAATGGCGGGCGGAGTGCTGACAAGGTTATAGGCGATTAGATGTTGTGTTCAGTGTAAGAAATATAAATGACAGTTTACCGGCTTGATGAAAAAATAGGAGGAATAGAGGGCGGAAATTGTTGCGGCTATTATCACCCTTGCGGTGGGCGTCCTGGCAGAAGCGACCATCGGCATCAGCTGGAATATGCGCGGCGTGGGGACGCTGTTGGGCGTTGCGATTATGGGAGCATTCATCCTGTGGGCAGTCTGGCATCCGAAGGACAAAGGGAAATAACGTATCACGCAGATTTCTAAATCGGGTTTTATTTTATGGAGGTATCGATCTAAATGAACCTACTGTATGAAAAATATAAAAACTTGAAGATAGATGGTAGCTGGATTGGTTTAGAGGCTGGAGCGCAAACACCGTATTTTTGCACTCCCATTGGAGCGGAAATCATCGGCTGGGATAATGGCATCCACTACTGCTTTATTAAGGGCTTTGGAGATATGGTGTTCTGCGTCAACCCAGAACCTTGCTGCGATTACAATGTCTATCCGATTGCCCGTAATTTCTGCGATTTCTTGGGGCTGATACTCGCCACTGGTAATACAAATACTTTGCAGCAGATTATTTGGTGGGATAAAAAAAGGTTTGAGGATTTTGTTAATAGTACAGAAGAACAGGAATATAGAGTTCGGCCCGAAGTGCAAGGTGTCTTGAGTACAATTCGCAAAGGGATAGATATAACACCGATAGATACCCCATTTGAATATGTCAAGGATTTGCAAAGCAATTTTCCCTATGAACAAATTCCATTTACAAATGAGTATTATGATACTTTAGGAATTGAACGGCCAGACGGAACAGAGCCAGAGGAAAACGGCTTTGAGTTTAGAGCGGTAGAAATTACGGTTGATAAAAACTAATTTACCGGCCTGATGAAAAAACAGGAGGAATAGAAAGTGGAAATTGTTGCGGCTATTATCACCCTTGTGGTGGGCGTCCTGGCAGAAGCGACCATCGGTATCAGCTGGAATATGCGTGGCGTGGGGACGCTGCTGGGCGTTGCGATTATGGGAGCATTCATCCTGTGGGCGGTCCGGCATCCGAAGGACAGAGAAAAATAGTTTTTGGAGATAGAACGCTAAATCGGGATTTGAGGTGAGGATATGAAGAATAGAAAGAAAGTTGCGGCAGCTATCGTAGCAGCAGTATTGCTGTTAGTGGTTTTGTTGTTTCCAATCAGAATGAATCTGAAGGATGGTGGCAGTGTTCAATACAAATCATTGACCTATAGCATTACAAAAGTGCATCGTCTGATGACAGAGTCGGAAGCGGAAAAAGAGGGGAAAATTAAACCATTTGAAGATGGATATCAGATTGAAATTCTTGGTATCAGGGTTTTGGATACGGTTAAATAAGTAACTTCCAGTTTATCGGTCTGATGAAAAATAAATGCAGATAATTCTGCAATCTCTATGAATCTATTTTTAGGAGGAACCCTCATGAACATCGGAAATTTTCCTATCATCTCCAACAACATCACCAACCGGATCACCACCGGCGCACCCCAGACAGGCTTTCAAAGCGACTCGGATGCCGTATGGATGAAAGACGGCGTGGTTCAAGGTTCTGCGCAGTTGCTGAACCCGGATTTCTCCGCCCGGCAAGGCTACCGGGAGGACTACTCCATCCGGGATGCGGCGGAGTATCTCTGGCGGCAGGAGACGCAGACCTTTAACTTGAAAGACCTGGACGATCCGGAGAAGTCCAAGGAGTTTCTGGAAAACTGGCGGATGCAGGCCCGGTGGGACCTGGGCATCCAGGACGGCGGCCCCACCAAGGACGAAGTGATCTCCGCCTACATACAGGACCTGCGGCAGAACGGTCTGGACGGCTCGGTGGATTGGAGCGCCCTGACACGGGAACTGGACGCTTTCAAAGCCACCTCCCCGGAGGAGCTGGAGGACGGTCTGGACTATCTGGCTTCCCGCTATGTGGCGGCGCGGGATAAGCTGGAGCGCAATTATACCAGCGGGGAGCTGACCGCTCAGCTTACTAAACTGGAGGAGGTCTATCAAGCCGGGAAATCCGGGATGATCGACGGCTACACCCAGGCTTTGCAGGACAATCTGGGTCTGTCCAACAGCGACGCCCAGGCGGTCCGGGACAGCTTTTCCTCCATTCTCGCGGAGAAAGAGGAGGCGTACCGGGGCGCGTTGAAGCAGGTCCATGAGGCGGTGGCGCAGACCGGTCCCGACAGCGTGTGGCTGAAGGACCACGACGCCTACATTGCCTCTCAGCTCCGGACGGCGGGCAAGGCGGGTAAGGCAGGTCAAAGCGAGGCCCGGTACTCGGTGCAGGACCTGGCCGCCGCCGGGAAAATCGCCCAGGACTATCAGGCGGAAATTTTCGGTGCGTCCTCCTGCGGGCGGGACGAGGCGAGGCTGGGCCTTAACCTGGCTATGGCGGACATGAAGGCAGAGACGATGATCTCCAAGGGACTGGTGAGCGAAAACATGGCCGCGTTGCTTCGGAACAGCCGCGCTCAGGGGCACGAAAACGCGCTGACGGCGCTGGACCAGGCGCTTGCCCAACGGGAGAGCCACCTTGCCCCTGGCGAACCCAAAGGGACATTCGCCCCTGTGGATCGCTCCGTGTTCCAGGGCATCTACGACGCCACGCTGAACGCCTTCCGGCAGAATGGCGGCGATGGGGCCGGGGCTATCCGCGCCGGGGCCTCCTACGGGCAGAGTATCACCGCCCAGGCCACTGCCCGGAATCCTCAGGCCCTGCGCTGGGGCATCAACATGGAGAGTTATTGGAAGAACTTCTACACCGCTCCCGATGCCAAGGAGGTTTCGCCGCTGGAGAAAAGTGTAAACCGGCTGATGGAGCAGATCGGCAAACCCTCCAGCCTGGGCAGTTCCGCCTATCAGAAGTACGCGGACAGCTGGCGGGACTTCCTTGCGGCTATCGGCGGGGGCGGGCTGAATATTAAAGCGTAGCATAAGAGCAAAGACTGAAACAAAATAGAAAACAGGAGTGACATCTATGTTAGAATTTCTCAATCAGCCACTGAACGGAACCTCCTCCCTGATTTTGGTGGTAGTTCTTGTGGCCGTCATTTTCATTGCAATCAAGCTGGGTCACAAAAAAGCGAGAGATATCTCCAAGCAGTTCCTGTCAGAACATTCTGATGCCGCCACGCTGTATATTTACGGAGAGGATCTCGACTCCAATAGTGCGGAGTTGGAGTGCATCCGTGGTGTTGTCTCAAAAGTTTATGATCCACGGACAGTTCCGGGTGCCAAAGCGCAAAAAGGTGTGGCCTGCCACGTACTACCTGGAACAGTAGAACTGAATGTCAGAATTACTTGGTCGAAGAGTTACTATGTTGCCAGAAAACATGGCAGTATGCAGGCGCATTTCACCTTTGAAGCTGCACCCGGCCATTCCTATGCTGCTGTTTTCAATGTGAAGGATTCTAAAGCTCAAATTATTTCGCTTGGTGTGCAATAAAACATATAGATAGCTTACCATATCCTGTCCCCATCCACAGGGTATGGTAAGCTGTCCCTGACAGCAGACATTCAAAACGGAGGAAACAATCATGGAATTGGAGTGGGAACAGGGGCGGCAACCGGCCCACACCGCCGCGGCGCTGGCGGGGGCATTCCTGGGCGCGGCGCTGGGAGCGGACTGCTTTCTGGCGGCGGATCATCTGATCGGCGGGATTCCTGCCGTACTCTGCGGAGCGGCAATCGGGTTCTGGGCGGTTAAGGGCGGGGGGCTTTTGGCCGGGAAGAATAACCAGTTTGTGACGCTGCTGGCACTGATCCCGACGCTTCTCTGGGGTGTCCTCGTCAACCATCTGAGCTTTGCCCTCAATACCGCTCCCGCTGACCCCGCTGGCGTGTGGGAGGCATTTATCAGCCCTCTGTTTATTTCGGATGGCGTCAACTATTGGTTTCAGCTGGCAAAATTGTTGGCTGTGGTATTGGGCGCCTGGACGCCCCAGTTCCGGGAGGCGAAAAAAGAGCAGGAATTTCTGGAACAGGCATCCCGGCCCTGTAAGCCTCCCCAGGAAACGCCGCCTGCGGATATGGAAATCTACCTGCCCAAGTATGCCTGGATACGCCCCTGGCTTCTGCAAAGGCGGATCACCCAGGGACTGTGGCTGGCGGTTCTGTTTCTCCTCGTCTGGCTGCCAGATCTGCTGGGCCATGAGCGGATCTGGTTCCGCACGCTCTGCGGTATGGGGGTCAGTTTTTTGGTGATCGCCTCCCTGCCTGGACCCTCCGGGCATATTCTTGCTGCCCGCAAGGTAATGTATGCCAGAAAGGATGGGCAGCTTTGGCTGATTGCCATGCAGCGCATCCACGATACAACGCTTCATGTACGCTTCCCGAAGCTGGCACAGATATGGGATCAACTGCCTCAAACTCAGCGCACCCGCTTCAAGGCATCCATTGCCTCGCTGCTTTCAAAAGAAAATAACATCGCCGTCAAGATCAACAGGCCCATGCTGGAGTACCAGAACAAATGGAGATGGGTCATATCCAATGATGTTGGGCGCAAAGCCTACATTCCAAAGGTCTATCCCCAATTCAGCCCGGTTCCTGGCGATACGGAGCAGCTCAAAGAGGCTGTGCCGGTCTGGTGGCGCAATCCTTTAATGACTCTGGTGATTACCGTGTTCTGTCTGACGGTTGGCATGAACATCGGACTGAAAGAGGAACGCCAGGCCGCGCTTCTTCCGCCGGAGCCGCCTCCCGTGGAGGATATTGTACCTGACCTGGACGATTCCGTACCCGTCACAGAGGCCATAGCTCCCGAGGTGATCGGCGACTACTACTTAAACGGCCTGATTCTCCAGACGAACGACGCGTTTCAGGCGTCCACAACCGAGCTGGAGGACCAGGAGAACGCTCTGTCCTACCAGCTTTCCCTGCAATACGGCGTGGGCGAGGAGGCCGCCCAAATTTCTCTGGAGAGGACCGAGGGAGAAAATGCCCGTTGCCTCCGCCCGGACAGCGAGGACTTCCTCTGGGGTATGGGAGACAACGGGGTCACCTACCGCTACAACCTCCGAACAGTACAGCTTCCACATAATCAAACCTCCCACACCGCCGTGGCTCTGTCCGAGCGTGGAACGCTGCTGATTGTCGAATGCGTCCACGGCAAAGATACCGACGAGGAGCTGGCGCGGGGGACGATGCTGTATATGATAGAACACCTCCAGTTTACCGGCCCGGCCATTACCGAGGAAAACTATCAGGAGCAGCTACGCCCGGCCATCAACATGGGCTTCAACTACTGCGGCCAGGCGTTCTTCAAGGCCCCCCAGGGGATGTTTGAGTACGATGTGTTTTTGGATACCTTCATGCCCTGCGGCGGGAAGGTGAACTACTACGATGACGGAATCTCCATGATGACCAAGGCCCACGGCCTCCGGGTCTCCGCCGCTATCATCCCCAGCGATGGAACCGCCATGGATGTGGTGGAGCAGGCGTATCAGGACCTGAAGGCGGCGGGGCGGCAATACGATGAACAGACGCTGTTCCAGGACGCCTACAACGCAGAGGGCAACAACGCCTGCCGCCTTACAGTCTACTACGACGGGGGACGCACCCGCGTCACGGTGCTGGTAGCCATAGAGGAGCGGGAGGGGTGCTATCTCTTCAAAGAGATGACCTGCCTGCCCGAGGAGATTGACAGCGAATATCAGGCGGTGTTCAAGGAGATGGAGGCCACCTGCGGCATTGAGGTCTCTGTGATGGAGGATCTGGGCCGGCACAGTCAATGACAGAAAGAGAGGGAACAACATGGATTTGGAATGGGAGCGGGAAACGTCCCGTGACAATGTGATTGCAGGCACTGTGGGCGCGTTTTTGGGCTCTTTGATCGGCGTGGCCTGTATCGTGATTCTTAGCAAATTGGGATATGTGGCCGCAGTGTCCGGGGTGGTCATGGCGGTATGCGCCATCAAGGGTTATGCCCTGCTGGGAGGCAAACTCACCAGAAAAGGCGCGGTCATTTCCGGGCTGTTCATTCTTGTGATGACCTACGTCGCCACCAAGCTGTGCTTTGCCCTTGCGGTGATGGAGGTCGCCACAGAGGAGGTCAGCTTTTTTCTGATCTATCAGAGCATTGGGCTGTTTCTGGAGGACAGTGAGCTGAGACGAATTTTCCTGGGAGAACTGGCGCTGCAATACCTCTTTACCTTGGTCGGCGGAATCCCGCCCCTCATCTCCAGCCTCCGTAAGCCGGTCAAACGTCCGGAAGGCCCCGCTGAACCGGATGAACAGCCGCCCATCCAGGGGGAGTTCTACGCCCTGCGGAAAGACTGGATGCGTCCGCTGCGGCTGAGCGTTTTTGTACCGCTGCTGGTGATCATGGCCATATCGGTGGGCGGATTTATCGCCACCGCGTTTATCCAGGAAACCCGGTGGATGACCGCCATCGTCTTGGGCGGATTTATCAGCGGGGTGTTCCTTCTCTGCTGGTCAATCCCTACCCTCCAGCTGTGCAACGCGTTCCACATCTTATTCGTCCGGGCCGGCGGGAAACTGTGGCGGGTGGATTTGCAGAGATTTTGCAGCGTCCAGAACTGGTGGAGCCAGTCCTCCAGCAAACAGGCAGCCATCAAATGGGACGTCCTGTGTGAGATCAGCTGCCTGTTGGACGGCGAAGCCCCCAGTTATGGTACCGGTGCCTTGACGGAGCTGAAGGACCTCCAGGTGGAGAAGGAGGACAACTGGAGCTGGACGTGCTTCTATGAATCGGAAAACGGTAAGCGGAAAAAACTGCGGATCAGCAAGGGTTATCCCGACTTCTGCCCCGTCTCCGGCATGGAACGCTCCCAGGGGCCGACGCCCGCCCGCTGGATCTTCATTCCCCTCTCCTTTGCGGTCACAGCTGCGCTCATCGCCGGAATCTGGGCATTGGATATGTCTGTCTATGTCGGCCCAACGTGGAACCGGCCCCAGACCTCGGACTCCGCGCCGAAGGGGAACACACAGCCGGAGGTCAAGAGCATTCCCACCAGGGTGCCGGAGAAGATCACGGAATATGAGATGTCCGAGGTGTGGTTCCGGGTGGACAGCGGCTTCCAATACAGCCGGCGCACCTTCTTGGACGGTGATACCGGGACTCTATACCGGGCCTATGTTCAGTACGGCGTGGACGCCAGCGACGCTTGGAATACCCTGAGCCAGCATATCAGCGAATACCGTATCTCCCCTCTTTACGACCGATTTGACGCGGCCTATCTGGAGCAGGACATGCTGACACCGCTGCATGAAACGTCCCGGTACAATATCGTTTCGGTGTACCTCACCGACGGTCAGGTGTTCCATACCGCCGCCGTGCTCTCCGATGACGGGGCGCTGTTCACCATGGAGGCGGAGCAGAGTGCCTCCGACCGGAGCGAGGAGGTTCTGGCAAATCTGATGTTCACCCTGGAGAGCGTCCGCTTTGATGGGCCTGTGGTGACAGAGGAAAACTATCAGTCTCAGATCCATGTCTCTGAAGTCCGGGACTGCTCTTATATGGCGGCGGCCTATCTGAAAACCGACCTCTTTGGACACGACGCTTTTGTGGATGTATACGTCCCCTACAGCGATTCGCCCATCTACTCCGCCGGTGGCCGGGCCATCCGAACCGAGGCTCACGGGCTGCGGGTCTACGCGACCATTGTGCCAGGCGAGAACGCCCAGGCGGTGGTCGACGCCCGCCAGCAGGAGCTGGCCGCAACAGGTCAGGTCTATGAGGACGGCGTGGACGACGAGACGTACCGGGAGGATCTGGACGCCGCCTGCAAGCTGACGGTCTACGAGGAGAACGGCCAGAAGCGTCAGGCCGTTCTGTACGCGGACAGCAAGTGGGAGGGCTGGTATCTGCTCCGGGAGATCACGGGCCTGCCTGAGTTGGTGGACGAAGAATATCCCGCTGTGCTGAAGGAACTGGAGGAGATCTTTGGCCTGACCATGCCTGTGTTGGAGGAGCTGGGAGGTTCGTAACGTGAACGCTCATAAGAATAAAGGCGCGTTGGGAATCCTCTCGCTTATTTTGTGGGCGGCTCTGCTTACGGTCATCGCGCGGATATTGGCCCATCGCGGCGGCTGGGATTTCAGCGGGGTATTATTCAAAGTACTGCTGTGGGTCATGCTGTGCATCGCGGCGTTCTTCTGCTGGTGGATATTTACAGGTCTGCGGCTGAACAGATTTATAAAACGGCTCGATGAGGCTGGTTATACATATCTGGAGACTCACGATGTGGATGCGTACCTGCGGGAAATAGACACCTGCTGTGAGATGCCAGGAGTTAAAAGTTTTGTACTCTCGGGGATACCGGCCAGGGATTATGTGATGATCCTAAAAATCCGGACGCTTCGGGAGGCAGGGCGTGGAGAGGACGCACTCGCTCTGCTGGAAGCCGCACAGCAGTCCATGAAGGGCGAAAAAGCTCAGCTGCTTTTGAGAGCAGAGGAAGAAAAGCTGGGGGAGCAATCATGAAAAAATGCACTGCGGGAATGTTCTCTAAAATTGTGGTGATCTTGCTTTTTGCTGCGTTTTTCCTGCCAATGACGGGCCTGTTCCTGTACTTGGCAGTTTTCGACCCTGCACTGTCCCATGAAGGGCGGCTCCTGTTTTTCGCTGGGGCAATCCTGTTCGGGGGCCTGGTTGTATTCGCTGCCTATCGTGGGCTCTATCTGGGAATCGGCTGGGCAGAGTATGATGCGGAAACAGTAATCTTCCACTGCTCCCGGCGGGAACAGCACCGCTTCCGTTGGGATGATATTCCGGGAGACAGAGTTCAGGCCGGTCCCTGGCAGGGCGGGTATATGTTTATGCTCCTGGTCGGAGGACAGCAGCGGAAAGTGGGCTTTAGCCGGTTCTCGGCTGGGTTCAAAGATTTTGAGCGGACAATGGAATCAGCTGGGGTGCTGAAACGGATCGGCATCACAACAGCAGAGGATTTCAAACGGAGCGCGGAGCAGATTTTTGGGCAGTTTGAGGAATACAGAAAAACTCGCCCTGGCTCTGTGAGGCCGAAACCGGAAGGTGATTGCGTTCTCTGTCCAGACTGCAAGGGAGAGGGAATTACCGCAAAGCGGGTTTTGAAGCTGGATATTGGAAAGGTGTGCAAGACCTGCGGCGGTTCTGGATATGTGCCGAAGCAACCCTAACCAATCCCAGAGGACGTCTGGGCGTGCAACTGGACTTTGAGGAGTTTGAAGTGGATGAATTGGGCATACAGGCAGATTTCGGCGGTATGGACGAAATGTTGTCGATGCTGGGAGATATCTGTATCAAGCTCACTAATACGCCTTGTCCATCTAACCGAGCAAAGGATGTTGAGAAAGCGATGGAGCTGGTCTATCAGACGCCCGTGTTCCGGCAGTTGGTGGGTCTGATCCAAGGCGCGTTGAAAACAGCTCTCACCGCCACGCCGGTACATTATTCAATTCTTCGGACGGAGTACCAGTCAAAGGGGATTCTGCCAGAGGAGTACTCCACTGGACTGCTATCCTTTTGAGGCAGATAAAGAATAGGTTTTGATAATCAGAAGGAGAAATCATAAGCTATTTCCCAAATATGAAAGGACGATGTACTATGGAGCAGAAACTCTACACTATCGAGGACTATCGCGCTCTTCTGGATACTCCAGTGGAGCCTTTTA
>OFGD01001067.1_pt1 | contig 14948 bp, 6 predicted proteins | sample 1521671 | NCBI WGS metagenome assembly OFGD01 (sample SAMEA3504114, study PRJEB24116) | mouse gut metagenome | biome: mouse gut; feature: mouse-associated habitat; material: faeces | place: Denmark | collected 2011 | reverse complement strand
CCTGTTAATCTTTTTCTTCATGAACGCCCCCATAAGTCCGCTTCGACACAAACGCCCGCAAAAAGCCACGTTCCCGCCTTACGGCTTCTGCACCGATCTTCTGCACCAGTCTGCTACACCGATCCGTCATTCTCCAGAAAATAACCCACGCTGCGCACGGTCCTGATCATGCCGCCCGCCTCTCCCAGCTTCTGCCTGAGTGTCTTGATATGCATATCCAGCGTTCTGGATTCCCCCTGAAAGTCACTTCCCCACACATGGTTCAGAATTTCCTCTCTTGTCGTCACGATCCCTGCCCGCTGCATCAAGAGCCGCAGCAGTTCATATTCCTTATAGGTCAGTTCGCAGAGCACACCGCCCACATACACGGCATGTCGTTCCCCGTCCAGAATGATCTTCCCGATGGTCAGGGATTTCTCCCCCTTATCCTCCCCGCTCCTGCGCAGCAGGGCCCGCACTCTGGAGATCAGCTCCATCACGCCAAAGGGCTTCGTGATATAATCGTCTGCGCCAAGCCCCAATCCCCTGATTTTATCAATATCATCTTTTTTGGCAGATACCATCAGAATCGGCGTATTCTTCTCCTGGCGGATCTGTTTGCAGATTTCAAATCCGTCCACTCCCGGAAGCATCAGATCCAGAATAAACATATCAAACTCTTCCCTGCGCGCACGCTCCAATCCGATATCGCCGGAATTTTCCACTTCTACTTCAAATCCGCTTAATTCCAGATAATCTTTTTCAAGATCCGCAATCGACACCTCGTCTTCAATGATCAGCACCTTACTCATCTTGTATTACCTCCTGATATTTTCGTATGACAAAATACATCACCGTGCCGACGGATTCTTTGCTGGTCGCCCAGATTTTCCCGCCGTGGTCCTCAATGATCTTCTTTACGATCGACAATCCGATCCCGCTGCCTCCGGTCGCGGAATTTCGCGATGCGTCCGCCCGGTAAAAACGCTCAAATACGTACGGAAGGTCTTTTGATGCAATTCCTCTTCCATTATCCTCAATCTCAACCTGAATAAAATCTCCTACGTCCTTAATCCTGATATTGATCAATCCCTGATGCTTATCGAGATATTTCACGGAATTTCCGATAATGTTGTTGACGACGCGTTTGAGCTGCTCCGGATCGGCAATGATCAGCACGTCATTGTCCACATAATTAAAATAAGCGAGCCCGATCTGCTTTTCCTCCAGATCCATGCCGATTTCTTCGATACAATCGTTAAAATATGCGGCTACGTTCAGCTTATTAAAATTATATGGAATACGGTTCGTATCAAATTTCGAATACAGCGTCAGTTCATTTAACAGCGCGTCCATTTCGTTCGCCTTGCTGTTGATCGTACGCAGATATTTCTCCTGTTTTTCCGGTGTGACCGCCACGCCGTCCAAAAGCCCTTCCGAATAACCTTTCACGGCAGTAATCGGCGTCTTTAAGTCATGGGCGATATTACTGATCAGTTCTCTGCTCTCCCGCTCACTTGCCATCTGCTGTTCAAAAGACTCCTTTAAGCGTTTGCGCATCTCTTCAAAGTTCGAGCAAAGTTCACTGATCTCATCCTTCCCTTCGCTCTCTATCGTAAAGTCGAGATTCCCCTGCTGAATATTCAGAGTTGCCGCCTCCAGCTTTTTGATCGGACGGATAATCCCCTGATAAATCCATACGATCAGCATCGCCGCTGTCAGTACAAGAATCAGCAGCACGGAAATGCACACATCAACCAAAAGGCTTTTCACCTCTGGCAGGATTTCGCAGGAATCCGTAACGATAAAAGCACTCCCTCTTTTTTTGTCGGTAAACGTAAAATCAATCTGTTTGAGCAGCACTTCTTCGTCGGAATCAATATAAAATCCCGCTACGGGATCCGGCTCGTTTTCCGCATAACTTGGCAATACTTCCGCATGCAGCGAATCTCCGCCGCCATGATAGAAAATCTCATCTTCCCTGCGCACGATCAGATACGAATACTTCTGCCGCAGCTGGCGGTTCTTCTCTTCCAGAAAACCGGTATCCAAAAAACGGTCGGGATCCTGCCGCGCAACGTTCAGCAGCATCTGGTAATTTTTCTTCGTGTAACGGTTTAACATCTGTACCGGATTGATCAGATCCGAATAATCTCCCGACTGAATCCCGTACGTCGTTTCAATCGCCTTAATCTGAAACTTCTGAAAGCCTATGACAAACACAACCGCCAGGAAAATAGGCACAAATATAATAATGCAAAAAGAAATCGACAGCCTTGTCTTTAACTTCATACTTCATATCCTCCGGGCAGATCTCTTATAATTCCAATCCCGTCCCCGGATACGCCGCCTTTGCGATGGCATGTTCCGAACACGGCAAACATTGCAAAAACCCCGGGAGACCACTACTGCTCCCAGGGTTATTATAACATGATTTTTCGGAAATCCTATTAAAAAAGGAAAATATATTCTAAACTTTTCATAAAGCGGTTAGAGGTATTTTTTCAGCTCTTCTGCTTTATCCAGCTTTTCCCACGGCAGGTCCAGGTCGTCCCGTCCGAAATGTCCATACGCGGCAGTCTGCCTGTAAATCGGCTTTCTTAAATCCAGCATCTTGATAATTCCCGCCGGACGCAGGTCAAAATGCTTTCGAATGATCTCTACCAGTTCATCCTCCGGCACTTTACCCGTTCCAAACGTATCCACCATAACAGAGGTCGGCTGCGCCACACCGATCGCATATGCAAGCTGAATTTCACATTTGTCCGCCAAGCCTGCCGCCACGATATTCTTCGCAACATAGCGCGCGGCATACGCCGCGGAACGGTCTACCTTCGTACAGTCTTTGCCGGAAAATGCACCGCCGCCGTGGCGCGCATATCCGCCGTATGTATCCACAATGATCTTACGTCCCGTAAGCCCCGCGTCTCCCTGCGGTCCGCCGATCACAAACCGCCCGGTAGGATTGATAAAGATCTTTGTATTTGCATCCACCATATCTGCCGGCAGGACCGGATCCAATACATATTTTTTCACGTCTGCATGAATCTGTTCCTGGGAAATTGCCGCATCGTGCTGTGAAGAAATCACAACCGCTTCCAGACGGCTGGGTCTTCCGTTTTCATCATATTCTACGGAAACCTGTGACTTTCCGTCTGCCCGAAGATACGGCAGCGTACCGTCTTTGCGCACCCTGGTAAGCTGACGCGCCAGTTTGTGTGCCAGTGCGATCGGATACGGCATATACTCTGCCGTCTCATTGACCGCAAATCCAAACATCATTCCCTGATCACCTGCTCCGATCGCTTCCAGCTGTTCATCGGTCATGCCGCTTTCCGCACTGAGCGCAGCCGCACCTTCCTTTGCCTCCAGCGCCCTATCCACGCCCATTGCAATATCCGAAGACTGTTTATCCAACGCCACCATCACGGCGCAGGTATTGCCGTCAAATCCTTTTTCGGAACTGTCGTAACCGATCTCCCGTATCGTCTTTCTCGCAATTGCGGAAATGTCCAGATTTGCCTTTGTCGTGATCTCTCCGGTAATCAGTACAAACCCTGTGCAGGACGCCGTTTCGCAAGCTACACGGCTCATCGGGTCCTGCTCCATACAAGCATCTAAAATCGCATCCGATACCGCGTCGCAGATCTTATCCGGATGCCCTTCCGTTACGGATTCTGATGTAAATAATCGTTTCTCCATGGAAATTTCTCCTCTCAAACTGTGATTCCGATTCCAAACTCAACTAAACTTTCTGTTATTTCCAGCCCCATGGGCAACGCTGAAACAATCGTTCCCATATACTGACCTGTGGGTAAAATAAAAAATCCGCTTGCAGTAAGCGGAGAAATTCTTGGCAATCGAAAATAATAATCCTCTTATTGTTCGAATTCTTCGCTCAGGTTGGCACCTTCCTGTTAAGGGGTTGCCGTGACTTCACAGATCCTATGTATCTCCATCACTCTGAATAAGGGAAAGCTATATGATTGAATTGTAAATCGTATTATTTTTTACATAAAACAGATTACGCTCATTTGGATCATTTGTCAAGCGATTTCACAAAAATCCCATTGCGGAATTTTCAGTTTTGTTTTATAGTTAAAGTAAATAATTCGACGATTTATTTCACATCGCTACAGCAAAGGAGTATACGATATGCAGATTATAAAAACATCTCAGTTAAAAGAAGGAATGATCACCGCCGAAGAAGTAAAAACAAAAAAAGGACTGACGGTCGTCGGTAAAAATGTCCGGCTGACCAGTATATCCATTGCACATATTGCATTCTATGATATTGAGCAAGTGCACATTCAGGAGCAGGATCTCCCAAAAGAAACCGCAGAGAAACGAAGCTCGGAGCCGACCTATTCCCAGCGCGTCATGGCTTCTCCCCAGTTCAAAGAATTCCAAACCGCTTATGCCGACGCAGTAAATCAATTAAAAGAGACCGTCGCGGCAATCCTTTCCGAGAACCGGTGCCCGGACCCCGAAAGTCTCTGTTTAATTACAAAGCCGCTTTGTTCGATTGCCCAGACGTCCATTGAGATCTTCGATTACCTGCACAATATGCGTACGATCGCCGACAGTATCTACGCGCATTCTATCAATGTCGCATTGATCGCATATATACTTGGCAGATGGTTAAAGCTGAAGGAAGCGGATCTGAATCTGCTGACCGCCGCTGGTTTGCTGCACGATATCGGTAAAACGAAAATACCGGCGGAAATTTTGGAAAAACCGGGCAGATACACCGACGAAGAATTTGACCTCGTACAAAAACACCCGGTCTTCGGTTACGAAATTTTACTCTCCTGCGAATCTTTGGATCCGCGGATTTTATATGCGGCTTCGATGCATCATGAACGCTGCGACGGCAGCGGTTATCCGAACAGGCTAAAATTTCATGACATAGACGATTTTGCACAGATAATCGCAATTGCCGACGTTTACGACGCAATGACCGCCGCAAGGCCCCACCGTGCGCCGCTTTGTCCGTTTCAGGTTATTGCCGATTTTGAAATTGCGGGCCTGCAGAAATACAATCCGAAATATATTCTGACCTTCTTAGAGAGAATTGCCTATACATATCAGAACAACCGTGTTCTTTTAACGGACGGCAGAAGCGCAAATATTGTAATGCTGAATAAGCAATTCTTATCCCGTCCGATCGTAGAAGTCAGCGAAGGTATTCTTGACCTTTCAAAAGTCCCGGATATCCGCATTCAGGCGTTATTATAAAGTTTCATTTGTAAAGTCAGCCGCCTGTCTCCTATATTTTTTGCAATCTCACAGAGATATAGAAAGATCCTCGGAAGCTTTGCGTATCCGAGGATCTTTCTGTTACTCTGTGATTTATTTTACCACAGATTTCTTGCTCATTCCAGCACTTTTCATTTTTTTCAGAAGCGCTTTGCGTTGTTTTTTGTTGAAGCTCTTTGCTTTCACCGTTACTTTGGAGGCTGTCTTTTTAAATGCCTGTTTTTTAATCGCCTTTAAGCTCTTGCCCTTCACTTCCACTTTGTTCAGCTTCTTACAGTTAAAGAATGCCTTACCGTCAATCGTTGTAACTCCTTTACCGATTGTAACGGATTTCAGTTTTTTACAATTTGCAAATGCCTGGCTGCCGATGCTGGTAACCGTATCGCTGATTACGACTTTCTGGATCTTGGACTTGCCTTTATATGCATTTTTGCCGATACCGACTACCGTATAATCCACATTGTCTAATTTTATGCTTGCCGGAACCTTTACTGTCCTAACGTTAGCGCCTTTTTCGATCACTACCGTCTTATTTGCTCCTACCACAAACGTCGTATCTCCCTGCGTGCGTTTGGTTCCTGCCGGAAGCTGCGCTGCAACGTTCGGTTTTACGGTAAGCCCTTTCACTGCAGCCGTAAGGTCGTTAAACAATTTCTGCACTGCCGCAAGATTTAATTTATCCAAATCTTCTTTGGAAAGGTTTGCAGCGGCATACGCATCTTTGAACTTCTTCCAGCTTTCGTCGGTGTAATTTTTCTGTCCTGCATCCAGCGTTTTCTTTGCAGTCTCCAGCGCTGTCGCAAGCTCGCCTTTGAGTTGTTCCAAAGTAATGCTCTCTAACGTAACTAATGTTACCTGGTCGATCGCCTCTTTTGCCGCATTGATCTCTTCCAGTGTAGCGTCTTCGCCAAGCGCTTTTGCCGCATTGATCGCCTGACGCAGCTCTTCCAGTGATTCCGCCGTATAAATATCTGTCTTGGCAAGATCTGCTTCTTTTAACGTCACCAGATCCGTCAATGCTCCTTTTGCCTCGTTGTATTCTGCCTTTGTTATCAGTTTACCCGGTTCCATTGCTTCCTGTAACGCCTCAATCGCAGCGATCTTGTCTGCTTTCTCCGCATCTTCTGCAAGTCCTTTTGCAGTCTGTAACGCCGCTTTCAAAGGTGCAAAGGAATATGCCACATAATCTTCTTCATTTAAAGCTTCTGCCTCGCCGATCAAAGCGGCAAGCGTTTCGGATACAAACTGAGCGGAGGTTTTTACAATTTCCGTCTCCGTTTTATCACCGCGGCTGCAGCTTCTGGTCCTTACACTGTCATTCTCAAAGGTTGCCTCTGTCGGCTCTGACCACTCGCTCCAGAGATGTCCGCCTAAATCAGCCTCTTCCTCGCCTTCCGTTATAACATGGCCGCAAACCGAACAGATCAGGTCTCCCGTATATCCTTTCTCTTCACAGGTCGGCTTTTTAATCCGAACCATTTCTCTTTGATCTTCCGGATGCGTACAGTCTACAATCGTTACGTCATACTCTCTGCCGCTGATCGTTACGGTTGTGGTATCCCCTACTTTTCCGATCGCCGTAAGATATACGCCCTCCATCGGATAAGATCTATACAGCTTAGACTGGCTCTGAATACCGTTGTTCGGATAAAGAACAATGATTACGTCCTCGTCATTTTGTGCATCATGATAATACTCTGTAATCAAATACGTTTTGCCGGGCGTAATTGTACCCACACGCTCATACCCCGGAATCGGATCCGTATTCTTTTTGATCGGCTGTTTTTCTAAGAGTTCAAATCCAAAGTCGCCTTTATCTTCAAATCCCGCTTTATCAGTTACGGCGTCAAACGCCATTCTCTGGTAGTAGAAATAAACATATCTGTTATTTAGATTGTCATTGCTGACACGGCGGATTTCAAAAGAATCCGATCCTTCTACCTTCGTAAGGCTCTGCGTCACCGGCGTATTGCCAAAATAAGTATCTGCGTTTGAATTTACCAGATAATTGTTGGAAACTTCACTGTGTATGAGATAATGCTCTCCTTCTTCCTGAATCTGGAACTCAGCCGCCGTCATGTTGATATCCCAGTTCGGCGTCGGAGAATAACCGTTTAAGTTATTATTTGACGTCGATTCACAATTAAACAATGCATTTCTGTATTCTTCGCCTTCTTCCAGCGATACAACCGTATTCCCCGAACTAAGATCGCAGTCTGTTAAGTCGATCTGGCCAAAGAATCTACGCTCGCCCTCTGCAAGGCTGATTTCACGATTGCCAAAGCTGTGAATCTGATAGGTGATGCTGTTTGCCACCATTGAAGTTTCGCCTTCTCCAACTGCAGTAATGGTAAGCGTCTTGGTAGCCGCACGTTCTACTTCACGGTTTCCATACACCAATTTTGTACCGGCCGCTTTACCGTTCTGCGGGTAGAGAATAATCCACCCTCCATCTTCAAATGTGCCGCTGCCGGTCATCGGGAAGGCAATCAAATACAACTCGCCGCTTGTAATCTCTTCTACTTTTTTATATCCGGGAATCGGCTGATCCTCTACCGTATCCATTTCCTCGGCATGCAGTTTCTGCAGAAAAGTAAATTCCGCATTAATATTTCCGTCTGTAGTAAACCAGTTATCGCTGTCACCTGCAGCGTCAACTGCCAGGTTGGACTTATTGAACAATACAAATCTCTGGTTTCCTGTAGCTGCCCGAATATTAAATGTTGTTCCATCCCCCTGGCTTCTGGAGTCATGATAGATTTTGATCGTATTGCGCATGGTCGCAGTATATATAGCATTCACATCGCTTACATTTGTCAGGTACTGTTTTGCCCCTTCACTGTATACGGAATAGACGTTTTCAAATCCTTCTGCATTCGACGGTCTTTTGATTCGGAATTCTGCCTTAGAAATATCCCAGCCGCTGGTCAGATTTATTTCCGGAAGATTTGAGTCAAATGCGCCTTCCAGCGTATTCTGATTGGATCCAATTGTTTTATGCGAATATAATGCAGGAACTGTTTCCTTTGTCGCCGTTCCTCTGTCAAATTCATAGGATGCGATCGAACTATTTGGCTCAGTCGTCACTCCGGTTAAATACTCATTACCCGTAACCGTGTATTCCCTCGTCCATGTTTCTCCTTTATAAAGGTCCACATCGATCGTTATCTCAGGAATAAACGCGTTGTTTCCTACAATATCAGCGATGCCGAAGCAATCGTAACGCACGGTTCCGTTCCCGTTCTCCCACAGAAGTCCGATCTTATTTCCGTTATCCAATCCTGCCATACAGGAATTTCCGAAAATGCTTCCGGCTCCCGGAATATCGAAAAACGACGCCCGTGTCACGCTTTTATCTGCATCATCATTTCCCAGAAACGTATAAATTCTACCGTTTGTCAAACCGGAACCTGCCGGTGCCGATACCAGCACGGCATGTCTGCCGTTTACTGTTTTGGAATATTCAACCGCGGATAATCCGGCATCCGAAGTTACGGCAACTCCTGTTTCCACCGGTGTCGAAAATTTAAAGAAATCCGGGTTATCTTCTACTCCTCCCCTGTTCGCGTCTGCATAACAGATCAGCCCTCTGCCGTTTTTAAAGAACAGACGAAGACGTCCGTCGCTGATCTCTACGATCTCTCCCTGTCCTGACCAGGAAGGCGCCGCTCCTTCTGCTCCAAAGTCACTAAAATTCGGTACGTCGTCAGACCTGTGCCACGGATGATCCGCTTCCGTACAGCGCCAGATAATACTTGCTTTTTTTCCTGCATCCGTACCGTCTGTACTGCGGTATACCGGAACCACAATTCGTCCTGCCGAAGTCACCAGACTGCTTCCTTCCGATACAAGAATTGCCGTATCATCTTCTGTTTTGACGTACGGATTTAAGATTTCCGGCGCACTCCAGTTCTTGCCGTCCTCAGACGTCATATACACGATATAACCGGTATTATACACATGGAGTTCTGATCCTGCATAAAATACGTTCTGCTGAACGTCTTTTGTTCCGGCGGTAATGCCTTCCTCCGTCGCCTGTTTCTGCGTAATTGCAACGTAACTGTCGTTGTTCTTTTTATACAGATTATACCATCTGTCTACGGCATAATCACTTTCCGAACCATCCGCACGTTTCAATACCGGCGCCAGCGCATCCTCGCCTTCCCCGCTCCAATCTCCTACATAATATGCATAAGTCGTTCCATCCTCGGTCGGAGCCGTAGCTGCTTTTTCAAATGTATCCGTCAGCGCCAGGCGAAGCGATGCACGCTCGCCTTCCCCTACCGTTATGTATCCTCTTCCTGCTCCCGGAAATGTAAATCCGTTTTCTACGGCTGAAATACCGGTCGGATTTGCGTTTGCAAACAAATAGATTTTTCCGTTATGATCTTCTACGATAGACGGATTATTGATTGTTGTCGCATTTACCCCTGCATTTCCTTCACTGTCCGGAAAGCGCAGCGGATAACTATAGGTCCATGTGCCGCCCTCATCTTCCGACACGGAAGCGACAATATCTACGCCGCCCGCTTTTCTGGTCGTGTCATACTTTCCTTCTGCAACCGCAACCAGAGTATCCGTATCTGTCGAAGTCCCCTCATTCCATGTCTTTCTCAAAATCATAGACGGCGTACTAAAGTTGGATCTTCCCCCTGTCACACCGGCAACAAACGGCTGTCCTTTCGTCGTCTCCGTCCCTGTCATACTGCCTGCTTTAAACGGTGACGCTGCCGATACAGCGGGATCTTCGTTCGAACCATCCTCCGCCGCGTTTACACTGACGGGTGGAAGCATTGTAAACGCTACCGCCATAGAGAGCGCCATACCTAACCCCCGTTTTAAAAACTGTTTTGTTCCTTTAGGTCTCATAATAACTCATACCTCCTCCTGAAACTGTCCCAATAAAATCGTCGCAAAAAGTACACATTTTGAGACGAAGAAAATTGATCCAAAAATAACGGAATTAATTTTTACAAAAAAATGCCGTTTTACGTAAAAGCCCTGATAAAACGACAAAAAAAGACAGATTCTAAGAATCTGTCAATTTCTCTAACGATTAGTTAATTTCAATTTTCAAAGTGTCTTTTTATGTGTACTTTTTGCGACACTTAAATTGAGAAATGAAATTATTTATACAATTTATATTATACTCTGTGCGGACTTTGAAATCAAGGTTTTTGTAAATTTTTTATCGGTCAGACATAGATTTTCCCACGTTGTACCGTTTATTTAAATTTCTTGATCCCCGCCTTTTTCAGCTGGTTTTTCAGCTTCTTATTTTTCTTAAGGTTTTTCGGCAGTTTTATGCTGATTTTCTTTGCCGTCTTCTGAAACGCCTTGGAACCGACTTTATTTAACTTCGCCTTATTCTTTACCGTCACGCTCTTTAGCTTCTTGCAGTTATAAAAGGCTTTCTTGCCGATGGTTTTTACATTTTTCCCGATTGTAACGGACGTTATATTTTTACAGCCCGCAAACGCCTGATCTCCAATGTCCGTAATCGTATCACTCACAATGACTTTCTTGATTACAGGTGATCCCGAAAATGCCTTCGCATCGATTGCCGTAACGGTATACGTCTCATTCTGAATCTTAATCTTTGCCTGAATTTTCAACGTTGCCGCCGCGCCGCCGGATACCGATACCGTCTTATTCTTTGTATTTGTTACTTTATAGGAAACTGCCTGTATCGTTTCGGTATGACCTGCCGTAACCTGCTGTTTCTTCCCGTCTTCCTCCAGTTGTTTCTTTTCTTTTTTCAGCTTCTCCCATGCCGAATTCAGATCCGTAAATAGCCTGCGCAGTTCCTGTGCATCCGTGCTGTGCGCTCCGGACACCGCGCTTTCATATGCCCGTTTAAATTCTGCAAACGTCGTCAACTTCGCGCCGCCCGCCTGATAATCGGACTTCGCGTCTTCCAGCAGTTTCTGTAATGCATTCGCCTCATGCTCTACTTCGTTATCCGTAACGGTAAAATGGTAATTTTTGCCGTCAATCGTCAGATCTGCCGATCCCATCGATTTTGCCGTAATCAAAAATCCCTTCTCCTGCCGATTGACCAGCTTCGTGGAATTTCCGATTCCGTTTTCCGGATATAATACAAATATATTTCCGTTCCATACATAGGAAATCAGATACTTTTTACCGGATGTAATGCTGTCAGCCGCCCGATAACCAGGAATCACATCGTCTGCGGAAACGCCATCCTGCGCCTCTAAAAGCGTCAGGTCATAACTGGCATGCTGCCCGTAGGGATTTGCTCCATGTGTCGTTCCCGCCTTCTGGCTCGTTCCATATGACCGGAAATTCATTTCCCTGTAATAAAATACAAGATTGCCTATGGGAAGCCTAGATCCCTTATCTTCCGTCACATTTACACTCGGATTTGTGGTTTTCAGCGCCTCAGCCCTTCCCAGACGAAACGTATTCTCATTGCCTGCCGTCACTCTGATCTTCGCAGCCGTATCCGAGAAAAATGCTTCCGCTCTTTCCGGATTGGACAGATAGACATCCCCGTGCGACACCGTCCAGTCGGAACCGGACGACTCAAACGTAAACTCGGCGTCTTTTAAGCTTATGCCTTCATGCGCAGTTCCCGCATAACTTTCTAAAGAAAATGCCGCATCCAATGTATGATCGAACAGCCCTTCTTTGACACGGTCTATTTTTTGAATGCCCAGGACCTCCCCGCCGTCCAAAACCGTATCCAAAGCTTCCGTCTCCTGAAAATAAGTTTCTCCTTTTTCCAATGTAAACGATATGGGCGCGGAAGCGTCCGTTACCGTAATCTTATAAGATGTTCCGCCGATTACCGCCGTCGTCGTCCCTTCTCCTACTCCCGTCACTGTAACCAGTTCCGGATTTCCGACCGCAAGCTTTGTATGATCCGCCGTACTGCCGTTTACCGGATACAGCACGATCAAACTGCCGTCGTTCCACATATATGTAATCAAATATCTGCCCCCGTCTTTGAGTTCCGATACGCGGGCATACCCAGGAAGAAGATCTTCTTCCGATACGGATTCCTTCTTTTCCAGTAATACTAATTTTTCTGCGTCTCCGGCAGAACTTCCCTGTGAATTAAAATCCATATTCTGCTCATAGAAAAATACAGGCCTGGAACCGTTCTTAAGCCGAAACGTTTTTGCCCCGTCGCTTTCGCTTTCCTGCGTAACCGTCATCGTTCGCTCTTCAGAAGAAAACATATCGTTCGCATCTTGATTTTCCAGATACAGCTTCGCCTCTTCACTGTATATCTTCCATCCGTTTGCCGTATCTGTCTGCCGGAACGTAAACTCCGCTTTGCCGGGATCTATAGATTCGTTCAGGGTATCTGCAAAGCTGCTTAAGCTGCTCTTGTTGTTGCTGATATGATCCCGCAGAAACGCGCCTTCCTTCACGGTCTTTTCTATCTTTATGACACTCTCGTCTCCGCGGTCAGAGCCCTGCGGCTCGTCTTTGCAAATCACGGCATACGGCGTATCGTCTTTTTGCAGCTCCACAGAAACCACGCCTTCTATAAAATTTTCAAAGTCATAGACATCAAAATAGAGCGTAGAATGATTCGGCTCCCAGAGCATGGCGATTCTGCCGTCTTTCAACTCTGTCATACAGGAATAAACAAATCCCTCTTTGCCTCCCGGAACATCAAACGTATGGTAAAGCTGCATCGGATTTCCTTCCTTCGTATCATCTACCAGAAACGTAAAAATCTTCCCGTTCAGCCGGTTGTCGCTCGTCAGTCCGCCGCCCCCGCCGGAACGGGAAACCAAAATCGCCTGTTTGCCGTTTATTTTCTTTGAATACAGTACGGCGGAAACATTGATACTGCTCTTTACTCTGACATCCGTGCTGACATAATCTCCAACCACATAATCTCCGTCTGCACCTTTCGTAATATCCGCATACCGGATGACATCGCCGCCGCCCCGGTAAAACATACGCAGCGTACCGTCCTCTAACTGTACGATCTCATCCTCCGAACTGCCGTCCGTGATATCGTTCGTACGCTTCCAGGTCTCTCCGTCCTTGGAATAAATCATGCTGGCATGTTCCCCGTTTTGCGCACTGTAAAGGCCGATGGCAATCTCTCCGTCTTTTGTCACAATTCCCTTGCCCGGCGATACCAGAATGGCATACTCATCTTCTCGTTTGATCTGATCTGTAATATCGCGGGGATGTTCCCATGTCATGCCGCCGTCTTTGGACTGCACAACCCAGATATAATCGATATGGTATACATGAAATTTGGAATCCTTATAAAAACAGTTCTGTGTCACCTCCACATCCGGGCGGTTCACCTGCGGCTGTTTCAAATTTTCTTTGTATTCGCCGTTTTCAATCTCATAAATATTGTACCACTCATCTACGCCGTAACCGGTAGGCGTGCTGTCCGATCTGTTTAAAATTCTTGCATGACCGGCTTCGTCAAAGTCTTCCACATAATACGGATAATCCGTCAGATTATCATCGGTCGGTTTCGTCTTAACTTTTCCATATTCCTGCGTCAGGGCAAGATACCGCTTTCCGTTCACCGTGACGTAACCGGTTCCCTGTCCGACTGTCCCGTACATCGTCGTACTTCCGGTGGGATTCACGTCCGCAATAAAATAAATCGTTCCGTCGGGTCCTTCGATTGCACCCGGATCAATCACCGTCGTGGCAGCGCTGCTTGCATACCCGTAACTGTCCGGAAAATAAATCGGAAAACTGTGATGCCAGGTTGCTCCTCCGTCGCCGGATACAGCGGCAATCGAATCGATCCCGCCTCCGTCGTTCCACTCTTCCCATCTGGCGTCTGCCGAAGCAAACAAATATTCTCCGTTATAATTTCTGTTGCGCAGGGAAATCAGCGTCGGAATACGAAAGCTCTCGCTGCCTGCTGTAAACGGCGCAAACGGCTCTCCGTATAAAGTCATATCTTCCCCATCCGACACCGGAATGCTTCCCGCTTTTGTTGCTTCCGGTATCCGTTTTAACTCTTCCGAAAGTCCGGGTACCGACGAGGGATACTCGGGCTCTGCAGCCCTTACGGGCATAAATGAAGACATGGTCAGTACAAACGATAATCCGATTCCAAGTCCCCGTTTCCAAAATTGTTTTTTGTCCTTTTGATGCATAAAATACCTCCTCTTTTCTCCTCCTGCATCCGCTGATCCATCATCTATCTCTGCTAAAAATTTAATTTTATTTTAACAGATAACATTTCGGAACACAATTCTAAAAACAAAAAAAGAGCTCCGAATTGCCTGTATTCGGAACTCCTGCCTCTCATTTCACATCCCATTCAGGATACTTTTAATTTGAATTTTACAATCTCTTTTTCGGTCGTCACTTTTTCAATCTGAGCGCCCAGTAATGCTAATTTAACGTCAAAATTCTCATAGCCCCGCTCAATATAATAAATATCGTCCACAATCGTTATACCTTCTGCGGAAAGCCCCGCGATGACAAGCGCCGCGCCAGCCCGAAGATCCGGCGCGCTGACTCTTGCCCCCGTATAGTTCGCCGTCCCCGTAACGATAGCAATATTGCTTTCTACTTTAATGGACGCTCCCATTCGGGTCAATTCATCTACATATTTAAAACGGTTCTCAAAAATACTCTCCGTCACCGTACTGGTTCCCTCCGCAATGCCTAATACGGCAGACATCTGCGGCTGCATATCCGTCGGAAATCCCGGATACGGCAGTGTCTTTACATGTGTGCTT
>OFGD01001060.1_pt1 | contig 15035 bp, 16 predicted proteins | sample 1521671 | NCBI WGS metagenome assembly OFGD01 (sample SAMEA3504114, study PRJEB24116) | mouse gut metagenome | biome: mouse gut; feature: mouse-associated habitat; material: faeces | place: Denmark | collected 2011 | reverse complement strand
CCAGGATCATCGGCGAAGTGGTTCCCGGCGGCGGGGGTGTGGAGCTGCTATGAGCGCGGTCAAACGCATCGCCGTGCTGGTGTCCGGCGGGGGCACCAATTTGCAGGCCCTCATCGACGCCCAGGAACAGGGGGACATTATTAGCGGCCGCATCGCCGCCGTCATCGCCTCCAAACCCGGCGTTTACGCCCTGGAGCGGGCCAAGCAGGCGGGCATCCCCAGCTATGTGGTGGCCCGGAAGGACTACCCGGACAGCCGGGCCATGACCGTAGCCCTGGTGGACAAGCTCAAGGGGCTGAACATCGACCTGGTGGTATTGGCGGGCTTCATGACCATATTCACAGAAGAGATGGTCAATGCCTACCCTAACGCCATTCTCAACGTCCACCCAGCCCTCATCCCCTCCTTCTGCGGCAAGGGGTACTACGGCCTCCACGTCCATGAGAAGGTGCTGGAATACGGCGTCAAGCTGTCCGGCGCAACCGTCCACTTCGTCAGCGAGGAGTGCGACGGCGGACCCATCGTGCTGCAAAGGGCGGTGGCCGTGGAGGAGGGCGACACACCGGAGACCCTCCAGCGCCGGATTATGGAGCAGGCGGAGTGGGTTCTTCTCCCCCAGGCCGTGTCCCTGTTCTGCCAGGGGCGCTTGCAGGTGGAGGGCCGTAACGTCCATATCCTGGAATCGTGATGAAAGGAATCCCCCATGAATCAGCAGGTTTACCAGTTCCAGGCGCAAATTGAAGCTGTCCCGGACAAAAACGGCGCCTATGTCCGCTTCCCATACGATGTCAGAGCGGAATTTGGAAAGGGCCGCGTAAAGGTGAACGCCACCTTTGACGGCGTTCCCTACGCCGGAAGCCTTGTCAATATGGGCGTGCGCAACGGGGACGGCTCCATTTGCCATATCCTCGGCATACGCAAGGACATTCGAGAAAAAATCGGAAAGCAGCCCGGCGACGCCGTTTTTGTCACCCTTCAGGAAGCCGCTCCCCCTGCTTCCCCGTAAAGGGCCCACCCTGCGCCGGGCGGCCAATCACTTATGGAGGACGATTTTATGCAGACACAAGCCTTTACCGAACTGCTTCACGCCAATCCCTATCCCGGCCGCGGCATCATGCTGGGCCGCTCTGCCGACAACAAGAGCGCCGTCATCGCCTACTTCATCATGGGCCGCAGTGAGAACAGCCGCAACCGCGTGTTTGAGGAGACGGAGGACGGCATCCGCACCAAGGCCTTTGACGAGAGCAAAATGACCGACCCCTCCTTGATTATCTACCACCCCGTGCGGCGGCTGGACAGCGGCCTGACCATCGTCACCAACGGCGATCAGACGGACACCATCCGGGACAACATCCTGGCGGGCCACTGCTACCGCCACGCTTTGAATACCCGCACCTTCGAGCCCGACGGCCCCAACTACACCCCCCGCATCTCCGGCGTGGTGAAGCCCAACGGCTCCTACAACCTGTCCATCCTCAAGAGCCTGGACGGGGACCCCTCCTGCGCCTGCCGGTACTTCTTCGAGTACGACGCCCCTGCGGCCGGGGTGGGCCACTTCATCCACACCTACGAGCGCGACGGCGACCCCCTGCCCTCCTTTGAGGGCGAGCCCCGGCGGGTGGCCGTCACCGCCCCCGACGCGGAGACCCTGGCAGGAGATTTGTGGCTGGCGCTGAACGAGGACAACAAGGTGTCCCTGTTCGTGCGCTACATCGACCTTACCACCGGCGACGACGAGACCTCCATCATCAACAAGCACTGGTAACAAAATTTTAAGGAGGACCTCAATATGAAAGATTGGCAAACGCTCATTAGCTCGGTCATTATTAGCGTTGCCATTATCGGCGCTGCATTGATCTTGTCAGATGCTGTCCGCTATTGCGGAGAAGCAATCAATGCCGGATTCACCTTAATACGTTAATCTCAATTTCGATTTTAAGGAGGAGGCTCAACTATGACCGAACTGGAACTGAAATACGGCTGCAACCCCAACCAGAAGCCCGCCCGCATCTTCATGGAAAACGGCGAACTGCCCCTGGAGGTGCTCAACGGCAAGCCGGGGTACATCAACTTCATGGACGCGCTGAACTCCTGGCAGCTGGTGAAAGCCCTCAAGGCCTCCACCGGCCTGCCCGCCGCCGCGTCCTTCAAGCACGTCTCCCCCGCCGGGGCGGCCCTGGGCCTGCCTCTCACCGAGGTGGAGCGCCAAATCTACTTCGCCCTCGAGGGGGACCTCTCCCCCATCGCCTGCGCCTACATCCGCGCCCGGGGCGCGGACCGGCTGTGCTCCTTCGGCGACTGGGCCGCCCTGTCCGACGTGTGCGACGCGGACACCGCCCGCTTCCTGGCCCTGGAGGTGTCCGACGGCGTGATTGCCCCCGGCTACACCGACGAGGCCCTGGCCATCCTGCAAACCAAGCGCAAGGGCGGCTACAACGTGGTGAAAATCGACCCGGACTACGCCCCCGCCCCCATCGAGCGCCGGAACATCTTCGGCATCACCTTCGAGCAGGGCTACAACGATTTTGTCATTGACGAAACGCTGCTGGAAAACCTGGTCACTGTCAACAAGGACCTGCCTCAGCAGGCCAAGCACGATATGCTCCTCTCCCTCATCACCCTGAAGTACACCCAGTCCAACTCCGTGTGCTACGTAAAGGACGGGATGACCATCGGCGTGGGCGCGGGCCAGCAGAGCCGCATTCACTGCACCCGGCTGGCCGGAAACAAGTCGGACATCTGGTGGCTGCGCCAGCACCCCAAGGTGCTCTCGCTCCAGTTTGTGGACGGCATCCGCCGCCCCGACCGGGACAACGCCATCGACATCTACATTTCCGACGAACACGACGATGTGCTGGCCGACGGCGTGTGGCAGAACACCTTCAAAGTGAAGCCGGAGGTGCTCACCCAGGCAGAGAAAGCGGAGTGGATCGCCAAGCAGTCCGGCGTCACCGTGGGGTCAGACGCCTTCTTCCCCTTTGGCGACAATGTGGAGCGGGCCTTCAAATCCGGCGTGAAGTACATCGCCCAGCCCGGCGGCTCCATCCGGGACGACCAGGTCATCGCCACCGCCGACAAACACCACATGGTCATGGCGTTCACTGGGATGCGGTTGTTCCACCACTAGGCGCATCGCCTTTCTGCGGAAAGGCTGTCGCTTCGCTCCAAATGCGCCTTCTAGGGGGAACTAGTTCCCCCTAGATACGCGGCTTCGCCGCGATACCCCCTCCACTCTCCGAGGGGACGAAGGTTTAATAGAAACGAGGTAATACGACATGAGAGTTTTAGTCGTAGGCTCCGGCGGCCGTGAGCACGCCATCTGCTGGAAGCTTGCCCAATCTCCCAAGGTGGATCAACTGTACTGCGCCCCCGGCAACGGCGGCATCGCTCAAGTTGCAGACTGCGTGGATATCAAGGCCACCGATGTGGACGGCATGGTGGCCTGGGCAAAGGACAACGCCATGGACTTCGTGGTGGTGGCCCCTGACGATCCCCTGGCCCTGGGCATGGTGGACGCCCTGGAGGCGGCGGGCATTCCCGCCTTCGGCCCCCGGAAGAACGCCGCAATCATTGAGGCCAGCAAGGCGTTCTCCAAAGAGCTGATGCAAAAGTACCACATCCCGACTGCAAGGTATCAAACCTTTACAGACCTTGACGCGGCCCTTGCCTACATCGAAGCCCAGGGCGCGCCCATTGTCGTGAAGGCGGACGGCCTTGCCTTGGGCAAGGGCGTGGTGGTGGCCGCCACGGTGGACGAGGCCAAAACCGCCGCCCGGGAGATGATGGCGGATAAGAAATTCGGAGAATCTGGCTCCACCGTGGTCATCGAGGAATGCATGACCGGGCCGGAGGTCACAGTGCTGGCCTTTGCCGACGGGGAGCGGGTCCGCCCCATGCCCGCCAGTCAGGACCATAAGCGCGCCTTCGACGGCAACCGGGGCCCCAACACCGGCGGCATGGGGGCCATCTCTCCCCCGCCCCAGTACACTCCGGACGTGGCCCGGCGGTGTATGGACGAGATTTTCCTGCCCACCATTCAAGCGCTGAAAGCGGAGGGGCGGCCCTTCCAGGGCGTCATCTACTTCGGCCTGATGCTCACCCCCCAGGGTCCCAGGGTAGTGGAGTATAACGCCCGCTTTGGCGACCCGGAGTGTCAAGCGGTTCTGTCCCTTCTGGACAGCGACCTGCTGGACATCTTCCTGGCCTGCCGGGAGGGCGCTTTAGGCCAAACGGAGATACGCTGGAAGGAGAGCGCCGCCTGCTGCCTGGTGCTGGCCTCCGGGGGCTATCCCCTGGAGTACAAGAAGGGCTATCCCATCGCCGGACTGGACGAGGCAGGGCGTTCTGCCGTGGTCTTCCACGCCGGAACCGCCCAGAAGGACGGCCAGACCGTCACCAATGGCGGGCGCGTCCTGGGCGTTACCGCGCTGGGTAATACCCTGGAGCAGGCCATTGAAAACGCCTATGCCGCCGCCAAGCCCATATCCTTCCAGGATATGCACTTCCGCACCGATATCGGCCGCGCATTTTGAGCTCTGCGCCGCCTCCCTTCGCAGCGGGGTAAAAACACCCCCTGAAGTTGCATCTTTCGGTGCACCAAGCAAAATATTTTTTAAAAAAATTCCGCCCATGACCCCATGGACGGAATTTTTTTCGCTATTCCTCCCCCGCTTCCCGGACGTACCGGCGCAGCTCAAACAGCCCCGCCATGACGAGCAGGGCGGCAGCGATGCCCGCCACGGTCAGCGCCACCCCGGCGTAGGCCCGGACCTCCTCGTGCCGCCCTCCGGGCAGGGTCAGCAGCAAATCCACCCCGGTGGCCACCAGGAGATATACCGTCCGGCGGCGGCGCAGCTTTCGGTCCAGCCCGCCCTTCTCCGGCTGGTACTGCTCCGCCAGCGCCGCCATATCGGTGATGAATTGGAAGTGAACGTACAGCACAGCCACAGCAATCAGCAAATCCAAGAACAAAATATGCCCTTTCACGCTCTGGCCCATCCACGCCGCCAGCCAGTCCGCACCGTTCCACACCGACATCAAAACCGCCAGCGGCCGCAGCAGGGCCAAATCCCGCCGCGCCCCGGACAGCTTTTGGCAGGCGGACAGCAGCAGCAGCCAGCCCGCGAACGCGGGCAGGATGTCCACATGATTCAGCTTGAAATGGATGTGGAGGAAAAAGTACCCCCACGCGGCGTGGGACAGGCCGCGGTACAACGTTTCCCTGTCAAGGCTCAATCCACTCGCCCCCTTCCGCCGGCAACAGCTCCAGCTCCGCTGCCCACTTGCCATCCAGATAGAGCGCCGCCCGGTAGGAGGCCGGGGCCAGATACGCCCCGTCCGCGCCCCAGTCCATGCCGTCCCCTCCGCCGGAGAGGAACACCCGGTCCCCCCAGTCGTAGTCCAGCACATGGCTGCCGAAGCTGTCCCCCCAGCTGCTGCCGCCGGAGCTGTCCGTGTCCAGGTATTCCGGGTCGATGGGTCTGGGCTCCCGGTCCCCCTCCCCGTAGACGGGCCTGGCGGTGAGCCCGATGCTGGCATAGCTTCCCTTGTCCTCCGCCGCGCCGGTGTAGACGGCCCAGAACTGGTACTGCCGGCGGCCCCGGTCAAACTGGGCGCGGGGCTTGGGAACATCGTCGAAGGAGGTCATATTCCAGAAGCTGTTGCTGCTCTGGACCTGGCTGTTGACGCTGGCCAGGGTCTGCCACCGGGCCTGAATCAGCCAGTCGCCGTATTGGGCCTCATACACCCTGCAGGGCAGGCCCAGGTTGCTGCCCATCCGCTGGTCTCCCGGCACCGCCCGGATGGTCTCCAGGGGGACGATCACCCAGCGCTCCCCCTCCCGCTCCGCCCGGAGCTTTTGCACCGCCAGCCACCGCTCAGCGGTCACGCCGCTCCACTGTTCCCCGTTGGGCGGGCTGTACAGGGTGAACACCAGCAGGCCCTCGTAGGCGTCCTCCCCCGCCGGGGTCAGATTGTAGATCTCATAGCCGTTGGAGCAGTCCACCTTGCTCTTCCAGCTGACCTCGGGCCAGCGCCAGTCCGCCGGGCGCAGCCGCCAGCCCTGCTCCGCCAGGGTGTTCTGTTCCGACAGGGGGGCGCACATGGCCCGGTAGCCGAAGTGCTGGGTGAGCACCGCCTTGGCGTAGGTGTCGAAGGCCCCGGCATAGGTGGTACAGGGGGTGGTCCGGGCGTAGGCCATGATGATGTCCGTGCCGCCCACGGCGGGGCAGTCCCCGTCCGCCTGGGCGCCCGCCACCAGGGGCACGGCCAGCACCAGCGCCACACACACCGACGCCAGGGCCATCCCCGCCGGATAGCGCTTGAACCGGGCGATGGCCTGGATGCGCCGGGCGATGTTCTTCCCCCCGTTGGCGGCGGAGGAGGTGCCCGGGGTGCGGGCGTACTTCTCGTCCGCCATGCTCAGGAGGATGCGGCCATAGTCCCGGCGGTTCTCCCCCTCCAGCCGCTCCAGCACCCGCTGGTCGCACAGGGACTCCAGGTCGTTCCCCGCCCGGTCGGCGCAGTACCACAGCAGCGGGTTGCACCAGTGGAGGCAGCGGAAGAACGCGATCCCCCACCCCCAGGCCACATCCTTATATTTAAGGTGGAGCAGCTCGTGGAGGATCACCTTTTCGTCCGTCTCCCTCCCGGCGGGCAGGGCCAGTACGGGCCGGAGCACCCCGCAGATAAAGGCGGTGGGCAGGCCGTCCACCTCCACCGCCGGACACACCGGCAGGCCGTACCGCTCCGCTACCGCCCTGACCCGCTCCATCTGGGCCGGGCGGCCCTTTCTCAGCGCCAGCCGCAGACGGACATAGGAGGCCGCGTACCGAAGGACCAGCAGCACCACCGCCCCCAGGACGTAGGCCAGAAACAGCCAGTCGAACACGGTTCCAGGCGGCGCGGAGGGCGGCAGGGGAATGGGCGCCGTCACACGGGTGAGCGTCCCAAACTGTCCGGTGAGGGCGGACTTCAGCGCCTCCACCCACAGGGGCCAGTTCACCAGCACGTACCGCCCGCCCCAGCCCGCCGGCAGGAGCAGAATCAGCGCCAGCACGCCCCACACCCCAAACTGCCACCGGGGGGACAGCTTATCCCGGAACATGGCCTTGACGCACAGCAGCAGCGCCCCCACCCCGGAGGCGGTGAGCGTCTGCAATAAAAAGGACCAAAAATCTGTCATAAATAGCACCTCTCATCATGGCTGGGCGCTCCTGGTGTCACGCTTGGATTGGGCGCATGGCCGGGTCGATAACGCCTATCCTCGCGCTTCTTGCTCGCGCTGGAAGGCCTCCTCCGAATGAGCGGCGGCCATCCGAGCGCCCCGCCGTAGCCTATGGCCGCCGCGAACTGAGGAGGAGGCCTTCCAGCGCCCTTCGCATGGAGCGCTGTTGTCACGCTCCGGTCCAGGCTCCACTCGCTGACCGCTTCTCCACGCTCATACCTCCATCTCGTCCAGCAGCCGGCGCAGCTCGTCCCGCTCCTGGGCGGAGATAGGCTTCTCCCGCAGAAAGGCCGCCACCAGGTCCCCCGCCGCCCCCCGGTACACCTCCCGGAGAAAGTCGTCCCTGGCCTGGGCCTGGCAGTCCTCCCGGCTCAGCGCCGCCCGGTACCGCCGGGGGCTGCCCTCCTTGTCAATGGACACCAGCCCCTTGGCCTCCATCCGCGTCAGATAGGTGAGCGCTGTGTTCCGGCTCCAGCCCGTCTGTTCCCACAGGGCCTGGGTGAGCTCACCCAGCGTGGGACCGGGCCGGTCCCACAGCACCCCTAACACCAGCCATTCCCGCTGCGAAAGCTTTGTCATGCCAGCCCCTCCTACAGTTGTAGTTTTCTATATCCTACAACTGTAGGAGCTTTTTGTCAAGGGATTTTACGCCGCTCCGGCGAATAGATTGTAGCCAGGACAGGACTCTGAACACCGCCGGAGGGACGCTATGGACGCCATCTATGCCAGACAGTCGGTGGACCGCACCGACAGCATCTCCATTGAAAGCCAGATCGAGCTGTGCCGGTACGAGCTCCGGGGCCGGCCTGCCAAAACCTACGCCGACCGGGGCTACAGCGGAAAGAACACGGAGCGCCCCGCCTTTCAGGAGCTCATGGCCGACATGAGGCGGGGCCTCATCGGCAAGGTCGTCGTCTACAAGCTGGACCGCATCAGCCGCTCCATTCTGGACTTCTCCTCCATGATGGACACCTTCGCACAGTACGGCGTGGAATTTGTATCCACCACCGAGAAATTCGACACCTCCTCCCCCATTGGCCGGGCCATGCTGAATATCTGCATCGTCTTCGCCCAACTGGAGCGGGAGACCATCCAAAAGCGGGTGGCGGACGCCTATTTTTCCCGCAGCCGAAAAAGCCTGTACATGGGCGGACGGGTGCCCTTCGGCTACCGCCTGTCCCCCGCCGCCGTCGGCGGCGTCAAAACCGCTATGTACGAGGCCGTTCCCCAGGAGGCCGAGGTCGTCCGCACCATGTACCAGCTTTACGCCCAGCCCGAGTGCTCCTACGGCGACATTGTGCGCCGCCTTCACGACGGCGGTGTCACCAAACGGGGCAGGCCCTGGGAGCGCGCCCGGGTGGCCGATATTCTGCGCAGCCCCATCTACGTCCGGGCGGATTTGTCCGTCTACCAGTTCTTTTTGGAGCAGGGCGCCTCCGTCGTCAACGACCCCTCGGATTTCATCGGCGTAAGCGGCTGCTATTGCTACCGCACCAAGGACAGCGGCCCGGGCTCTGGCCTGGCGGGCTGCTGCCTCGTCCTCGCCCCCCACGCCGGGCTGGTCCCGGCGGACATCTGGCTCCAATGCCGCAGAAAAAACCTGAATACCGCCCAGGTCCAGCCCCGCCAAAAAGCAAAAAACACCTGGCTCGCGGGCAAAATCAAATGCGGCCTGTGCGGATACGCCCTGGCGTCCAAGCGCTACGCCGGCTCAGACCACCGCTACCTGCTCTGCACCCACCGGATGGACGCGAAGGCCTGTCCCGGCCCCGGCACCGTCTATGCCCAGGACCTGGAACAGCTCGTTCTGGACGAGCTTCAGGCAAAGCTGGCCCTGTTTCCCGTCCTTCATCCCCGCCCCGCCGCCGCGCCCAGCCCGGAAGCCGCCGCGCTCCAGGTGGAGCTCACCCGGCTGGAGCAAGAGCTTGACGGGCTGACCCAGCGCGCCGCCCTGGCCAACGATACCCTGCTGCGCTACATCAACCAGAGGGTCGTCCAGCTGGACGAAAAAAAGCAGACCCTTCAGCGCAGGCTCTCCCTGGCCAGCGCGGAGGCCGCCCGGTCTGCCCCGCCAATCACCCGCCATCTCTCTTGCTGGAGCCAGCTGTCCTTTGAGGACAAACGGCGGGCGGCCGCCCCGCTCATCCAAACCATCCGGGTGTTTCCCGGCCGCGTCCAAATCCAATGGCTCCTCTGATTTCAACGCATACGGGCGCTGCGCCTGCCCGTCTCTTTTGTTCTTCCCCCTGTACGCTTTGGTGAAGCGATTGCCCTGGCCAAAGAGCGCCTGGATCAGAAAAACGTGTACTTCACCAACCCCGCCTTCGACAAATAAAGCCCCGGCGCGGCTCGCTCCCAGTTTCAAGAACGGAAAGGTTCTTGAAACTGGGATTTTTTCTCTTTTTCGGCGCATATTCGTTAAAATTAACAATTTTCGGACCACTGCGGCCCGTTTAGCAGGGAAATGTTTGTAAAATTATTGACAAACTGTGAATAAACTGATAAAATAGGATTCGTTGAGATTCACGGTCCCTGTTATTCATTTTGAAGAAAGAGAGGGTAACTTTTTATGTTGAAAAAGTTTTCCAACGGCTGTGTGCGGATTATGAACCGCTGGCTGCCCGACCCGTTCCTGTTCGCCATCATCCTGACCATCGTGGTGTTTATCGCCGCCATGGCCAGCACCTGGCAGAACCCCATCGAACTGGTCTGGGCCTGGGCCGGCAAGGGCGGCTCCGGCGACGGTATGTGGGGCCTGCTGAGCTTCTCCATGCAGATGGCCCTGGTGCTGGTGCTGGGCTCCGCCCTGGCCTCCGCCAACGTCTGTAAGAAAATTCTCCGCTCCATCGCCGGTCTGGCCAAGAACAAGATGAGCGCCATCGTGGTTGTCACCGTGGTGTCCACCATCTGCTGCTGGCTGAACTGGGGCTTCGGCCTGATCGTGGGCGCCCTGCTGGCCAAGGAAGTGGCCCGCCGCGTCCGTGACCTGGACTATCCCCTGCTCATCGCCTCCGCCTATTCCGGCTTCGTGATCTGGCACGCCGGCCTGTCCGGCTCCATCCCCCTGCAGATGGCCACCGGCAAGGAGTTCCTGGGCATCACCTATCAGGCCGACCTGACCCAGACCATCTTCCACCCCATGAACATTGTCATGTGCCTGTTGGTTCTGGTTGGCCTGCCCTTCCTGAACTACGCCATGCACCCCGACAAGGACCACACCATCACCGTGGACCCCGCCCTCCTGGTGGATGAGAAGGAGAAGGAGTACAAGGTTGAGACTCCCGCCGAGAAGATCGAGCACAGCAAGATTCTCTGGGCCATCATCCTCATCATGGGCTTTGCCTACATCGTTCTGTTCTTCATCCGCGTTGGCGCGGCGAAGCTGGATCTGAACGCCGTCAACGCCATCTTCCTGTTCCTGGGCCTGCTGGCCCACGGCGACCTGCGCAAGTACGTGGACGCCATCGGCGAAGCCGCCGGCGGCGCGGCCGGCGTGCTGCTCCAGTTCCCCTTCTATGCCGGTATCATGGGCCTGATGGTGGCGCAGAACGCCGATGGCGTGTCTCTGGCCAAGATCATCGCCCAGTTCTTCACCGATATCTCCAATGATATCACCTTCCCCATGCTGACCTTCCTGTCCGGCGGCATCATCAACTTCTTCGTGCCCTCCGGCGGCGGCCAGTGGGCGGTTCAGGGCCCCATCGTGATGCCCGCCGCCACCGATATTGCCGCAAAGGCGGGAATCGACGCCGCCAACTACTATGGCCGCGCCGCCATGGGCATCGCCTGGGGCGACCAGTGGACCAACATGATTCAGCCCTTCTGGGCTCTGCCCGCCCTGGGCGTGGCCGGCCTGAAGGCCAAGGACATCATGGGCTACCTGGTGGTCGTGCTGCTGTTCACCGGCCTCGTGGCAATCCTCGGCTTCCTTGGCTGGGGTCTGCTGTTCTAAAGCCCCCTGTCCTCTCCGTGAATCCCCGAAAAAGCCCGCTCCAAACGGAGCGGGCTTTTTTCGTCCTATTTCATTTCCCAGCTCTCCCCGGTGGCGTAGTCGATGCCCACGCCCGGCTGGACGTTGTAGACATATACGTTAAAGCAGACGCCCTCCCCCTCGTCCTCCACGGAGAAGGCCTCCAGCTGAACGCCGCTGGCCACCAGGTTCGCCCCCTCAAAAACGGGCGTCACCCGGTAGAGCACATGGTTCCCTGTGTTCTCCACGTAATCGTCCACCATATTCTCAAAGGGGAGCATTCCCTCCACATTCATGTACCGGGTGCCGGTGATGAGGTTTTTCCGGTTGGCGTTCTCCCCCGCCAGCTGATAGCCGATGAGGTGGCAGCGGTTGTACAGGTATTTCCCGTCCACGCAGTCGTACTTCACCGTCTGCCAACCGGAGGGCTTCACCTGCCCGATGTCCCCCCGGGGCTCGGTGGGCATGATTTCCAGGCAGATGTTGGCATAGGCCGGGCCGCACCGGCCCAGGGCGTCCAGCTCACTGTAGGTCTCAAACGCCTCAAGGGTCAGGTCCCCCGCGTCAAAGTCCGGCCAGTTGTCCTCCAACACCACATAGGGCTGGCCGGAATAGTCCGGGATGTCGTCCATCACCACCGCCGCCGGCGGCTTCAGCCCCAGCTCCACCAGCAGGTTGTCCAGCGTCAGCGAGCCGTTGGCATACAGCCCGATTGCGGCCACTGCCACCGTTATCACGATCACGGCCAGCAGGGCAATCAGCCGTTCCCGGCTTAGGCCCGCCTGCCGCCTTTTTCCCGTGCGGGCGCTCATGCTTCACCATCCCCTCTCAGCTGGGCCAGCAGCGCCGCTGCATCGCCCTCCCGCTCCCCCACCAGGACCAGAAACTGCTCCTCGTTCAGCACGGGCACGCCCAGCTCCTGGGCCTTCCGCAGCTTGGAGCCGGCGGCCTCTCCCGCCACCACGCAGCCCGTTTTCTTGGACACGGAGCCGGACACCTTGGCCCCCAGGGCTTCCAGCTTCTCCCCCGCCTCCTTGCGGGAACAGCTGGACAGCTCCCCGGTGAGCACGAAGGTGAGCCCCGCCAGCTTGTCCCCCACCGGGGCGGAAAGGCTGTCCATATTCACCCCCGCCGCCTTCAGCGCGGCGATCAGGTGCTGGCTCTGGGGGGCCGCGAACCACTCCGTGAGATACCGGGCCGTAACCGCGCCCACGTCGTCCACGGCGGTGAGCTCCTCCTCCGTGGCCTGGGCCAGCCCGTCCAGAGAGCCAAACCGGGCGGCCAGAATCTTTCCCGCCTTCTGACCCACCTGGCGGATGCCGAAGGCAAACAGCAGCTTGGAGAGGTCGTTCTGCTTCGAGCGCTCAATGGCCGCCAGCAAATTGTCCGCCGACTTCTTTCCCATGCGCTCCAGCTTGGCCACCTCGGCCCGGTCCAGGCTGTAGAGATCGGCGGGCGTTTTCACCATTTCGGCGTTCACCAGCGCCTCCACCACCGCAGGGCCCAGGCCCTCGATGTCCATGGCGTCCCGGCTGGCAAAGTGGGTGAGGTTGCGCAGCAGCTGGGCCGGGCACTCCGCGCCGGTGCAGCGGATGTGGGCGCCCTCCTCGTCCCGGACCACCGCCGCGCCGCACACCGGGCAGACCGGGGGCAGCAGATAGGGCGCGGTGTTGTCCGGCCGCTTCTCCTTCACCACCGACACGATCTCCGGGATGATCTCCCCCGCCTTCTGCACCACCACCGTGTCCCCGATGCGGATATCCTTCTCCGTGATGAAGTCCTGGTTGTGGAGGGTGGCGTTTGTCACCGTGGTGCCCGCCAGCCGCACCGGCGCCACCACCGCCTTGGGGGTGAGCACCCCCGTACGGCCCACCTGGACGATGATGTCCTCCACCACGCTCTCCTTCTGCTCCGGCGGGTATTTATACGCCGCGGCCCACTTGGGGAATTTGGCCGTTTCTCCAAGCATCTCCCGCTGTGCCAAGGAGTTTACCTTTACAACTGCGCCGTCAATGTCAAAGGGGTATTTTTCCCGCTCATCCCCCAGCTGGAAGATGGCGGACTGTACCTCCTCCATCTCCTGAAACCGCTGGTAGTCGATCACCTTGAAGCGCAGGGAGCGCAGCCAGTCCAGCTCCTCGCTGTCCGTTTCAAAGGGCGCGCGGTCCGTATACTGGACGTTGAACACCACCATATCCAGCCCCCGGGCGGCGGCCACCTTGGGGTCCAGCTGGCGGAGGCCCCCGGCCGCGGCGTTTCTGGGGTTGGCGAACAGCGCCTCCCCCCGCAGCTCCCGCGCATCGTTCAGCCGCTCAAAGGTCTTTCGGGGCATATACACCTCTCCCCGGACAATCAGGGTGCGGGGCGCGTTTTCCAGGCGAAGCGGAATGGATTTGATGGTGCGCACATTTTCCGTCACGTCCTCCCCCACCTCGCCCCGGCCCCGGGTGGCTCCCCGGACAAACACGCCGTTCTCATACTCCAGCGCCACTGAAAGCCCGTCTATCTTGGGCTCCAGCAGGTACTCCGGCTGCTGGGCGCTCTCCCGCACCCGCCGGTCGAAGTCCAGCAGCTCGTCAGGGGAAAATACGTCCTGAAGGCTTTTCAGCGGCACCCGGTGCACCACCTCCTGAAAGCTGTCCAGCGCCTCCCCGCCCACCCGCTGGGTGGGGGAATCCGGCGTCACCAGCTCCGGGTGGGCCCCCTCCAGGTCCTCCAACCGCCGCAGAAGCCGGTCGTACTCCATGTCGGAGATGGTGGGCGCGTCCAGCACATAATAGTGGTAATTGTGCTCGTTCAACGCCTCACGGAGCTGTTCCGCCTGAGTTTTTACGTCCATATCAGCCGTCCCCTTTGTCAAAATTCAAATAAGTGTCGGGCGTCTCACCCACAATCACCGTCTCCGCCACACACACGCTGCTGCTCACCGACACGGGGAGCACCTCCCCGGGCAGGAACAGCCGCACCGTTGCGTGAATGTCCAGGCATACCCGGTGCAGGGTCTGGTTCACCCCGGCGGACGTGAAGGAGTTGGCGTAGTCCGCCGTCACCTCCCCCACGGAGCTGCGGGTGCGGCGGATCATGGCCCGGGACGGGATTACGGAGCAGTATGCCCGGATGCGGATCACCGCCCAGAAGCCGGACGAGTACTACCGGGGCAAGTGCAGCTGCGAGTTGAACAACGACGCCGACACCGCGGAGGAGTTCCAGAAAATTGCCCGGCGGTTTTTCAGACGGCTCATCCGGGCCGTCCGGGAGGAGAAGCAGAATAAAAAGATCTGAGGACCTGCCGAGAATAGACCTGCCGCAGGACCGGGAGAATAGGAACCATCATACCAAAAGGAGTGCCGAACATGGAAAACACAGAATTCAAGGAGCTGAAAAAGAAGCTCCTGTCCACCAAGAAAAACGGCTATGACCGCCCCCTGGACGAGGCGGCCATGGCCGCCTGGGCGGAGCTCATCAAGGTCCGGGATACGGTCAACGGCGCGCTGGAGGCCGCCCGGAACGAGAAGAAGATCGGCAAGAGCCTGGAGGCCCAGGTGAATCTGACGGTTCCCCAGGAGCTGGCGAATCAGAAGTTCATGGACGCGGATGAGCTGGCGGACCTGCTGATCGTCTCCCAGGTGCGCGTATCCGCCGGGGCGGAGAGCAGGGTGGAAGTGGAGCCCGCCCAGGGGGCCAAGTGCGAGCGGTGCTGGAAGATCCTGCCTTCCGTAGGGAAGGACGGGGCGCATCCCGCCCTCTGCGCCCGCTGCGCCAAGGTCGTCAAGGGACTCAAGCTGGATATTTGATCCCGCGCAGGGACGATCCCCTGCCGGACGGAACGCCGTCCGGCAG
>OFGD01001058.1_pt1 | contig 15071 bp, 10 predicted proteins | sample 1521671 | NCBI WGS metagenome assembly OFGD01 (sample SAMEA3504114, study PRJEB24116) | mouse gut metagenome | biome: mouse gut; feature: mouse-associated habitat; material: faeces | place: Denmark | collected 2011 | reverse complement strand
GTTTTCGTCTGTCGGTCCCGGATCTATCTGTGATGGTGGTGCGCCCGTCCCAGGCCCGCCTCAGGCCGCTGGTCCCAGTGATCGGCCAGCTTGTCCAGCAGAGCCTCCAGCGCGTGCTGCTCCTCCTGGGACAGGCCGGAAAAGAACTCGGTCCGGCGCTGCTGGATCTCCCGGTCGTCCCGCTGGGCCATCCACTCCTGACCGGCCTGGGTGATGGACAGTGTAATCTTTCGTTTATCCGCCTGGTCCCGTCCGCGGACGATCAGCCCTCTGCTCTCCAGCTTGGCGGCAATCTCGCTCATGGAGCCGGACTGGATTCCCAGCATGGTCTGCAGCTCCTTCTGACTGATGGGGCTCTGATCCCGGAGAATTCGGAGGATCTTTCGCTGGCCGTGGCGGCGTCCGGCGAACTGGGCCAGGGCCCGGGCGCAGTATTCCAGCTTGCCGGCCAGATCCTCCCGGCCCCCTCCGTGCCCATGGCTGTGATGCCCATGGCCGTGAGCGCCGGTATGCCCCCGCTTTTTGTCCGCGAAATGGTCTTGATCCCTCATGATATGGGCCTCCTGTCAGCCCGAACAGGCGGATACAGCCGTCTGCCGGTATGTTCAGAGTACCATGGAGGCCGCTGCTTTGTCAAGAGGACGGGCCGGTGGTCCCTGTTAAGGGACGTGCTGCCGGGATATCGCTTCGGCGGTTTCCACAAGGACATGATTGCAATCGTGATCAAGCGAGCTGAATTTGAACTGCGCGCCAGCGGAAGCTCCGCCGGCGCGCAATTATTTTGTGGAAAGTGCTATACTTTTTGACCGGGAGGTGTTACAATAGAGCTGTATTGAATCATGAAGGGGAGGCTGTGTCCTATGCGCAGCGCAAAAGGGACTTGGCAGAACATGTTGTACATATTGATCCTGCTGGCGGCGATCTGCCTGCTGTTTTTGTGGTATTCCACCACAAACAGCCAGCGGATTGAGAACCGCAGCCTGAACTACGCGATGGATTCTGCCCGGCAGACCACCCTGCGGATTGAAAGTGAGCTCACCAACGCCGTGCGGCGGGTCCGCAACTACAGCTATCTTCTGGGCATCACGCTGTCCGAGCCCAATGTCTCTGCGGAGATGCTGGCCCAGCTGGAGATGAACTCGGATTTCGACGCCCTGCGCTTCACCAATGCGGAGGGGGTCAATTTGGCTTCCAGCGGAGCGACCAACGACAGCTCCGACCGGACCTACTTCATCAACGGCATGCGGGGGGAGAGCGGCAACGACATGGTGTTTGACTCCCGGATTACCGGAAAGGCGACCATGGTCTATTACGCCCCCCTGCGCCATCAGGACGAGATCTTCGGGATGCTGCTGGGGCTGTATTTTGCCGAGGACTATCTCCAGGAGATGCTGGAGACCAACTACTTTGGCGAGGCGGCCACCGTCTTTTTGTGTACCCGGGCGGGGCAGGTCATCGCCTCCTCCGACTTCAACAGCGTCGACGACCGCCTCCTGCCGGATATGCTGCTGGAGACCGGGGTCATCGACAGCCAGACCGCCGCCGGAGCCTGGGAGGTCATCCGGAACGGCGCGGGGGAGAAGGGCTTTATCTGCGCTCCGGGCAGCCTGACGGACAATCTGTGCGTGCTCCATGTGCCCAACAGCGAATATGTGCTGGTCCAGACCTATCCCAAGAGCGTGACCCAGGAGATGATCCGGGACGCCAACCACGACGGGATGATCCTTCAAATGATCCTGGTGGGCCTGTTCGCGGTGTATATCCTGGTGCTGCTGATGCGGGCTCAGCAGGAGCGCCGCCTGCTGATGCGGGAGAGCCAGGCCCACATCACCGGCCTGAAGGAGAAGGAGCTGCTGGCCAACCGCAAGGAGCGGCAGTACCGGATCGCCATCACCTCCGCGGCCTTCTCCACCTTTGAGTTCAATCTGACCCGAGATCTGATCGAGCAGGACATTGTGCGCACCATCAACGGGCATCCGGTCTCCCTGCTGGAAAAGGTTGGCCTTCAGGCGCCCTGCCAGGCTTCCGTGTGCTTCAAAACGTGGCGGGCCTTCATTCTGGAGGAATCCCTGGAGGAGTACGACGCGATGGTCAACCTGGACTATCTGAAGCAGCGTTATGAGCAGGGCGAGGCGGAGGTGACCGTCGACTACTGGGGCTGGGGGGCCGCCAAGCAGCAGATGTGCGTGCGCCAGTCGTTCATCATGACCCAGGACGACCGCACCAGGGACATCATGGTGATGGTGGTGTCCAAGGACATCACCGCCCAGGTGCAGAAGCAGCGGGAGCAGACCAGAGCCCTTCAGGAGGCCCTGATGCAGGCCCAGCGGGCCAACAGCGCGAAGACCACCTTCCTGTCCAACATGTCACACGACATCCGCACCCCGATGAACGCCATCATCGGCTTCACCACCCTTGCGGCGAGCCACATCGACAACAAGATGCAGGTGCAGGACTGCCTGCGGAAGGTGCTGTCCTCCAGCAACCACCTGCTGAACCTGATCAACGATATTCTGGACATGAGCCGCATCGAAAGCGGAAAGGTCCAGATCAAGGAGCAGGACTGCAACATCTCCGAGCTGACCCACAATCTGGTCAATATTATCCAGCCCCAGGTGAAGGCCAAGCAGCTGGAGCTGTTCATCGACACCTTTGACGTCAACAACGAGGACGTGATCGCCGACTCGCTGAAGCTGAGCCAGGTGTTTGTGAATCTGCTGTCCAACGCGGTGAAATACACCCCCGCAGGGGGGACGGTGAGCTTCCGCATCCAGCAGGAGACCACCTTCCACCGGGGATACGGGGACTACCTGTTTATTGTGAAGGACAACGGCATCGGTATGTCTCAGGAGTTTGTGGAGCACATCTTCGAGCCCTTTGAACGGGAGGCCAGCACCACCAAGACGGGCATCCAGGGCACCGGGCTGGGCATGGCCATCACCAAGAACATCGTGGATATGATGGGCGGCAAGATCACGGTCCGGAGCGAGAAGGGGAGGGGCAGCGAATTCCGGGTGGAGCTGAGCCTGAAGCTCCAGGACGTGGAAAGGAACGCGGCGCAGATCAAGGAGCTGGAGGGCCTGCGGGCCCTGGTGGTGGACGACGACTGCGACAGCTGCGAGAGCGTGGTCCGCATGCTCAAGCAGATCGGGATGCGGGCGGAGTGGACCACCTCCGGCAAGGAGGCGGTCTACCGGGCCAAGAGCGCCCGCAACGAGGGGGACTCCTACCACACCTACATCCTGGACTGGCAGATGCCCGAGCTGAGCGGCGTTGAGACCTGCCGCCGCATCCGCGCCGCAGTGGGCCAGGAGGCGCCCATCATCATCCTCACCGCCTACGACTGGACGGACATCGAGGACGAGGCCAAGCAGGCGGGTATCACCGCCTTCTGCGCCAAGCCGCTGTTCATGTCCGACCTGAAGTCCGCCCTGCTGGCTGCCAACCATCTCATCGAAAAGGAGAACGAATCCGCCTCCTGGACAGAAGCCGATTTCTCCGGCAAGCGCATCCTCCTGGTGGAGGACAATGAGCTGAACCGGGAGATTGCCGAGGCCATCCTGACGGAGACCGGCTTCGAGGTGGAGTCCGCGCCGGACGGCACGGATGCGGTGGACATGGTCCGCCAGGCCCAGGAGCATTATTACGACGCCGTCCTCATGGACGTGCAGATGCCTGTGATGGACGGCTACGAGGCCACCAGGACCATACGGGCCCTGCCCAGGCAGGACGTCAAGACCCTGCCCATCATCGCCATGACCGCCAACGCCATGGAGGAAGACAAAGAAGCCGCACTGAAAAGCGGCATGAACGCCCATATTGCAAAGCCTTTCAACATTGATGAATTTGTAGCCGTACTGGGAAAATATCTGCAGTAATACACTGATACACTCTGACAGTTTCCCTGGAACCAAACCGTAACCGCTGTATACAGAGCCCGTCCTCTGGGGAGAAAGAAAGCATGACATCAAACACCTAAGATCGGAAGAGCGTCGTGTTTTTCAGCAGCTTCAGAAAAACCCAGCTTCCACAGCCGCGCCCCTGAAGGTGACTGTCCCCGGCTCCAAGAGCATCACCAACCGGGCCCTGCTGCTGGCCACCCTGGCGGAAGGGGTCTCCACTCTCCGGGGAGCTCTCTTCTCTGACGACTCCAGGCACTTCCTCAAATGCATCCAGGACCTGGGTTTTGAGGCCCACGCGGACGAGTCTGCCCGACAGATCACCGTAAAGGGGCTGGGCGGGGGGCTTCCCCGGCGGGCAGCGCAGGAACCGCCGCCCGCTTTCTCACAGCTTTCCTGGGCGTGTCCACAGGAGTATACCACATGGATGCCTCAGAGCAGATGCGCAGGCGCCCTATGGCACCTCTCCTGAATGCCCTGAGAGAGCTGGGATGTGAAGTGGTTCCCGGGGAGGCAGGAGGGGAAGGCCATTTTCCCTTCACCCTTCGGGGGCATGGATTCCAAAAAGACCATATCCGCATCAACATTGACGGAAGCAGCCAGTTTTTAAGCGCCCTTCTCATCTCTTCCTGCCTGTGCGGCAGGGATTTTACCACCTGCGTGGAGGGCTCCCACGGCATGGCCTATATTGAAATGACCCTGAAGATGATGGAACAGTTCGGCATCCGCACCCACAGCCCCTCCCCCGGCACTTTCCTCACCAGGGCAGGACAGCGCTGCCGGGCTCTGAACTATGCCATTGAACCCGATGTGTCCGCCGCATGCTATTTCTATGCCCTGAGTCCTCTTCTGAACATTCCCGTACTGGTGGAACAGGTACATTTCGACTCCCTGCAGGGTGACAAGGACTTTGTAAACATTCTGGTTCAGATGGGCTGCAGCGCCGCTGACACGCCCCAGGGCATTCTGGTGGTACCTCCGGCAGGAGGAAAATTCTCCGGCGTCACGGTGGATATGTCCGCCTGTTCCGACCAGGCCATCACCCTGGCCGCCATCGCCCCCTTCGCGGACAGCCCCACCACCATCACCGGCATCGGGCACATCCGTCTCCAGGAAAGCGACCGCATCGCCGCCATGGCGGCGGAACTCTCCAGAATGGGCATAGACTGCCGGGAGGGCAGCCACAGCATCACCATATCTCCGGGCCTGCCCCGCCCTGCTCTGGTGGACACCTACGACGACCACCGCATGGCAATGGGCTTCTCCCTCACAGGGCTGCGCAGCCCCGGAATTGTCATAGACAACCCCGGCTGCTGCCGCAAAACCTTTGAGGGATACTTTGAAGTTCTGGACGGGGTAGCACAGACACTCCTGAATTGCTGCGCTGACTCCGCAGACAGATAGACAGGAGGGGATTTGTTTTGGGATATATCGCTGTGATTCTTGGAATTTTTTTCGGTGAGCTGTGGATCAAAAACCGCATCGAAGCCAAAGAAAAAAGCGAACCAGCACAGAGCGGCAAACAGAATGCCCGGAAACTCTGTGGAAGCAATCTCTTCCTGGTCCGCAGATACCACAATACAGGAGCCATGTTAAGCCTGGGAAAAAAGCGCCGGCTCCTGGTGGTCACAATCTCTGTCATATTTTCCGCTCTGCTCACGGCGGCATTTCTGTTCAGCCTGGGCAGACGGGGGAATGTACTGCTGCGCACCGGCCTGGCCCTGCTGCTGGGCGGCGCTTTCAGCAACACCTATGACCGTTTAAAGCGGCAGTATGTGGTGGATTATCTTTCCCTGAATGTAAAAAATAAATCTGTCCGGAAAATCATCTTTAATATCTCCGATCTCTGCATTATCCTTGGGGCGCTGTTAGCGGCGGCAGGAGTTCCCTGACCACCTGGGAGAACACTCCTTCAGATGACCAGGGAACCCTGACCATCTGAGAGAACACCGCTCTCCCACGCCAGGAATCCCCTCCTGTCAGTTATAGTCCACACGCAGAAGACAGAGTCCCTGCGCAGGCGCAGTTGGCGCTGCCTTCTGTCTTTCCGGTTTCTCCAGCACCTCTTCCACCTGCCGGACTGTCATCCTGCCATATCCCGCCTCCAGAAGGGTTCCCACCATAATCCGCACCATATTCTGCAGAAAACCCGTCCCATGGAAATCAAAATATAGATATTCGCCCTCCTGGCTGATCTCAATCTGATCCACCTGCCGCACCGTAGACTTTTTCATCCTGGGATTTGTACAGAAATTCCGAAAATCATGTTCCCCCTTCAGCACTTCCGCTGCCTGCCGCATCAGCTCCAGGTCGGGCATCTCCTCCAGAGGAGTATAGTACTTCCTGTCAAAAACCGGCTTAACCCTTCCCCAAAAGCAGGTATACCGGTAAGTCTTTCCTGTAGCATTATACCTGGCATGGAACCTGGGGGAGGCCTCCTGCACCCCGCACACGGCAATGTCCTCCGGCAGATATCTGTTCATATAGTCCTGAATTTCCTCACAGGTATAATCCGTCTCCATCCACCCATTGGCCGTCATGCCCCTGGCATGAACACCCCCGTCGGTGCGCCCTGCCCCGATGACCTCCACTTTCTGACCGCACATTACCTCCAGGACACTTTCCAGCTTCCCCTGTATGGTATTCTGTCCCGGCTGCCGCTGCCATCCATAATAACGGCTGCCATCGTACTCAATCAAAAATCTGTAATTTTTCATCTCTTCCCATAAGCCTTCCCCCAGTCCCTTTTAAAACCTAAATTCCCCTATTTCCGTTTCTGCATCACTGTCTGAAAATTGTCCTCCCGCAGAATGATTTCCAGGGCCTGCCGGGCAAGCTCCTCCGCCCCTGTATCCGGGGTACGCCCCAGTCCCAGATCCACCGCCTCGATAATCATGGGCAGATACCTCATGGAGCCGCCCTTGTCCAGGACATTCTTCGTCACCTGCGTCAGCAGACTGTAGGGTATCCGCTCCGGCACCACCCCTTCGATCAGGGCCGGGTATTTGATTCTCAGGTGATCCACCAGCACTTTGGTGATATCCGGACAGAGAATCTCACGGTATTTTTCCCTGATCACCTTCTCCAGCATTTGGAACATATGCCCCATGGTATCCCCGTCCACAGACTCCAGCTTCTCATCATAGATCACATTCTGCCATGCCAGGATCATAAATTCTTTTCCATCCAGTGTTATGTCATCCCGGAACCGCACAACGGGCAGCCACATTCCGTCCAGGGCAAGGTTTTCCCGCAGCTCCCTCGTCCGCTCTGCATAGGACTGGTCCTTCATAAAAGCAGCTACTATCTCCTGACCAAAGCACATTTCCAGCGGTTCCAGCGCCATCCGCAGATTCTTCCCCAAGTCGGCCTGCATCTCGGGTACCTCTCCCATGCCTGCCTGCATCTCCTTGGGAGCCCCCACCCCCAGCAGCCAGTCCGTGCTGACCTCCAGAAGCTGCGCCATATCCGCCAGCATGGAGATGTCGGGAAAGCTCTGGCCCCTCTCCCACTTACTCACCGCCTGGGGCGTAATCCCCAGACGCCTGGCCAGCTCCTCCTGTGTCATGTTCTTGTTCTGTCTACAGTTTGACAGCCTGGCCCCAATCTGCATCCACTGATTTTCTTTTTCCGTCATTTTTTTCTCCTTTCCCTGCTCTCCTTTTTTGCCTCCGCCGGCCGCACAGCCTGCCCTGGCAGAATTTCCTCAGGCGGCAGCCCGATGATTCAGGCTTCTGTGCTGCCTGTGTTTACAGTATAACAGAGAAAAAAATTACCGTAAAGCAACCTTCTGTTTCCTCCAGGCTAAACCGTTATCTCCGTCTCCACCCCAAGGCATCTGGCCAGAATCTTCTTATAGGGCCTGTCATATCCCCCATGCACCACCTGGGCGTTCACACTGCCGTCCTCATGAACCGTAAAGCGATACTGATGGTAGCGTCCCTCCCTGTAGGCAAAGTCTTCCCCATTGTCCAGGAAATGGTCCCAGCTGCCCTCCCCGGGGTACACATCCAAAAGCAGAGTGTCCAAAGAGACCTCCTCCACATAGGACCGGGGCTCCATGGCCGGGATGGCGCTGCCCGCCTTCACATATATGGGACAAGTGTCCAGAGGGGCCTCCCGCAGGAACCACACAGGCCCTGTGAGTTTTTCCCCTGTCCAGTAGTCATACCAGGTTCCCTGGGGCAGGTACACCATTCTCCGCCTCATACCCTGATTCACCACAGGGGCCGCCAGAATCTGGCTGCCCAGAAGAAACTCGTCGTTGCACTCCCAGGCCTCCGGATCCCCCTCATAATGGTACACCAGGGGCCGCAGAATGGGCGCTCCTGTGGACTCTCCCTGGAAAAACAGATCATAAATATAGGGAATCCAGTGATAGCGCAGCTTTACATATTTCCGGTAAATGTCAAGCACCTCCCCGCCGAACTGCCAGGGTTCCTGCCTTCTGGTGCCCAGAGCGGAGTGGTTTCGGAACAGAGGACAGAAACACCCAACCTGAACCCAGCGGGCCAGAAGCTCCGGCGTAGTGTCCGCCCCAAAGCCTCCCACATCCGTCCCCACAAAAGGCATGCCGGAGAGCCCCAGGTTGCACAGCTGGGGAATGGCCATCTGAAGATGGGCCCACAGGCTGTTATTATCCCCTGTCCAGGCGGTAGTATACTTCTGACTGCCTGCGTAGCAGGCCCTGGTGATCACAAAAGGCCTGCGCCCGTCCAGACGCTTCAGGCCCTCATAGGCCGCCTTTGCCATCAGATGTCCGTACACATTGTGCATCTCCCTGTGGTCAGTTTCCCTGTCCCCGTCTGTGAACACCACATCATCCGGCAGAGGACCGTTAAAACTGGCAGGCTCGTTCATGTCATTCCAGATCCCCCGGACCCCCATGTCCAGAAGGAAAGACTGCTTCTCCCCCCACCACTGCCGCACTCTGGGGCTGCCGAAATCAGGAAATGCCGCGTCGCCGGGCCATACCGCGTTGATATAGACCTCCCCCTGAGGTGTCCGGACAAAGAATCCCTCCCTGACTCCTTCGTCATAGACCTCATACCCCTGCTCCTTCTTCACGCCCGGGTCATTGATGGTGACTGCCTTGAAGCCCATACCCCCAAGCTTTTTGAGGAAAGCCGCCGGATCCCCCTGATAACGGCCCTGATTCCAGGTGAAAACCTTAAAATCCTGCATATAGTCAATGTCAAAGTGGATCACATCGCAGGGGATATCGTTCTCCCGCAGGCCAAGCGCCACCTCCTCCACATCCTCCTGGGTGGTGTAGCCCCAGCGGGACTGGTGATATCCCAGAGTCCACTTCTGAGGAAGGGGACAGGTTCCCGTGAGGTAAGTATACCCCTCCAGCACTTCCCGGATGGAATCTCCACCGATATAGTAGTAGTCCAGGCTGCCTCCGTCTGCGCCGAACCAGTAATAGGCCTCCGACTCCTGCCCCATATTAAAATAGCTCTTAAAGGTATTGTCCATAAAAATTCCGTACACATGCTCCCTGGTGCGGGTGATGAAAAAGGGAATACTCTTATAGAGAGTCTTAAAGCAGTCCACATGGGGGCTGGGATCATCCGTATTCCACATCTCATAGTCATAATGCCTCTTGTCCAGGAATCCCGTCTTCTCCCCCAGGCCGTAGAAATGCTCCGACCCCTCCATCTTCTTCACCACCTCAAAGGCGCACTCATGCAGCCCCTCCAGGGGAGAATGGCCCTCGCTCTCCAGAAGCCTTACAAACTCCTGGCTGACCCTGCGCAGAGGAACTCTCTCCCCTCTGTAGTCTGCACAGGTCTCCCTGCCGTCCCTGTCAAAAAAGTCCGCATAGAACCCGTCGCTCACCCGCAGGGACACTTCCCCCGTGCGGATCCACAGCCCATCCTCCTTTTTTTCCACATCCAGGGATACAGGAAGACTTCTGCTGCCCTCCAGGGCCTTGGAAGCTGTCCGCTGGGCCTTCATTCCCCTGTACACATTGATAATCCGGGGAGTCACGGCCTCAATCCGGACCTCCTTCCCCTCAAAATCCAACACAACTGTCTGTCCGTCCACCTGGTAATCTGTCAAGTTTCCAAGTCTCATTTCCTACTCCTGTTATCTATTCTATATGCTCTGCCCCAGCACCAGGCTTTGGATCTTCCTGAAATCACCGTCCATAACCCGGTAGGTAGGTTCCACTTTTCCATAGTCCCTGGGAGAGATATCCGTATGAATATACAGAGAATCCATTCCCACATGGCGGGCCCCTGCAATATCCGCCTCCTCGTCATTCCCTATCATAATGCACTCTGAGGCCTTCAGGCCATACTTTTCAAGCAGCCTTTCAAAAAACAGCGGGGACGGTTTCTTGCAGCCCTGTTCCGAGGAGATAAAAATGCCGTCAAAATATGTTTCAAGCCCCAGCATGGCAATCTCCGGCCTGGTAAAGTCCCTCTGGGCATTGGAGAGCAGGTAGATCCCCCTGCCGCGTCTTTTGAGCTCTTTGAGAAAATCCTCCACCCCCTCATAGGCCCGCAGGAATTCTCTGGACAGCGCCCGGAAAGTCACCGCTGTCATTCTGGCCTGGCAGGCCTCACAGCAGACTCCCTTCTCCCTGTAAAGTCCGGCAAACACTTCCGTCAGATCCGGCTCCGGATCCCTCCCCCCGATCCTGGCGGCTTCCTGCCGTTCCAGCGCCCGGAAAGCGGCCTTCAGCTCTCCGGGACTGTAGGCCGCCCCCAGGGCCGAGTAAATTTCACTCATCTTGCCCCAGAGACACGGATCCTCCTCGTCCGTCCGGATGTCCGCAAGTGTACCGTAAAAGTCGAAAATATAATTTTTATACATAGCTCTTCCTCCCGAACAGGGCCCCGCTCCTCTGGGATGCCCCAATCCGCCTTTTGACAGTCCAGTCCCTGCAAAAAGGGGTAAAACAAAACCGGCCCCTGATTCACCCGGCACCATCCAAGGAAATCCCTTTGAATGGCGCCGGGCAAAGGCAGGACCGGTCTGTCAGAGACAGTGTGCCGAATACCTACACCTCTGTCCTCAGTGCGTCATAAACCCGCAGAATCTCTCCCACGCTCCATGCCTGGGCAAAACATCCCTTGGAAGAAACGGGATTTGCGCCGTCGTAAACCTCCGGAAGCTGGCCGATACAGCCCTCCCGCAGGGCGGCGCTGATATATTCAAGCTGTCTGGCCACACAGGTCCTGGCCTCCGGGGAGTACCCATTTACCTTCAGGTATGCCAGGTAATATCCCCCCAGGGGGAACATCCAGACCGTCCCCTGGTGATAGGCCAGATCCCTCTGAAGCTGAGGCCCCCCATATGAAGGATGAAACTCCTCGTCAGCCGGATCCAGAGTTCTCAGTCCGTAGGGGGTGTACAGCTTCCGGAACACCACCTCCACCACCTGTCTCTCCTTCTCAGGGGAAAGCACGGAGAAGGGCAGGGCCACCGCCCAGATCTGATTACAGCGGATCTGCAGGTCCGCTTTGTTTCCTGACACCAGATCCTTCAGACAGCCCGCCTCCTCATTCCAGAACTTGCGCCCGAAACTCTCTCTGGCCTGCTGCGCCATCCATGCGTAGTCCCTCTCATCCTCCAGGTGGAATTTTTTGAACTCATCCATAATGCACAGGGCGTTGTACCAGTATGCGTTGACCTCCACCGGTTTTCCGTGCCTGGGCGTGGGCAGAATATCCCCCACCCTCACGTCCATCCAAGTCACCTGGTCATAGTCCTGGCCCGCCATGATCAGTCCGTCCTCATCCATTTTAATGCCGAAGTCCGTCCCCTTCACATACCAGTCGATAATCTCCGCCATGGTCTGGTAAGCGCTCTTTACCAGCACCGCGTCCTGGGTTCTCTCATAATACTCATACACGGCAATGATAAACAGCAGGGCGGCATCCACGGTGTTATACCTGGGCGCTTCCTTTCCCTCAGGGAACAGATTGGGCATGAGGCCCTTTCTGCAGTAAGTCATAAAAGTCTGCAGAATGCTCTCCGCCGTGCTGTACTGCCTGGTGGACAGACAGCAGCCCACCATGGCGATCATGGTATCCCGGCCCCAGTCCTCAAAGAAAGGAAAACCTGCAAGAATGGTCTGCTTGGCGGTGGAAGAACGGTAGGAGATAAACTGATATGCGCTGGCCGCCAGCTGTGCGGCTGTCTCCTCCTGGAACCCCGCCTGCTCCTTCAGCAGCTTTCTGTGCTGTCTCACATCACACAGGATCTCCTCCATGGAAGGCAGCTCAGCGGAAACCCCGTAAACCATCTCCAGCGCTGCCTCCTCCCCGGCAGGCACCTTCAGAGAGACGGAATGATTCACCGCGGTAGCCCCAGTCTCACGCCTTCCGTCACATTCATCATAGGCATAGTAAAGGTTATCATAGTATGTCAAGGGCAGCTCCCGGAATTCTCCGTTGGTCTGGAAGTGCAGATTCTTGCCGTTGGAGCTGATCATCCCGTCCTCCACCACAAATTTCTGCTCTTCGGACAGAAGGGCGCCCTTGGGCACAAACTGCAGATGGGGCTTCACCTCCAGCTCCACATCCCTTCCGGAACAGTTCCTGATCTGGTAAGAGATCCCCACCGTATTGGTCCCCTGCATCAGGCCTATGGTGCGCACCACCTCCACACCCCTGACCAGATAGCTCCACTGGGGATAATCCTCATAGAAAAATCCAGCCTGATAGAGGTATCCCTCCTCCCTGTCCTTGGGATCCGTGAAATCCTGGCTGGAGATATGGATCCTGCTCTCCCCCAGACACAGTACCTCCTCCAGTCTGTGGATCATGTTGTAGCGGTGGTTGGGAGAATGCAGACAGGCCATCAGCACCCCATGGTCGTTCCTGGCGCAGGAACCTGTCATGGTGAGGGAGGAAAAACCTCCCAGACCATTGGTCATCAGGAAACAGTTCTCCTGTCCACGCTCAAATGTCTTCCAATCTTGTTTCCCATATATAAATTTCATACTACGCTTCCTCCGCCGGCTTACCCTGATCTGCTTTCCCGGTCTTTCCCTGCGCTGCAGACTGAACCGCTTTTCCGGATTTTTTCTGCGCTGCAGACTGATCTGCTTTCCCGGATTCCTCCTGTACTGCAGCCTGATCCGCTTTTCCGGTCTTTTCCTTCTTCTCAGACTGCTGTTTTTCAAGCAGCTTCTGCATCTCAAGCAGCTTCTGTTCCTGGCGGGCCTTCAGCAGATCCAGCAGTTTCTGCTGCTCCTCCTCCGGAAGACGGAAGCTGATCCTGGTGAGCTGGTAGATCTTCTCCGTGATCTCCCTGGAGAGCATCTTCCAATCCATACGCCATTCCCAGTTTCCTCCCAGAGTGGAAGGTTTGTTGATCCTGGCATCCGCGTCCAGACCCAGATAGTCCTGGATGGGAATAATACAGGTATTGGCACTGCTCATCATGGCCATCCGCACAAAATCCCAGTATTTCTCCCCCTCGGGCGTGCCTGCATTGTCCATGTACTCCGCCGCAAAGTCCCTGCTCTCCTGATCCAGCCCCTTGTACCACTGGACAAGAGTCTCATTGTCATGGGTTCCCGTATAAACCACACAGTTTCTATCATAGCTGTGGGGCAGATAGTTCGTCTTCTCCCTGGGGTCAAAGGCAAATTCCAGCACCTTCATGCCCGGATACCCGCTGTCCTCCAGAAGCCTGGCCACGGAATCGGTCAAAAAGCCCAGATCCTCCGCAATAATCTCTCTCTCTCCAAGGCCGCTTTTCAGCGCCCGGAACAGATCCATTCCCGGCCCCCGCTCCCACCAGCCGTCCACCGCAGTTTCCGCGCCAAAGGGAATGCTGTAATATTCGTCAAAGCCTCTGAAATGATCAATTCTCACCACATCATACAGCTTGAAGCAGTGCTCCATCCTCTGCTTCCACCACTGATAACCGGTTCTTCTGTGGAAATCCCATCTGTAGAGAGGATTGCCCCAGAGCTGTCCTGTCTCCGAGAATGCATCCGGAGGACAGCCCGCCACAGCTATTGGCTGGAACTCCCCGTCAAACTGGAACATCTCCGGGTGAGCCCAGGCGTCCGCCGAGTCAAAGGCCACATAGATGGGAATATCGCCAATGATCCGGATCCCATTTTCATTGGCGTAATCCTTCAGTTTCTTCCACTGGACAGAGAACTGGAACTGGAGATATTTGTAGAACTCAATGTCAAAATAGCATTCTCTTCTATAGTAGTCCAGGGCATTCTGCCAGCGCTTCCGGATGTCCTCGGCCCATTCGCCCCAGGCCGCCCCCTCAAAGCGCAGCTTCACCGCCATAAAGAGCGCATAGTCCTCCAGCCACCCTGCGTTCTCCTGGACAAAACGGGAAAACTCCGGATTGGCGGCTATCTCACTGCGCTCATAGGCAAGCCTCAGCAGCTTAAACCTGTTCTCATAGATTTTCCCATAGTCCACCCTGGAGGCCTTCTTCCCAAAGTCGCACGCCTCACATTCCTCTCTGGTGAGCACCCCTTCCTCCACCAGCGCCTCCAGGTCAATAAAGTAAGGATTCCCCGCAAAGGAGGAAAAAGACTGGTAGGGAGAATCTCCATAGCTCGTGGGGGACAGGGGCAGAATCTGCCAATAGCTCTGCCCTGCCTCCTTCAGCCAGTCCACAAAATCATATGCTTCCCTGGAAAAACAGCCGATGCCGTACCTGGACGGCAGGCTGGATACCGGAAGCAGTATACCGCTCGCTCGTTTCATACCTTCATACTCCTTTTTGATTTCTAGTTTTACAACTTTACCCGGGACATGTCAGTTGGTTTATTCCCCGGTCCGTGCCCCTTCCGGCCCCGGTCTTCCCAGTAACATCCCGCTTCCGGCCGCCACCCGGACACGGTTCCCTGTTATCCCTGTCTTTTTCCGGCAGTCCGTCTCATTGCCATCTGCCAGTACCTCCCAGATGTCATCTTGTGTTCTGCCTTTTTCTGACAGCACGGATTTTCCTGCTGCCGGCTCCACATGCCCCGGCAGGCCAATGGCATGTTCCTCCGGGGAAGCATTGTAAATAATGAACAATTCTTCCCACCGGGAGGGCCGGGAAGCCTTGTTGTCCACCCGGAATGACACCACACCATCCCCGTGAATCTTTCCGTCCATGATGCGCCGGTTTGCGCTGGGGGACTTGTCACACAGGCCGGGAAGCTGTTTCCTGAGACTGACCAGTCCTCTG
>OFGD01001053.1_pt1 | contig 15132 bp, 19 predicted proteins | sample 1521671 | NCBI WGS metagenome assembly OFGD01 (sample SAMEA3504114, study PRJEB24116) | mouse gut metagenome | biome: mouse gut; feature: mouse-associated habitat; material: faeces | place: Denmark | collected 2011 | reverse complement strand
GGCGTTTTTTTACATTTTATCACTGGCGCTGACATTTTCTATTGCCGTAATCTACGGGAACAGCCTATTATCTTTTTCTTGTTCAAAGTTTTTAATGTGAAAAGGAAAATTTGGCAAAGGGAGGGTACACTTTGGAACTGGACTACAAAGCCCTTGGAAAACGAATCAAAATTGCTCGAATTAAAGCCGACATGACATAGGACCGGCTCTCCACCATGTTGGAGATGTCGCCTTCCCACATGAGCAACATTGAGACTGGGACGACCAGGATCAGCCTGACCGCACTGGTCAACATTGCCAATGCTCTGGGGGTCTCGGTAGACGACCTGATCTATGACAGTGTTGTCCATGCCAGGCCGCAGCTTGAGCGGGAGATACAGCAGATCGTGGATTCCTGCAACGATTATGAGCTCCGGGTGGTCAAGGAGGTCACCCATTCGGTGGTGGATGCCCTACGGGCCAATGAAAAGCTGAAAGACAATTCATAGTTTTTGATCGTGTGAGAGCGAAAAAATAGAGCGGGAAACTGGTCTGCCAGATTCCCGCTCTAAAATTGTTATATCAGCTTATGCGCCTTGTCCAGCCTGCAACTTTTTTACTTCGTCCAAGGGAAGGCCAGCAATTTCGGCGATTTCTTCCAATGCGTACTTTCCGATTTCCAGCATTCGGAGGACAGTTAATCTCTTTTCCTCCTTTTTGCCTTCTTGTAAAGACTCGTTCCTCATATCTTCCATGGCCTTGCACATAATTGCGATTCCCTCCTTATCCTCCTTGAAAAATCGAACCCGTTCCGCCAGTTCATCGTAATACATATTTGCTGGATCTGTGCAGGAAAAGTCGTGCATCAGTTTTCCCAGAGGTGTTTCAGCTCGATATTCGCCGTTGACATACAGTATATGTGAGCCATCGTCAAACTTTTTACCGGAACCAGTAATGTAGCGTTCGATTTGATATAGCGGTTGCCCCTCCCCAATCACATCATGCTCTGTGATGAATACCACATATGTCTCTGGTAGGGCATCAAAATCCTCACCTTTTTGTAAGAGATTGGCATCCATCATGCTGCTGTTATATCTGGCACGTTTTCGGCCGGCTCCCCTATCTGTGCGCTGGATTTCTACATTAATCTTCTTGCCAGCGCTGTCAGTTGCCAGGATATCCAGTCGGACAGAGCGCTTAAGCAGATTTTCAACAAATACTTGAGTTCGAACGTCTACGATTTCCAAATCTGGGATTTCAAGGACAATCTGCAACACCAATTGGATGCATTCGGTGCTGCCCTCGAAACATTTGGTTAGAAAATCGTCATCCAACAACCGAAACCCTCTCAGGCGCTGTAAATCCTCTTGGTGGCGCTGCTCTATTTGTTCTGATACGGTCAAAGCTATCACCTGCTTTCTTTAGGCTCGTCATTTCTTCTTATTACTATTCATTTTAGCATAGATAGGCTGTGTTTTCAAGGAATATAGGACAGAATCTGTTGCGACTCTGCTATTGCAGGGTATGGGAGGATGTTGGTGCAAGGATGGAAGGATGAACAAATGACTCTCTATATTAATGATAGTGATTAGAAGAACGGAATATAAGGGAGCAGCCTTTCTTTGAGGTGAAAAAATACTGAGAGAGGGAAGTGAATTGATTCTAAGAAGCGTTGCCCGGAGGGAAAAGTAAAAGCCATTCCATTCCGCAATAGGCGGATAGAACACGTTTATCAGAATGAAGGTTTTGAAGTGGTGTATATCTGTACCAAGACTCAAAAGTGCCAAGAATATAAGCATTGGCGGTTTGACCCGGACGAAGGCCGTTATGCTTGCTTCGCTGAGAAGGATGGGGAGAAAAGCTTTTAAGGAGGAGAAATGAAGGAATTTTTCAGATTTAACTTTGCACCTATCGATGATGAGGAGGAGAGTGGACATGATGTGTTTGCGCTTGTTGCGCTTCCAGATGCTCTAGAGCAAAGGAACGACGCTGTTGTCCTAATCTCAGATTCTATATCCTCCTATATCGAATCAGTTCCAGCCTGGAATTTTGAAGGCCTGGTACGTGATGTGTTAGATGCATCCGGTTTTGAGTATGAAATTATTGACCCGACAACCATTTGCATATAGGGGCAGAAGGAAAAAACGGAGGAAGAAAAGTGAAAATTATCACACGACTGAAGGACCTTGGAATTGAAGTGGAAACTGATATGTCCAAGGGAGAAGCAATCCAGCTGATTTTTGAGGCGCTTCAAGATGGGCTCCAAAACCAAGCTGATAATGAGGCATATTTCAGTGAGTCTTTTTTGGAAGAAAATTTTGTTTTTGGGCGTGATGCCCCTGACAAGGTCCGTTTGATTGCACACAGCTGGAACGAGGATATCAAAAACCAAGTTGTACGCTCATTTACGGCGCTGGGCTGCCCTGGCATGGCGCCGAAAAATCTGCCTATGGATACGCCAGAGACCTACGATATGCAGAAAGCTGCGCGGGAATTGGACAATAATTGGTGGATTTATGCCGGCCATGGAGTATATCTAAACAACGAAATAGGGTTCCCTTATTTTCAGGTAATTTTGACAGACAAGGTACAGGCGGACATAATGAAAAATCCGAGTGAATATATCGTTGCTGACCTCTATGTGAAAGACTAATATTCCCTAAGGCAGGTAACAAAGGGAGGAAAAAATAAAGTATGCATTATACAGTCCTTATGGCAATAGAGATGCCCCAGAAGAAGGATATAATACCACCACCCCATGTGCTGGAGCCAACAGACTTCCAAATGGATAAATTCATTTCTGAGAATACAATTGATGAAACTCTTATGCAGTGGCTAAACGCTTATGTAAAAAACTTTTCAGGAAAAAGCGACTTTGAGATTTATGTTGAAAAATTGGCTGATGATATGCTTGCTCCATACTGTGTGAATACAGAGGACCCGCAATATCTGATATTCCAAGATGAGACAAATGATGGATTAGAGAAGTATGAAAACGGCCGTCTGGATTTTGTCAAGATGACAGATGGGCGGATTCTTGAGCGAGATGATTATGAATTCAGCAGGAGATATGAAGTATTTAATGGCCAAGTGTATAGAAGCCGGTTTGGAAAACTTCATCATCGCAAGAGGACCCAAAAGGCAAAGAAGATTCAAGTAATGCCAAATCGTACTTTCAAGGAAATTTATCCGACCTTTGAGGAGTTCATGAAACGTTGGTGGCAGGCGGATTATGATGAGGAGACTGGTCGATATGGATACTATATTAATCCAAATGGCATGATGGATTGGTACGAGATAGGAGGTCGCTGGCCATTCCGTTTCCTGACCAAGTATGACCTGTATTTGACAGCTCACGGTGAGTCAAGCAGCTTAAGCGCTGATGTATCTGAAAAAGGAGCTCTTGATAAATTTCAATGGGTGGCAGGAGCAAGAAAGGGTGATATCGCATGGGATGCGATGTTAGAATTTTATCGGAAGGAGCAAAAGGAGCAATTCCAGCGATATGGAAAGTGGATGCAAACAGGTATAGTCCCCAAGGACTACAGGCTTGATTATCGCATCCTTAATGATACTATTGTCTCCTGGAATGATATTGTATATCGCGAAGGAGAAACGGAGGAAAGTTATCTGCTTCGAATTGGCTTGGGGCCGGAGTGTCAGTATCCAATTAATACAGCGGCCATTTTAGATGCAGAAGGTATGAAATCGATATTTGATACAGATATGGAAGGCTATGAGAAGGATGAAAAGGTCCGACAGGCTTGGGCCAGAAGAGTTAGCGACTTTATCGCAAAACAACCGGAGGATATGTTGTTACTTTCTATTGACTGCCATATGTAATGTAAAAATTCTGAACAGGAGAAAACTATGGGTCGAACTATTGAATATATTGGAGCAGTCCAGATTACACCTATGGTAGAGGCTGGATTAGCAGAGAGACTAGCCTTGTACCTCGAAATAAGACATATGAAACGTGACATTCCCATGTTGGAAACTTTGTATCCTCAATTAGAAGACCGGAAAGCAGTTACATTGATGGCAGACGGAGATTTTGGACCTGATGGCGCATTCTTTCTACCTACCATAACACATGATATTGATTGTTATTTAGACTACAGTGGCGTGGAGGGATTAACAGACCGTTTTGCTTGCAATATGAGACCAAGTAAGTGTCCAAGCCTTTACTGTGAGCTAAAACTGGTGGCAGCACCTGATGGTACCTGCTCTTACTTGGGGTGGACAGAAGAAAGTTCTGAAGATGTCCCTGAATGGATAGCTTTGATTGCATCTCTCCTGGTACCTGCGGGATATCATCTGGAAGGTAAGATGTTCGCTATCGTAGATGGTGGAGGAAGATTTGAGCAAATTACTGTTGAGGATGCTGATGTTAAAAGGTTAAATTGGATGCCAGACACGACTTATGAAGAAGAATTCCAACAGGCATGGGTGCAAGAAGAAGTGTATGGCTAACCCTCTTTTGACATCCTCGGGGATTGCCAGGGAGAAATCTGGCCTAAATGGAAGGAGAAACACAGATGTTGAAAGCAACAGACACCCACCCATCAGGCTATTGGGTCCGTTATTGGTTATGCGGAGAGTGACGATGGATAGAAATTTTGAATTCAAGTATATGGCCGACTTCGCTTATGAGAGTTATCTCATCGAGGAACTCGCTAGAGACCAGTTCCGGGCCCTGTGGATGGCGTATTGCCTCCATCACAACCTGGATGCTGATACCAGCGAGTACGATGATGACTTGGCTCAGCTCTGGAATGTGGTGTCTGAGAACGGAGACGGAACGACTGAGTGGTCCGACTATGATAGCTTCAACAATTTCATGTCCCGCTATCTGGTGTGAGGTCACTATGGAAAAAAGAGTGATTTTCTGGCCCGCAAGAAGGAGCGACTGCAGGCGCATGACCTTTCCATTGCGGATTTAGTAAAAGGTATTTGCGTTGTTGACGGATGATGTTGTGGATGGGTGCCTTGTTACTACTGATATCCCCGGTATTAACCGTGCTAAGTTGCCTATTCAGAGACGTGGTGTCTGCTGGGTAAGCGGAGCATATTTCTGCTGAGCGTTGTTTTGCCCAGTATTGCGAGTTTACTGAGAAAAGAAAATAGGAGACAAAGATAATGGAACACACTATTGTTATGGTAAAAAAAGATAGTCCCTCCGAGCTGGTAGTTGTCAATGGTGTCACAGCCTGTGAGTACCTTTATGGCTGCTTGGTGACTCTGACTACCCAAAATGGGGCCAACCCCAGCTTTGAGACTGATATTTGGGACCTATATGACCTCAGCCCCAAGAAGGGGTGGCGGGATTCCGACGAGGTTATCCCTGACGGCATTATGCACCTACTGGAGCCCATTATCTGCAACAGTTGTCAACCAGTAGATATCCTGAATGCGGAGGGTAAGTTAGCCTGCAAAGCACTTTGTGACCCTGAAACGAAAGAACTCCACTTTACTTTTACTCCCGAAACCAAGGCGTCCGGTCTTTTGGGTAACACCGAAGGTTTTACTGCAAAGTATAATGGGAGCACGGCCCAGGTGACCAAAAAAGCTGATGGGAAATGGTATCTTGCCACAGGCATCACCGACCCTAGCACTATGTGGCAGTGTTCTATTGCTCTGCTGCGGCAGCGCCCTTCTGAAGGTGAAGAATGGTTGGATATCCTATACCTGACCATCCCAGGCGACCAGCGCCCCCAGATTTTAGCGGGTGAGTCGATGGAAGTCTTTATTAAGCGGAACCTGAGAGGATTTCTCTCCAGGTGGCTCCAGACTCCAGATGGAGTGCGGGCCAATTTGGAAGAGTGTTGCAAGGATTTCAATTATGGAGATGTTTTTAATTATCTGCCGATTAAGCACGATGGGTGTAAACTCGATACAGTTATGGATGAGGATGTCCCTGTTGCTGAGGCGGTCGGGTTTTCTGTGAACCAAGATGAACTTCTGGCTCCGGATGATGTGGATATTGATATCATTAATCCCGATGGAACACGCACCAGCATAAAGGGCCGCATCGACTTTCAGGATGGTTCCCTTACCGTCCTGGATGATGAGGGCATTGCCTCTCTGGAGGGGATGATGGCTAGTGGTCCCCATGGGGTATACAGTATCGTTTCAGCTGCAGATGGGAGTTATAAAATCCGAGTACCATGATATCATAGAACGAGGTTAAGTATTACTAAGTCTACTTGGGGAAACACTGGACGCTGAGCTGAAATAGGTGGTTTCACAGATGATGCCTTATCGTATGGGCTAGGTCTAAGAAAGTGCTATTAAAGGGATACAAGCTCAAATGGATTGGACAATGAACCTCTCCCCTATCGTGGCGGAGAGGTTCATTATCTGTGATAGGGGTAAAGTAAGACAGCTTAAATAATAATTCTAAAGACGATAGAATATAAAAAGGCAGCCTACAATAGGCAGAAAAATAAAAAGTATTGACTATGGTAAAGAGAAGGAAAACATGGGAGCATTGAATGAAAACTTACAGATGAATGCAAATTAAACCATAAAGGAGGAAAATCAAGCGGGCCAATATTAATTATCGCCAGAGATAGAAGCAAAGACTATAACCACAACCTAACTTTTTAAGGAGACTAATTATGAACGCAAATTTAAAAACCGCAATACAAGGCTGCAAAAATGTCACACCCAACCAGGTTTGGATTGGCTTTGAGTATGTAAATGATGATGGTATTCGAATCAAGCAACGACAAGTCAGACTCTGCCGTTTATACAAAGACTGGTATGGTGAATGCGCCCTCTGTCCGTCAAACGATACTGAGATTATTTCGGTGCGGATGAGAACCGATATTACCCGCATGAAATTTGATGTGACAGATACAGGATTGAAGTTTGGTGATTTTATGGATGAGCTTGAAAAGAACTGGAAATTCCAACGGGTAACCAGAGACTATGAGTGAAAATATCTGACCGCTGTTTCATAACTACATGCATGTGAGGGTATGCAGGCCTACCTGATGCAAGAGGGACCAAGATTTTAAGGATGGTGTCTGCGATTTTAGGATGTTTGACCATAATGGTAATGGTGTCCATTATAGGGGTTAGTCGTCTATGATGGTAACTCAGCTTTTTTGAAGATGGAGTAAAAAGTAAGTGTGAATAGATTTGCAGAGAGAAAAGGAGGAAAACATGGGCACATGGAATGAAACCTGTATGTTGAGCCATTTGCCGATTCTGGAAGGTGAGGCGGTTGGTGGTATTTTGCTGATACAGAAAAAAGACAGCAAACGGACATCTTATCCAGATGAGATATGGAAGCCTATTAGTCCTGTTATCAAGGGAGAATATGATGGATATGGCAGGGTTGCCGGCCTGAGAGGCTGGAGCAATTTGGAGACATGTTATCGTATTCTGGGAAAAATGGGGCGGCTTTCGTTTTTTGCAGAAGGCTACGAAATCCCAGCTGAGTTATTGAGCCTGAAGACACTCATTGAATATGCGGAAGCTAATAGGCTATCCGTCCGGTATCAAACAGCTATTGGAGAAGACAGAAGGAGAGTTACACTTGCTTTGATAAGGTCTGACATTCTTCAGTATGTATATGCAGTAAAATCTATCTGTTTTCAGAAATATGTAGGATTATGTGACCAAGGATTGCCTATCGAGGAGCCTGGGACTGGCCGGCCGGTTCATAATATCTTAAAGTGGCTGCATGAGAATAAGGTTTGTGTTGCAGACATAAAGGCGCTTGATGAATTTATGCTGTGGATGCGCATGCAGTGGGGGCCGACGTCCGGAGCAGGAAGCCAGTTGGAGGTTGAGGAGGCATGGCAGAGTAAATACTATCATTTAGTCGCAGAAAAAGCAGATGAGATGCTTCAAAACATAGAATGATATGGAGTGATACTGAATGAGTAGATGTGGAAGCTGCCCTATTTACGGACGTAGTGAGTTTGGCGTCAACTGCCCTGGGGACTTTGGCATTGAGGAATGTGCGGATAAACTGCAGCACCTTTATTGGGCCATGAAACGGGAGATAGAAGCCGCAAAGAGTAAGGATGACCCAACCGAAGCACAGCCAGATGGTACACCTATGCCAGCCCAAAGAGCAACTACCCTAATAAATGCCTTGATTGACCATATGATTGATGATGCCGGAGGTCATTCGCTTGAGGTGTTGGAGGTTTTGGTCAATTTAGGATTTACCAAAGAAGAATTGGTGGAGAAATATCATTTTACACAGAACGATGTAGAAGACTGCTTAGAGGAAGCTGAAGAAGACAGCAATGAGAAATAGGAGAAAAAGTATGGCAAATGAAGAGACATTGGGTATGAAAAACCATGAAAAGGCATGCATCACAATTTTCCAGGCGCCCTATGCTTCGTTGGTGGAACATGGTCTATTTATGAAGATGCACGATATGGACCAGGCGTATCAGGGTGTGGTGCCGGCGGAGTATTATCTCCCTGTATTTAAGGGAAGTATTGACCTTCCACCCAAAGCGGAAAACAAAAGTAATCCGCAGGCTCGTATCTACAACATTTTAGAGGAGGCTTTCAGTATCTTCAATATCAGGCACCCCTCCGGCTACTGTGGAAGAAGCATGTCTGTAGGAGATATCATCTTGCTCGAAGGGCGGTACTATCTCTGTGCGGTTGTGGGCTTCCAGCCGGTTGAATTTAAAACAACTGAAGAGGGTATGCTGCCTGAAAAGGGTAAATGCTGTGAGCTGACACTGCCAGATGGAACTGTGCTGCAGGCTAATGTACATCAAGATGCGGAGTATCCCTGTATTGGAATCAACATGCTCTCCCCCAATGGCGAGAAAACGGCGCTCTGCTTTGCGGAGTATAATCCAGAAAAAGAACCGGGGCATCGGCTATGTATCGGGGTATACTGTGCCGATGAAGATGATGTAGTGTACTATGACAGTTATTGCAGAAGTAAGTCTTTTGTTCCGGACACCGCAGCTGAGGTGGTTGGCAATATCCATGATAACCATAAGCTTTCGGAGGTACAGCATGACGATTGAGGAAGCTATCAAGAACAGAGAGGAACACCTGAAATACTTGGAAGAGTGCGGGTCGACGGTGGCACTGGAGGACATTGAGGCAGTCAGGTGGTCACTGACGGCCCTTCGGCAGTACGCAGAAAAACCTCCTTGCTATCAAGAGGAAAAGGATAATCCTTACCCACTCTGCACCGGCAGGGGATTTGCAAACTGCGCACACTGTTGTCTATGGGCTGACTTCGATGTGGAATAGGACGAGGGCAGAGTGAATCCCCCGCTTACTCTGGACCAGCTTCAGAAAATGAACGGTGAGCCTGTGTGGTGACAGTCGGAGTACAAGCCGGAAGCCACTGGTTGGTTTATTATCAGTGCCTCAGCGCAGCAGCTGCATGAGTCCATTATAGTGGGAAGGGAATACAGCATCCCGTGCGCCGAGGTTAAAGCCAGACATTGGAGCGCCTATCGGCACAAGCAAGATAACAGCAGTACATTGGTTCAACTAAGGAGTTGAGAGATGGAACATACAATGTCTAAGGATACTGCCTACCGGACTGTGGCAAGACACGTTTTCGTAGCACATCAAATAGGGGCAAAGAATGGACGGAGCCTTATCATACTTGCAGATAGTTTAGGAGAAGCCAGGAAAAAGGCTGAGATAGGATTTGGAGTGCCCTCTGTCCATGTGAAGAGAGTCATACCAACTGAGGATGTACAGATTTATAAGATTTAAGACACTCATCATCTCCGCTGTACAATGAAAGAGGAGTTATAGAAGGGAGGCTTCGGATAATCCGAAGTCTCCCTCCTTGTTAAAAGTGAAACTAAAAGGTGGTTAATTTGATATGGGGAGAATGATAGGCTGCGCCATGGTCCCAGCGAGAGCATACACATAGATATTTTCCATGCGCTGTGAGTTATAACCATCCTTGGCCACATCAACCCAGTAACTTCCCGCAGGTACACTTACTTCATAATATCCGTTGTCGTCTGTAATTGCACTTAAACCGTTAGAAAGGGTCACAGTTGCTCCGGACACGGGTGTACCATATGTATCTTGAACGATTCCACATAGAACAGGACCATCAATTGGTTCGAGTCCAGAAATGTTCAGTTCAATAACTGTAACGGAAAGTTTCGGCGCATTAAATCCGAATGATGTCCCAGTGGGAATGGTATTGGTCTTAATCCCGATTTTATCAGGTTCATCCCAAGAATTTGCGTCTAAATAATGTTCAGCTGAGATGGACCGGCAGACACCACTGGATGCTACATCTACCCCATTGATGCTGATTGGGATGAAATAGTCGTCGCTCTCACTTCTGTTTATTATGGAAATGTACAGCTTATTCCCGTCAAGGCTCCTAGTGGACAATACGTCCAGATATGGGACATTGGACATTGCAGGTACATTACCAATTCTATTATTAAAAGCGGGAGAGGTCAGAGTTGACTTGATTTTCATCTCCCCGCGATAGGCGGAATACAATTGTAGGACATAGTAAGAAGGCGAATAGAAAGTTCCCTTATTACTCAGTCGAATAGAGCTAATATGTTTTTCCTTTGATATACCTACTCTTGGATATCGATTTGACACATTTGCATAGTTTTGAGAGCAGCTTGATGGCTTTCTGTGGTAACGCCGGCGCAGCAGGAGGCGATTACATGGATAGGAGTTTCAGGAAGATAGGCTTTGAGAAGAAGGGCATTGGAAACGACACAGATATCAGTACAGAGACCTACAATTGTGATGTCCAGCTCCTCGGTTTTGGCCATGGATGCGACCTTCTCAGCTAATTTTTTTGATGCAAAAGTGGACTTGCCCATAATCGTAGCACCATTTAACATGGAAGTTATTTTAGGATGAAGATTCCACCCCAGAGTGCCCTTGATACAATGAGGAACTGGCAAATTCTTGCCCTCCTGCGTCTCCAAATAGTCTGGGCCATGGGTATCTCGCGTGGCAATAATATTCTCTGGCGGGTATTTGAATATTGCCAGGGCTACCCGGTCTACAATGGCTTCTGCTTCTGGAGTGCCAAGGGGGCCGTCAATAAAATCATTTTGCATATCAATAACCAACAATAGTTTCCGCATGGGCCAACTCAGCTCCATTCTATCGCGTATTACAGCAATTCTTTCTTTAACTGTTCTCTGAAGTTCATATCAAAGACCATCTTATGGAAATCTGCAATACGGCGCCCCTTGGCCAAACGCTTAGTCAGACGGAATACCATAGTCCTTCTATCTGAAGGAGGAATTATAACACAGCCTTCAAAGTCATACCAGGTGTAGCTGTTAAAAATAGGTGCTGCGGCCTCCATAAGGACAGGAAGGACGACTTGGGCGAACGTGAGGACAGGCGAATCCTTGAAGTGTGTAGCGATGTTGTCAGCAGTGCAATCGGCATACTCGTCACTGCCATCAAGCGAAAGCAGGGAATCTGTAAAGTCATCAGAGAGAGTGATATCGATGTCCCCTTTCCCCGACGAAAGGTAGATAGACTCCATGATATGGACATTCCAAGAACCTTCGGGAGTGATTCCGATAGCGCTGATAGTATGGCATACTAGAGAGGGGGAATCCTTTTTATTTTCGACGATATCTGCAGGTAAGCAGCCAATAGGGTTGTAGTCTGTGATACGCCAGGTAGCATTTCCTGATTTCGTGTATTGGGTCAGAGAGTTCAACACACGTTCAGCTTCATAATCATGTTCTTCAAAAGTGTACATAGTGCCCCACCTTCGCCTTTAGCTTTCCTTTAGTATAGCATATTACAGGCTCAAAAGAAAGCGTCTTTTGTCGAAATGTGCAGTATCCTGTTTGATTTGGCGGATTTATTGGGATAGAATAGGTCTGCTCATAGTCGTAAGGGGGAAATGACGCATGAAGATTGTATCATGGAACGTGAATGGAATTATGGCTTGCAAGCGAAAAGGATTCCAAAAGGCAGTGGCCAACTCTAAAGCGGATGTCTTTTGCTGCCAAGAAGTACGGGCATGGTGTTCGCTTAATTTACCAGACTACCATCAATACTGGTATTTGGGGGAACGTCCAGGCTATTCCGGCACATTGGTACTGGCAAAAGAGGAACCCCTGTCCGTAGAATATGGGATGGGAATCAAGAAATTTGATGATGAGGGGCGTCTCATAAAGATAGAGTATGAAAAGTACTATATTATAAATGTGTATGTGCCGAACTCCCAAAGCGGTCAGGAGAGACAGGATTATCGAGCTGAGTGGGATGAGGCATTTTATGATTGGCTAAAAGCTATGAGAAAGCCGTTAATTATATGTGGAGATTTCAATGTAGCACGAGATTATATTGATATCTACCCGGAAAATCTAAGGAATGACCCTAATCCACCTGGGCTCCAAAGTCAGGAACGGGAAGGATTGGAACATTTATTAGAAGCGGGCCTAAGTGACGCATTTAGAGAGCTCTATCCGGATAAAGAGGGCTCCTATACGTGGTGGTCAAACAGATTGAATAAGCGGCTGGAAAATCGAGGTTGGAGACTGGATTATTTTCTGGTATCAAATGGGCTAATGCCATTAGTAAATGATTGCCGGCATCATGTGGACATATTAGGGTCCGACCACTGCCCTATCTCACTAACACTGAAGACCTCGATAAAACGGGTGGAACTATCAGAGGAAGAACTGGCATCCATGTGGCAAAGCATTGACTGGGAGCAGATGGAGGATGAGCTGCTGGAACAGCAAAAATCACTGGCCCGTGTAGCTTATGTGAAACACTGGGGCCATGTGGACAAGCTGCAAAAGAAATTAGTGAAATCACTGTCTGCAAGAGTCCTGGCAGTACGTCATGTGGTCCAGGTCGATGCCAGGGCGGGCGTCGATGGGGTGAAATGGGAAACCGATGCGGAAAAGATGCGTGCAGCGCTATCATTATCACCAAGAGGATATCATGCTTCACCCTATCTGGGGATTATGCTGAAAGAAGACAACGGAAAGGAGAGAAAAGTCAATGTTCCGGTCGCTTATGATAAGGCGATGCAGGCCCTATATGCCTATTCCTTGGACCCAGTAGCAGAGTCAACTGCAGACCGGAAATCCTTTGCCTTTCGGCGAGGGCGCTCTATGCTGGATGTACATGCGTACATATGCAGCATCTTTGACGGCCAGGAGCCGCCATATTGGGTAGTAAAGGCGGATGTGCGAGCCTGCTATGACAGTATCAGTCAAGATTGGTTGCTAGAAAATGTCCATATGGATAAAAAGGTTTTGCGGCAGTTTTTAAAGGCGGGAGTAGCATTCGGCGGAGATATCTTTCCTACCGAGATAGGTATTTCCCAGGGGGCTTCCCTCTCCCCTATCCTTGGAAACATAGCTTTGGATGGCTTGCAGGACTACTTGTATGAGCGCCTTTATCCAGATGGCGAGATAGATTATCAGGGGGGCAATATGGTCCGATACGCAGATGATATTCTTGTTACAGCCAAAACGGAATTGCAGGCACTGTACATCATTGCGTTGATTTCGGAGTTTATTGCTGTACGGGGAATGAAACTGAATGAAGACAAGACATTTGTAGCGAATATGTCCTCGGGATTTGAGTTTTTGTCTAGAAAGTACCAGATAAAAGAAAGTATCTTGGTTGCGAAGCCGTCAGATAGCGCGGTCCAAAAATTTAAGAATAAGCTGGAGAAGACTATCATGAATTTCTCTGGTTCGCAACGTTCGCTAATTAGTAAGCTGAATCGGATGCTGAACGGGTGGGCTAATTATCATCGGGTCACGGACATTGATGACGCATTTCGAAGTGTGGACAACGCAGTACAGGCATTGCTGGCTAGAAAGATGCGGAATCTGTATCCTGGCCGGAAGTGGGAAAATATTCGGGACGCATTTTGGATTACCGATTATCAGGGGAGACATATTTTTGCCCTGAAAGAAAACGCCGCGATTCAGGTAACCCGGATATCTGCTATCCTTCCAGTTACACATAAACCGGTGCGCACAGGCTTTCACCCATATCTTGATGAGGAGTATTATGCATGGCTGCAGTCCAAGCGGGATAGACAGAAGGTAAGTGGAGTTAAGCGAAGAGGTATATGGGAAAGAGAATCTGGGCTTTGTTACTACTGTGGGAAGCCAATGCTTAGAGACCAAGAAATAGAATTAGTGGAAATTAATCTAGGCCGAGGTAATAAGGCCAATAATATGGCATACGTACATAAATGTTGTAATTTTAATATTCTCTATGACCATGAACCGGACATAGAGAAGTTCGATTTTTTTGCCCAGTTGGAAGGAATTACAGAACCGGCTAAGGGGCTGGAGGACCCCTATGGAGACCTAAAAGAGTTTTTCCGAGTACAGGAAAAGGTCTCAATCACTTTATCATTCAAAGAAATTGAATCTATCATTGGATTCGACCTGGGTTGGGAGGCGCGATGCAAGGCTTTCTGGTTTGATGAGGCGCCAGTTGGGACTGGAGAGCTGTGGGCAAAGGAGTTTCCATTCCATGCTGTAGAGCCATCGGACCTGATAGCGGAGCATGTGATTTCAGACGCCTGGCGTATACAGGGTTACAGTATAAAGAGACTGGACATAGCGAAGGAGAAGGTGGTTTTTAGGAAGACTATCCACAAAGTATCTGGCTTAGTGATACCAAAGGCGTTGATGGAGAAAAAGCTTCCAGATAATGCGGTGTATGAACTAAAGAGCTACTTCGAGTACATAATCAAGAAATATGGACTCTAGCTAACTCAAATAGGGAGGGGATTTGTCAACTCGGATTTTTTTGATTTGAGCAATGGATGGCGTGACAAGTAAAAAACCCTTACATATAAGAGGGCGGAGTTTCTCTAGTGATAAATCTAAAAGATACTTTGAAGCAAGGCAGAGCGAACAGAACGGAAATAAAGAAAGAGAAAAACCCTGAAAAAACAATAGCTGTAAAGCTATTTAACTTTCCGATTCTCTTTCTTATTCACAGCCAGCCTCCTGTTAACCGATAGATGTGGCTATTATACATGACTCAAATCAAAAGTGCAAGTCCAAGAATCGGCCCTCCAGTTACGCAGCAGGGGAGGGTGGGGCAAGCTTCACAGTGTTACACCTAATTCCGAAAGTTGTCCTTCTTAGCCTTCGGCATCCTTCACGCCTTAATATCTGTAATGTTAAATCGCTTTAC
>OFGD01001041.1_pt1 | contig 15216 bp, 16 predicted proteins | sample 1521671 | NCBI WGS metagenome assembly OFGD01 (sample SAMEA3504114, study PRJEB24116) | mouse gut metagenome | biome: mouse gut; feature: mouse-associated habitat; material: faeces | place: Denmark | collected 2011 | reverse complement strand
CATAATACTTAATTCCAGCAGCACTTTTTCCAAAAATGCTCCGATACAGGCAGCAGGCATTCAAGTACCACCCATACTTAGACGCATGGTTATTGTCCTTTATGTACAGGTTCTTTTTTTTGCCTTTGCTCTTTCTGTACAGTGCAAACGCTTTTCCCGACCAGCACACGCTCCCTCCGGATTTTGATGCCGCGCTCTGGTAATTTTTATTCATCACCTTTTGCATCGTATTGAAACTGTAATATTTCCCGGATATCTTCTTTCCTTTTTTATATGCCCATGTACAATTATATATAATCTGAGTCCGCGGGCTTTTACTGTGAATATAGCTGCCCAGCTTTTCGCTTGCCCTTACAAATGACTGCTTTGTCGCCGCTTTTGTCTGTTCCTGGAAAATAATATAGTCCCATCTTCCGCTGCGTATTTCGCGATACAGGCGTTTACCGCTCTTATGTCTCGGGTTCGCCCAGTTTTTCATCTTTTCATCATTGGACTTTAAATATTTAATGACGACTTTCTGACCCGACTTTTTTGCCATATTCCTTAAATTCTTAATTGTGGTATTGCCTTTTCTGGCAGTCATACTGTTCCCAACCATGAGAATTGTGATTTTCTTTTTCACCGCAGGCTGCGCCGCGGCCTTTTCCTGCACTACAGCTTTTTCCTGCACCACGGTCTTTTCCTTCACTACAGCTTTTTCCTGCACCGCAGGCTTTGACTGTTCCTCACGTTCTGGCTGCCCCTTCGGTTCCTCTGTTCCCGTTACCGACTCATATTGACTGGGAGCATCTGGTTTCTCCAGGCTTTCAGTTTGCCCTGAAACCGCTGATATGTCCTCTGAATTTTGCCCCCCCCCCTACCAGGTTCAAAAGCATCCGCAGGCTCCTGTGCATGGGCTGTCATCCCCGCGCACAGGCAGAAAATCAGCAGTGATGCTATAAGTGTACTAAATGTCCTTTTCATTTATTCAGTCTCCTTTCCGTTACTCAACATTTTCTTACACTTTACAGCATATTTTAACACTTCTTCTCTACAGCCACAATATTTTAGCTCTATTTTGTTTTAACTGACTTCGCTTTGGACCATCCTGAATATATCTTTTGGGATTTTCCGTTCACTTTTACATTTTTATATGTCCGCACTCTTACATAATATTTTTTCTTTGCCTTTAGCTTTCCTACCTTTACCGAGACAGTCTTATTCTTTTTAACATTCTTTGTCTTCACTGACTTCTCAAACTTCTTATCCGTGGAATACTGAATCTCATATCCGCTGGTCTGTTTCTTCTGGGCTTTCCATTTGGCAGTAAATCCTTTCCTAGCTTTCTTAATTTTTGACAGGCTTGTTCCCTTAGGAGTAATGTCAAACGTCTTGGAGATAGTTCCTGCGTAATTTCCCTTGAAGGATATCCTCACTTCATAACGCCCCACATCCTTTCTGCCGCCCCCATAGGACACCGTATAATTCGACGGGGATATCGCCCTCCCGTCACTGCCGGTAACGGATATGGACGGAGTCTGCTGCCTGCCGCTGTAGCTAACGCTGCTCCTGAAGAGGCTGATTGTCCTGGGGTAGTAAATAACCTCATTGCTCCGCCGTATTCCACAGGCGCTGCATGCCGTCAGGATGCTGCCGTTACCCGAAACCGTAGCCTTTGTCAAAGAAGTTTTATAGCGATGCCCTGCAGCCGGAATAACTTCCTTACTGCCTTCCTTCAGTTCTCCGCATGCAGTACAGAAAATGCCTTTATATCCGTCTCTGACACAAGTAGCGGTTTCCGCTGTCTCCACTGTATCTCCCCAGGCATGAGGTCCTGTGCAGCTTTTGATCTCGACTGAGCACGTTGCCCTTCTCCCCCCTGCATAAGCTGTAATGGTTGCCGTTCCAAAGTCTTTCACTGTAAGCGTTCCGTTACTGACCGCCAAAATTTCAGGATTGCTGCTGCTCCACTTCACGGTTTCTCCGCTCGCGGCGCTTGCAGGCTGCACTGACACTTGTAAAGTTTCCCTGCTGCGCTTTGTAAGAGACAGAGATGTCTTATTCAGGGAGATTCCCGTAATCGCATAATTGCCTGCAGATACCGGATAAGAACTGATAAATCTGCTGTCCGCTCCCGCAGTATGATCTGGGAAACCGCTGCTGCCTCTCAGGAAATAGCCGTATCCATATCCAGAGCCTGCTCTGGATGCATCCCATGTGGAATCAGACAGATAGTATTTTGAGCCAAGCTGTGTAAGATTCCATGCATGAGGCCCGCCTCCTCCCAGTCCTGTTATTACGCGGGTATCGATTCCTGCCTCCTCCTGCATACGGTACATCAGAGTTGCATACCCCTGGCAAACTGCAGTTTTATCAACCAGCGCTGCATATGCCGTATATTTCAGCATATAATTTTCATTGTTCAAATTAGCATAATCATATGTCACATTCTTACAGATATAATCATATATTTTTACTGCTTTTTCATAATCTGTAAGATTCGGGCCTTTAACTCCAAGACTATTAAGTAGGGAGGCCAGCTTTGTATCAAATTCCTTTTCCTGTGCCGCTGTTGTGTAGTAGGTAACGCTTACCGTATACTCATACCGCCATTGGCTCCCATATTGCATCCAGACAACCCCTGCCGTCCAACCGCCTATATTCCAGTGAAGGTAATCGCCCTCATGAGGGTTTGCCGTCTCCTCAAGCGCTTTAGCATACCAACCCTCAAGCCATTTCGGATTATAGCTCTGCCCCGCCTGGTAATAAAGCGTAATAACCCCTTCACGGCTTGCCATCGCCTCCCGCATCTGCCTGACAATCACATTGATATCTGTCTCATAACGAGGTGCTGCGTATGCCGCAGCTCCATCTTCCGGCAGAGGATTTAGGTTTTCTTCACTAATGACATCTTTATAGAGAGGATTGATGTAAGTAATCTCATCATACAGAACCGGCTCTCCCGCTGATTTTGTGTCTCCCGCGCTTTCTGATGGATTAACCTCTTTTGGAACGGCTGCGCCTTCTGACGTCTCGCCGTTTTCTTCGTCATTCAGAGCCTGCTCCTGCATGACATTCTCTTCATTGCCCGTATTGCCTTCGGCTGCGGCGGATCCATCATCGCTGTCATCATCTATGCTTTCTGCCTGTTCTGCATTTTCCGGGCTTTCCGGCTCATCCGCACTTTCTGCCTCATCCGTATATTCTGCATTTTCTGCTACTGTTTCCTGTGCGGTTTCTTTTGCATATGCACTGTCCGTTCCTGCCGGCATGATGCAGCCTGCCAGCAATGCCGCCGTCACAGCGGCCGCCATAAACTTTCTTCTCATCCCAACACCCCTTTTTCAGTGTAACGTTCTTTATTTTAGTGTACTATGCCCTCAGTGAAACGTCAAATAATACATTAAAAAATCACCATCCCAAAAAATTTCAACCTTTTTTTGAACATTTTTTCAGTTTCGGCATTATTACTAATTTGATAGTGGGTATTTTGTAGAATTTAACTATACAGAACGAAAAGCGGCAGATATGCTACCCTTACTATACCAGAGTGCGCCCGCCTTGTAAACTCCCTTTTGCTGGAATGGGCGCAGCTTTAAGGCTGCCACTGCTGCCAGCCTCTCAAAGTCGCTATATCTGATATTAAGCCAGCTTTTCCAGCTCTTCTGTGAAAAGCTCCCCAGCAGAACGGTAGCCATGTATCCTGCGTGGGTAGCCGTTTATCCAGCCCTCTATTTTCTCTATTTCCTCGTCGGTCTTATCGTCAAAGTTTGTACCCTTTGGCACTTTGCGGCGCACCATTTTATTTGTTACCTCATTCGTGCCACGCTCCCAGCTGCTATATGGGTGGCAGTAATACAAATGTGTCCTCTTTTCTCCCTCTTCCAGTATAGAACGCTCTAAGCCGTTCACGTCTGCAAACTCGCTGCCGTTGTCTACCGTAATTGTCTTAAATATCTGCTTAAACATATCCGCACCATATCTGCGCTCTAATCTATCCAGCGCCGCTACTACCGCCTCGTCCGTATGGTCTGGCAGCTTAAATATAATCTCGTCCCGTGTCTTTCTTTCCGTCAGTACCAGCAGCACGTTTTTAGATACTCCCCGCTTGCCTATTACACTATCCATTTCCCAGTGTCCGAACTCTTCCCGCTTGTCTATCTCTTCTGGGCGTTTTTCTATGCTGTCGCCTGCTGCTGCCCGTGCCTGCTGCTTGCGTACTTTCTTATAGCCCCGCTTTTTATTCTTCTTTACTGGCAAATCCTTATTAGTCAGCTTAAGGAAAACGCCCTTATCTATGTAGCTGTAAAGGGTAGCCACGCAGACGGTAGTATTAAATTCGCCCTCTCTTCCCTGCGCCTTAAGCTCCCCCAGCACTGCTGCTGGGCTGTAATCCTCGTTTACTATCTTGTCCTCTATGTAATTTGCATATGCAATATCATTGCCTATTTTAAGCTGTGTGCCTCTTACCTTTAAATTTTCCTCTGCCTTTTCCTGCGCTATGTCTGGGCTGTATCTTATTTCTGTCGTCCAGTCACTATTACGGTGTTCATACTCTCCCCTTTTCAGCTCATTATATATAGTGCTGCGGTGTACTCCCAGATGCTTTGCTATTTTCGCCTTGCTTAAGCCCTCTTTAAGCAGCGCCTCTATTTTTATCCTATCTGCCCTTGTCAGCTGGTGGCTGCCTTTCTTATTTGCCATTGTTTCTGCCTCTCTTTCGTTGTGGTCTATATACGACGAAAAGCCGCAAACTCTTTTACAAGTCTACGGCTCATTACCAATACTTCATTTATGGTAACTTTCCTTTACTCTTTGCCCCTTAATATTTTCTCTACAATCAATTTTTCCATATAGTGCGGACACGCCCGCTCTCCGTTCTCCCAATTTGTCAGCGTTCTATATGGAATTTCAAGCCATTCTGATATTTCTTTCCTGCTCATTCCCTGCTTTTTCCTCGCCTCTTCTATCGTCATGCCTCCACGCTCCCTTGACTTTCCTATATTCTCCTGCTATCATTCTAATAAGCACTTGGGCGGCTTAGCAGGAATGTTATAGGCTGCCGCCCTTGTGTGTCCCTTTAGTTCATTTTATTTTCTGATTTCTTCAAGTATCTTGTCTATGTGTTCTACTGTATGCGTTTCTCCGTTCGTTCGTGCTACTTCTCTGATTGATACCAGCATTGCTATTAAGTCTGCTTTGCTCATTTCTTCATTCTCCATGTTTATCTCCTTTCCTGCTGTACCTTTGTTACAATATATATTATATACCCATTGAGCCTATATGTCAACATTTATTTACTCATTGAGTAACTTTTTGTGTAAAAAAATAAGAGGGTAAGCAGCCCGTAAGCCGCCTGCCCTCAATCTCCCTACGCTAAGCGTGTGGCATAGTCCAAACTTATCCAGCCTGCGCCACTTTTCAGCTTGCCCCAGCCTGCCGTACTTCCTTTGCCCGCTTTCACTTCTGTAATGGTAAATACACTCTTACCCGTATACTCTCCCGTCTTTGCGTAGTCCGTCCCTGCGCCCGTTCTAATTCTAAGGTCTAATATATCTACCTTAACCTTAAACGGCACGCCTGCTGCCGCCTGCGGCTTTTCCTGCGGTACTGCTGCCTGCTGCCCGCCTGCATATTTCTTGTAATATGCCTCGCCGTACTCTGCCCGCTTTCTCTGTACCGCCTCGCTCTGGTCTGCTGGCTTTTCAAATCCCAGCAGCACGGCATCAGAAGCAGCCCGCACGCTCTCTGCGCTCTTTAAGGCATTGATAACGGTTTTATATCCTTGCAGCTCGTCCCACAAAAAAGCAAGCTGCATATCCAGACTGCCGATAGATGCACCCGCCTTTTTCGCATAGTCAAAAAGCGCCTGCTTTCTGGTGTAGTACGTCCACTGCGCCAGCCCGTAGCCCGCCTTGTCCTTTACAAAATTGCCATAGCTGCCATTATCCACGGCAGCCGTATACTGTGCATCTGTCATATTAAGGCTCTTGTTATAGCTGTTTTGCAGATTGCAGGAATTAAGCCCGCTTTCCGCATACAGATTACCCATTAAGCCTGCCACGGCGCAGGCATTTAAGCCCTTGCCTGCCAGATAGTCCCAGATTGCTTTTTCCGTGTTCCCATTCTGCACCATGCCGCCCGCAGCCGCCTTACTGTATACTGCCTTTCCGTTCCAATCGTACACGGTGTAGCCGTCCGTGCAGGCTTTCTTTGCATTATCCAGAGAAGAGTAAGCCCCTATCTGGCTCTTTGCATCTTCCCAGCTCTTGCGCACACGGTATAATTTATCTGTCTGGCTGCCGCCAGCAGATGCAGCGCCGCTTATCATCTGCTTAAACTTCTCCCATGTGTGCGCCATTGCATTATATACATACGGGTTAGGGCAAATCTTCCCCGTAACGTCGTAATGCCTTATGACGTGCGACGCAGGCACGTTGTACTTTTCCATTAAGTATTGTGTAAGCTCTGCCGTAGCCTCTACCGTTGCGTCCTCAAAATACCAATCTTTATCGGTAGCCCCCATGCTGGCGGTGTTCCTCTTCCTCACGCACATTTCAATACCGATACTGTTTGAGTTTCTGCACTCTGCGTGCTTATAGCTGTTTGCGCCGCAGTGCCACGCTATGTCCTCGGTTTCCACCGCCTGCCATATCTCCCCGTCAAATCCTACAAAGAAATGCGCAGACGCTCCGATATACCGCCCTGCGTAATACTGGCAGTTCGCCTTTGCGCCGCCCAGCGCCCCTACATAATGGATAACGATATATTTTATGCGTGCGGTACTGTTCTTGTCCGTAAAGTTATAGGGTGTAAGCAGTTTGTTTATTACTGGCTGTTTCATGCTATACGCTCTCCTCTCCAAAAAATCCCATGCCGTCAGCGTCCATAGAGTTTCTAAACTTCCGCAGCTCTTCTGGTGTCATGTTCTCCACCCTTGCCCGCAGCTCTTCCCGTTCCTCTGCTGTCATATCCTTTGTGTGTTCGCTCTTAATCTCTGCCATGCCCTCTGCTCTCCTTTCATTTGCAAAAAGCGCCTACGGTTTCCCGTAAGCGCCCTGCTGCATACTGTCTATGTTTTATTATTTTTCCTGCTGTCTGTAGCCCTCTACGCTGCCCGTGGTGCTGTTTCCGTCCAGCTCGTCCGTGTCTGGCAGCTCGTCCGTGTATTTCCCCAGAAACGCCCGCACCGTCGCCCAGACTTTCTTAACGGGCAGCCCGCAAAGCGCCATGTTCTTAAAGATACTCACTACCTCATAGGCAATATAGAGAAGTGCGAAAAATTCAGCCACGCCCACGCTTGTAAGCCCCAGCTGGTTACGTGCTGCCTCTGGGATAAAGCCGATAAGATTAACCTTTATCAGCATATCAATAGCCAGCATGAATACAAGGGAAATCAGCATACCCACTTTACGGATAGCGCCGTCAATCCCTGCGCAGCTGTTAAACTTCTTTTCACGCACTGCCCGCAGCACTCCAAAGATTGTATCAAATACAATCGCAAGTACCACCAGCTCAATTACCTTGTTGTTTGCCGCCATGTTGATAAATTCCATAACTTTCATTTCCATAAATCCTGCCTTTCTGCTTTTGCAAATTTAATGCCCGCTCTTTCAGTTCTGCGCCGTCGTACCCTGCTACGCTTTCCCAGTTTTCCAGCGTGGCTGTCAAATCCACAATAAGCCTGCTTTGCTGTTCAATGATGTTCTGCTGCTCTTGCAGCACTTGTAGCAAATTGTTACCCATGTACTCACTCCCGCGCCTGCTGGTCTATGCCGCCTTTTGTATGGCTGCATCTGCCAGCGTTTTTATTTTCTTTCGTAGGTTGTAGCTGTCGGCGTGTCCTGCGTGTCCCGTCCAGCTCTGTATACTCTTTTGTAGCTGCTCTTTTGTGATTTTCCCGCTCTCGCACTTCTTAATTGTCCTCTTGACACGCTTAATGCTGTCTGGTCTTACTTTTCTGTGCGTTGCCCTGTGCTTGTAGCCTACAAAGTCTACGCCGTTCTTTGCTGCCAGTATCGCAGTCTTAGGGTTAAGCGCAAGCCGCAGCTCGTCCCTTAAAAACGCCTCAATGTCTGCCAGCCAGCGCCGCAGCTCGCCTTTGTCTGGGCTTAAGATTATAAAGTCGTCCATGTACCGTATGTACTGCTTTGCGCCCAGCGTGTGCTTTACGTACTTATCCAGCTTATCCAGATAAATATTAGCGAATAGCTGGCTTGTAAGGTTTCCTACGGGTATCCCTACGCCCTCTGGCATATTGCCGTTATGGTCTATGATTTTATCCAGCAGCGCCAGTACCCCAGCGTCCTTAATAACCTTTCTTATTTCAGCCTTAAGTATGCCGTGGTCTATGCTCTGGAAATAGTGGTGTATGTCTGCCTTGATAGCGTAAAGCGGCGCGTCTGGGTGGAATTTCTGCCACTCATAAAGCCATTCTTGCAGCGTATCAGATGCAGCGTGCATACCCTTACCTTTACGGCAGGCGTAAGACTGGGATATAAAACGCTTGTCAAATATAGGCTCTAGCACGTTGTTTATGGCGTGCTGTACCACTCTGTCATAGAATGGCAGCGCCATTATCTGCCGCTCTTTCGGCTCGAATACCTTAAAATAATGGTACTCGCTTGGCTCATAGGAAAGGTTTAGAATGTCGTCCCGCACCTTTTCTAAATTGCCCTCTTTGTCTTTGGTAAATAGCAAAACGTCCTTGCGGTATCGCTTGCACTTTCTGGCTTTGTTGTAGGCTTTCTGCACGTTTGCATAATCAGCCATAGCCTCTACAAGCGTCACACGCTCGCCGCTCTGGTTCGTTGTATACCCTGCTCGTTTCAAAATAAAGCTCCTGCCTTTCGCCGCAGCTACTAACCAGCAGCCCTGCTTTTTCTCTTTGCCTCACGGCGGGACAGCCGCTCTGACTATAGAATATTAAGCATTTGCTTAAAATTCCCTTGCTAGTGTTCCGTAGATACGCTAAGCCTATAATGCTCTCACTAAGTCACACGCCCCACGCCCGCCAATGTTGCTGTTGACGTTCCACGGGTAATTGTTGCAATTCACGGCACGTGCGCCCGCATTAGCGCCATTGTTCCAGTTGCCGCCCGCTATCAGCGCCGCCAAAGGGCTGTAGTAAGCAGCTGCCCCATATTCTTATTACTTCTTTGCTTTTACCTCTTCTATGAGTTCCCCCAGCATAACGCCTATCTCTTTCAGCTTGCGGCTGCTTGTGCCGTAGTGCTGGGCGTTCATTGCGCTATACTTCAAATCGTTTGCCAGCCGCAGCAGCTCCTTACTCTGCTGTAGCGCCGTATCCGCTGCGTATAAATGGCTTTTCGTCGCCGTCTTGTCCCACTTGATTACCTCTTGCAGCATTTCCAGTATTGCGTTTCTGGTCGCTGTTTGCAGGCTGAATTTTTCAAATTTTGGGTACTTGCTTAGCAGCGGGTATATGTATAGCAGGAAATCATATATTTTCTGGTGTAGTTGGTCTGTTTTTGCCTGCGCCGTCATTTTGCACCCCCGTAGTAGTCGGCTGGGCTTTCGCCCGCCGTCTACATGGAGTCACACGCCCCACGCCCGCCAACGCTGCCGTCGACGATCCACGGGCAATGGCTGCAAATCACGGCACGTGCGCCCGCAGTAGCGCCATTGCCCCAGTGGCCGCCCGCTATCAGCGCCGCCAAAGAATATGCGTAATACTGATAGATATTGCCAACGTCGTAATTTTTCTCGCCCGTCATAAGCGGCGTTTTCTTATCCCAGCCCCACGCTGCTGTAGGGTGGTAATCTGCATTTGTGGCGTGTTCTGCCCTTGTGATAAGGTCGTTAAGCCATTCCCAGACACGCCCCACGGCATCTACGCAGCCTACGGCAGAAACGGCATTAACCACGCTGCCCGTAACGCCCCTGCCCGTGTTCGTGGTCGCCGTCCATGCGTTTGTATTTGCGTTGTCTAACCCCTGCGGGCTGCCAAAAGCATAAGCGCAAAACTCGCTATAATCTGGCAGGCGCTTACCGCTCTTTGCCAGACGCTCTACAAAATTGTACCAATTCAGCCCCTCTGTACCCGTGGCGGGTGCGCAGTTGTAAGCGGATTTTAAGCCTTTTGCGCCGTCGTCGCTGTCAAGGTAAATGTCTACCCATGTGCCGCCGCCCAGATATACCATACCCTCTGGGCTGCATTTCGGGCGGTGTCCCAGCGTCCATACGGAACGTGGCACAATGCCGCTACTTACTGCGCTTTCCCAGCCAGTGCCAAAGATAACGCCGCTGCTGTTCACGGGTTGCAAATTGCCGTCTACCTTACGGCAGCGCCCGTAATGAAAGCCGCCTATTTTTCGGCTGTTGCTTGCGTTCCAGCCGTTAGGGTACGTGGAATTAAGGGAAATGATATACTGCTCGTCTGCCGCATCAATCCTGCTGTCGCAGATATACACGTAGTAGTCGCTGCCCACGGCAAAAGCGCTGCCCACGTCCAGATTAGCAGCCGTAAGCACTGTGTTTCCCGTCTTAAAGATGCCAGCGCCGCCCACTGCGATAACGCAGCCCTCTACTACCGTCAGCTCGTTTGCGCCGCTTGCGTACATATACTCATTGCTGGGCGCTACAATGTCGCTTATCATAGCCATTTTGTTTACGTTCAAAAGCGCCCTTGCGTCGGTCTTTGTCACGTCGTCAACCATTAACCTACTCATACTGTTTCAATACTCCTTTCAGTGCCTTAATGTCGTCAGTTGTCATGCCTGCCACGGTTTCTGCCGTTTCCAGCGCAATTACGGTACAGTCTGCCGCCACTGCCTTAGACAGTGTAAGCGCCGTGCGGTCATTCGCCGCCTCTCCTGCCGCCTGCGCCTCTGCGCTCTGTACGTGCGTCACTGCCTGCACCGTCCCAGATACGCCGCCCGCCGTAAACTTCATGCCTACTGCTGCCTCGTCGCAGTAAATAAGCGTTACGGCTTTCTTTTCTGGCTGCGCCTCTGCTACTGCGCACTGTATGTAGCGCTGCGCCTCTGCGCTCTCAATCTTTGCCAGCAAATCAGCCGCCGCCAGCTCCCCAGCCGCCACCATAGCAAGGCAGTTGTAATAGTCCTCTTTGGTCTTTAAAGTCTTTGGAAATCCTTTCATGGTCTGCCACCTTTCCTAAAATGTATTTGCAAGATAGGAATTGCCCGCATAAGCAAGCCCTAATACTGCCGTGTCTACCTCTCTTTCGTAATGCTGGCTCATGTAGGCTGCGCCCATGTAGCAAAGCCCCAGTACCGCATCATGCTTATAGTCAATGCCCCAGCCGCTTTCTATCCTTTTTACCCGCTCTTCCAGCCCCTTAAGCGCCTCTTTGGTTTCTGCCGTGCCTGCTGCTGCTGCCTGCGTAAGCTCCTGCACTGCTGCCGTAAGCCCGTCTATTTCAAGCTGTAGCTGCCCTGCCGCATCTTCCCCCAGCTGCCCCTTGATAGCCTCAAACCATGCGTTAAAATCGTTCTGCGCCTCTGTCTGGAAAAGCTGCATATTTGCCATAAAAGCAGTATAGGCTTTCAAAAGCTCTTCGTCCCAGTTGTTCAATGTGTTCTCAAACGTTGTGTAGCGCTCGTTAAACTGGCTTTCGTACTGCGTAAAAAGGCTTTCTGTCTGGGTTACGTAACTTTCATATATACCCGCCAGCTCTGTAAGGTACTTTTCCATGTTCTGCTTATATACGCTAAACTCGTCCAGCACGGCTGCGCTGTAGGTATTAAAAAAGTCCGTAAACTGCTTTGTAAGTACACTTGCGTCTATTTCCTTTACCGTCCCTACTACAATGCCGCAGACGGCACTATTAAAACGCTGGTCTGTGATGTTCTGCGTCAGTATCTTTGTTACGCCCTTTCCTACGTAAATGTCTGCAAGCGCCAGCTCCCAGACTTCCGTATTACGGGTTAAGGCTGCTGCCACTGGCTTTGCAGACGGCACGCCCTTAAGCACGTCTATGTAAATGTCCCGCAGCACTAAGTCCCAGCGCACTACCACTCTGTCTACCCTATTCTGCGCCCCCTCTGCCCTATCCAGCGTTACGCCCTTGCTTACTGGGTTTCTAAAGGCGTACCCGTTTATAAAGGCGTACCCCATGTTTACCCGTATCTCCATGCCGCTGTGCGCCACTACTTGCAGCCCGTCGCTCGGCTTTGGAAACACGCCGCTTGCTAAGAACGTGGCAAAATACCACGCCCAATCCTCGGCTTTGTATACCCTGTCAAATTCGCCGTCTACCTTTATGGCGTTAAATGGTAAGCTGTCTGCCATTCCCTCTACCTCACTTTCCTTATCTGGTCTACCAGCGTAGGCAGGCTGTCCCCAAAAGTCGCCTCTATGGTTTCCTCGCCTTTCTGGTACGTTTCTGTCACTTCCGTTATGCGTGCGTCTATCTGTATCCCCCACTTTTCCTCTTTGCAAGTGATACGGTCGCCTAAATCAAAGTCGCTCTTGAATTTCAAGTTAGAATTTGTGTTTATGGTACTCACAAAGTTTATCGTTTTCCCGTAGCTTTCCAGCTCTGCGCCGCCCCTTGTCTTAAGCATAGCCAGATAGGTATTAAGCGGTATTGTTACCTCTGTTTCCCCGCTCTGGTACTTCCTTGCTATGTCCGTGGCATCACAAAAAACCTCTTCCAGTTCTAAGCCCGCTGCGCCCTCTCCGTCCACGGTAACTACGGGCTGGCTGCCGTTGTCGTCTGCCGCCCCCTGCACATAGATAAAGTTCCCGCAGTTCTCTATACTGGCTGTGTACTCCTGCTCGTTCACGTTGTCAAAGTCACGGGAAAATATGCAGGGCGTGTTACCGTCGTTGTTTGCCGCCGTAAGGTCTTTGCCCTTATACAGATAAAAGCCGTATTTCTTCTCTCTTTCGTTTACCAGAATGTCATAGCCCAGCTTGCCAGCCTGCGCCCTCGCCTTTACTTCCTGCCCCAGCTTTGCGTATACCTCGTTTGCGTACTCAACGCTGCTGCCTGCTATGGTATCCTGCGGCAGCGTGACAAACTGCGGGAAACGCCGCTTTGCGCCCGCCCCGCTGCCGCAGTTCTTTGTTACCATTGTGTTTATAAGGCTCTGGTTCGTGGCTGTCGCCACAATCTGCGGGCAGATGCAGCGCTTGTTAAGCCAGCGGCTCAACATATAGCCCTGCGCCTCTAGCTGCTCTAGCCCGTTCTCGTCTTTGGTTATATGTACGTAGGTAATCTGCGCAGCCCTGCGCCATATCCCGCCGTCTGCGGTCTGTACTTCCTTTTTGCCGTCGTGCTTGGTAAGTATGTTGCCCTCTACCAGCAAACGGCTGTTATTGTCCGTAATCGGCGCAAGCAGGCTGAATGTACCCACGTCAAAGTATTTCGTGTGCCATAGCAGGCTTGCCATTTCGTCTATCGTCCCCAGCGGCTCTACCGTCTTGTCAAATACCCTAATCTCCATGCCGTCACACTCCTAAAAATTCCTTGCTGTAGAAAATCGCCACTTCCAGCGAATTTACGCCGCCTGCTGCATCATACCTAAAATTATTGTCGCCTATGGCAAGCTGCATGAATGTACTGTCTACGTCGATATAGCGGAAATAATCCGTTTCTTTCCCGTCCCGTATCAGCTTAGCGCCCTTGCTGCCGTATTTCGTGTTAATCTCTATTACGTCGCCCGTCTGCATCACTGCGTTTACCTGTATAAATTCCTCGGTATCCACGTTTAGCAGTATAGGATTGCTTACCGTACCCAGCGCCGTAAACCGTATGCGCATACCCGTTGATACGTCGCCCTCGTTGTAGCAGTCCACTATTACGCTCTCGGCTCTGTACCCAAATATCATGCTTTTGCTGTCGTCCTTGTCAATCACGCAGGGGAAATGCCACGCAGCCACCCAGCTTGCTATATCCTCTTTCGTTTCGTCCTCTTCACGCCAGAACGGATTAAGGCACTCTAGCTGGAAAGCAAATTCATACAGCACGCTTTTTCTCTCTATCTTCGGCTCTCCAAACGTCCTGCAATTTATCACACGCTTAAAGCCGCCGTACTCATAGGTCAGAGTGCCGCCCAGCTCTGGGTTAAGTATTTTAAGCATCTGGCGGCGCAGCTGTAATGCCTGCGCCTTGTCCCGTGTGTTGATATGCCCTAAAATATCCATGTCCCGTGCCTCTATGCGCTGCCCTACGTATGTGTCGCCGTGCTGCCCCATGCTGTTTGTGCTGTAAATCACATTCGTAACGCCCGCTATGCCGTCTACGTCCTTGCTTATGTTGCAGAAAAATATACTATCCGTCCCCAGCTCTAGGCTCTCGCCCCGTGAATTTGTAAATGTCAGCTTTTCGTTTTCCATGCCCTACACCGTCCTTGCTATCATTCTGAATTGCCTTGCAGCCTCTTTTTGCTGCTTTGCGTAATCCGTTGTATTTGCGTAAATGTTCTGTATCACGGTAAAGCCGCCTGCTGCCCCGCCGCCTTTCGGCTTTGGCTTTTTCGGGTTTCCGTCGCCGTCCCAGTCATACGTAAAATCTTTGTCTACATTGACTTTTGCGCCTATATCAAACTCCTGCGGTATGTTGTCCTCAATCTGCTTGTTTACTTTCCCCATTTCATCAGAAAAGCCCACGCCGATACCCTGCGCCATGAATACGCCTACCTCGTCCCTAAATTTCCTTGACGGGCTGGCAATCCCTAAAGCGCTCTTTGCCGCATCTAGCAGGCTGCTTGCAAGGCTTGAAACTTTGTCTTTTAGCCAGTTCCAGCCGTTGCTTATGCCGTTCCAGATACCATGCACAATGTTACTGCCTATGTCCGCAAAAGAGCTGCCGATATTAGAAAAAGCACTCACAATTCCGCTTACGCAATTTTTCATACCCTCTACCGCTTTATTCTTTACCTCTGTACCCCACTGGGCTACTTTGGATATTGCGGCAGAAATGCTATTATAGATTTTCTGCGGCACTTCTTTTACAATGTTCACAATGCCAGTAACCATGCTGTTCATTACCTCTTTGGCTTTGTTCAGCATATTACTTCCCCATGTGGCTACTTTGGTAACTGCGCCTACTATGGCGTTCCAGATTTTCTGCGGCACTTCTTTTACAATGTTCACAATGCCAGTAACCATGCTGTTCATTACCTCTTTGGCTTTGTTCAGCATATTACTTCCCCATGTGGCTACTTTGGTAACTGCGCCTACTATGGCGTTCCAGATTTTCTGCGGCACTTCTTTTACAATGTTCACAATGCCAGTAACCATGCTGTT
>OFGD01001039.1_pt1 | contig 15228 bp, 17 predicted proteins | sample 1521671 | NCBI WGS metagenome assembly OFGD01 (sample SAMEA3504114, study PRJEB24116) | mouse gut metagenome | biome: mouse gut; feature: mouse-associated habitat; material: faeces | place: Denmark | collected 2011 | reverse complement strand
AAGGGTACAGGCTCCGGCGGCATTGGCAGTGTGCAATCTGCCTGATGAGGACATCTGGCGGCATCTGTCCCTGATAGAAGCACAGATGAAAGGCTATGCCCAGGCGGTGAAATTGTGGCTGAGAGAGCAGGAACAGACAGAAGCAGATACAGCGAAAGGAGCAGAACATGAAACCTTATTTTAATATCTCCAACTTTTTAGACGGATACAACGCCTTACTGGCAGGCTGGACGCTGCTCCTGGCAGGGATTTTCGGCGCATACTGGTACTTATTCGCCGCATTGCTGCTCTTTAACGTGCTGGACTGGCTGAGTGGCTGGTACAAGGCGCGCCGCCTGCACGAGGAAAGCAGCAGAGTGGGCTTGCAGGGCGTCATGAAAAAGCTGTGCTACTGGATTCTGATAGCCGTAGCCTTTACCGCAGCGGCGGTATTTGAAGCAGTGGGCGCCGATGTGCTGCACATGGATTTGTCCTGTATGCACCTTCTGGGCTGGTTCACCCTGGCCAATCTCACCGTCAACGAAGCGCGGAGCATTTTAGAAAATCTGGCAGCGGTGGGCATCCCAGTGCCCGCGGTATTGACAAATGGGTTGCAGATTACTGCAACATTGTTGGAGCAAACCACAACAAAAGACGAAATAAGGAGAAACCTATGAATCCAAAATTGATATACATTGACGCCGGACACGGCGGAACCGACCCCGGCGCGGTGGGCGCACAGGCCAGAGAAAAGGACATCAATCTGGCGGTGGCGCTGCAAGTGGGGCGGGCATTGACACAGCGGGGCTTTGCCGTGTGCTACAGCCGTACCAAGGATATGCGTATAACCGTGACAGAGAGAGCCAGAGCAGCCAACAAGGCCAAGGCGGCAGCCTTTGTATCCGTCCACTGCAACAGTGCGGCTAACAAAGCCGCCCGCGGCGCAGAAACATTCGCCTACAGCCCTGCCAGCAAAGGCTATGGGCTGGCGAAAGCGATACAAAGAAACTTAGTAAACGCAACAGGAACACCATGCCGGGGAACGAAAACCGCCAACTTTGCCGTATTAAGAGAAACAGCCATGCCCGCCGCACTGGTGGAGCTGGGCTTTCTCAGCAACAAAATAGACGAGCAGTTCCTGTTGGACAGCCAGTGGCAGCGCAAAGCGGCGGCAGCTATCGCTGACGGCGTAGCAGAATATTTTTCCTTGTAAGGGAAGACAATTATACAATAATATATTGTATAGAGATATAGTATACCAATATATATTATAAATGAACACAGGACAACAAAGCAGACTTGATAATAGAAATGGTAAAACAAGATAATCATACAAAGATTGCAGATAGAAGATAGCAAAATTTGTCAAATAATGGTACAATAAAAATGAATAAAAGTAAATAATAGGAATTACAGTTGCTTGATACCAGAAAATGAATAGAAATGTGTAGCAGTAGGGCTTGAGGAATGGGAAAACCACTAGGAAGTTCCAGATTCCAGGGATGTGAGAGGCTCGCCATGGAGCGTTGGTACGATTACGAGCATTATCAGACCTTGAGCGAGAAGGAAACCTTAAAAATCGAGGAACATTACGACAAAATTTACAATCTGATGGACGAAATTTCTGAAATTTATGACGAAATCGAAGCCATTGTAGAGCAGGATCAAGCCAGACGGGAGCAGTTGTTTTATTTATGAATCAACCTTTTCTGAAAGAGGTGAAAACCATGACAAAAATGGAAACTATGATGACAGATCTACAAATATTCGAGAGTGCACAATTCGGCGCGGTTCGGACCATCGTCGAACATGAAAAAATACTCTTTTGCGGGATAGACATTGCCAGGGCGTTAGGCTATAAAAACGTCAATTACGCACTGAAAGAGCATTGCCCCTCCCTCGTAAAATACTATGTAGGGGTACAAACAGGGTTAAAAGCCGATGGCACACCGGCTAGACAAACATTGCGAATGAATTTTATCACAGAGGGCGATGTGTACCGCCTGGCCGCCAGATCAAAACTGCCTACCGCGGCACAATTTGAGAGCTGGATCTTTGACGAGGTCTTGCCCACAATCCGCAGAGCAGGACTGTATGTTACTGATACGCTGCTGGAAAATCCCGATCTGGCCTTGGAAGCCTTTTCCGCGCTGAAAGCAGAGCGGGAAAAACGGCTGGCCGCAGAAGCACAGCTGGCAGAAAATCTGCCCAAAGTGCAGTATGCCGACGCCGTGACCGCCAGCAAATCGACAATTTTGGTGGGAGACTTGGCCAAAATATTGAAGCAAAACGGCGTAGACATCGGGCAGAACCGCCTGTTTGAGTATCTGCGGCGCAACGGCTATCTCATCCGTAGCGGCAGGCGGCGCAATATGCCCACCCAGTACAGCATGGATTTAGAATTGTTTGAAATCAGCCAAAACGCCGCCATCAGCCCGCGGGGCGTGCGCCTCACCCGCACACCCAAAGTCACCGGCAAAGGCCAACAGTATTTCGTCAAGCACTTTCAGAAGATGATTAGTTGAACCAATTCTTTTGCTTCTCCTTTTGTCTACCTTTGCAGATTTTGTACCTACCTTTGCCTGTTCCTCCGTGGTTCGGATACCGCCTTTGCCTGTGCAGCTTTGCTGGACTGCGTCCATCACGCTCTGCACAGCCCGCAGCGGTATCCGCCCCAAAGTCGGAATGCTGGCAAAGTAGGTATGGGAAATTTTTTTTTAGTTTTTTCAATGGTTTCATTCCCTTTACCGGTAATCCGACTTCTGCCCGACGCTTGAAGCGCATTTTTCTGCTCGGGTATAGCGTAGAAATAGGCAAAAACATGTAAAGATACATATACATAAGCATAGAGCAAAGTAAACAAATTCTCCGTGTCTGCTTTGCCAGCATTCCGACTTCTGGACGGACAGTTCCCGCAGTTGTCCAAACTGTGGCAGACGCAGTCTGACAAAAGTGGACAACCAAGGGAAATGTCTGGAGCAGCGGAGGAACAGGCAAAGGCAGGCAAAAAAATATAAATAGACCGGTTCCCCTACGTAAACATTTTGTTACACGGGGGGGGTTGGTGGCTTCGGGATTCCTGTTGCGCAAGGTTTTGCTGCTGGTTTTGTTCTCGTCCACCTGATAGGTGATTTTCAGTTTGGTGCTTGCTAGCATGTGCATTCTCCTCTCTGGTCTGTAACTGTGTGGGGTTTGGTTTCTTCGTCGCGACTTGTGGCAAGTATAGCAGATTGGGGCGAGAGAATGCAAAACCTCTTAATTTACAAATAGGTGTCGATTAAGAGGTTTTTAAATGCAATTAAGAGGTTTTTTAATACAATTAAGAGGTTTAAAATGCAATTAAGGGTTTTTTTCATTTTTTTGCAAGATTGCATATATTCGCTACTCCCCTTGCGTTATTCGCTGTTTTATTGTGAGAATCCGCTACTCACTCCCAAAACGTGCTGTTCTGTTGGAGAATTTGCTGCTTAATCCGAAAAAGTGGCATTTCGGGATTTTTATTTTTATGGGCGTATGGCTTCGTCGTCATCCCATCACCACCAGCACCACAAACACACAGGCGCTGTTACTGAGGAACTAAGCAGTTATGTGGTGGTGGTGAGAAGAAGAAGACATCACCACCACTCACATATATATTTATATTTACATTCATATTTACATTTACATCTACATTTACATTTTCATCTACATAAACATCTACATCTACATAAACATTTACATTAGGTTTCCAGCTAAGAAACCACTGGTTTTTTATTGTGTAACCAATGGTTTTTCATTGGGAAACCATTGGTTACACAACTAGAAACCAATGGTTACGTTTCACCCTCTCAGTCAGTTCTAACGGACTGCCAGATATGACGAAGAGAGCGTTCCAAAGGAAAAACCAAGGTGGTATTTATGAGAAACCTGTGGTTTTTTGCTTTCCGATTTGCAACCTTTTCTCTGAAACTAGAGGTGCACTTCCTGTTTTGCCTACGCTATCGCCTGCTTTCACAGCATAAGAAAAAGCGCCAATTTTTCATTGAGCGCTTAACGAATAATTTTCTTCTTTTTTCTATACCAAATTCTATTCTATCTAATTTCCGTTTTTACGATACGGTTTGCTTCTATTGATGTTTTAGCCCTGCTGTTGTGTCTTCGCATACTGTACGCGATCCTTTGCTTTCAGGAACCGTTTGCGCAGCCGCAGATGATGCGGTGTCACTTCCAGATATTCGTCGTCATTCAAGAAGGCAATGCATTCTTCCAGGGACATCTCCCGCGGTGTTTTCAGACGCACGGTGTCATCCTTGGCGGCAGCACGTACGTTGGTCAGGTTTTTCCCTTTGCATACATTGACTGCGATATCCTGCTCCCGATTGCCTTCGCCGATAATCATGCCTTCATATACGTCCACGCCGGCGCCTAAGAACAAGGTTCCCCGTTCTTCTGCCGGGAACAGACCATAGGCTGTCGTGGTACCGGTTTCAAATGCCAGCAGCGCACCGGTGCGCCGTCCTACGATATTGCCCGAATAGGGCCGATAGCTGTCAAATACGCTGTTCATAATGCCATATCCACGGGTATCTGTCAAAAATTCTGTGCGGAACCCCACCAGTCCCCGGGCAGGAATGATATATTCCAGGCGGCTCTGGCCGTTGAAATTCTGCATATTGGTCATTTCACCCTTGCGGGCGCCCAGCTTTTCCATCACCGGTCCCATGTATTCCTCTGGCACATCCACGGTCAGATATTCATACGGCTCGCATTTTTTCCCTTCTATCTCCTTGATGACTACCTGAGGCTTGGACACCTGAAATTCCATGCCTTCGCGGCGCATGGTCTCAATGAGAATGGACAGGTGCAGCTCGCCGCGGCCTGCCACCTTGAAGGTATCGGCATTTTCCGTCGCGCTTACCTTCAGGGCAATATCTGTCTCCATTTCCTTGAATAAGCGGTCAGCCAGTTTGCGGGAGGTCACCGGATCGCCGTCTTTTCCCGCAAAGGGCGAATTGTTCACCATGAAGCTCATTTCCAGCGTGGGCTCTTCAATTTTCAAGAATTCCATAGGCTCTACATTTGCCGGATCGCAGATGGTCTCACCTACGTTAATTTCACCCAAGCCTGCCACTGCCACGATTTCCCCCACAGAGGCGGATTCGATTTCAAAACGTTTCAATCCCTGGAAGCCAAATAATTTGCTGATACGTGCCTGTTTGATTTTGCCCTCGCGGGTCTGCATGGCCACAGTCTGTCCGGCCTTGATGGTACCTCTGTTTACTGTGCAGACAGCAATACGGCCTAAGAAATCGTTGTAGTCCATCAGGGTAATCTGTGCCTGCAGCGGACCGTTGCTGTCCCCTTTCGGCGCAGGAATATATTTGATAATATCTTCAAACAGCGGCTTCAAATCCACCGCTTCCACTTCCAGGTCATTGGTGGCAATGCCGGCAATGCCGGAAGCAAAGATCACCGGAAATTCCAGCTGATCTTCATCAGCGCCCAGATCAATGAACAAATCCAGCACTTCATCCACCACTTCCAACGGACGGGCAAATTCACGGTCCATTTTGTTGATGACCACGATAGGCGCCAGCTTTTGCTCCAGCGCTTTTTTCAGTACAAAACGGGTCTGAGGCATACAGCCCTCAAAGGCGTCTACCACCAGCAGCACACCGTCTACCATTTTCATGATACGCTCCACTTCGCCGCCAAAGTCGGCATGTCCCGGGGTATCTACAATATTAATTTTATAATCGCCATAATGAATGGCTGTATTTTTGGCTAAAATTGTAATGCCCTTTTCCCGCTCCAAATCATTGGAGTCCATCACACGTTCTGCAACCTGTTCGTTTTCGCGAAAGGTCCCCGACTGACTCAGCAGCTTGTCTACCAATGTAGTTTTGCCGTGGTCGACATGGGCAATAATTGCTATATTTCTAATATGATCTTGTTGCATAGCAGCCTCCTAAATATTCTCTCCCAAAATAGCGTACAGAATATTTTAAGCCTATTTTGTCTGGAATACAAGTACCTTTCGGAAAAAATTTTGTATATTTTGTGGAAAACCAATAAAATAGAAAGACCTCTCACCCTTCTACCCAACGGCGCCAACTTATGCTATACTAATAAACAATGCAACTATACACAACGATTTGAGGGAAAGGAGTTCTCCCATGAACCCATCTGACGAGATTACATTTTTCTGTCCGGTCAGCGAAACGGACATCACCCAGCCTATCTGTGACGCCATTGTGCAGGGCATCGAACACAACGACTTTGCCTGCGGGGAAATTCCTGCGCAGGCGGAAGCTAATCAGGCGCAATGCCAGCGCTGCCCCCGCAGCCCTTTTGTGGCGCGCAATAACGCCCGCATCGACGAAGCCATTATTTTTGCTGTAAAACGGCACGCCGGAGGACTGCGCAAGGGCACCACGCTGCCTTATATCCTCCATCCGCTGGAGGTGCTGCAGATTCTCTCCAATATGAACGCCGATACGGATTTGCAAATCGCCGGACTCTTACATGATACCATCGAGGACACCGACACCACTGCCCAGGAGATTGCTGCGCTTTTTGGCGAGGACGTCGCCGCTCTGGTAAGCCATCACAGCGAGGACAAGGAGAAAAGCTGGCTGGCACGCAAAACTGCTGCTCTGGCTGCACTGCAGTCTGCCAATGAGCGGCAGCAAATGCTGGCGCTGGCCGATAAGCTGTCCAATCTGCGCAGTATCGCCCGCGATTATGCCGCATTGGGCGATGCTTTGTGGCAGCGGTTCCATGCACCCAAGGAAAAGCAGGCCTGGTACTACAACGGCATCCTCGACGCATTGGCGGAGCTGGAGCAGTATGAGGAAACGGCTCCTGCTTATCAGGAGCTGCTGGCACACTATAAGGATGTGTTTGTCATTTATAAAATCAGTCCCACCTATGATAAGCTCTATCAGGCTAACACCTTCGGGCAGGCCTACTGTCTCACCAAGGGAAGTCCCCAGTGGCAGCCGGTCAATTACCGGTTTCGGCAGAATGATATTGCGCTGACCCGCCAGGAGGCAGAAACGCTGGAAGATAAATGGTATGATTTGTTCCTGGCGGCAGTTGAGCAGGATCTGGCAGATCAGGTGTATCCATTGTCCGCCAAGGTGCAGCTTGAATTGCGGGAAGGCACCCTTCTATTCCACAGCCCGGAGTTGTTTGCTGCACTGGATGGGGAGAACACCTACCAGTTTTTCACGGCGCTGCGCAGCATATATGGAATACACACGCCATTGTTGCAGCTTTTAGGGCAGGTATTTGGCGAGGGACAGGACGCTTCCTCGTTTGCGGAGTTCTGTGCACAGGCAGGCGTGCACTACACGGCGCTGCCGTCGGCTGAATAACTGTATCCAGCACAATTTTTAGAAAGGACGATCTTTTTATGGCTAAGAAAGATTTTGATTTTTGGTGGCGGCTGCTGCGGCCCCATACCCTCACTGCGTCCCTAATTCCGGTGTTGGTGGGAAGTATGTACGCTTTTTCCTGTATCCACACGCTGCATTTGGGCTTATTTCTGGCAATGCTCGCCGCCAGCTGCTCCATCCAGGTAGCCACAAATTTGTTTAATGAATATTACGACTACGTGCGGGGACTGGACACCAAGGACTCAGTGGGCATCGGGGGCACCATTGTCCACGACGGCGCATCACCCCGCTTTGTGCTGAATCTGGCTCTGGGCTTCTACGCCTTTGCAGCGCTATTGGGTATCTATATCTGCGCCAGCAGCAGCTGGTACTTGCTCCTGATCGGTGCCTTCTGCATGCTAATCGGGTATTTGTACACCGGAGGCCCCTTCCCTATTTCTGCCTCTCCCTTTGGCGAGATTTTTGCCGGCGGATTTTTAGGCACCGGCGTTATCTGTATTGCATTTTATATTCAGACAGGCGTCCTGACCTGGCATACTGTGGCCATCTCTCTGCCTGTGGCGGTACTGATTGGCTTGATTCTCACCGGAAATAATATCCGCGACCGCGTGGGAGATGCCGCCAACGGACGGCACACGCTGGTCATCCTGCTGGGCCATCGGCGCTCGGTGCAGTTTTTGGCTGTCATGTTTGCCCTCTGCTATCTCTGGGTGCTGGCACTCATCGTTTTAGGCGGCCACAGTGTTTGGCTGCTGGCTACCTTTTTCAGCATCCCCACTGCCCGTCAGGCAGTAGAAAGGTTTCGCCCTGAAGGGCAGCAGCCCAAGCAGATGATGCCGGCTATGATTTTGGTTTCCAAGACCAATACCCTGTTCGGTTTGGGTTTGGCGTTGGGCTTGTTGCTGGAAACTTTTTTTTGAGAGCCCCATTTTTCTGTCAAAACAAAATTACGCGCACATGATAAACAGCCGTAAGGAAAATAGCGTGAATGCTCTATTTTCCTTACGGCTGTTCTCATTTTCTATCACATTTTTTATTTCCATTTACACAATTTTTGCTCCAGCAAATCCACCAGACCATACAGTAAAAGTCCCAGCAAGGCCAATCCGATAATACCAGCATACATCGCGGGATACTCCCGTCTCTCCATACTGTCCAAAATAAAATATCCCAACCCGTCAAAGGAAGCGAAGGTTTCGGCAAAGAACAGGATGGCAATGGCTGTCCCCAGCGTGATGCGCAGCGAAGTGAGAATCTGCGGCAGACAGCTGGGAAAGATGAGATGAGAAAAAGTTTGCCATGGCGTGGCATTCAGCGAGCGCATGGACTGCAAGCTGGCTTTGGGAATACTGCTGGCAGCGTCGCGGGTGACCACGATAATCTGAAAAAACACCACCAGCGCAATGAGAAAAATTTTGGGCCAGTTTCCCAGTCCCATCAGCACGACGATGATGGGCAAAAATACTACCTTGGGCAAAGGATAGAGCAAATACACAACGGGATTCAACAATCGTCCCAACCAGGGAATCCGCCCCATAGCCAGCCCCAAGGGCACTGCCAGCGCCGTCGCCAACAGAATACTGCTCAGGATGCGAAAGGCACTGATACAAAAATGGCGGCCCATCTCTTCATGAAAGAAGCACTGCAAAAAGGCCGTAAAAGAAACCCATGGCGTAGGCAAAAAGGACTTTTGCAGGGCCATACTGCCCAGCTGCCAGAGCAGCAGAACCAGAGCAAAACCCAAGAGGCCATTGAAAAGTTTAGTTTTCATGAACTTGTCCTCCAATCCAGCTGCGCAGCAGATTGCAATGCTCATAAAACTCTGCAGTGCCGCGATAGTTTGCCTGCCCGCTGTGCCTATTCTCTCCGATATGCCGCAGCGTTCCGCTGTGGTCGGAGAATACGGCAATCTTCTGTCCCAGAAAAATTGCTTCTTCGATGCTGTGGGTTACAATGACCAGTGTCAACTGCTGCTGTTCACACAGGTCCAATACGGTATTCTGCAAATTCTCGCGGGTCAAAGCGTCCAACGCGGAAAAAGGCTCGTCCATCAGCAGGACCTTTGGCTGGGCAATGAGCGCCCGGGCAATGGCTATCCGCTGGCGCTGCCCACCGGATAGCTGTGCAGGATATTTTTTTGCGTGTTCCCCGAGCTGCAGCATCTGCAACAAATCATTTGTCCGCTCTTTGATTTCCTTTTTCTGGCGTTTTTGCAGCAGCAACGGCAAAGCCACATTCTGCGCTACAGTCTTCCAGGGGAACAAACCATACTCCTGTAAAATCACGCTGATCTCCGGGTGGGGCTTTTTCAACTGCTGTCCCTGATACACCACCTCGCCGGAATTTGGCTGTGCCAAACCGGCCAGCAAATGCAAAAGGGAACTTTTCCCGCAGCCCGACGGCCCAATCACCGCCCAGCGTTCTCCCTGTTCTATTGTCAGATTGACATGATCCAACACAATCTGCTGCCCGCCATCCGGCCGTGCATAACGTAATACCACATTCTCCGCCTCTAACATCTTTTTCCCTTCATTCTTCTTGATTTCTAAATAAAGCTGTCATCTACCATTTCTTCATATGCATAAGCCTGCTCCAATAATCCGCGCTCTACCAGCCAGACATTGACCCGGGCGATATCCTCTGCACTGGGCACAGTCCGTGCCGTAAAGGTTGGCGTCGGATAGCTGTCAGCCAGGGATTCGGGTACGTTGGCGCATTCCAACGCGTATGCCTGGTATTTTTCCGGATTCTGATTAATCAAGACAATGGCTTCATTGTAGGCATCCAGCATGGCGCTGATCTGCTCCCTTTTGGTCTCAATGGCTTCTTTGGTCACGGCAACTGTGGACTGGGAAAAATTTTCCTCCAGCTGGGTATCATCAATGACCACATTGGCGCCTTCCGCCACGGCATAAGCAGCCAGCGGATCGGGCAGAATTGCCGCATCAATTTCTTTGCCTTCCAATAATGTGGTGGTGCGCAGCATCAAATCGGGCATATTCACCGTGGTAATTTTATCTTTTTGCAGATGGAATGCAGTTTCATATTGCTCTACCAGATAATCCATCATCGTGTTGTTGGAAATGGCCAAGGTACGTCCTTCCAGCTGCTCAGGAGAGGTAATACCGCTGTTTGGCGCGGACACAATCAAGAACCGCCCTTCTTCCTGGGTTGCACCCAAGGCTGTAGCCACAATGCGCACATCGGAGCCGCCCTTGATGGACAGCGCAGCCACCACCGGGTCGGTCATCAGCACATCCAGCTGACCGCCCTGCAGCGCAGTAGCCTGATCACGGCCGCTGCTGAAATTCTGTAAATTCACCTGTACGTTGTGTTTTTCGAAAAGCCCTTCTTTCTGGGCTACATAAAAGGGAAAACTGTCATCAATGCGCAGCAGTCCCACCTGCAAGGCTTCTGCCTCTGCTTTTTCTGTTCCACTGCAGCCGGTCAGCACCAGCATCACCAGCAATAACGCGCTGAGCAATTTACTTATGTTTTTTCTATTCATCTGTCTCCCGTACCTTTCTGTTTTTTATCTGCTCATCTTCCAAGCTGACACACTGTTCACTGCTGTCAGAGCTTAGCAACATCGTTGTGCCAGTGTTGAATGTAATCTTCTTCCTCAAAGACAACCGCTTCTACGCCCTGTTTTTCGGCAAATTCCGCCAGAGTCTGCACAATGAGCCGTTCGGTGCCGAAATGACCGGCATCCACCACGCATAAGCCCAGCTCGCTGGCAGCCTGTGCATCATGGTATTTCACATCGCCGGTCACATAGACGTCAGCCCCTGCTTTTTGGGCAGCACGCAGGTAGGAAACGCCGCTACCGCCACAAAGCGCCACAGTTTGGATTTGCTTCTCCAGCGCACCCTGATATGCCAGATGGGGACACTGCAGCTGTTTTCCTGTAAAGGTCAAAAATTCCGCAAAGGACATGGGCTGTGCCAGGCTTCCCACACGACCGATACCCCGTTTTGCTCCGCCGTTTTCCAGACGGAACACATCATAGGCGACTTCCTCATAGGGATGAACCTTTTCCATCTCCTGAATCACTGCCGTCAGAGCTTTTTGCGGCACAATGGTTTCCAGACGGTATTCATCGGCATATTCCATGCGGCCCAGCTCTCCTAAAAAGGGCTTGCAGCCTTCTGTCGGCAAAAACGTGCCCATGCCTCTCACCTGAAAGGTGCAGTTGCTGTAATTTCCCACAAAGCCTGCGCCTGCCTGACACATAACCTGCCGCACAGATTCCTCGTAACCTGCCGGTACATACACAACCACTTTGTAGCAAATTTCCCGCGCAATATCCGCCAAAGGCGCTAACTGCTGCAATCCCAGCGCCGCTGCCAGCACATCGTTTACCCCGCCGGCAGCAATGTCCAGATTGGTATGGGCGCAATAGAAATTGATGTCGTTGCGAATTAGCTTTAACAGCGTACGGCCCAGCGCATTGTCACTGGAAATCTGCTTTACCGGCTTAAAAATTAGCGGATGGTGCGTCAGGAGCATATCTGCACCTATACGCACTGCCTCCTCCGCCGCTGCTTCATCTGGCGTGAGCGCTACCAGCACTTTATGAATCTCTTTCTGCCGGTCTCCGACCTGCAAGCCAGGATTGTCCCATTCCTCTGCGTAAGATAGCGGCGCCCACTGCTCCATTGCCTTTATGAAAGACTGACACCTAATCGACATGTAATCACCCCATTGATATCTTCCCATTTTCGTTTTAACAATTTTTCCTTTTGACGGCTCTCCTCGCTGTCACTCTGCGCCAGCTGAGCCAATATGTGCTGCGCTTTCTCCCATTCCTCATTGATATACAGGCCCAACAGCGGATGCTGGTCGGCCAACAGCTTGGGCCCCAAATAGAGTTCTACCGCCGACATGGGCTGCAAGCTGCGTCCCGGCTCTAATACCAGAATGACAGAAAACCGTTCATTTTCCCGCACCAAATCCTCTGCTGCGATATGCCAGCGATTTTTTTCCGCCCAGATGCGCACCGTCTCTGCGCCTATATTGGGCTGCAAAATGATGCGCTGCAGCCGGTCCACCACCTGAGGCGCATCATTTAAGATTTCCGCCATCAACGCGCCGCCCATCCCGGCAATGGTGACCACATTCACCTCGCCGGGAGCAATCACCTGCAGACCGTCGCCCAAGCGGGTAAGCACCTTCTCTCCTACCTGGCTGTCGGCAATATTTTTTTGTGCCACTGCCAAGGGCTGCTCATTGATATCGCAGGCAATCACCCTGTCTGCCTGCCCGCACTGCACCAGATAGCAGGGCAAAAAGCCATGATCAGTGCCAATATCTGCCACCTGCGCCCCCTGGGGAACAAACTGGGCTATGGCCTGCAAACGCTGTGATAATTTAATCATGTTCCTCTTCCTCCTCATAAACCAGCAAATCCGCCGGCTGACAATCCAACGCCTTGCAGATCTGCTCTAATGTCGAAAAGCGAATGGCTTTGGCTTTATTATTCTTCAAAATAGACAAATTAGCCGGTGTAATGCCAATGCGTTCTGCTAATTGCCCTGATGACATTTTTCGTTTTGCCAGCATCACATCCAAATTGACCACAATGGGCACACCCATCACACCTTTCTCCACCTTTTTCCTGCATTTTTTCTTCCAAGCGACCCTGCGCGCCGTCTCTCGCTGCTGCGTTTTTGGCTTTCGTTTTGACGGCCATTCTTCTTTCTAGGCCTTCATCTTTTTTAAATTGTAAGATCATTTTCATCTTTCAACACAATGGCCTCAGCCAATAGATTTTTCACCACCCGCACAAACAGGCCCAGAAACCCTACGCCTCCTGCCCCCAGTATCAAAACGGGCCACAGGCAGGCCGCCACCAAAAGAAATACCGCAGCGAAAAAACACATCCAACTCACAAGGCGCAGTGAAGCGAGATTTTCCGCGGAGAACACCTGCCCCCGTCGAAGTCTCTGCAGCAGTCTGTCCAATCCACACAAAGCCAGCAACACCGGAAGAAAAATAAAATAAAACAGTACCAGTACTGCCCGACTCTGCTGCCAAAATGGCAAAGCAACCGCAATTATAATCCATGCGAGCAAGGCCACACGAATCCAGACCGCTGTTAAAAGTAACGATTTTGCGAAAAATATTTGCAAATGTGGGGCGATATTCAAAAAAAGGAGGGATTTATAAAATCAGCAAATATTTTGCACACAAAACGGCATTTACAGATATATTTCGTTCATATTATAGTAGAGGCAAATCCGCGCCGCCGGTCATGGATGGACACGCCGGCGCGAAAAATCGATGAAGGAGTGGAGTTATGAGAAAAATTCCCCGTTTGATGGCGGCGGCCCTGACGCTGGCGCTGCTGCTGTCGCTGGCCGGGTGCGGCTCCTCAGACGGCAAGAAGCACCTGACCTTCCAGATCTGGGACGTGGCCCAGCGGGACGGCATGCAGGCCATGTGCGACGCCTACACCGCCCAGGTGGACCCCAACGTGGTCATCGAGGTCCAGGTCACCAACTGGAGCGAGTACTGGACCAAGCTGGAGGCCGCGGCCGAGAGCAACACCATGCCCGACATCTACTGGATGCACACCGACCAGATCCTCTACTATGCGGACTTCGGCATCCTGGCGGACCTGACGGACCTCTATGCAGATGAGGACGCCAGCTACTACCAAAACCATTTTTCCGACATTTCCATTGGCAACGCCAGCGGCACCGACGGCCGCATTTACGGCATTCCAAAGGACAAGGACAACGTGCTCCTGGTCTACAACAAGGAAATGTTTGACGCCGCCGGCGTGGCTTACCCCACCGCGGACTGGACCTGGGACGACATGACCGACGCCTCCCAGAAGGTCTTCGACGCCACCGGCAAGTACGGCTATATGGCCTACAACGACGAGCAGCTGGGCTACTGGAACTTCGTCTACCAGAAGGGCGGCTACATACTGGACCCGGAGACGAACATCCACGCTGGGTACACCCAGCCCGCCACTGCGGAAGCCGTTAAATTCTACGTAAACCTCCAGAAGAACGACTGGTGCCCCGACCAGAACTACTTCGCTGAAACCAGTCCCGGCACCGCCTTCTTCTCCGGCATGGGCTGCATGTTCCTGGAGGGCAGCTGGAACCTCCTCAACGAGATGAAGAACTACCCCGACATGGTGGGCAAGTGGGACATCGCCATGCTGCCCCGGTGCCCCGATCCCGTTTCCGGCGACGGCCGGGGGTCCATCTCCAACGGCCTGTGCTACTCCACCGCCGCCCGGGGCAAGAACCTGGAGACGGTCAAGGAAGTGCTCCGCTTCTTCGGCAGCGAGGAGGGCCAGCGCATCCAGGGCGAGTCCGGCGCGGCCATCCCCGCCTACCAGGGCCTGGAGGAAACCTGGTCCAAGTCTTTCGGCGACTTTGACTACATGCTGGATCTGGAACAGTGCTACGGACAGTTCGACTACGCCGTCCAGTACATCAACAACGCCAGCCGCCGGAAGTGGAAGTCCAACGTAGCCGACGAGATGGTCAAGGTCTACAACGGCGCCGACATCGACAGCTCCCTGGCGCGGATGCAGGAGATCGCCGACTATTACGTCACGTCTGACTGAACGTGAGAGGAGGGAATTTTCTTGAAGAATAAGATAAAACTGTCCGCCGCCGCCCGGCGGGAGGAGAACTGGGGCTGGTTCATGGTGGCGCCTACCATCATTGGTCTGGTGGTGCTGAATATCTGGCCCTTTATCCAGACCATCTACACCAGCTTCTGTGAGCATCAGGGCTTCGGCCATTACAAGTTCATCGGCCTGGGGAACTACGTCGAGATGTTCGGGAACATCGAGTTCTGGAAGGCCACCTGGAACACCATCTTCTTCTGTATCCTCACCGTGCCC
>OFGD01001029.1_pt1 | contig 15308 bp, 14 predicted proteins | sample 1521671 | NCBI WGS metagenome assembly OFGD01 (sample SAMEA3504114, study PRJEB24116) | mouse gut metagenome | biome: mouse gut; feature: mouse-associated habitat; material: faeces | place: Denmark | collected 2011 | reverse complement strand
ACGGCTGGCTGCCGTGCCTCTTACCGTAAATCTTATTGTAATAGGAGTGATCCAAATTGAGTAACAATCTGAGCAGGATTGCGGACATCACCATTGAGCTCCAGAGTGTTGTCAGCAGCGGTGCCAACTTCGACACCATCCTGATTGTCGGGCCGGGCCCCAAAAAGCCGGGCAAGACTCCCCCTCCCGACGTTGGCGTTTACTATGGCCTGGATGAGGTGAACGAGGTCGGCTGGGTGTCTGAGGGCGCTGACGCTGACCCCGTGGGCACCGCCGCCCGGGTTGCCTTCAGCCAGACCACGAAGCCCTCCCAAATCTTCATCGCGGTACAGCAGCCCGCATCCGCCGCTGAGGAAGCTGACGCCGGGGAAGAGGCCGGCGGCACCGAGGGGAATCCCGTTGCCCCGGTCGATCCCACCGCGCTGGAATCCCCCAACCTGACCCTGAGCCGCGCCGAGGAGGCTGAGACCGGGTGGTACGTCGCCCTGGCCGCCGGCATCCCCGAGTCCGATCTGGAGATCATGGCCGAGTGGACCGAGAGCCGCGAGAAGATGTTCGGGTATGCCTATGCTGACCCCAACAACAACCCCGTTTCCAGCATCTACTACCGCTCCTTCGGTGTTTGCTATGGCGAGAACCCCAAGACCATTCCCGCCGACCGCTGTATGCACGTCGCCGTCGCAGTCCGCTTCCTGTCCTATCCCACCGGCTCTGAGACCTGGGTGAACAAGTCCCTGGCTGCGGTCAATATCTCCAAGTTCACTTCCACCGTCATCAATGCCCTGGAGAAGGACCCTGCCAGCTACTACATCAAGATTGGCAACACCGGCCTGGTGCAGGGCGGCAAGGTCCGGGCCGGGGAGTGGATCGATGTGATCCGGTTCCGCGACTGGCTGAAGAACGATATGCAACTCCGTATCGTCAACACCATCGTAAAGAACAGCAAAGTCCCCTACACCGACAAGGGCATCAGTATCATCCACAATCAGATGATTGCCAGCCTGAAGGAGGGCGTCCGCCGGGGTGGCATCTCTGAGGACGCCTACGATGAGGAAGATAACCGCATCCCCGGTTACATCACCTCTGTGCCCCTGGCGGCGAACCTGACCGATGAGCAGAAGGCATCCCGGAAGCTGATCGACTGTAAGTTCTCTGCCATCCTGGCCGGAGCCATCCACGTTACAAAGGTGAATGGTTCCCTGGGTTATTCTCACTGAGGAGGTAACGTGCCATGAGTAAAGCAGGAAAGTTGAAAACCTATGACCCCAAAAAGGTTTTGATTGCCATAGGCTCCCACTCCGTCTCCGGTTACGCTGATGACAGCTATGTGAGCGTTGAACCCTCCGGGGACGGCACCACCAAGAAAACCGGGTGCGACGGCGAGATCGTCCGCTCCATGAGCCCGGATCACAGCTTCGTGGTCAAGATCACGCTGCTCCAGACCAGCGACAGCAACTCCTACCTTCAGAACCTTTACAACCGCGACCAGGAGACCGGCGACGCCATTGAGCCCATCATGGTCCAGGATTTGATGGGCGGCCTCCTGTTCAGCGCCGACCAGGCGTGGGTCCCGAAGCCCGCGAACCGGGTCCGGGGCAAGGAAGCCACCAACAATGAGTGGGAAATCCACACCGGCATCGGTGAGATTACCGAGTAAGAAAGTGAGGATCAGGAATGAGACAGTTTAAGCCCACCATCAAGACCATCGGTGAAAACCGATTCTATATCCGCCCGTTCCCCGCTTTCACCGCCGCCAAGATGACCGGCGACCTGGCCGCCGTGGCGGCCCCCGCCCTGGCGGCCTCCACGGCGGCGTTGAGGGCCAGGATGTTGGTCTGGAAGGCGATGTTTTCGATGGTGGCGATGATTTTGCCAATCTGCTGGGAGGAGGCGGAAATCTGCTCCATAGCGGTGTTCAGCTGCCCCACGTACTCCACGCTGGTGCCCAGCTGCGCCCCCGCCTGGTTTACAAAGCTGCCAGCCTCCTCGGTGGCCTTGGCGGTCCTCTTGGCGTTGTCGGAAATCTCGCTGATGGTGGCGGAGAGCTCCTGGACCGAGCTGGCCTGCTGGGTGGCGCCCTGGGCCAGGGCCTGGGCGCTGGTGGACACCTGCTCGGAGCCAGAGGAGACCTGCTCGGCGCTCTCCCGAATCTGGCGCATGGTGTCGTTGAGCTTGTTTTCAATGCTTTCCATTGAGCGCTTGATGGAGGCGAAGTCCCCTATGTAGTCCTGCTGCACCTCGCTGGACAGGTCGCCGCCGGCGATGGCCTCCAGCACACCGGAAATCTCCCCAATGTAGCTGCCCAAACGCCGCATCGTGTCTTCAAAGATCTGGCTCAGCTCGCCGATTTCATCATTGGAATGGACGCTGACGTGAACCTCTTCCCCAGTGGAAAGGCCCAGGTCCCCCTGCTCCAGCCGCTCTGCTATCTGGGTAATTTCCCGCAGGGGGGCGGAGACCCGCTTTTTCAGGTAGGCGGAAAGGATCATGATGCAGACCAGGATGGCGGCAAAGCCGATGGCCGCGGAAACGATTACCGCAAGAAGGGTTTGGCGGTTGGCCTCGGCGCTGGAGATACCAGCGAAGATAACGCCGTCAATCTGTCCATTGGCATTTTTTGTGGGGACGTAGGAACAAAGGTATTCTTCGTTTTGGATGGTAGTTTTGCCCACATAGTTCTGGCCCTGGCGCAGGACCAGGGTGTTCAAATCGGAGGGCAGCTTGGAACCCACCATCCGCTGGCCGTTTTGAATCAGGGTGGTGTAAGCGCGGACGTCCCCCTCGTAAATTGTGAATTCGCAGCGCATCCGGTTTTTCAGCTCATCCAGCAGCTGGGTCGCGTCCTCTCCCTCCTCCAGGCGCTCCAGCTCATAGGCCAGCATATTGGTGCCGTTGACGCAGCGGTCCCGCAGCATTCCGGTAACCAGCGTACGGAAGATAACGATGCAGAGAGCCACTGACAGAAGGATGGATACGATTAGCATGATGGCAACCACGTTGCCTACCTTCTGACCGATACGTTTTCTTTTTCCATTCACTCCGCTTCCGGATAGCCGGATCTTCTCCATAATCCTTTCACTCCATCTCCCAAAATCATTGTAGAAAATCTTCCAGGGCAGAGGCATTTTAAACAGCGCGCGCAGCTGCTGGCATAAACCGTGCCAGCCCTTACATAAAGAGGATCGCTTCACCCCCGCCCCGAAAGATTTTCGGAGCAGGGAGGATGCGGTCTTTCAAAAGGTGCATACAGCTGTTTATGTATGACACTACCCAGTCTATTATTATAATGGGAACGAGGGATTCTTGCAAGCCTCTTTTCCTGTTTTTCCATCCTTTTCCGCAATCCCCAAACCGGCGGTACATGGGGCGCTGAAAAAGCCCCGCGCCTCGTTATTCCTCCCCGCCCTCGTGGAGCCACAGGCTGCCAGGGGCCAGCTCCCCGGTGAGGAGGAAGTGGCGGACGATGCGGGCGGCCTCCTCCATGTCCTCCAGGGCCCACATCTTCGGCACCGGGGACTGGCCGCCAACCTCGATGGGACAGAGGTCCTCCACCGTGTCGTAATCGGGGTTGTAGCAGCTGTAGCTGCCGGTGAAACTGTCGGTCGAATCGTACCAAAGGGCGGCCCACCCAGGGGCGAACTCCCCGCAAAGGAAGTGTCCCTCCCCCCAGGGCTCCAGGGAAAGGATGAAATCCTGCACCTTCTCCTTCTGCACCGCCTGGGCCAGCTCCTGGGCCAGTATTTCCCGCTCCTCCGGGGAGAGATTTTTCCAGTTGTCCTCCTGGTACTCCTGGTGGGGAAAATCCCGCCAGTGGGGAGGCTGCTTGCCGTGGAAGGAGGCCGAAACGCACCGCACCTCATGGCTGCCCTGGTAGTCCGGGTGGATGTCCTCCCCCTTTACCACCGCCATGTCCTCGTAGTCCTCGTCCCGGTAAAAGGGCTGCTCCTCCTGCACAGCGGGGGAACAGCTTTTGGCCTTCAGGGTATCCAGGACTTCCCGGTGCTGGAGCTTTCGTTTGGGGGGAAGGGCGACCTTCTCCAGCAGGGGCAGCTCCAGCAGCAGGCGGCAGTCGGTAAAATCGGTGTCCGGGAGGATAAGGCTCCGGAGCTTTTTGCACTGGGCCAGAAAGGACCAGTCCCCCAGCTCCACCCTGGCGATGCGCAGATACTCCAGGTTGGGCAGCTCCCCCAGGAGGGTGAAATTCCCCCGCTCCTCTATAAGCCACCGGGGGGTGCGGTACCCTTCGGTGCTTTGGGAGCGGTTTACCTTGTCGCTGTCCAGCTTTTTGATTTTCATGAGGTCACTGGGGATCTGGGGGCACCCCTGCATATTCTTTTTAATCCAGCCTAAAAGCCGGGGGTCCACCCGGTATTCCTGCTTCATGAAGACATACCTCCTAAAATCTGTTTTGGACAAAGGGCGTTTTCGCCTTTTTTAGTATAGTCCTTTGGGGCGAAATGGGCAAGGGGACAGGGGCTACCCCAGCAGATGCAATAAAAGCCCGGCGGCGGCGCCAATGCCCCAGACCAGGCCCAGTACCGTCAGGTTCTCCCGGAGGCGGGGATTTTGACGGAAAAGGACCAGCAGCCCCACCCCGGAGGCCGCCAGCAGCCCCGCCGCCAGGGAGCCGAAGCTCACCGCCCCGATAAGGTACAGCCGGGTGAGCAGCACCGAGGCGGCGCAGTTGGGGATAAGCCCCAGCAGAGCGGCAGCCAGGGGCTGGAGGAGGCTCTCCGAAAGGAGGAGGGCCGCCAGCCGTTCCTCCCCCAGGAAAGCGACACCCCCGCCCAGGGCCAGGTTCACCGCCAGAATAAAGAGGAAGATGCCACCGGTGTGCCGCAGGGCGGCAGAAAGGATGTCCCCCTCCTGGCAATGGCAGTGGCGGCAAAGCTCATGGATGCCCTCCTGGGGGGAGGAGGATTTCCGCGGCGCCCGGTCGATGAGAAGCCCCGCCAGCGCCCCCACCAGCACCTTGAGGGCAAGGAGGGGCGCCAGGGCCCCGGCCTTTTCCGGAGCCCCCAGCAGGAGGGGCACCGCCTCGTCGGAGGTGGAGAGGAACACCGCCACCAGCGTCCCCATGGTGATGACCCGCCCGGCGTAGAGGTTGGCGGCAGCCACCGAAAAGCCGCACTGGGGCAGACAGCCCAGCAGCGCCCCGGTCACCGGACCCAGCCGCCGGGCCTTCGCCAGCAGCCGCTCCATCCCCTCCCCGGAGCGGTGCTCCAGCCACTCCATCAGCAGGTAGGCGCCGAAGAGAAAGGGGAGCATCTTGAGGGAATCCAAAAGGGCGTCGATGAAAATATCCAAAAGCAGTTCCAAAGGGGGACCTCCTAAATGTAATACAAAGGCTGTAATTGCGAATGATTTGCATTTGTAATTATAGCCGAAAAGGAGAAGAAGTCAAGAACCGGGGAGCCCCCGGTGTCTCGCCCTCCGGCGTGCCGCCGGTGTCACGCCCTACCCGCCCCCTGTGGGGGCTTAACCCTCTGAAAGGCGAAAGCAGGTGCCTGGAGTCTTAGGCAGTAGGGCCGAAGGCTGCCGGCGTGCCCCCGGTGTCTCGCCCTGCACGGCAGGCACAGGGACCTTCTGGGTGCCCGAAGGGACGCGAAGCGGCCCGTTAGGGCTACAGTGGACAAAGGCAGAGCCCCGGCCGCCTTCCGCAGAAGACGGAACTCCTTTCCGAAGGGCGCATTTTACTTTGACATGCCTTCGGCAACGTGGCCTACGGCCAATCATTCTTTTTGAAAGAAAAAAGAAAGGTGGAAGCCTTGCGCCCTATGCCGAGGGCGGCACCCTGGACGAGGGGCGGCGGGTCTTTTGGTGACAAACGGCGGACAGCCGTTTGGAGCTGAAAAGCCCGCCGGGCCGGTGCCAGGGTGCGCACGGACTACCCATCAAAAACATCCCGGTGGGATGTTTTTGAGACCACCTTCCCCCACCCAATAATGACAACAAGGAATACCCGTCAGCCTGGCGCTGGTCCGCTGCGGTTGTACTTCCCCATGGCCTCCTCCAGCTTCCCCTGGGCGAACCCCTCGCAGATGGCGGGAATATCGGCGAAGACCCCCTCCAGCAGCTTCTGGTCCTCCGGGGAAAACCTCCCCAGCACCCAGTCCGCCAGGTCGTAGTCCGGATGGGGCTTTGCCCCTACCCCGATCTTCACACGGGGGAAGTCGTCCCGCCCGGTGAGGTAGATGATATTTTTCAGGCCGTTGTGCCCCCCGTCGCTCCCCCTTCTGCGGATGCGCAGGGCCCCCACCGGCAGGCTCACATCGTCCATCAGCACCAGCACCCGTTCCATGGGGACCTTGTGATAGGCGGCGGCCTCCTGGACCGCCTGGCCGCTAAGGTTCATATAGGTGCCGGGCTTTAGGAGCAGCACCCGCTTCCCGGCGATTTCCGCCTCCCCGCAGAGGGACTTAAACCGGAGCTTTTCCACCGCCACCCCCAGCTTTGCCGCCAGGGTGTCCAGGGCCATAAAGCCGGCGTTGTGCCGGGTGCCTTGGTACTTTTTTCCGGGGTTCCCCAGCCCCACAATGATCAGCTCCACCGGCCCGGCGGGAGCGGCGGGTCTCCTTCCGGCTGCGATTTTTGCAAAAAGCTCGTCCAGGGTGCTCATGGTATCCTCTCCCTTTTTTCGGCAAAATTCCAAAGGTGCTGTAAACCGGCAGCGGGCAGGACGGGGGAGGCCCCTGCCCTGCCTTTATGCGCAAAATTACACTGACATTTTACGGTAATTTTGGCTGCCTGTCAATGCTGATTTGGAATTTTGGCCCCAGGGGACGCCCCCTGCCCGCCAGGGAAAATAAAAGAGGGCGGCGCGTCTTGACAAAGCTATACCGGCGTGGTATACTATCCCCATAAGAACACCCCCCTGGGGTGGGGTATATGAAGGAAAGGGGGCTTCCCAATGCAGGCGGACCACAACAAAATCGCCCGGCTTTTAAAGACGGCCCAGGGCCAACTGGAGGGCATCCTGCGGATGGTGGAGGAGGACCGGTACTGCCTGGATATCTCCAGCCAGATTATGGCGGCGGACGCTATCCTCCGCCGGGCCAACCGGGAGGTGCTGCAAGCCCATCTGGACCGGTGCGTCCTGGAGGCGGTGGAGAGCGGCGACCAGGAGAAGGCGCGGGAAAAGCTCTCGGAGCTGGCGGGGGTGCTGGAAAAGCTGATGAAGTAGCCGGAAGGGCTGGATATTTTTATCCTGCTTTGCCAATACCAAACATCAAAAAGAAAGAAGGAGTTTACCATGAAAGCTACACTGAAAATTGCCGGGATGCACTGCAACGGATGCTCCACCAACCTGGAGCGGATGCTGGGCAAGCGGGAGGGGGTTCTTTCCGCCTCTGTCAGCCTGGAGGACGCCACCGCCCAGGTGGAGTACGATGAGGCCAGAGTGGACCTGGAGGGCCTGCGGGAAGTGGTGGAAAACTGCGGCTTTGATGTAGTGGAATAAGGGAGCGGCCGCAAGCCAGAACGATGAGACAATACCTTTACCATTTAGGAGGCGATGCTTTATGACCACAAAACAGCTAAAGATCGGCGGGATGTACTGCGCCGCCTGCTCCGCCAACCTGGAGCGGGTGCTGAACCGGCGCAAGGGGATTCTTTCCGCCACCGTGAACATCGCCACCGAAATGGCGAATATCCAATATGATGAAGCCGTCATCGGGATGGAGGGCATTACCCAGGTGGTGGAAAACGCCGGTTTTTCGGTGGTGGCGGACGAGACCCCGGAGCAGACCGAAAAGCGCAAGGGGGAGCATTCCCACAGCCTGCGGGTCCGCCTCCTTGTTGCCATGGCCTTCGCCGTCCCCCTTTTCTGCATCGCCATGGGGCCGATGCTCTTCCCGGTGCCCATCGACCTGATGGCCCACGCCAAGGGGTACGCCCTGCTTCAGCTGCTCCTCTGCCTGCCGGTGCTGGGGGCGGGGTACAGCTTTTACACGGTGGGATATTCCCAGCTGCTGCGGCGTACCCCCAATATGGATAGCCTGGTGGCCATCGGCACCACCGCTGCCTTCCTCTATAGCCTCTATGGCTTTGCGCGCATCTGGGGCGGGGACGCCCACGCCGTCCACAGCCTGTACTTTGAAAGCTCCTCCATGATCATCGCCCTGGTGCTGCTGGGGAAGACCATGGAGGACCGCTCCAAGGGGCGCACCGGGGAATCCATCAAGCGACTGATGGCCCTTTCCCCCAAGACCGCCCTGGTGGAGCGGGATGGCCAGGAAAAAGAGATCCCCCTGGCGGAGGTGCAGGTGGGGGATGTGCTGCTGGTGAAGCCGGGGAGCAAGATCCCCACCGACGGAGTGGTGCTCACCGGGGAATCGGCGGTGGATGAAAGCATGCTCACCGGGGAAAGCATGCCGGTGGATAAGGTCCCTGGGGATAAGGTGACCGGGGCTACCATCAACCAGGGAGGCTTTTTGCGGGTGCGGGCCGACCGGGTGGGGAAGGACACCGCCCTGGCCCAAATCATCAAGCTGGTGGAGGACGCCCAGGGCTCCAAGGCCCCCATCGCCCGGCTGGCGGACCAGGTGGCCGGGGTGTTTGTTCCCGCCGTCATCGCCATCGCCGTGGTATCCGCCCTCCTGTGGCTGCTGGCGGGCAAGGAGCCGGGCTTCGCCCTGAGGGTGTTTATCTCGGTGCTGGTTATCGCCTGCCCCTGCGCCCTGGGCCTTGCCACCCCCACCGCCATCATGGTGGGCACCGGCAAGGGGGCCCAGAACGGCGTCCTCTTTAAGGACGCCCAGGCCCTGGAGCTTTCCAGCCATGTCACCACTGTGGTTTTTGATAAAACCGGCACCATCACCCAGGGGAAGCCCAGGGTCACCGACCTGCTGCCCCATGGGACTGTATCGGAAAGTGAGCTGCTGCGCCTGGCCGCTTCCTGCGAGCGGGCCAGCGAGCACCCCCTGGGCCAGGCCATCGTCGCCGCGGCGGTGGAACGGGAGCTGCCCCTGGCGGAGGTGGAAGGTTTCTCCTCGGTCACCGGCAAGGGGGTGCAGGGACAGGTGGAGGGCCGGGAGGTGCGAATCGGAAACGCCGCCTGGCTGAACCTGCCCCAGAAGGAAGAAGGGGCTTCTGGGAGCGCCTATTTGGAGGAGATGGACCGGCTGGCCGGGGAGGGAAAAACCCCCATGCTGGTGACCATCGGCGGGGACTACGCCGGCATTGTGGCGGTGGCGGACGTGGTGAAGGAGGACAGCGCCGCCGCCATCCGGGCCCTGGAGGCCATGGGGGTGCGCACCGCCATGATCACCGGGGATAACAAAAGAACCGCCGAGGCCATTGCCAAAGAAATAGGGCTTTCCGCCGTCTACGCGGAGGTGCTGCCCCAGGATAAGGCCCGGTATGTGAAGGAGCTGATGGAGCAGGACCAGAAGGTGGCTATGGTGGGGGACGGCGTCAACGACGCCCCGGCCCTGACCCAGGCGGACGTGGGCATCGCCATCGGCAACGGAACCGACGTTGCCATCGAGGCCGCCGATGTGGTGCTGGTGAAGAATTCCATCCAAGACGTGGTTACCGCCCTGAAGCTGGGGTGTGCCACCATCCGCAACGTGAAGCAGAACCTGTTCTGGGCCTTCTGCTACAACACCCTGGGTATCCCGGTGGCGGCGGGGCTCTTGTATCTCTTTGGCGGGCCGCTTCTAAACCCCATGGTGGCCGCCGCTGCTATGAGCCTTTCCAGCGTCTCGGTGGTCACCAACGCCCTGCGCCTGAACGCCTTTGACCCAAGTAAATAGCAGGCGGGTTTAGGCTGATCTGGGGTTTCACCCCAGCCCCCACTTCTTTTTCTTTTCACAGGAAAAGAAAAAGAAGCAAAAAGAAGAACGACGCAAGTCAACAATAAAAAAGCGTAAAAGAAAAAGCAGCTGGGGAAATAGACCCCAGCTGTTTTTTGATACCTGGCCCGCAGGTCCAAGAAGTTACTGTCTCCGTCCCCGCCAGAATACAAGGGCGGTCACTAGCGCCAGCGCCGCCGTGATAACCCACAGGGGGAATGCCTCCGCCGGAAGGCCGAGGATGTACGGCCCGGAGACCAGGATGCTGGTGGGACCGTCCGCCCCGCCGATGACCTGCTCCGGGAAGTGCCGGTTCCCAGCGTAAATGGTAGCGCTGACGGAAAAGGAGAAGGACAGCAGAGTAATGGCGGACAGCACCATTGGAGCGGCCCGCCTGGGACGGGGGCTTGCTTCCGCCGGGGGAGGCGGCTCCGGGGCAGCGGGTTCCTCCCCGGACACCAGGGCATCCAGCGATACACCAAACACCCCGCAGAGGGCCCGCAGATTGGCGGTGCTGGGCTGGGATTTCCCGCTCTCCCATTTGGCGACGGCCTGGTGGGAGACCTCCAGCTGCCCGGCCAGCGCCTCCTGGGACAGTCCCCTTTGGGTACGAAGGGATTTGATTCTTGCACCGAGTTCCATATAGAATACCTCCTTTGGTGCCTCTATCTTACCCCAAAGGCCGTCCCCTGTCCACCAACTATCCGGCAACTATAGGTTGCAAGGGGGGAATCCGCGCCCAGCTGGAAAAGGCCGGGCGCGGAAACATAATAACCCATGGGCGGCTGCCGGGAATGAAATTTGTTACTTTTGACACAGGCAAAATGGATGTCCTGCCGGGTCAAACATTGTTACAAAATCACTTCCGCCGAATTGTGCTTCTGATTTTGTTGCTCCTAACTGCTCTGCTTTCTGAACCATTTCCATAACATTATCCACCTGAAAATCAAAATGTATCTGCTTCTGTTGTTTCCCTGATTCTTCGGGCCATACAGGGCGCGTATACGCGGCTTCTTCGATAAACAGAAAAACGATTCCCGTAGAACTGCGTACAGCGGGTCTTGCAAATAATTCGCACATTTCCCAACCTAATAGCGCACCATAAAATTTTTGCAATTTCTTTTCATCATCGCAATCAACCATGACATTTCCTAATAGAACTTCCTTTTCCATGCTAAGTCCTTTCCTCCCAAAATTTCGATTTGCCAGGGAGCCAATTATAAAGCGACACCCGCCGGAAAGCAGCTTCTTTGCAGCGGGTGTCGGTTTCTTTATGGAAGTTGGCCCAAATGGCCGGAGATGTTTTTCGGTGGGGAATTACCGTTTACAGCTGCGGGCCAGCGGGAACCAGCGCCTTACCGGCGGGGTTGCCCTCATACTTCGCAAAGTTCTTAATGAACCGCTGGGCCAGGTCCTTGGCCTTCTCCTCCCACTGGGCGGCGTCGGCGTAGGTGTCCCTGGGGTCCAGAATGGCGGGGTCCACGCCGGGCAGGGCGGTGGGAACCTCAAAGTTGAAGTAGGGGATGGTCTTGGTGGGGGCATCCAGGATGGCGCCGGAGAGGATGGCGTCGATGATGCCGCGGGTATCCTTGATGGAGATGCGCTTGCCAGTGCCGTTCCAGCCGGTGTTCACCAGGTAGGCCTTGGCGCCGCTCTTCTCCATCCGCTTAACCAGCTCCTCGGCGTACTTGGTGGGATGCAGCTCCAGGAAGGCCTGGCCGAAGCAGGCGGAGAAGGTGGGGGTGGGCTCGGTGATGCCCCGCTCGGTGCCAGCCAGCTTGGCGGTGAAGCCGGAGAGGAAGTAGTACTGGGTCTGCTCCGGGGTCAGGACCGAAACGGGAGGCAGCACGCCGAAAGCGTCGGCGGAAAGGAAGATGACATTCTTGGCGGCGGGGGCGGCGGAAACGGGCCGCACAATCTTTTCAATGTGGTCGATGGGGTAAGAGACGCGGGTGTTTTCGGTGACGCTCTTATCGGTGAAGTCGATGTGGCCCTCGGCGTCCAGGGTGACGTTCTCCAGCAGGGCGTTGCGGCGGATGGCGTTGTAGATATCCGGCTCGGATTCCTTATCCAGGTTGATGACCTTGGCGTAGCAGCCGCCCTCGAAGTTGAAGACGCCGTTGTCGTCCCAGCCGTGCTCGTCGTCGCCGATGAGGAGGCGCTTGGGGTCGGTGGAAAGGGTGGTCTTGCCGGTGCCGGAAAGGCCGAAGAAGATGGCGGTGTTCTCCCCGTTCATATCGGTGTTGGCGGAGCAGTGCATGGAGGCGATGCCCCGCAGGGGGAGGTAGTAGTTCATCATGGAGAACATACCCTTCTTCATCTCGCCGCCGTACCAGGTGTTGACAATAACCTGCTCCCGGCTGGTGATGTTGAACATGGCAGCGGTCTCGGAATGGAGGCCCAGCTCCTGGTAGTTTTCCACCTTGGCCTTGGAGGCGTTATAAACCACGAAGTCCGGCTCGAAGCTTTCCAGCTCCGCCTCGGTGGGACGGATGAACATATTCTTCACAAAGTGGGCCTGCCAGGCCACCTCCATGATGAAGCGGATGGCCATGCGGGTATCGGCGTTGGTGCCGCAGAAGGCATCCACCACAAAGAGCCGCTTGCCGGAAAGCTCCTTGATGGCGATGTCCTTTACCACACGCCAGGTCTCTTCGGAGGCGGGGTGGTTGTCGTTCTTGTACTCGTCGGTGGTCCACCAGACGGTGTCCTTGGAGTTCTCGTCCATGACGATGAACTTATCCTTGGGGGAGCGGCCGGTGTAGATGCCGGTCATGACGTTGACGGCCCCCAGCTCGCTAAGCTGGCCCCGCTCAAAGCCGGTGAGGTCCTCCTTCAGCTCCTCCTCGAAAAGCATTTCAAAGGAGGGATTGTAGACGATCTCTGTGGTGCCGGTGATGCCGTACTTGGTCAAATCGATCTGTTTCATGATTTTTCCACCTCTCCTGGTTTATACTTTGGTTTGCGAAGCGGGAAACTTCGCTCCTTTGCCGAAATCAAATTCATTATATTACATTTCTTCCAAAAAGGCTATAGATAATTTGTTAAAAAAACGGCGAAGCCCCAAAATTTTTTTGTCTCTGACGGCGTGCCCCCGCCGGGGTGCCCCCGGTGTCACGCCCCACCCGCCCCTTTGGGGGCTTAACCCTTGTAGGGCGTAAGCGAGTGCCTGGAGTCCTAAATACGGCACCCATATCTTGATGGCTTTGGCCGCTTTTCTTTTTGCCTCTTTTTCTTTTCCCGCGAAAAGAAAAAGAGGGCGGGGCTGGGCGGCAGCCCAGATTGGCATAGGCAATGCAGTTGGACCTGTTGCAAAAAGCGGCGTTTCGTATTATAGTAGGAGCATCACAGTTTTCCGGAGAGGAGCGGTATGATGAAACTGCTTTCCATCGAGTCCTCCTGCGACGAGACTGCCGCCGCGGTGGTGGAGGACGGGCGGCGGGTGCTGTCCTCGGTTATTGATTCCCAGGTACGGGAGCACCAGGTTTACGGCGGCGTGGTGCCGGAGATTGCCAGCCGCCGCCACACCGAAAACATCGTCCAGGTCACCCGCCTGGCCCTGGCGGAGGCGGGCGCCGCCCTGGCGGAGGGGGACGCCATCGCCGTCACCGCCGCTCCGGGCCTTATCGGGGCGGTGCTGGTGGGGGTGAACTTCGCCAAGGGTCTGGCCCTGGCGGCGGGGAAGCCGCTGGTGCCGGTGCACCACATCCGGGGGCACGTGGCGGCCAACTACATCACCCACCCGGAGCTTACGCCCCCCTTCCTCTGCCTCATTGTCTCCGGGGGACACAGCCACATCGTCCAGGTGGAGGACTACACCACCTACCGCATCCTGGGGCGCACCCAGGACGACGCCGCCGGGGAGGCCTTTGACAAGGCCGCCCGGAGCGTGGGCCTGCCCTACCCCGGCGGGGTGGCCCTGGACCGCATCAGCCGGGACGGCAACCCGGAGCGCTACCCCCTGCCCACCCCCCACACGGCGGGGAAATACGATTTCAGCTTTTCCGGCCTCAAGACCGCCGTCATCAACCTCAGCCACAACGCCGCCCAGAAGGGGGAGGTCCTTGCCCCGGAGGATTTGGCCGCCAGCTTCTGCCGCAAGGTAAGCGGCATCCTGTGGGACAAGCTGGAGGCCGCCGCCCGTGACACGGGGGAAAGGCGCGTCGCCATCGCCGGGGGGGTCAGCGCCAACAGCTGGCTGCGGGAGCGGGTGGAGCAGGGCTGCCAGGAAAACGGCTGGCAGCTGTACATGCCGGAGCTGCCCCTTTGCGGCGACAACGCCGCTATGATTGGGGCCCAGGGGTACTACGAGCTGCTGGCGGGGAACACCGCCGGAATGGACCTGAACGGGCGGCCTTATATGGAGATTGACAGCGGGTTTTAGGATAGGGAGGGCTTAGAAAGATGGAAAAGCACCAGCAGGCATTGGAAGAGGCTCTGGCGGAGGCGGCCAAGGGCTGTCTGCGCATCCGGTACCACCCTGGGGAGAAGCCGTCCCGGATGGGGGCCAGCAAGTTTGGCGGCAGGCCCCACCTTCCGGCGGGGTTCGTTTGGCCCTGGTACGATGGGGAGACGCTGCATTATGATGGGAAGAACTTCGCCAAGATCCCTGTCCATCGCCCCTTGTCCTTCCTCTGCCAAATCGACCTGGCGGAGGCGGCGCCCCTGGACAAGACGGGGCTGCTGCCCAAAAGCGGGCTTCTTAGTTTCTTCTACGAGTTGGACAGCCAGCCCTGGGGATACGACCCTGACCACAAGGGCGCCGCCAGGGTCTGCTGGACCCCGGCGGAGGAAAGGCTGGTGGAGGTGGATTTCCCCCCGGAGATGGAGGAGGACTTCCACCTGCCGGAGCAGGCCATCACCCTGACGGCGGCTTCCAGCCTGCCCTCCTGGGACAATTTGGACGGCCAGGCTCCGGCTCTGGCGGAGCTCCTGGGGGAGGACGATGACAATTACCAGCGCTACCAGGCTTTGGCCGAAGAGCGGGGGTGCTTTTGGCAGTACGACAGCCATCTGCTGGGGTGGCCCGACCTGATCCAAAACCCCATGGAGATAGAGTGTGAACAGGTGATTCGGGGGTACGCCCTCGGCCACGGGCTGCCCCCCATCCCCCCGGAGGAGAAGGAGGCAATCGAAGCTGCCGCCGGCGACTGGGTGCTGCTGCTCCAGATGGGGACGGTGGAGGATGAGGATTTTGAGCTGATGTGGGGGGACTGCGGCTGCATCTACTTCTGGATAAAAAAGCAGGACCTGGCGGCGGGGAATTTTGACAGGGTCTGGCTGATTTTACAGTGCGGATGAAAGCCGCTGGAGCTGGGCAGGGTGCTGCGGCGCCCCGTCCGGCAGGGTGAAAATGAAAACAGCCGGGGTTTTTGTACCCTGGCTGTTTTTTGGTCCCCCAAATGCCCCCGGATTTTAAACAGCGGGGCTTCAATGTGTTTTGATATTGCTGTTTAAGACTCCAGGCACTAATAAAATAAAGGAGAGAATCTCCATTATTTCACTGAAGGGATT